>Ga0207931_1000073_pt1 | contig 35200 bp, 33 predicted proteins | sample NGESurdeep092012_2_FD_184478 | JGI IMG/M metagenome (GOLD analysis project Ga0207931, IMG submission 184478) | Arctic peat soil microbial communities from Barrow, Alaska - NGEE Surface sample 415-1 deep-092012 (SPAdes) | ecosystem: Environmental > Terrestrial > Soil > Wetlands > Peat ...
TTGCGGCCCAGCCGCGCAGCAATGACGACAGAATCGTATGCCCCGGCATGGTTGGAGATCACCAGCAGCGGACCGGTCTGTGGCACGCTTTCAGACCCGCGGGCGGTGATGTCATGGCACCAGTTGGTCAGCGCCCAGGCGCAGGCAGATGGGAATCCGTCGCTGGCGATGAGCCGGTCGAAGGTAACGCCGATCTCGGCCAGCCGCCCGGCAGCTTTGTGGAAGAGCAGGTTAAAGATCCGCTGCGTCCTCGCGGTTTTGGGCAGGCCAACGGCATTGATGATTTCGTCGATGAGCGTGTCACTCAGGCATTGGATTGCGGCATCCAAGTTGGCTCCTTTGTATAGTAGTTTAACACAGGAACTGCCATAAGAGTTTTGGTACAATCGTCCCATGCCAGGCATCAATCTGGAAACTCTCAAAGCGTACCGCGCCCGGACCTTCCGCCTGCCTCCGCACCCGCACCTTTCCACCCCCGAAGGCGCGCTGGATTTCGTCAACGCGCGCGGTTTCGTTTACTTCTGGCCCATCACCGGGATTGACATGCCCTCGTTGTGGGTGGCGGCTGCCGGGGAGCGCTCTGTGGCCGACAACCACGATGACCCGGGTCACGTTACCTGGGGCTGGAAGGATGCCGCCCTGCCGAAGAAAATCTGGTACTACGGCAAAATCCTGCGCCGCAAGGCGACCATCATCTCGCTGGAAATCGCCCCGTATTTCTATGCCCTGTCTGAGAATTACGGTTCTCCCGAGGAAGATTACCTGCTGGCATACGAAGAAGGCCATCTGACACAGGCCACCAAACAAGTTTATGAAACGCTGCTGAATAAAGGCATTCTGGACACCATCTCGCTGCGCAAAGAAGCGCGGCTGTTAAATGCGAAAGAGTCGGCCTTCAACCGGGCATTGGAGGATTTGCAAAAGGACTTCAAAATCCTGCCGGTGGGGATTGCCGAAGCCGGGGCATGGAAATATGCCTTCCGTTATGACATTACCACCCGGCATATGCCCGAGTTGGCGGAGCAGGCTCGTCAGATTGGCGAGGCTGAAGCGCGGCATAAACTGGTCGAGTTGTATTTTGCCTCCGTCGGTGCGGCCCAGATCCGGGATGTGACCAAACTCTTCGGCTGGCCGCCCGAACTGGTGAGGCGCACGGTGGAAAGGCTGGTGCAAAAAGGGGAGTTGGCCGAAGCTGATCATCCTCAGAATCCGGGTGTTTGGCTGGCATTACCGGAAATGCTGGCATGAAAGCGCTCCGCGAGGGACGAAATACGCTGCGGGGATGATATCCTCTAAGGGCGGGAGCGATGGCAACCAGGCCTGCGGGGGAAGTTAAACCCTATGTCAAAACGACGAGGAACGAGTACCCTTTTTCCCGGAAAGAGGCCTGGTGGCAACCATCTTCGGAATTTCAATTTTTAAAGTACAAAAGAAAAAGGGGCAAGGATTCCCAACGGACGTCCCTTGCCGCGTGTTTATTGTAGCACAAATGTGCTAAATTGCAACCTGCGCTTTCTGTGGGGATGAAACGAGAATATCAAAGAAATCATCCGGAAGCCCATAAGTTTCCCCACACAGTGAGACACAAAAACGTTGTTTATCGAATCAATGTAAATAAGTCATCAAATACCAACACTTCTGGCGTTCTCCCCGATGGTCGAACGATTGAGGAAAGAATCTTTTCTTTTTTTAAGAGTGCGATGATCCGGTGTGCTGTCGATGGTTTTAACCCAGTCAGCTCAATGAAGTTGGGAGTTCGAATCACGGGTGTTATAAATAGTGCATCAAGGACCTGACTTGCTTTGGGTGATTTGGTTAATTCAGAAATTCTTCCTCGCATCAAATTATATAAATTCAACACCTGGTTGGCTTTCTCAGAATTTCTCTTTGCCTGTATTGAAATCGCTTCCAGGAAAAATAGAATCCAGTGTTCCCAATCTTTTGTATCGGAGATTTTTCTTAGATTTTCCACATACTGATCCCGGTTTTCATCAAAGTATTCACTGATATAAAACATTGGAGAAGAAATGCGCTGTTTGCTCCACAAGTACAACGGAATGAGGATGCGACCGGTGCGGCCGTTGCCGTCGTAGAAGGGGTGGATAATCTCGAATTGGGCGTGCATGATGGCGGTCTGGATCAATACTTCTTGATCCACCCTATTCATATAATCAATCAGTTTCCCCAGGTGCACTTTTAACCCTAAAGGTTCTGGTGGAACATAGGTGGCTTCTTCAATCGGGCGATTCCGCGCACTGATCCAGACCTGTTCTTTGCGGATTTCGCCTGGATGTTTTTCTTTCCCTCGTGCTCCTTGAATTAATTCATTTTGAATTGCGCAAATCAATGTGAGATTAAAGGGTAAATCACGCTTCAGCCATTCCTTGGCAGAGCGGGTTGCTTTACGATAATTTAATACCTCAATAATATCATTCTGCTTATGGATGCTGTCCGGTTTCAGATCTACTTCATATTTAAGCACTTCATCGACTGTTGTGATCGTCCCTTCGATACGAGAAGACAAAACCGCTTCTTTAGTCTCAAGGGGGGATAAAAAAATTGCAGGGTTAATGATCGATTTTAAGATGCCATTGTAATAAGCCAGTGCCGCGCTTGCCTCGCTGACCTTGGCGGTGACTGTTTGCCAATTGAGGGCGGATAAATTGAGTGGTAGTTTTTCAGGGATATATGGGTCCATGTGTCCTTCTGTCCATCGATACAATCAATTTGATTTTGGCTTGTGTCTCACTTAGGAGAAATAAACTAATTTGTGTACCATATTATAGCTTAAGTGAGACACAAAATCAGGAAACTTTCCAGGCAATCAAAAAAAGTGGTTCGAGAGATGTTTTTTGGGTCATGCGCCTTTCCAGGGTAATAATAAAATCATCGCGCTTCTGGGTAATTTCATCTTCCAGGTAAAAGATTTGCTGGTGCTGGCGGCGCTTTTTCTTTTCCAGCTCAGATAGTAATCCCCAATCTGGAGTATCACTCCTCCAGGGTGCTGATATCGCCCTCCGGCAAACCTTGTGCGCGTGCCTTGAGTACACGGCGCATGATTTTGCCGGAACGCGTCTTGGGAAGTTTATCCAGGAACTTGACTTCTTCCGGCCTGGCAATTGGACTCAGATGCTGGGCAACGTGCTGGCGCAATTCCTCGGCCAGTTCGGGAGTACCGGTGAATCCGCCTCGCAGGATGACATAACAGAGGATCCCCTGTCCTTTGAGTTCGTTTGGAATACCGATGGCAGCCGCCTCGGACACTGCCGCATGACTCACCAATGCCGACTCGATCTCGGCTGTCCCAAGCCGGTGCCCGGAGACTTTGATCACATCGTCCACGCGACCGATGATCCAGAAATAGCCGTCCTTGTCACGTTTGGCCGAGTCTCCGGTTAGGTATTTGCCGGGGAACTTGCTCCAGTACTGGCTGACGTAGCGGTCGGGGTCGCGATAGATCGTGCGCAGCATGGAGGGCCAGGGATTCTTAAGAACGAGGTAACCCTCTTCCCCGTCCGGGACGGGATTCCCGTGCTCATCCACGATCTCAGCCTCCTGTCCGAAGAACGGAAGCGTCGCGGAACCAGGCTTGAGCGACATCACAGGAATTGGAGTGATCATGAACATCCCGGTTTCAGTCTGCCACCAGGTATCCATGATGGGGGATTTTTCCTTGCCGATGACGCGGTAATACCACTTCCACGCTTCCGGGTTGATCGGTTCTCCAACGGAACCGAGCAGCCGCAGGGAGGACAGATCATGCTTGTTCGGCCAGGCCTCGCCAAAACGCATCAGGCCGCGGATGGCGGTCGGCGCAGTGTAAAAAATCGTGATGCCGTATCGTTCTACCAGTTGCCACCAGCGGTTTGGATACGGGTAGACCGGCCCGCCCTCGAACATGAACGAGGTCGCGCCGTTGAGCAGCGGCCCGTAGACGATATACGAGTGACCCGTTACCCAGCCGGGGTCGGCGGCACACCACCAGCGGTCTTCGTCCTTCAGGTCGAAGACGTATTTGAGCGTGGTGTATGTGCCAACCATATAGCCGCCATGCGTATGCACGATGGCCTTGGGTTTTCCGGTGGAACCGGACGTATACAGGATGTAGAGTGGGTCTTCGGAATCCATGATTTCGGTCGGGCATTTGCCGTTGGCGATGGGCAGCGTGCACAGAGCATGGTACCAGTGATCGCGCCCCGCCTCCATGGGAACCTCCTGGCCGGTCCGCTTTATGACGATGATGTTCTCCACTGAGGCGCAATGCTTGAGGGCCTCATCCGCCGTGCGCTTGAGTTCAAAAATTTTCCCATAAATGTAACTGCCATCTGCCGTGATGAGCAATTTAGACTCGCTGTCGTCAATGCGACCTTGCAGCGCGTCTGTGGAAAAACCGGCGAAAACGACCGAGTGGATCGCGCCAATCTTGGCGCAGGCCAGCATGGCGAAGACGATCTCGGGGATGCGCGGCAGATAGATGGTCACGCGTTCGCCCTTTTTGATCCCCATAGCTTTAATGATATTGGCAAACCGGTTAACCTCCCGGTTCAGGGCATAGTAGGAAAATGTCCGCTGCTCTTTACCATCTTCGCTTTCCCAGATCAGAGCCAGTTTATTCTTGCGCCAGGTTTTGAGGTGCCGGTCAATACAGTTGTGGACAATGTTGACTTTTGCGCCCGTAAACCATTTGAAGAACGGCTTATCCGAGTCATCCAAAACTTTGTCCCATTTTTGGAACCATTCCAGTTCCCCGGCGCATTCGGCCCAGAAGCCTTGCAGGTCTTTGCGGGCGCGTTCGGCCAGAAGTTCCCAATTCGGGATGTTGGCCTGTGCAACAACTTCGGCAGATGGATAATAAACTTCACCTTCCATTTCGAGTTTTTTCGTATTTGCCATGGCGTTTCTCCTTGCGTGGGGGATTTCTTGTGTGTCCAAGAATAAACCAGCTAAATTCTATCATAATAATCCAAGTATAGATTAAACAAATGCTTATAATGTGCGGCATACTCTTGTTTTGAATGTAGCGGAGGACAAAAATGCGTCGCACATTAATTGATATATAATTCATAAATTCGTGCTCTTACCCCTTTTTGTGATTCAACCCCTTCACCCTTCCCCACTTCGGGGACCTTCGGCGGGTACGATCTCGTGGAACTGAGGTGAGTTATGGATATCGCCATTATGATTGAAGGCCAAAACGGATTGACCTGGCCGCGCTGGTGGAACCTGGCCGCGGCGGTCGAATACCTGGGCTTTGCCGGTCTCTACCGCTCCGATCATTTCACCAATGCCACTCCGCCGGATAAAGAATCGCTCGAACTGTGGGTTTCATTGACCTGGCTGGCATCGTATACCAAACGCATCGAATTCGGTCCGCTGGTATCGCCGATCTCCTTCCGCCATCCGGCGCTGACGGCGCGCATGGCCGCCGCCGTGGACGATCTCAGCGGTGGACGGCTGACCCTCGGTCTCGGAGCTGGCTGGCAGGAGCGCGAACACAACCTGTTCGGCTTTGACCTGCTCGAACTGAAGTCCCGTTTTGACCGCTTCGAGCAGGGACTGGAAGTCATCACCCGCCTATTGAAATCTGCTGGACCGGTAATTTTTGAGGGCAAATACTATCAGTTGCGCGGTGCGACCCTCCTGCCGCGTCCCAACCGCCCCGGACCGCGCATCTTGATCGGCGGCAACGGCGAAAAGAGGACCATGTCGCTGGTGGTGAAATATGCCGACGAGTGGAACGCCGTCTTCCTCCCACCGCAGGAGTTTGCCCGCCTGAACATCCGCCTGGACGAGTTGTTGAAGGCCGCCGGGCGGGAACCGAAGTCCGTGCGCCGCTCAATGATGACCGGGCTTCGTTTTGGGCGGACGCGCAAAGACCTGGACGAGCAATTATCCGCCCGGAATCAAACCGCCGAAGAACTGCTCAAGCGCGGCATTGTTGTCGGTGCCGGGGAGGAAATGAAGGAGCAATTGGCTGAATTGGAGAAAGTGGGAGTCCAACGCCTCATGCTGCAGTGGCTGGATTTGGATGATCTGAAAGGCCTGGAGGCGCTGGCGAAGGCGGTGTTGTGAACAGGTAGGGGCACGATATTCCCTTCGGGAACGATGTATGGTGTCCATATGGTCTGGTATATAATTTGTGTATCCAATCATCCCTCGGATGGCATCCTTGACTGAACCTCGTTCGCTCAAGGTTTTCCCTTCAACAGGCTCAGGGCATCGCCTCTGCCATGCCCATATCATCCCCTTGTGGGACGCGGACCGTGACGCCGTCCGCGCCCTTATATCCCTGCAAGTAAGGGGCTACACCCGCCTGACCAAAGCCGTTTGGCTGTATAATTTTTACAATTTCCTGAGCAACAGATGGAAAGTGCTGAAATCATTGAGTAAGCTGGATGAAAGGGTCATGACATGACACGCAAAATCCTTACCGGTGTATTGATCGGTCTGAGCTCCATTATGCTGGTCTTGAGCGTGGTTGGCATCGGCGCGACGTGGATCTACAACGAACCGCTAACGCGCGAATCAACCACGCGTGTGCAGGAAGTCGATTCCACACTGGCCCAGATCCAGGCCGACCTTCAGAATGCCAAAGCGGAAGTGGAGCGCGCTCTGCGCATCATCGAATACGCGGAGCAGGCGCTGGCTTCCCTGACCGAGCAGACCTCCGATGCAAAGAACATCCTGGAGCAGGTGAACAGCACGCTGGACGATAAACTCATTCCTGGCTTGAAGACGACGCGGGAAACTATCAGCCAAGTTCGCGGAACACTGGAGGATCTGCGTGCCGCGCTGGAACAGGTCAATACGCTCCCATTCGTGGATCTGAATATCCCCGGCGACGAGTTGCTGGCGAGCATCCTCTCCGGCATGGACTCGCTGGATTCCGAGATCGCCAACGTGCAGGACCTGGCACAGCGCGCCTCCACCTTCGTGAGCGACACCTCCTATCTTCTGGGCGGTGACTTCACCGAGACCAAACAGCACCTTGAAGATCTTCTTCTGGTTCTGACCGATTATGACAGCCAGATCGCAGACTGGCGCGCCCAGGCGGGAACGCTGATCGAGTCCCTGCCCGGCTGGATCGACCGCGCCTCGGTCATCCTGACCTTCTTCCTGCTTTGGTTTGGATTCTCCCAGTTCGGCCTGTTCTTGCATGGACTGAGTCTCTGGAAGGGTGGGAATCCGCTGCAGGTGTTGAGGAGCAATGGATAGAATCTGGGATTGGGAACTGGAAATCCGCAAGACTGTGCGCTAAAATGGTGCGCTATTTGTTTTTGGTTGTACAATAGTAGGGGAAACATAATATGACTGAATATCAAACCCCAAAAGTGTTTATATCCTATTCATAGGAGTCTGATTGTTTCAACACATCCTTGGCAGCAACTCCCCCGCCGGGACGTCCACAACTCTCATTCCGCCTTTCGCAGGTATCATTAATCCAGCAAAGCAATGAATTCTTCCACCGTCATTTGCGCCTGGCGCAGGATGGAGCGCAGGACTTGTGGATTCAAATCCCCGGGATGGTTTGGCAGAGTCACCAACAAGTTGCCGCGTTTGAACTGGATGTGACTGCCGCGCTGGCGCACCTGGCGAAAACCTGCTTTCTCAAGCGCCGCAATGACCTGCCGCGGGCGAAGAACGGGCAGTTTAGGCATAGGCGCGCACGGCCACGTCTACTTTGAAACGAAATACTTCCAAAGATTTGGCTGGCATCGTACTGCGCGGATCTTCGCCGGTTGGAACGGGGCGCAGATAGGGCAGGCCATCCTCGAATGAGCCTTCCAAATGGAGGGTTGCGGCTTCCAGAAGCATCTGGCGCGCCTTTCGGGCAGTGTTTCCCTGAGAACTGATATCCAACTCAGGACAAAGCGCGCTAAAACCATTTTCATCTTTCCAGATGATGCCAGTAAACACGAACATCTCCATAGTAATTTCTCCTGAAAAAATTATACCCCTATTCCCGCCAGCTCACACTCAACAAATCCTCGGCAGCAACTCCCCCGCCGGGACATCCACAACTCTCATCCCGCCGATGGCCGTTTTGGCCGTCACCAGGCCGGGGTGTTCTTTCACCACCCTGCCGATGATGGCCGCGTCTTTGCCGTATTCGTGTCCGCGCATGGCAGCCAACACTTTTTCTGCCATCCCTTCCGGGACGATCGCCACCAATTTTCCCTCGTTGGCGATGTAGAGCGGGTCCAATCCCAGCATCTCACAGGCGGCGTTGACCTCCGGGCGGGTGGGCACTTTACGTTCATCGAACTCAATCCCCACCTTGGAAGAACCAGCCAGTTCGTTGAGCACCGCCGCCAGCCCGCCCCGGGTCGCATCCCGTAAACAATGAATTGTTTGTAGGGGCGCGGGCTTGTCCCCGCCCTTACCCGCCGCGGCCATCATCGCCTCCACCAGCCCATACAACGGGGCGGTATCGGATTGGATCTCTGTCTCGAAGGTCAAGCCCTCGCGCACCGACATGATCGCGATCCCGTGGTTGCCCATCGTCCCGCTGACCAGCACGGCATCGCCGGGGCGGGCGTTTGCCGGGCCGATTTCCACGTCCGCCGGGATGACACCCAGGCCGGAGGTGTTGATGTAGATCCCGTCGCCGTGGCCTTTTTGCACCACCTTCGTGTCGCCGGTGGCGATCTTCACGCCCGCTTTCTTGCAGGCCGCGGCCATGGCGGTCACGATATTACCAAGCGTTTCCATCGGCAGCCCCTCTTCCAGGATGAAACCTGCCGAAAGATAGAGCGGCTTCGCCCCGCGCATGGCCAAATCATTCACAGTGCCATACACGGCCAGCTCGCCGATGTTCCCGCCGGGGAAGAACAGCGGGCTGACGACGAACGAGTCGGTCGTAAAGGCGGCCTTTCCGGCCGGAAGTTCCAGGGCGGTCGAGTCACCCATCTGCCTCAGCCACTCGTTGTCGAACGCCGGGGCGAAGAGATGCTCGATCAGATCGGCCATCATTTTACCGCCCGAGCCGTGCCCCATCACGATGGTCGGGTAGTTTTGCAGCGGGCGCGGGCAGGTCCAGCCGAGGAGGTTGAGTTTATCTGTCATTGGACCTCACCCCCAGCCCCTCTCCTAAAGTAGAGGGGAATGAATATCTCCCATAACGATAATATGCCGCGCAGGCGCCCTCGGACGAGACCATGGTTGCGCCGAGCGGGGTCTGCGGGGTGCACTCCCTGCCGAAGGCCGGGCACTCGCCGGGCTTCTTGCGGCCTTGCAGCACCAGCCCGCTGATGCACAGCGGTGACTCCTTCGTCTCGATCGCCTGTACTTCCGGGAAGCGCAGTTCGGCGTCGAAGGCGGCGAACTCCGGTCGCAGACGGTAGCCCGACATGGGGATGACGCCGATGCCGCGCCAGGCGCGGTCGGTCATCTCGAAGACTTTCTGGATGACGGCCTGGGCCGGTTTGTTGCCCTCGCGGCTGACGGAACGCTCGTAAGCATTCTCGACCGTGTGCGTGCCGGCCTCCAACTGCTTGATACAATTAAGGATCCCGTGCAGCAGGTCCACCGGCTCGAAGCCGGTCACCACGATGGGGATTTTGTACTTTTCAACCAGCGGCTCGTATTCCCAGAAACCCATCACCGTGCAAACGTGACCGGCAGCCAGGAAGCCGTCCACCCGCACGTCGGGCGAGTCCATCAGGGCGCTGATCGCCGCCGGGACGGTCACATGCGAGACCAGCACGGCAAAGTTGGTCAGTCCTCGGGCTTTGGCTTGCAGGACGGCCATGGCGTTGGCCGGGGCGGTGGTCTCGAAGCCGATGGCGAAGAAGACGATGGTCTTGCCGGGATTGTCTTTGGCGATCTTCAAAGCGTCGAGAGGCGAGTAGACGATGCGGACGTCGCCCCCGGCGGCTTTAACGGCGAACAGGTCGCGGGTCGAGCCGGGGACGCGCAGCATGTCGCCGTATGAGGTGAAGATCACATCCGGACGGGAAGCCAAAGCGATGGCCTTATCCACTTGTTCGAGCGGCGTCACGCAGACGGGGCAGCCCGGCCCATGGACGAGTTCGATCTCGGGCGGCAGCATCTGGTCGAGGCCGGACTTGATGATGGAATGCGTCTGCCCGCCGCAGACTTCCATGAGAGTCCACGGGCGGGTGATGGTTTTTTGGATATCGGCGAGCAGTTTCCGGGTCAGGTCTGCGTCGCGGTATTCGTCCAAATACTTCACGCCGCGATTCCTTCTTCCCCCAGCGCGTCGATTTGCCTGAGCAGTTCCATCGTCTCCAGGGCTTCCTGCTCGTCGAGGATGGACAGGCCAAAACCGACGTGCACGATGGTGTAGTCGCCGACTTTGACCTCGGGCAGGTATTCCATGCAGGCTTCTTTAAGAGCGCCGCCGAAATCCACCTTGGCCATTTTCATGCCATTGGCTTCGTAGAGTTCAATTACTTTTGCGGGGATACCGAGACACATAAGACACCTCTACAGGGTACTGCGTTAATATCTGTATAAAATTTCAGTTATTTCTGAACTTTTCGATACAGGACAGTTCATCGATTTATGCAAGAAACAGTAAATTGGGCTTTTTTGAACAAGACGCCTTATTTTACACCTGAGTGCTGCGTAAATTTCCGGACCGAAATCCTGTTAAGGCAGAGAAAAACGCGCTGACCAGTTCTCCATTTATACAGGAAGCAGTATACCTTAATTTTACTTGACAAATTAGAACATTTGTTTTATTATCATTGCACGGCAAGGGCGTTGATAAGGAATCCTTTCCGCATTTTTTTGGACCTTAACATCTGAATTATGTGTCATTGCTACATCATCCCCGGTTCTTGGGGGAGGAGCGTTCTTTGCGACGACATCGTACCCGTAGGGTAAGCAATCTCCCTCCCCATGGGATATCATACCTGCAGGGCACTACCGAAGGGTGTACCGTCCCGGCACCCTTCCGGGAGAGTATTCGTTTGTTTTGCTGAAACAATAAAAACCGAATCCTCCTGCCTCTATTGGGCATATTATTAACTTGCCCCGTGTTCTTAATGGGGTGAAATGGGGGGAGTTGGAGGGGGGCCTGTACGTTTCCCAGAAACGAACATCGTACCTGCAGGGTATGCCCACATCTGGTACCCTAGCTCTCAGTACCACCACCCCTGTGCGGCGGGCGGTTCAACCGCCCGCACGCCACATCGACGACATCGCGAAGCATCCCCGTGGGATGAGTCGTCGATGTAAAGCGCCGAAGCTCGCTCCCCGGCAGGGGGGAATTCGTTTTGCGCAAATTAATCAAAAAGGCATCCAAATTTGGGATATCGAATAGGCGCTTTTCCCCTTCCATGTCATTTCCGCCGAGTAAATTCTCCCATTTGGTGGTGAAAGGGCATTCGTTCCTATTCGTTTTGACATACACATACGAAGCTAACCGTGGCCTGGTCGAAGTTTGGTCGACATCGTCCCCGTATGGGGATTTCATCCCCGAAGCTCCTGGCCCCCATTTCTGATCTTTAAATCGTCAAGCGGAGCTAGGGCGGTTATAATCCGTGCAACTCCTTCCGCTGGCAGGGGTTCTTTCTATAAATCATTATTGCAGGAGGCAGCATGGCAATTGCAGCAGATCGTCCAAAGGTCAATGACAAGCGTGAAATCTTCGGTTGGGCCATGTACGACTGGGCTAACTCGGCTTTCAGCACTACCATCGGGACAGTGTTCCTCGGACCCTACCTGGCTACCCTTGCTCAGAATGCGGCCACCGCCAGCCAGGACGGTGTGGCCCGCATACTGGGAATCCCGATCGCCCCGGATTCATTTTTCCCGTACTGCATCTCCATATCCGTCGGGATGCAGGTTCTTTTTCTACCCATCCTGGGCGCGATTGCAGATTATTCCCACCGCCGCAAGCAGATGATGCAGTTGTTCGCCACCATTGGCGCCATCGCCACCATCCTCATGTTTTTCACAACTGCCCCGGTCTGGTGGCTGGGCGGATTGTTGTTCGTTGTTGCCAACCTGGCTTTCGGTGCTGCGATGGTATTCTACAACTCTTATCTACCCGACATTGCCAGCGAAGACCAGCGTGACCGGGTCTCCTCCTATGGTTGGGCGATGGGTTACCTCGGTGATGGGCTTTTGCTCATCCTCAACCTGGCTTTTTACTTGTTCAGTGACAAACTGGGTGTCCCCCAACCCCTGGCGGTGCGCATCAACCTGGCCTCGGCGGGGGTCTGGTGGTTGAGTTTCTCATTCTTCACCTGGGCGCGCCTGCGGGCCCGTCATGCCGTCAAGCAGTTGCCGAAAGGGGAGACTTACGCCAGAGTGGGCTTCAGACAGTTGTGGAGTACGATCAAGGAAATGAAGAATTTCCCCGAAACGCTCAAATACCTGCTGGCCTACTTCCTCTACAACGATGGCATCCAGACTGTGATCGCAGTCTCGTCCACCTTCGCGGCCGCTCCGCTTATCCGCGGCGGGGTGGGCATGGACCAGTCCACGTTGATCATTGTCATCCTTATGATCCAGTTCATGGCGTTCTTTGGCGCGCTGCTGTGGGGCAAACTCGCCAACTGGGTGGGCGCCAAGCGCTCGATCATCGTCAGCCTGGTCATCTGGGCGGGTGTCGTGATCTATGCCTATTTTGGCCTTCAGGGCGAGAGCCGTGTCCTTGAGTTCTTTATTCTGGGCGCATTCATTGCGCTCGTGATGGGCGGTTCGCAGGCCATCAGCCGCAGCCTGTATGCTCAGATCATTCCCTCCGGCAAGCAAGCCGAGTACTATTCCTTCTACGAAATCAGCGAGCGCGGTACTTCGTGGATTGGGCCGCTGCTGTTCGGGTTGGTGAACCAGATTTTCGGCAGTCTGCGCCCAGCCATCCTCTCGCTGATTTTCTTCTTCGTGATGGGCCTGATCGTCCTGCCCTTTGTCAACGTGAAGAAAGCGGTGGAGGACGTCAGGGCTTATGAAGTGAAGAACGCCTGACACCTCGAATGAGGAAAAAAGGCCGGAGACGAAATCCGTCTCTGGCCTTAAGATTCTTTCTGGACCCTGAACTTGCTACCGTTTCAACGACCTGAACCAGGCGGCAATTTTTTCCACTCCCTCCTCAATCATCTCCATCGAGACGGCGTACACCAGCCGGATATAGCCATCGCCACCGGACCCAAAGTCCGTCCCCGCTAAAATGGCCACTCCCGCCTCGTCAATCAGGCGGGTGGCGATCTCCTGCGAACTCAGCCCGTACGATTTGACATTCGGGAAAACGTAAAATGCGCCCTGCGGCTTCTGCGCATGGACGCCGGGGATGGCGTTAACCAGTTCCAGCATGTTGTCGCGGCGGCGCTGGTATTCAGTCACCATCTCGACCACGAAATCCTGCGGACCGGTCAGGGCTTCCATCCCGGCGTACTGGGTGAAGGCAGCAGTACAGCCAGTGGCGTGGGTGATAAGTAGCTCCAGCCGCTCGGCCAAAGCGACCGGGGCGATCATATAGCCCAGCCGCCAGCCGGTCATCGAATAGGTTTTTGAGAAACCGTCCACGATGACCGTATGCTCGAGCATCCCCTCCACTTCAGCGATGCTGTGCGCCGTCATTCCGTCGTAGACCAATTGAGTGTAGATTTCGTCCGAGAGCAGCCAGCAGTTGTGTTTGCGGGCTTTTTCGGCGATGTGTTTCAGGTCTTCGAGCGGGATAACACCGCCGGTCGGGTTACCGGGTGAGTTCAGGACGATGAGCTTTGTCCGGTCGGATATCTTCGCATCGAAAACATCCAGGTCGAAGGAGAATTGGTTTTCTTCGCGCAGCGGCACCGGCACCGGGATACCGCCTGCCACGCGGATCATGGCCTCGTAGGTCGGGAAACCGGGGTCGGGGTAGAGCACCTCGTCGCCCGGTGCGACCAAGGCCAGGGTCGGGAAGAAGAGTCCGGGCTTGGAGCCGCTGCCGACGACCACTTGCGCGGGGTTTATTTTCAGTCCGCGCTGGCGTCCGGCATAGTCTGCAATGATCTCGCGGAATTGGGGGATTCCCGCCGGTGGAGTATATTTGGTCTTCCCGATGCGGATGGCGGCGATACCGGCTTCGCTGACATTGGCTGGCGTGGGAAAGTCTGGTTGGCCGATCTCGAGATGGATGATCTTTCGTCCCTGGGCTTCTAGGGCCTGGGCATGGGCGAGGACAGCATAGGCGCCCTCGGGTCGGAGAGGAGTGACGCGGTCGGTGAATGGACGCATGGCTAATGGACCTTGAACAGGCCGGCTTCGTTGGCGCCCATCATCCCGGCGCGCAGACTGCGCGCGTCCACCGGGGCAAGACCAGCGGCCATTTCACCGCTGATGACGGGATGGACGCAGTAGCGGTCCATATCGGTGGACAGCGTTTCCAGACCTGTGTCGCTGGATATCCAGTCCAGCCAGTCGAAGACTTTCAGGTTGATCGGCCCGCGGTAGCCGACCAGAGTCTTCTCACCCGTAGAGTTGAAGAAGTCTTCGAAATATGACATGACCAGTTCACGCAGGCTGCGGTAGACCGGTTCGCGGTAGCGCAGACCGGTGAAATTTGACTGCGCCACGGCTCCCCAGTGGCTATATTGCTTGAAAAGTGCCAGGATATGATCGTCGTCGCGCCCATTCGGGATGAGTTCCAGGATCAACGGTGGGCGGCCGATGTGCCGCAATGCCATGGCGGCAAATAAGGCCCCATCGAAGCAATGCGCTTTCCGCTCGCGGAGGACGCGCAACGGGCAGCGATAGAAATGATCGTCGCTGTAGGGGGTAGCGTTCAGGAAGGCCTGGATCGTTACCGGGCTGTCCAGGCCATCGAGCAACCGCTTTTCGGCGGGAGTAAGTTGGGTTTTGTGCTTTGTCATCAGTGATTATTACCGCACGGCTTCCCAACCGCTGGCGGAGAACATCAAGTGCAGGAAATCAGCCCGCTCCTCGGGGGTCATGAAGCGGGATTGGGCGAAATCGGTGAACTTGATGGTGAGCAGTTCGGTGTTAATGTATTTCCCGTTGTAGATGACGTGCCGGTCGATGAAAGCCCGGTCGAGGAAGGTCTGGTCACCGCCCATGGTGATGTACTGGTCGAAGAAAAGGTTCCCGGTGCCGTAGTCAATGAATCCATTCCTGTAGAACTCGAAGTTCTGGGGTTGGTGGGCCTGGCTGCCCGAGACGATGTCAGCTCCGGCGTCCACCATGCCGGTGAAGTCCGGGCGGTACTTGGGCAGGACGGTGTACTGGTAATACTCCTGGTGCTGGAAGGTGGCGATGACCACGTAGCCTTCCTGCTTCAATTGCTTGATCTCCGTGTGCAGCGTATCATAGCCGCAGGCGGCCGCGCCAGGGTTGGTGTCGGAGGCAGTAGCATACCCGCTGGCGTGCCCGCCGCCCTTGGCGTTGCAGCCGAGGAAGGCGATCTTGTTGCCATTGTGGGTGAACGTGGCTGGGCTGAGACCCTCTTTCAGGTTCGCCCCGCCGCCATAATATTTCCAGCCGCGCTGCTTGTACATCTCCAGCGTGTAGAGCATCGCCTGCGGGCCATAATCGTTGAAATGGTCACCGGTAAGTTCCACCACGTCTGTGCCGATGGATTCCAAAAGCTGGATGTATTTTGGGTCGCTGCAAAAAACAAGCGAGTCTGAATCGAGTGGGGTGCGCGGACAATTCTCCACGAAGGGGATCTCGTTGCTGATGTGGGTAATGTCGGCATTTTTCAGGACGGAAGCAATATTCTCGCCGGGATACAGCACGCCATATTCCTCCATCATTACTGCTGTGCCGCGCACCAGAGCGGTCGTCCCGGTGGTGATCACGGTCGTCAGCTTGTTTGGGTCGCGGTTGCTGGCCGACAGGGACAGCGATCCTCCACTCAGGCTGAAGGGGACGGACAGAGCGTAGGTGTTGAGATCGAACTCTTTGCGCAGGGGGGAACTGCCGTCGATAGAAAGCACTTTCCAGCGCGGCTCGATCTGCTCGAACGGGATGATTGCCCAGGAGGTCATATCGTCCCAGGCGGTCGAGACCAGCTTGTCCGCCGGGAGGACCCGGACCACCGAGGCGGCCGGTTCACCCCACCAGGCGGTGAATACATCCCGGGTGTTCTGGTCCATTAGTAAATAGGAACCGAACGATGGGGACGGGTTTCCCTGCCAGGCGGACTTCACATCCCCGGAGGTGACATCGTCGATGATGGTCGGGAAGGGGGCCACCAGTACGTATACCCAGCGGCTGGCCACGGTCTGATCGCCGATCTCCAGGCGGGCGGTGGCCGCCTCGGATGTATCCGCATGGCCCCAGCCCTCGGGCAGGACAATGGACTGTGACAGTTCTGCCGGGATGTAGGGGGCCACCCACAGGGTGGGGGTGGGTGTTGCGGACGGCTGAACCGTCGGGACGGGGGTCGATGTTGGGACGCCAGGCGTGGAAGTCGGTCTGCTTCCACAGCTCATAAGGAGGATCCCAAGAATACCGATAAGGCTTAAGCTGATATGGCGGTTTTTCAAGGTACGGTAATGCCTCCACGCTCGGCCAGCGTTTTCAGAACGTCTTTCTCCAGTTTCGCGGCGCGTTCTTCCAGAGTCTGTAATTGGCTCAGGAGCGGGTCGCTAGCGGTCTTGTCGCTCAAGTTGTTAACGTTGATACGGACATTATAGCTGGCGGACATCAGTGCGGCGCGCGCCATGGCGGCTGCTGAAGCCCCGTCACTGATTGCGTTCAGGTTGCCGAGGGCCACAGCCCGTTCGGCCAGCGCCATCACACTGACAGATTTCTGGGCCACCGTGAGCGGTATCTGTGCGGCGCGCAGAGTGGCGTTCTCAATGGCCTGCGCGCGAACTTTCTCCTGCTCGGGCGTGTCTTTCGGCAGTTTGAAGGCAGCCATCACGCTTTCGAAAGCGGACGAATCCTCGTCCATGGCAATGGTCAGTTCGTGGCGCAGGCGCTCGGCCTGATTGAGGATTTCACTCATCTGGGCTTCGACATCGGCGTATTTTTTCTTGCCGATTGTCAGCCGGGCAACCATGGTGACCAGAGCCGCTCCCATCGCACCGGCATGCGCGGCGGCGGAACCGCCACCAGGAGTGGGAGTCGCCGCGGCAAGAGCGTCCAGAAAATTGGCGGGTCGGGAATCAGTCCTCGGGAGGGCGAAAAGGCAGGTTTCGAGAATCTGTTCGGACTTGAAACCGTCCAACTGCAAATAACGTGCCGCCGCGTCGGTCAACGCCTCTTGCGGGACGAGTCCCACCAGTTCGCTGTGGTGGATGCCCACGCCGTGACGCGCTGCTTCGCTGCGGACAGCCTCGACGGCTGTCTGGATGGATGTCTGGCGGAAATTGGTCAGATTCATTGAAACCTGCGCCCGGCCCTCCACCAGCATCCCGAGCGCCTTAACGCACGGCAGCCCGCCGGACGACTGGCGGACAGCTTTGGCGACGGCTTTGGCAATAGACACATCGCTGGTAGCCAGGTAAACGTTGTAGGCAATGAGCGGATGGCGCGCCCCGATGACGGTAGCCCCGGCGGACCCGAGGCAGGACGGACCGAAGTCCGGTTTGCGCTCCGGGTGGGTCTCGATCTCCGCCTTGAGCCCTTCGTACTGCCCGCGGCGGATGTTTTCCAGGTTGACCCGTTCGGGCTGCGTGGCGGCTTCCTCGTACAGGTAGACCGGGAGGTTCAGTTCGCGCCCGACGCGTTCGCCCAGGCGGCGGGCCATGGCGACGCATTCTTCCATGCTGACACCAGAGAGCGGCACGAACGGGACCACATCGGTGGCGCCGATGCGCGGGTGCGTACCGGTGTGATTGTCCAGGTTGATGAGCTCGGCAGCCTTGCGGATGCCCAGGAAGGCGGCTTCTTCGACCTCTGCGGGTGCGCCGATATAGGTGACGACGGTGCGGTTGTGGTCGCTATCGGAGTGGCGGTCGAGAACGGTCACGCCGGCCGCGGCAATGGCGGCAATAATGGCTTCGACCACTTCCGGCCGGCGGGCTTCGGAAAAGTTAGGGATACATTCGACGAGGGGGGTAGGCATAGGGTTCAGGTAACCAGGTGATTGGGATGGGTGGAACGGGGCTATTATACCGTAGGGGAGATAAGAAATCCCGGCCTGACGGTCGGGGCATAACCGGTGTTTTCAATCCTCGCGGTCTTCTGCCTGTTTCATGCCGGGATAGTGCCTGGCGAGGGCGGTTTCGATCTCCGCCCCGTTGTGCGTGTTGCAGGCCGCCAGCGGCCGGACCGCATCCGGCACCGGATGCCCGCCAGGGCTGGTCACAGTACAGCCGACCATCTTGCCAGAAGGAGTGTACACGACCAGCAGGTTGTATATTTTGCCGCATACGATACACCCATGTTGTTCAACCCTGTTTGTGTTATCGGACATTTGTCGCTCCTGCGGATTAACCTCATCCCAGCAAAACTGCTGGTAGCTTTTTTTGCGGTTCTAATATGCTTTGACCCGGTCTTTTCGCCTTGCCAGTTCGCTGGCGTACTTCACACCAAGCATGTCCTTATGCTCACGCGCCCAGTCGGTCAGGCGGGTTGTCCCGGCGGCGGGAGAATCAGTGCAGAGCAGATCGGCCATAAGCCCCTTGACTTCAGGCCAAGTGATCATCACGTCGCCCATCCATTGGCCCAGAGTCCAGCCGGCGGCGTAAGCCAGCGCGGGTGGCATGGACAGCATCGGGCGTTTAACGCCGATGATTTCGGCGATGACAGTTGCCAGGTCCCGGTAGGTAAAGGTTTCCGGGCCGATGGCGTCTATGGTCACGTTCTCAGCATGTTTCCCCTGTTCTACCGCCAGCGCGGCCAGATCATCCACGTAAATAGGCTGGAGGTGGTAGCTCCCGTCGCCAAACAAACCGAAGACTGGCAGGTAGCGCAGGGCCCAGGCGATGTTATTGATGAGGATGTCTTCCTTGCCAAAAAGTACCGTCGGGCGCAGGATGGCGTAGGAACAGCCGAATTCCTGCAGGGCGTGTTCCAGGCGGGCTTTGCCGGAGAAATATTCGAGCGGAGAATCCTCGGACGGGTTGGTGATGCTAATGTGGACGATGCGCTTGACCCCGGCCAGACGAGCTGCTTCGAACAGGATGAGTGTATTTCGGACGGCGGACTCGTGTTTGAAAGAAGAATAGTTAAAGCGCACCCAGTAGGTGTTGTAAAGCACATCTGCGCCGTGCAATGATTCAACCAGATCATCCGGGCAGTCAAAGCTGAACGGATGGACTTCGATCTGACCGCCGAATGGATTAGCGCGCTGCATTGAGTTGGTCAGGGTGCGGACGCGGTAGCCTTCGGCCAGCAGGCGTGTGGCGATGTATTTTCCTGAATACCCGAACGCGCCGGTGACGACCTGAAGTTTTTGGGACATGGTTTTATCTCAATTTACAGATAAGCATTCCGACGGAGAGCGTCGGAACGAGATTAGATGCTGCTCTTTGCTAGCGCCAACGCCCCCAGCACGCCAGAGCGTTTGCCCAAAGCGGGTGGGACAATGTATTCTTCCATTGTACCGGTAAGCACTGGCGAGGCGAGATAGCCATTAAGGAGTCCCCGCACCTTGGCCCGGATGGACGGGAAGAGCGGCTGGTGCTCCATCACGCCACCGCCGAGCACGATCCGCTGCGGGGAGAGCGTCAGGATAACGTTTACCAGTGCATAAGCGATATACATGGCTTCCAGTTCCCAGGCGGGGTGGTTATCGGGGAGCGTTTCGGCGGGTTTTCTCCAGCGACGTGCGAGTGCGGGTCCGCTGGCCATGCCTTCGAAACAGTCCCCGTGGAAGGGGCAGGTACCGGGGAAGGGGTCTTTTTTTCGGTCGTGCGGCAGGCGCATATGACCCGCTTCCGGGTGGGTCAGTCCGTGGGTTACTCTCCCGTTGATGATGACGCCCGCGCCGATGCCGGTTCCGATGGTGAAGTAGACCAGCGAATCCAGCCTCTGGTTTTCAGAAATCCAAGAGTACTCGCCGAAGGCTGCCGCGGTCACGTCCAGTTCGAAGGCGAGTGGTACATCAAATGTGTGCCGGAAGGCAGCCACCACGTTTGTCCCGGCCCAGCCAGGCTTGGGCGTGGCGGTGATGGAGCCGTAGGCAGGGGAGGCCGGGTTCAGGTCCAGCGGGCCGAACGGGGCCAGCCCAATGGCAGAGAGGTTATATTTCTGGAAGAAAGCGATGGCCTGGCCGAGCGTCTCGCCGGGTGTCGTAGTGGGGAAGCGGATTTCCTCGACGATTTTGTCCGGCCCGCTCCCCACCGCGCAGATAAACTTAGTCCCGCCACCTTCCATGCCTCCGTAGAGTTTTGTCATCATGGCCTCCGTTTACTGTGAGCAGCGTAGAAACGTTCCGGGTCAGACAGAAAAACGCTCCGGCAAGTTTCGGTGCAGAAGTAAATGGTCCGCCCGTGGAACTCCGCCTGCGGATAGAAGGCCGGGTCGCCCGTGATGGTGCGGTGGCAGGCGGTTTCAGGGTCCTGTGCAGGAACCGGGACTACCACGAAGGCCAATAGCTCTTCACCAGTGTCCAGCGCGGGGTTGGGTTGGCAGCCTACTTCAGTTCGGCGATCCATATCTCAAAGGGATTTAACGTTAATTGCGGAAAATCGGTTGACGCATGCCCGGCTGCGGAGAAGATCACACGAGCAGACTCTACACCCAGGTCGGAGAAATCCAGGGATAACTGTTTTTCCGAGAAGTTCAGGAGCACCAGCACTTTCTGTTCGGATGTTGAACGCAGGAAGGCCAGAACCTCTTGCGCAGTTTCATGGACGGGTCGGTAATCGCCCTCCACCAGCGCCAGATTGGCTTTGCGGACCCGCAGCAGGCGCCGGTAAAAAGTGAGCAGCGAGGCGGGGTCTTTTACCTGTTCCTGAACGTTGATGCCCTCGGCGTAGTTCGGGTTGACCGGCAGCCAGGAGACCGCCCCCGCCGGGCAGAAGCCGCCGTTGGGGGCGTTGCGCCATTGCAGCGGGGTGCGGTTCTTGTCGCGCGACATGGCGGCGGCGCGCGGGGCGGCTTGGGACGGATTCACCATTAACTCATTCACTAGGCGGTCATAGTACCAGGTTGCCATCGTGTCGCGCAGCCTGGTCGGGTCGGGGATCAGGTAATCTGTCATGCCGATCTCTTCGCCGTTGTACAAGAAGGGCGTGCCGCGCAGGGTCAGGACCACTACCAGGTTGAGCCGCGCCAGTTCGGCATCATGAGTTCCATTTCCCCCGTTCCGTGAGGCAGAGTAGCGGGAGTAAAGTCGCGAGCAGTCGTGGTTGCCAAGCGTGTTACAGGCCCAGGCCTGCGGCGAGACCTTTGCCAGCGCGGCAATCCTTTCCTGCTGGTTTTTGCGGACCCACTGCGGGGTGATGAGCTCGGTGCGCATCAGCGGGAAGTTGAAAACCAGGCTTAATTCGTCCTCACCGTTGCCTAGGTAGGTCACATCATCGTCCTCGCCAACCAGCATCCGGTCGCCGTCGTATTCGTCGAGGACGGTGCGCAATTCTCTCATGAGTTCGTGGATACCAGGCTGGCCCAACTGGTTCTTGAACATATCCCGCCAGTATTGCTCGACCAGTGCCCGCTCTGCGGGGGTTTTGGCAATGTCCGAGAAATGCCGCAACCCCGCCAGGTCCATCGGGACCGTGTGCGGTGTCAGCTTTGGGTCCTCGTAAATCGTCCCGATAGCGTCCAGGCGGAAACCATCCACGCCCATTTCCAGCCAGAAACGGGCGGCACCCCACATTGCCTTGTGGACATCCGGGTTGCGCCAGTTCAAGTCGGGCTGTTGCTTCATGAAATAGTGATAGTAATACTGGCCGCGTTCCGGTACGTAGGTCCAGGCCGGGCCGTCAAAGCACGACTGCCAGTTGTTGGGCGGAGTGTCCATCCAGACGTACCAGTCCGCTTTCGGGTTATCACGGCTGGACTTCGACTCCTGGAACCAGCGATGCTCGTCGGAGGTATGGTTCAAGACCAGGTCCAAAATGACATGCATGTCGCGGGCGTGTGCGCCCTCCAAAAAAGTTTTGAATTCATCCAAAGTTCCGTATTCCGGGGCAACATTCTCATAGTCCGAGATATCGTAGCCGCAGTCGTACATCGGGGAAGGAAAATGAGGCGAGAGCCACAGGGCATCCACGCCCAGGTCTTTCAGGTAGCTGAGCTTTTCGGTCATGCCTTTGAAATCACCGATGCCGTCGCCGTTCCCATCAGCGAATGAGCGCGGGTAGATTTGATAAAAAACAGCCTTCTGCCACCACTTGAAATGACTCACAACATACTCCTGAGATTAAGATGATCCCTGGGAATCGCCATGGCGATGGGGTAAATTGGGGGTGTTGGGCGGACTTCACCCAGTTCGGCAGTCAGGTCCTGGCTGGGGAAGTGCAGCCCTTCATGCAGCCGCTTTTCCAGCGCAGACAGTCAGCCATATCGTAGACGAGGCCTTTATAAGCCACGTACATCCTCGCGCCTCGTTCGCCAGTGTTGCGGCGTAGTTCGGATATCGAAACGAGGCGGTCGGGAGGTTCCACCGGCGTGATTATAACCTTTGCCTGGTGGATTATGGTACAGGACTGCAGTAACCGTTTTGAACTAAAAGGCAGTAAAATTATCCCATGCTCCGAAAACGACTGTGGATAATTGGACTGAGTATTATGCTGACTGCCTGTTCCCGTCCCTGGACGGAGACAAGTATTATCACCCCAGCCTCGATATGGACCTCGGGCCAGGTTCCTACAGCCGCGACGGTGGTGGTCACGCCGACGATTTCGTACACCCTCCCGACGCCGCGTCCTCCCGGCGCGCCTGTTTTGACCCCTACACCGGATGCCTCGCACTACCAGACCGGTGAGGCGCGTGGACCGGAGACTTACATTGTCCAACCCGGTGATATGCTCAGTGCCATTGCCGAGCGCTACAGCGTCAGTGTGGAGGCAATCGTTCAAGCCAACAATATTTCCAACCCCGACGCTCTCGAAGTGGGCCAGACATTGACCATCCCGGTGGTGACACCCCAGGTACCTGGTCCGTCTTACAAGTTAATTCCTGACTCCGAACTGGTTTATGGACCATTGAGCGCATCGTTCGACATTGCCGCGTTTATCCATAGCAAGGGCGGTTACCTGGCAAGTTACACCCAGGATGTGAACGGCGAAACCCTGGATGCCGCCCAGGTGTTTCAACTCATCGCGCAGGATTATTCGGTCAGCCCGCGGCTGCTGCTGGCGGTGTTGGAATACCGCTCCGGTTGGGTCACCAACCCCACATCCGACCCAGCCCTGGGCGATACGCCCTTTGGTTTCATTGATGACTGGTACGTGGGCCTGTACCGCCAACTGGCTTGGGCCTCCATCCAGCTCAACAGGGGCTTTTACCGCTGGCGCGAAAATAATATGACCGACTGGGTGCTGGAGGATGGCTCCGTCGTCCCGATCGACCCGACGATCAACTCCGGGACAGCCGGTGTGCAGAATTTCTTCGCCCATCTGGACGATTATTCCACCTGGCTGCGGGATGTCTCTCCCGGCGGCTTCATCGATACATATTACCTCTTCTTTGGCTATCCATTTGACACGGCCATCGAAAAGCTTGTCCCGGCCGACCTGACCCAGCCGCGGTTGCTCCTACCCTTCGGGCCGGGTGAAATTTGGTCTTTTACCGGTGGTCCGCACCTTGCCTGGGATGCTGGTTCACCGTATGGCGCGCTGGATTTTGCTCCGCCTGGCGAGGCGCTGGGCTGTGTCGAGTCCGATAACTGGGTCACGGCGGTGGCGGATGGACTGGTCACCCGCACCGGAGATGGTGTGGTTATTCTAGACCTGGATGATGATGGCAATGAAGGCACCGGCTGGGTGATCGTCTACATGCACGTTGAGAGCCGTGATCGGGTCAAGCCTGGTACATTTCTGCACGCCGGAGAACCGCTGGGGCATCCTTCCTGCGAAGGCGGCATTTCCAGCGGTACGCATGTCCACCTGGCCCGCAAGTTCAACGGTGTGTGGATACCAGCCAGTGGCCCGCTCCCGTTCAATCTCAGCGGGTGGGTTGCCTCCGGGACAGGCGAGGAATACGTGGGTACGCTGACCCGCTTTGGTGTGGTGGTTGAATCCTTTGAGGGCAACAGCACCATCAATCAGATCCAGCGATAAACAAGAGGTGGTGATCTAAAGGCGGTATAATCTGCCCGATGAATTCCGCCATGCGCAAGGCCGCCATTTTGCTCGTCCTTACTGGTATGCTCCTCTCTGCTTGCGGCACCAACCTGTGGGGGACTTATGCTCCGTACCTGACACCCACGCCCACTTCCATTGAAACAGTCCTTGCAGACCCGGAACCCACTCCGACAAATATAATCCTCCCGCTATCCACCAATCAAGCTGCCACCGTTCTCCCTTCCCCTACGGTCACGCCTACTACGGTAGCTGTTACCCCCGGCACGCCACGCCTTACGTTTGTTTATTCCTCCCAGTCGGGTGACAGCCTGGAGGCGGTTGCCCTGCATTTTGGCGTGCAAGTCTCGGAGATCACATCGCCGGAAAGCCTGCCGAACACCGGCTTGCTCAATCCGGATACACCCCTCATCATTCCCAATCTCCTTTCGCAGACCCCGACCACGCCCTCCCGGCAGATCATGCCGGATAGCGAACTGGTTTATTCGCCCAGCGCGCAGAGTTTTGATATTGAAAGTTATGTCAGTACAGCGGGGGGAAAATTGAGCACCTTCAGCGAAGATATGGCCACCGTAGGCCGGATAACAGGAGCGGAAGGCATCCAGCGGATGGCATTTGGGAGTTCCATCAGCCCGCGCATGTTGCTGGCACTCATCCAGCATTACACCGGCTGGGTGCAGGGTCAGCCCTTGCCCGGCGTGGACGAGACCTATCCGCTTGGCTATCATGACCCTCTCTTTCCCGGTCTGTACCAGCAACTGCGGCTGCTCGTCCGGGAACTGCTGGCTGGATATTACGGCTGGCGGGATGGGACATTGACCAGTTTGACCTTCCCGGACGGCACCACACTGCGACTCGCTCCGGACCTGAATGCTGGTACCGTGTCCCTGCAATACATGTTTTCCAGGCATCTCAACTATGCGGAATGGCTGAAAGTCATAGATCCGGAAAACGGCTTCCCGGCTTTTTTTGCGGACATGTTTGGCGACCCCTGGGAACGCGCCCGGGAAACCGGGCCGCTCTTTCCTCCAGACATGACCCAGCCGATTTTCACCCTGCCATTCGAAGTTGGTGCCTTGTGGGCCTTCACTGGCGGCCCGCACCCTGCCTGGGAACAGGAAAGTGCCCTGGCTGCCCTGGACTTCGCACCAGCCACAGATGTTTCGGGCTGCGTCGAGTCCAATGCCTGGGTGGTGGCCATTGCATCCGGACAGATTGTGCGCTCTGAAGGTGGCTACGTTGTCCTTGACCTGGATGGGGATGGCTTCGAGCAGACCGGTTGGGTGGTGCTTTACCAGCACATTGCCACTAAAGACCGCATCCCGGTCGGCACCTGGGTAGATGCTGGTGCCCGCATCGGCCACCCATCCTGCGAAGGCGGCAGGGCCACAGGTACGAACGTCCATATTGCTCGTAAATATAACGGTGAGTGGGTGTCCGCCGGCGATCCCCTGCCTTTCGTCTTGAGCAGCTGGACGACTCATTACGGAAGCACCCCGTACCAAGGTACACTCACCAAAGGTGACCAGACGATCACTGCCAGCCCGGTAAGCTCGCCAGAGTCGAAAATCATCCGCCAGCCGGGTGAATAACCCTATAACCCCGTGTTACGCCATAAGAAAACCTTCCTGCTCATCCTTGCTATCTCGCTGACGGCCTGTCTGCCGCAGGGCGGAGACTTGACGCCTGCTCCGTTAACTGCCACCCAAACCCCGGGTCCGACCCCGACACCGCTGCCGTCGCGTCCGAAGTACAATCCCGGTGAACTGGTGGATTATCTCGCCCAGACCGGTGATACGCTCCCGGCCCTGGCAGCCCGTTTTAATACCACCATCCAGGAAATCCGGGACGCCAACCCGGATATTCCCGCCGACGCAACCACTATGCCTCCCGACATGCCGATGAAAATCCCGATTTATTACCTGCCATTTTGGGGGACAACCTTCCAGATTTTGCCCGACAGCCAGTTTGTCAATGGTCCGGCTACCATCGGTTTCGATACCGGGGCTTTTGTCGCCAGTCATCCTGGCTGGTTGAAGGATTATCGCGCCTATGCCGGGGATGCCAACCATTCCGGGGCAGAGATCGTGGATATCGTGGCAACCAATTACAGCGTTAGCCCGCGCGTGCTGTTGGCTGTCCTGGAATACCAGACCGGGGCGCTCTCCCAGCCGGTGCCGCCCAGCGGAAGCTATCCGCTCGGGGAAGTGGATTACACTCAAGCTGGTCTTTATATGCAACTCATCTGGGCGGCCAATGTGCTCAACAACGGCTATTATGGCTGGCGCACCGGAAGCCTGACCGAGATCGAGCACTTCTACGGGAACATCGAGCGTCCTGACCCATGGCAGACGGCGGCTTCGGTGGCGTTCCAATATTATTTTTCCCTACATTATTCCTCGGAAGACTACACCCGCGCCATCGGACCCGACGGCCTGGCGCACACCTACCAGGCTCTTTTTGGCAACCCTTGGGCCGTTGACCAGCCCCACATCCCGGTCAGCCTCCAGCAGCCGGAGTTGACTTTCCCCTTCCCAGCGGGAGATACCTGGTCCTTCACCGGTGGTCCGCATACGGGCTGGGGGAGTCTTCTCCCCTGGGCCGCACTCGACTTTGCCCCGCCAGCGGTAGTCGGCGGCTGTATCCCGACAACTGAAGTGGCAACTGCAGTGGCGAACGGGTTGGTGGTTCGCTCGGAGACGGGAGTGGTGATGCTCGATCTGGACGGTGACGGCGACGAACGCACCGGCTGGGATATCCTCTACCTGCATGTTGCTACGGCCGGGCGCGCCTCGGTCGGACGGACTCTGAAGGTGGGTGACCCGGTCGGTTATCCCTCCTGTGAGGGTGGGACGGCCACCGGTACGCATATCCACATTGCTCGCAAGTACAACGGTGAATGGATTCCCGTAGACAGCGCCATCTCGTTTAATCTGGATGGCTGGATCGCTCATATTGGCAATGCCCTTTATCAGGGTACGCTGACGCGCGGCAATCAGACAATCATCGCCTGCGATTGTTCCGATGCGGCCAGCCAGGTCAAGGCCGGGAAGTAAAAAATAAGAAGCACCCGGTTTTGGATAATCCGGGTGCCTGGTTTCCGTTGGTTCTGCAGATAATGAAATGGGGCGGATGTGCAAGTCCGCCCTGGTTTTGTTCTTATGCCTCGTGGACTAGGTCTCTTAACTCGCGCCGCGGACGCACCGACGGCACTTTCCCGGCATACCCGATCGGGAGCATGGCAACCGGTCTCAGGTTTGAGGGAATATGGACGATTTCACTCACCGCCATTTCGTCAAACGCACCCACCCAGACGGTATCTAGTCCCTGTGCTTTGGCGGCCAGCATGGCAAAGGCGCAGGCAATCGTGGCATCCTGAATGCAATATAACTCAATCCCGCGCTCATTATATCGTTCCGCCGAGCGGGTCGGGTTGGCGCAGAAGATCAGCACCACCGGCGCTTCCGCCAGGAATTCCTGATCCCAGGATGCTTTGACCAGGCCCTGACGCTGTTCCGGCTCGCGGACTACGTAAATCTCGTAGCCTTGCAGGTTACCTGCCGAGGGAGCTTTGTTAGCCGTCTCGAGGATTTTATGCAACTTCTCATCCTCGACCGGTGTCTCGGCATATTTGCGCATCGAGTGGCGGTCTTCGACCGTTTTGAAAAAGTCCATAATGTCTCCTAGATGCTGTGAGGGTTGGCGTGGCATGCGGATGCCCACCAGCCGATTGATTCTACCCGATTATTCCCGGATGCGGAGAAACTCATCCCTGGCCACGCACGATGAGCACCGAACAGTCCGAATAATGCACCAGTTTCCGTGAGACACTTCCCAGCAGCCAGGAGCGCACCCGGCTCAGGCCGCGCGAACCGGCCACAATCAGGTCAATCTGGTTCTGCTTCACGTATTCGATGATCTCAGTCGCGGCGTCGCCGCGCTTGAGTATAGTCTTAGGCATGAGTTGGCTGGAGGCCAGGATTTCTGTCATATGCGTGAGCAGGCGTTGGCCCTCATCATCTTCGACAGCGCGTTGACGGGTGGTTCCCTCAGAAATCGTGATCGGTTGCTCAACGGGAAGGCCATAATGCATTTCGGCAACAGCCGCCTGGTAAAGCGGGGGCAAGACATGCATCAAGCGTAGATCCGCCTGGTCTGGGAATGGGAAGTGGGTCATGCACTCGGCAGCATGCTGGCTGTTGGGCGACCCATCCACCACAAGCAGGATGCGGCGCAGTCTCTTCAGCGGGGCGCGTACCACCAGCACCGGGCAGGGGGCGTATTCAATGACCTGCTGCGCCACGCCGCCCAAGAGGATGCCAAGGGTGGCGCGTAGACCCTTCGCACCCAACACAATCAGGTCGGGATGATGTTGGTCGGCGTATTCGATGATTTTCTCGGCCGGGTAGCCAAGCAGCAGTTCGGGGTCGGCCTGGAATCCTTTGTCCCGGAGTAAGGTACAGGTTTCTTTTACGGCGGTCTCCAGCGGAAAAACCTCTGTCGCTTGTTGGGAGCCAAAGACCCGCAAAACAGTGATGTGCGTCTCCGGGGATAAAGGTAGTTTTAGCAGCAACTGGATCGCCGCGCGGGCGTGGTCTGAGCCGTCGTCCGCAAGCAGAATGTTCTGGAAGCATAGTGATTTGACCATGGTTCTTTCCTTTCGATCACCCAGTCAGTACATCTCGTCCTTGATTACTTTACCACAAAGCAAGTCCCATTTCTAGCCCCTTTGACGGAAGCGGGTTTTTGCTTTAAACTAAATCATTCGATTTTGGTTCTGTGGAAACCGCCATGGCGATGGTGTAAAAAGGGGGTTGTTGGGCGGGCATCGCCCGCCCAACAACCCTAACTCTTTCCCTCTGTCAACGGAATTTCCAAAAACATCCGTTCTGTATGAGGTCATCATGGATACTACAATGAATGGCAAAACCGTTCTGGTGACTGGGGGGACCAACGGCATCGGTCTGGTGACGGCGCTTGAGTTAGCTCGCATGGGTTCGCAGGTAACCATCGTCAGCCGGAATGCGGAAAAATGTGCAGCGGTGGCCGAAGCAATCAAAACCGAGACCGGCAACCGGGTCGAGTTCATTGTCGCGGATTTGTCCGCGCTGGCAGGCATCATGCAGGCCGCCGCCGGTTTCAAGCAGCGCCATCCACAACTGCACGTGCTGGTCAACAACGCTGGAGGTTTCTTCGCCAAACGCATCCTGACCAGCGACGGCTTCGAGATGACCTTCGCCCTCAACCACTTGAACTATTTCCTGCTCACCAACCTCTTGCTGGACATGTTGAAGGCTAGCACTCCGGCACGCGTTGTCAATGTGTCGTCCGGGTTGCATGTAAACACCAGCTTGGATTTCGGGAACCTGCAAGGTGAGATAAAGTACAGCGGCTGGGAGGCCTATGCCCGGTCGAAATTCTGCAACATCCTCTTCACCTACGAACTGGCGCGGCGACTGGAAGGGACTGGCATCACAGTCAACGCCTTGCACCCGGGCTATGTTGCCACCAACCTGGCAGCCAACAATGGCCTCCTGTTCGGAACGTTTGCCAAGCTCTCCGCCCGGCTGTTTGGACGAAAGCCCGAAGAGGGCGCCCAGACCAGCATCTACCTGGCCGCCTCGCCCGAAGTGGAGGGAGTGACCGGCAAATATTTCGCCGACTGCCAACCGGTCAAGTCCAGTCCGTTCTCGTATGATGAGGAACTGGCGAAGAAACTCTGGCAGGTCAGTCTGGAATTGACCGGGAAAGTTGTGTAACCCGTAACGCTTCTCTGGGTTTTCTTTTTGTAACATATGACGCCGTAGATTCAAAGGAGACCAATATGACTCAACCAAAATCTGGCGCACAGATCAGTACAAAAGCCTTTCTTCAGGCCGTCGCGATCATCTTCTTTCTGATGATGGCGGCGGGCATCCTTACGCGCGTGGTCCCGGCCGGGCAATACACCCGGGTGGAAGTGGACGGGCGCCAGGTGATTGATGCCACCTCATTCACGCTTACCAACCGGCCCAATTACCCGGTCTGGCGCTGGTTCACTGCGCCATTCGAAGTGCTGGGTGCGGAAGGCAATATCACCGTTATTGCCATCATCCTTTTCATCCTGCTGGTAGGCGTGGCCTTTGCCGTGATGGACAAGAGCGGTATCCTGAAATCGGTCATCTCGCGCATCATCAAGGCCTTCGGCGGGCGCAAGTATGCCATGATGCTGGTCATTACCTTTTTCTTCATGGCGCTGGGCGCCTTCTTCGGCATCTTCGAGGAAGTCATCCCGCTGGTGCCCATCATCATCGCCCTGGCCTTTTCCCTCGGCTGGGACTCACTGATTGGCCTGGGCATGTCCATCCTGGCCACCAATGTCGGCTTTTCGATGGCAGTCTTCAACCCATTCACCATTGGCGTCTCGCAGAAACTGGCCGGGCTGCCAATGTTCTCCGGCGCCCTGCCGCGCGTCGCGCTGTTCATCGTGGGATATGCCATCCTGGCACTTTTCCTGCGTGCTTACGCCAAGAAGATTGACAAACACCCCGAAGCCTCGCCCGTCTTCCTGGAAGACCAGAAGGAACGCGTCCGCCTCGGCTCCTTCGAAGTTGATCAGACCAATGACCCGCGCATGCGCACGGCGATCATCTTCCTGGCGATTTTCTTCGCTCTGATCCTGGCAGTGCTGGTGGCTTCGCCGTTCATTACTTTCCTCTCGGACTATGCCCTGCCCATCACCGGTCTGCTGTTCGTCATCGGCGGCATCGGAGCCGGGCTGATCGCCGGCGTGGGGAAGGCCGTCTGGAAGGCTGTCTGGGACGGGTTCCTGGGCATTGCACCGGCGGTCCCGCTGCTGATGATGGCCGCCAGTGTGCGCTACATCGTCCAAATGGGTGGCATCCTGGATACCATCCTGCACTGGGCCTCAACCTTCACCACCGGGCTCAACCCCTTTACAGCCGCCATGGCGGTCTACGGCCTGACACTGGTAATGGAACTCTTCATCACCTCCGGCTCGGCCAAGGCCCTGCTGCTCATCCCCATCCTGATGCCGCTGGCAGACCTGGTGCACGTCAACCGGCAGATCGCCGTCAGCGCCTACTGCTTCGGCGACGGCTTCTCCAACCTGGTCTACCCGACCAATGCCGCCCTGCTCATCACCCTCAGCCTGACCGTCGTCCCTTATCACAAGTGGGTCAAGTGGCTGCTTGGGCTGTGGTTCTGGATCTTCCTGGCCACGGTGGCTTTCCTGGCCCTGGCCGTTGCTTTCGGCTACGGGCCGTTCTAGAGTGGTCTGGCGGGGACTAAGCCCTCGCCTAAACTTACTATGTCCCAATACTTCGCCTACGATTACACCGGTGCGCCCTTCGTCCTGTTCGGGACCTGGCATCTGGTCGCCCTGCTGGTCATCGCCCTGCTGAATGTTGGTATGCTGGGGTTCCGCAAATCCTCTGAGAAGACACGCACCGCCGCCCGCTGGATAATGGCAATTGTGTTATGGGCTGATGAAGCCTCCTGGCACATCTGGAACCTATATTGGGGACACTGGACCATCAAGACGATGCTGCCTCTGCACATCTGCAGCCTTTTGATCTGGCTGGCCGGCTTTATGTTGATCTTCAAGGTTTACCCAATCTATGAGTTCGTCTATTTCATTGGCATTGGCGGCGCTATACAGGCCCTGCTGACGCCTGACGGGGGGATTTATGGCTTTCCCCACTACCGCATCTTCCAGACTATGATCTCGCATGGACTTTTGATCACCTCCGGGATTTATATGACCACCGTGGAGGGGTTCCGCCCGACATGGAAATCCTTCTGGCGGGTGGTGATCGGCTTGAATATCTATGCGGCAGTCATTTTTCCAATCAATATGCTACTGGGGACAGATTTCCTGTATATTAACGGAAAGCCTTCAACCGCCAGCCTGCTGGATATGTTGCCTCGCTGGCCTTATTACCTGATCTACATGGAATTGATCGGTATCATTATTTTCCTGCTTCTCTATTTACCTTTTATCATCAAGGATTGGCGCGCCAAACAAAAATAACCATGTGACGGTCACATTATGCAGGGAAATGTCAATGCCCGGGATTCGCTCCAAGTGTTTAAAGTCCATTGTCATTCTTATTTCGAAGAGAAGAAGCCAGCTATGCTTATCACCAGGACATTTTGATACTTGTTTTTCCCCCGGGAGCCTCTATAATTAAACCGTAAACGGGTCATTCTGCATATCGAATGTCGGCGATCAACATTAACCTATGAATACCACTCACTTCTTTCTCGGAGATCCAGCAGGTTGGAAAGATGCGCAGGTACATCTCTCTGCCTTGCAGGGACTCTGGGGCGGGTGGCAGGTATTTGTTTCCGGCGGCGGGGTGACAGTCGTCCGGCGCGTTTCCCCGGTTACGCGGGAACAACGTTACAAGTTGACCCTGACCGGGGCCGAGGTCCAGTCCCTCCTCGAGACCTGCGTCGAAAACAACCTGCTGGCCGTCCCGCAGCCTCAGCGCCCGGGCCACCCGGATGAGACCATGATCGAGATCACGCTTGTCAACAAACGGGGGAAGAACCGGACGGTAAAGAAATGGGCGGGCGATACCCTGGCTGCCTTCGACGCTCCGTCCCGCCTGCTATTCGCACTGACGACCCGCACGCATAGCATGATCCCGTTCTATACCGGCCCGTTCCGGTGGCATGACTCTTCAGACTACCCTGACAATCCTTCGGAAGGAGTTGCGACATGAAGCGAACCCGATTTTCCCTCACCCTGGTAATTCCTGCTATCTTGGTGTCCGTGCTCCTTGCTCTGCCGGCACCCGCTGCTTCCGCCCCCGCCGTCCAGCAGGGCGACAACCCCAACCCGCCCGACCACACCGTCAGGCTCATTTTCATCCACCACTCCACCGGCGAAAACTGGCTGCGGGATGACTACGGCGGCCTCGGCCAGGGGCTTGCCAACAATAACTACTTCGTCAGCGACACCAACTACGGCTGGGGGCCGAACTCTATTGGTGACCGCACCGATATCCCCAACTGGCTGGAATGGTTCAATTCCGCTGATACCCCCACCTATCTGGATGCGGTATATTACGAGAACGGACAGAACTCCAGCTATACGCGTCTGCTAGACAATCCCGGCGGCGAGAACGAGATCATCCTGTTCAAGTCCTGTTTTCCCAACTCCGCCCTGGAAGGCAGCCCGGACGACCCGCCATCCGCAGACGGCTGGCTGACGGTCGGCCACGCCAAGTACGTTTACAATGAGATCTTGCAATATTTCGGCGCACATCCAGAAAAACTATTCGTGGTTATCACCGCCCCGCCGCTGCAGGACCGTACCTACGCCGAAAATGCGCGTGCTTTCAATCAGTGGCTGATGAACGATTGGCTGGCTGAGAATAATTACACCCTGACCAACGTGGCCGTCTTCGACTTCTATAACCTGCTTACCGGTCCCGATAACCACCACCGTTTCATGGATGGTAAGATCGAGCATGTTTTCATACCGGGGCGGAACACATCCTACTACCCATCTTCCCGCGATGACGACCACCCGTCTGAAGGCGGCAGTCGCAAGGCGACCGAGGAATTCCTCCCGTTGCTGAATATCTTCTACCACCGCTGGGCAGACGGGCAACCGTCCCAGCCCCCGATGGCGACTCAGCCTCCAGCAATTGCACCCTCTCCGGTTATAGCATCGTCTACGACCACGCCGGAACCGGATGGTCACAGAAATGGCTTACCCTGTCTGGGTTCAATACTTTTTTCCTTCGTATTGATGGTCGCGGTCTGGGTTCTTCGGCGCAAATAAGTGCTCCAAGAAAACGCCCCATAAAACGTGCTCAACGCTGACCACCTTTTGTTAGTGAAATTTCAGCCAATTGATAGACACATTTTGCCGGATAGACCATATAATAAACCAGCTATGATTAGCAGGTAATCTATCTGCCTTGAGAACGGATCGAGCACTCAGAGTAACTTTTTTATGTCTTTGGCGTACATACACTAGGAACATTAATTTCTACAAGGAGAATACGTATGGAAAAGAAAAACCGCACGCAGTTGGTTTTGGGCCTGCTCCTCATCCTGGTAGCAGGCTGGTTGATCGCCACCCGCATCAAACCCGACCTGGCCAACATCCTCCACCTGACGTTTGCGTGGCCGATGTGGATCATGTTGGCAGGAGCTGCCCTCCTGGTCATTGGCCTGCTGGTCGGGGCGCCAGACATGGCTGTTCCAGCATGTATTGTGGCAGGGATTGGCGGTATCCTGTACTATCAGAACGCCACCAACAACTGGGATTCCTGGGCATATTTATGGACGCTGATCCCGGGCTTTGTCGGTGTAGGCAAAATCCTGTCTGGTATTATCGGCGGCGATTTCATGGCATGTTTACGGGAAGGGCTGGGGCTGCTGCTCACTTGCGCCATCTTGTTTACAATTTTTGCCACCATCTTTAATGCCTGGACCATTTTCGGTTCATACAGCGCGTACGTCCCGATTGCCTTACTCTTTGTGCTGGGTATCTGGCTCATCGTGCGCGGCATTATACGGCACAAATAAGAAAGGATCTGAACATGCACAGACGAGGTAGTCTCTTTTGGGGTAGTGCACTGATCGTTCTGGCCGGATTGCTTCTGTTGAAGCAGATGGGCGTTATTGTCGGTGATATCTTCGGCTATTTCTGGCCGCTTCTGATCATCGCATTCGGCGTCTGGCTGATTGTCGGTTTCTTCGCCCAGAATAAACCAGTTGCAGGCGAACAAGTATCCATCCCCCTGGAGGGAGCCGCAAGCGCCTATATCAAACTTGATCATGGCGCGGGCAGACTCACGCTGCGCTCCGGCGCCGGATCCGGTGAAGTTGTCAACGGCACTTTTGGTAACGGGTTGAGCTACAAGAGCCACTTGGAGGGTGGGCGGTTGGAGGTCAAAATGCGCACATCGCAACAGCCCTGGGCATGGTGGCCGGGTGAAAGCCTGGACTGGGACATTCGCCTCAACCGCGATATTCCGCTGAATTTGAAAATCGACAGCGGAGCGAGTGCCTCGATCCTGGACCTAAGCGATCTCAAAGTCACCGAGCTGGACATTGAC
>Ga0207931_1000074_pt1 | contig 34994 bp, 27 predicted proteins | sample NGESurdeep092012_2_FD_184478 | JGI IMG/M metagenome (GOLD analysis project Ga0207931, IMG submission 184478) | Arctic peat soil microbial communities from Barrow, Alaska - NGEE Surface sample 415-1 deep-092012 (SPAdes) | ecosystem: Environmental > Terrestrial > Soil > Wetlands > Peat ...
AATGGATTTACAAAAGCAATGAAATCGCATGGGATCAAGCGTGTTCCCTGGTGGATCAACTGATAAAAAGAATGCTGTCCGTTGGTCCCGGGTTCTCCCCAATAGACAGGGCCGGTGTTGTAGTTTACTTTCTTCCCGTCGATTGTAACCTGTTTGCCGTTGCTTTCCATAGTCAGCTGCTGCAGGTAAGCAGGAAAGCGCTTCAGATAATTTTCATAAGGCAGTACCGCGATGGTCTGCGCTCCGAAAAAATTGTTGTACCATAGAGCCAGAAGTCCTATCAGGACCGGCATATTTCGATCAAACGGTGTATTCCGGAAATGTTCATCCATCTCATGAAAGCCTTTGAGCATGGCTCGGAAATGCTCAGGACCGATCGCGAGCATTGTTGAAAGACCAATTGCTGAATCCATCGAATATCGTCCCCCTACCCAGTCCCAGAATCCGAACATATTGGCAGTGTCGATACCGAACTCAGAGACTTTACGCGTGTTGGTGGAGACAGCAACGAAGTGCCTGGTTACAGCAAGGGCATCACCCCCCAGACCCTTCAGCAGCCACTCTTTTGCTGTTTGCGCGTTGGTCATCGTCTCAATGGTCGTAAATGTTTTGGAAGAGATGATGAACATTGTTTCTTCAGGATTCAGGTCGCGGGTGGCCTCGGCAAAATCAATCCCGTCAATATTGGAAACGAACCGGAATGTCAGGTTTCTGTCGCTGTAGAAGCGAAGTGCCTCGTATGCCATTACCGGGCCCAGGTCAGAGCCACCAATTCCGATGTTTACAATGTTACGGATGCGTTTCCCGGTATGTCCTTTCCACTGGCCGCGGCGAACGCGGTTGGAAAAATCGGTCATCCTGTCCAGGACTTCGTGAACCTGAGGAATGACATTCTGTCCATCAACAATGATCCTTGCCCCTTTGGGATCGCGCAGGGCTATATGCAGTACTGCCCGGTCCTCGGTGACATTGATCTTTTCGCCGCTGAACATGGCTTCTATGCGGTTCTTCAGTCCTGCCTGTTCTGCCAGCTGAATTAGCAGTTTCAGGGTCTGATCTGTGATCCTGTTTTTTGAATAGTCAAGGAAGAGGCCGATGTCTTCGGTTGTCATGCGCTCTCCCCGTTTCGGATCATCCGCAAACAATTTACGCAGGTGTTGCCTTCCGATATTTTTTTTATGATCAAGCAGAGCCCTCCAGGCTCCGGTTTTGGTTAGAGGCAGATTTTCCATAAGATAATTGTCCTGACTTTAGACTTTTAGACTTTTAACTTTTAACTTCAAATACATGATACCCCCATGCCTGCAGATTTAAGAAGAGACCCCTGGATAAAACTTCATTGCCGTCGCGATCATAAAGGGCAGGGCTCATCAGATCAGCGAACCAGACTGATTTATCGGCCAGGCCGGAAAACGGAAGGCGAACGAAACACTGGCTGTCATGAGGTGAATAGTTAACAACAACAAGTGCACGCCCGGCATCCATTCCTTCCCAGGCAAATGCAAGGAAAGAATCCCACGTGGCATTCCACTCCCATGCCGGCACACATTCGAGCAGGCGCCACCGGCCATCCCTGAAGAGAGGTTTTTTAATTACGGAGAGTAACTCATAATAAAACTTTTGGATGGCTAAGTTGGGTGATTCATGAGGGGCACGTATAAGATGCGTTGATATGCGTTTCAGCCTCCCTTCAAATTGGCCCTGGTGAAAAAACCTTAAACCGGGTGATAAGAATGTTATCACGGCTGCAGCTTCATGATTTTTCTGGTTGAATGTCGCGGCTGCACGCGGCTCGTCATGATTCTCAAGGAACCGGGCAAGCTTGTCCTGGTAATCAGGAGATGCATAGAAATGCTCACGTACAGCTCTTGCATGACCCTCACGCAGGCGGTCATAAAGCCGTTTATCATAGGCAAAGTCAAATCCCTGCTGCTGCATGGTCCATTGCATATCCCAGTAAACTTCAGCCATGAAACAGAAACCTGGAAATTTGTCACGAACGGCCTTTATTGCCGATGCCCAGAAGGGTTGTGCTCTGCGGCCCCAAGTCCTTTCAAAAACCTCGGGCAGAATAAGCATAGCCATATCACACCTGACCCCGTCGCACTGGTCGGAGATATGGAGGAGCTCCCTGAACATAGCATCTACGGTTGCAGGATTACTGTAATCAAGCTGCAATGTGTCGGGCCATGCGGCAAAGAAGGGATCGCGCCCATAGGCCAGTATCATATCGCCATTCCTGCGTTTAACCCGGGTGTAGTTCTTAGGATATTTTAGAAGGTCACTCTCTGTTCCGGATATAAAATATTCAGGATTGTCCTCAACCCAGGGGTGGTCCGGTCCCATATGATTGGGTACAAAATCAAGCATGAGTTTCATGCCACGGACACTGAGCTTTTCGCGCAGGCGTCTCAGGGCATCATCGCCGCCAAGGTCAGGACTCACAGTGTAACCGGTGATGGCAAATCCTGAACCGGCAATATCATGCTCCTGCAGATCAGGCAAGGTTTCTTCGAAATCGTGCCTGAGCTCCGGGTTTTCACGCGAGACTTTACGGCCAAGTTCACCTGTACACCATACACTCAGGAACCAGATCCAGTCAAAACCCATTTCTGCAAGGCGATCCAGCTCTGTATCAGGGATATCATCGAGTGTGGCCCGCCGATCCAGGTTCAGGGACAGCTCGGTGAGCCATACTCTCGTATTAATCTGATAAAGTGACGGATATTTTGGGCGCATAAGGTCACCATCTATTTTTCATCTATGAGAATCTTTCTGGTCGCCTTCAGCTCCGCGATCTCCTCATTGCTCACCTTTGGATATTCCAGTCCCATATCAATCATTGCTTTGATAATGGCCGAGACGATTACCATGCGGGCATACGACTTATTGTCAGCCGGCACTACATACCATGGTGATTCTTTGGTTGAAGTATTCTGGATCATTTCTTCATAAGCTTTCATGTAATCATCCCAATAGTTTCTCTCATTGACATCAGCCGTGCTGAATTTCCAGTTTTTTTTCGGATTATCAATGCGTTCAATGAAACGCTTTTTCTGCTCTTTGTTTGAGACATTAAGAAAAAACTTGAGGATTTTGGTACCGTTACGATACAGGTATTTCTCATAATTACGGATGTCTTTGAAGCGATTTTCCCAGATATCTTCAGTCACGAATTTTTCAGGCAGTTTTTGTGCCTGCAGAAGCGGCTCATGAACACGCACTACCAGAACATCCTCATAATATGAGCGGTTAAAAATACCTATCCGCCCCCGTTCAGGCATATTCTTCTGGCAGCGCCAGAGGTAATCATGGTCGAGCTCTTCCGCGCTGGGGACCTTGAAGGCTGTCACCTGGCAGCCCTGGGGATTCACCCCGGACATGACATGTTTTATTGCCCCGTCTTTTCCTGCAGCATCCAAAGCCTGGAATATCAGAAGCAACGACCACCTGTCCTGAGCATACATTTTATCCTGCAATTCTGCGAGCTCCTCCACACCAAGTTGCAGCGTCTGTTTTATCAGCGGCTTTTCTTCAGGGCCCATGTCAACATCCGGAATTGTACGGTACTTCTTGAGTTGAAATTTATCGCCGTCAGTGACGCGGTATTGTTTTGAGAATTTCCTTGCACGTTCATTCAGCTCTTTTTTGCTTAAAGTGCTTAGATCTTCAGGCTTTGCATTATTTTCTAATGGAACTCTGCCTGAGTTTTTCTTTTTTACCGGTTTTTTCTTTGGAGCCATAATATTTATATTGATAAGATATAAATATATAAAATTTACCGTTAGCGGGCAAGTAAAACCCCCTCGTTCCCGCCAGGCCGTGGTTATGAATACTTATTTACCTTCAGCTTATCTGTCCACCGGTAAGGGCTGATGTACAGGCAATTGACGGGGATTCTCATTTATTTTTTTCATGACCACCTCAACTGCTTTCATCAGCTGTGTGTCATAGCCCTCTGAATATTTCTTTGAATCGACGTCAATTATGATATCAGGTGTAACTCCCTCATTCTCAACTACCCACTCACCTTTCTCATTATATATCCTGTAATCAGGTACTGTCACCTCTGCTCCGTCAATGAGTTGAACAAACATAGAAATACCAACAAGGCCACCCCATGTTCTTGTACCTATGACAGGTCCCATATTATTCCAGCGGAACTCATATGGAAGCTCATCTCCTCCGGAGCCTGCATACCTGTTTGTAAGCAGGGCCATCTGAGCATTAACAGCAAGGAAAGGAATAGGCTGGTCAACCGATTGACGCCGTGTCCAATACCCATGAGGTACCTTGAGCAGCCTTTGCAGGAAGATCTCGGGATCGAGTCCGCCACCGTTAAAGCGTCCGTCAATTATTAATCCTTCTTTCTTTGTCTGTGAATAAAAGTATTTCGGAAAATCTATTGCAGAACCGTTATATGTATCAGGCAGGTAGATGTAACCTATCTTTCCTCCGGAGGCTTTGTCGACAGCAATACGGTTTGATTCAATCCAGTCCATATAGCGTATATTGCTTTCGCCGCCTGCAGGTTCAACAACCACCTCACGGGCTCCTGCAAGGACGGGTTTTGAGTTGATGGTAAGGGTAATCTGTTTGCCTGCCAGCCCTGTGAAGTAGCTGTATATTTCTTTGTCAGTCTTTACTTCAACATTATTTACCTTCAGCAGGTAGTCTCCTTCTGTTATATTAACTCCCGGTTTTGCCAGTGGCGGCCAGGTTTCCCGTGACCAGTCCTTTTCCCTGTAGATCTTTTTAAATCGGTAGAGGTTATTCTGAAGGTCAACGGAATAGTCGGCACCAAGCATGCCGGTTGTAACCGGATCAGCCTTTCGCCTGGCATCACCGCCGTAGACATAGGTATGTGAGGTATTCAGTTCTCCGATCATTTCACCGATAATGAAAGTCAGATCCTGGCGGCATGATGCCTTGTCAACGAGTTTCCCGTATTTCTGTTTCATGAAATTCCAGTCCTGACCATGCATACCCGGTTCGTAATAATAATCGCGTTCCATCCGCCATGCCTCGTTGAAGATCTGTTTCCATTCCCTTACAGGCTCATACCATATTTTAAGGTCTGACAGATTTACTGGTTTTGCTTCTCCTCCGGCTGCCGGTATTATTGATACGTTTTTCTCTTTAAGGTATATAATGTTTTCGCCATCGGCTGAAAGCTTATAACCATCTATTTCTTCGATAAGTGAAGTTTCTTTCTTTGAGTCAATATCGTAAGAGTAGAGTGACATAGGGCCATGTGTATCAATTTCAAAGCGGTTGAAATTGCCTTCGCTGGCATTTAAATAGAACAACGTGGACTTATTGACCGACAGGTCCCTGTAGTTTCCCTTTTCAAGAGGAAGGGCTTCTGTACGGTCTGCTATTCCCTGAAAGTCAATATTGACAAAAACCGGTGCATCAGTTTTTGAAGTCGTCTCCGAAGTGTTTTCCTCATCACTCTTAAACGGGAGAATCGATTTCCCGTCTTTTTTAAGGGAAATTGCATAGATGCCTGCAACCTTCCGGTAGATCATTTCCCATTCAATATCGCAGTACGTAGGAATAAATCTGCGGTCAGATATGAAAATAATAAACTTGCCATCCTTTGTGAAAACCGGATTGAAATCATAAAACAATCCGTTGCTGATGCAGTTGATAGCTTTTGTTTCAAGGCCATAGACATATATCTGATACATAAAATCCTTATTCATTTTTGAGTATGCCAGATACCTGCTGTCAGGAGACCAAGAAAAGTCAAAAATGGATTTCACATCAAGTGAGACATCGACATTTTCATATTCCTCTTTATCAACCCTGGTTATATTTTTAGTTGCCACATCAATAAAATATAATGTCAGAGTCTGGTCTGTGTATCCTATTTTTTTGCTGTCCGGAGACCATTTAAGAGTATGCCTGTAGCCGTCTTTACTGGAAGTAAGTTTTATTGCTTCTTCTTTGCCCTCAGGATTTACGATATAGATCTCATATTCGCCGGTTTTATCAGAAAGGTAGGCAATCCATTTGCCGTCAGGAGACCATACTGCATCCTTATCCCTTGCTCCGCAATTGTCTGAAATATTTCTTACCGGACCTTCTTTTTCAGGAACGGTGAAAACCTCTCCGCGGGCAACGATCAAAGCTCTTTTACCGGTTGGGGATATTTCAACGCTATTTATTTCTTTGCTGATATTTTTCATATACGGCCTGGTCTCTTCCATATCGGTCAATATCTGGATCGGGACTTTTTTCGATTCCTTTGACATCAGATCAAGCGTCCAGATATCTCCGCCAAGTTCATAAACGATTTTATTGCTTCCCTCGTCAGGATGCTGGACATCATATTCAGTATGTTTTGTTATCTGCTCAATTTTTTGTGTCCCGGTATCGTAGGCATATATATTGAGCACCCTGTCCCTGTCAGAGCTGAAATAGATCTTGTCACCGACCCACATCGGCGTTCTGTCTGAGCCTTTAAAATTGCTTATATTGGTTTCCTCATTTGTTTTAAAATCATAGATAAATACTTCCTGAGCCCTGCCTCCCGTATAGCGCTTCCAGGTGGCATTGTCCTGTGAATCCTTATTGTATGCTATTTTTGAGCCATCAGGCGAAAAACTACCACGAGCCGCATCGTACATTATCATCTCTTCCAGTCCTGTCCCGTCGGGTGATACAAGAAACATCTTTACATATCGTGAGGGACTGTTTCTTCCTGATGTGAACATGATTTTGTTTTTGGTTTGATTCCATCCGATAACTTCATCCATGCCAGGGTGGAATGTCAGCCTGGTGATATTTCCGCCGTTGATGTTCATGACGTAAACATCTGAGTTTCCGTCATATTCACCTGTGAAGGCAATCAGGCTGCCATCGGGAGAGATCTCAGGAAAGTTTTCGCGGCCGTCACTGAATGTCAGTCGGACAGCAGGTCCTCCTTCGGCGGGAGCTTTCCAGATATCGCCGCCACAGGCAAAGACGATGATATTTCCATAAATGTCCGGGTTCTGCATCATGGGGTTCTCTGCGGAAATCAAAGCACCGTTAAACATTAAGATCATCAGGGCTGACGCTATGGGAATGATTTTAAATTTTCTCGGAAGAATTTTAATGTCTTTCATAAAGTTGTGAAATTTGGTAAATGGGAAATTTTATAAAATAAAACGGGAATCGAATTCATAATCAAACGTAAATTACAGCCGGGTGAATTTCAAGCTAATTTTATATAACCAGGCAAATAATCAATCTGTCACCACATTCCATTGCCTGACGGACCACTCGGTGATTAATCCGTTTTTGACGTAAGGGTCACGGCTGACAAATTCATATGCCGCATCAGGGTTTTCGTCTTTAAATATCAGCACGGCCCCGTCAGATGGATCAGCCAGAGCACCGGCCATGACCAGCCGGCCGTCGCTATGATATTCATTCACGAGATCAAGGTGATTAGCGCGGAACGGCGCCCGTTTCTCAATGTAATTATCAACTGTTTTGTAAAAAAGGATGTAGTACATGACCGTTTCAATTATTGATTTTTCTCTTCAGAGGCTTTTTGCTCTTCGGCCAACCGGGCTATATCTTTTCCGTAGATAATATTTTTCGGATAATCCGTCCTGGCAAGTCTGATCATTGAAAGACCAAGCTCTTCCATCGTGCTGAAGAAGTCAGGACTAAGTTTTTTCCCTATGGGGAAGGTCCAGTTTACGACTTTGTAGAATGAATGGGAATTCTTCTGGCCCTTTACTGGTTTGATGAAACCCGGACGATATCCGTAGGCTTTTCTGAACGGAAGCTTCATCAGGTCATTTTCTGTTTTCCCCTTGATCCTGGCCCATTCGACCCTTCCTTTCTCCGTACCGTCAGTGCCGGCTCCGGCGACGTATATAAAGACCATATCCTTATTCAGCCTGCTTACTGTCTCACCGAAGTGCATTGTGAGCTCATAAGTTACCTTGAAGTATTTGTCCATTTTCATCCCCACCGAAGAGACACCGAGGCAAAAGAAACATGCATCGTAACCTGACAGTTGTGATTCAATCGGGGAGAGATCATAAAAATTCTCATGAATTATCTCTGTGAGCTTAGGATGAGTTATTCCCAATGGTCTCCTGTTGATCACAAGTATTTTTTCAATATCCGGATCACGGAGACAAACAAGTAACACTCCTTCTCCTACCATCCCGGTGGAGCCGGTGATAATGACTTTTAATCCTTTAGGTTCCATAAATATTCAATATTTATCCACGGAACAAATTAACAATAAAATGAATACTTTTAGAGTATAATACCCAAGTATTAAGATTGATATTCAGGGATCACATGAAAAAAGAATACAAAGCAGATTATCCGAAAATTTTTATTACCATTCTGCGAATGGCCATCGGATGGCATTTCCTTTATGAAGGTGTTTCCAAAATACTGATAAAGGACTGGACATCATTTTCATATCTGGCAAACACGACAGGACCTTTCTCCGGCTTTTATCACTGGCTGGCATCATCTGATGCTCTTCTGCAGGTTGTTGATGTATTAAATGTCTACGGACTGCTGCTTATAGGGTTGGCCCTGGTCACGGGACTGCTTTCGCGTATCGCTTCAATTGCCGGAGTGATGCTTCTGACATTATACTATTTTGCCTATCCGCCTTTTGGAGATTCTCTGCTTGGGTCCGATGAAGCGCATCTCTTTATAATTAACAGGAACTTCATTGAGGCTGCAGCCCTCCTGGTTTTGATTTTCCTTAACGAGACGGGGTATGGAATTGGCATCCTCATAAAAAACATTCGTTCCGAAAGAGCTGAAAAGGGAGGCCTTACCGGGAGTAAGGTGGAACACTCTGATACGAGGCGTGATGCAATAAGGAACCTGGTTTCGGTACCCTTCCTCGGATTAATGGGATGGGGGGCTGTAAGCACCAATAAAAAATACGGTATCGATGCTCTATCGGGAGCGACGATCCAGATTGACCGTGCAGCACTTGGCGAACTGAAAGGCAAGCTGCCGATGGGGAAATTAGGAGACCATGAGATCAGCAGGCTGATTATGGGAGGTAACCTGATAGGCGGATGGGCACATGCACGCGACCTTATCTATGTGAGTTCACTTTTCAAGGCTTACAACACTGAGAAGAAGATCTACGAGACCCTTATTCTTGGTGAGAATGCCGGGATCAATACCATCAATATAGGTTTCCCGACCAACGCACTGATGGCCAAATACAAAAGGAACACCGGCAGCAGGGTCAAGGTGATTTCGCATGTTGCGCCAAATATGGAAAAAGGCGATTATTTCGAGCAGATCAACAAGGCGGTTGACTTTGGCGCTGATATTCTGCAGGTCCAGGGAAACTGGTGCGACTGGCTTGTGAGGGACAAAAAACCGGAGGTCATTCAGGCGATGATTGAGAAGATCAGATCGCAGGGGATTACAGCAGGTCTGGCTGGCCATACTATCGATTCACTTATTTTCTGTGAAGAGCGGGGCATCGTGCCCGATTATTATATGCTTACCATGCATCACGATAACTACTGGTCGGCTCACCCGCGTGAGAACCGGGTGCCTTTTGAGGTTGACGGCGAGAAATACCTTGATCACAACAGGTTTCATGATAATATTTTCTGTCTTTACCCTGACCGCACCGTCGAGTTTGTAAACAGGTCAAAGATACCTGTCGTGGGTTTCAAAGTGCTTGCAGCAGGTGCATTAACTCCCGAGGATGGATTTAAATGGGCAATAGAGAACGGCGCTGACTTTGTTTGCGCGGGCATGTTTGACTTCCAGATCATTAAGGATATAAACATCTTCCTGGATATCCTTGCTAACCCGGGGAACAGAAAAAGAGAATTTTACGGGTAGATGGTGTATCAAATGTCCACCCCGACTAATGCGCATGATCAAAGCACAAATTGTCTTCAGGTCACTTCAACACCGTAATTATCGGCTATTCTTCGGCGGACAGAGCATATCACTGATAGGCACATGGATGCAGCGCATTGCGCTGCCGTGGCTTGTCTATCAGATGACCGGCTCTGAAGTTCTTCTTGGCATCGTGGGTTTTGCAGCACAGATACCGTCTTTCCTGCTTGCTCCTGTGGCAGGAGTGCTTATTGACCGGTGGAGCAGGTACAGGGTGCTGCTAGTGACGCAGGTCATTTCAATGATCCAGGCGGGTATACTTGCATGGCTGAGCCTGACAGGCTCACTGGAGATATGGCATATAGTAACCCTGAGTCTGATCCTGGGTTGTATCAATGCCTTCGATATGCCGGCACGACATTCTTTTGTCATTGATATGATTGAGAACAAAGATGACATGGGCAATGCCATAGCTCTGAACTCACTGATGTTCAACGGAGCCCGGCTAATAGGACCATCAGTGGCAGGTATTGTGCTGGCCACCACCGGAGAGGGGATCTGCTTCCTGATAAATGCCCTGAGCTACATTTTCATTATCATATCGCTCCTAGCCATGCATTTACCCGTTAATAATGAGAAGAAGAAGGAGACACATATATTCAGCGAGTTGAAAGAAGGACTTGCTTATACTTTTGGGTTCCCGCCAATCAAATCCATCATTCTTTTGCTGGGGCTGGTAAGTCTTATGGGTGCGTCGTACCAGGTACTGATGCCGGTATATGCAAAGGTTATCCTTCACGGGGATTCACATACGTTCGGGTTCCTCATGGGTGCTGCCGGAGCTGGCGCACTTCTCGGGGCAGTTTACCTGGCATCAAGGGAGAGCGTTATGAAGCTGGGAAGATTGATTCCTGCAGCAACCGCGCTTCTGTCTGCCGGATTGGTTGCCATGGCATTTAATACATCATTTCTTGTCTCAATGTTTCTGATGTTTTTTACCGGTCTGGGGATGATGGCTCAAACTGCGGCAAGCAATACAATTATCCAGACCATAACCGATGATGATAAACGCGGCAGGGTCATGAGCTTATACACAATGGCGCTGATGGGCACGGCTCCGTTCGGCAGCCTGCTTGCCGGGTGGATGGCAAAGCTGCTTGGCACACCATGGACAATATTTATCGGAGGTGCCGTTTGCCTGATTGGTGCTCTCGTCTTTTATAAAAGGCTTCCCGCACTTAAAAAGATTGTCCAGCCTGTATATGTCAGGATGGGAATCATTCCCGAGGTTGCAGAAGGTATCCAGACTGGCTCAGAACCCCCGGCCGGAGGATAGCATGATCAAATGTGACGTGTATTTAGGTGACTGTTTCAGAAGACAAGTTTAACGGTAATCCCACCCGGACCAGCGTATAAGAGCCATTGCTTTTCAGGTTTGTATGCGGCAGGATTAACCACTGTACCATATTGTCTGCAGTATTTCTCATAGTCCTTTATTGCTCTTGACGGCTGGGTCCATATCTGGGCTTCAGTGACAGCTGTATTAAGAGCAAAGTTTCCCAGTCCGTCCAGGAAAGTCCGTTTAAATCCAAGCCAGGTAATCAATCCGCTTCCAATATTTATAACACCTGTAAGAGCGTGCATTTTCCATGAACGTCCTTCTTTTTCCCTCAGGGCCAGCGCCTTCAGCATGTCTTCGGAATAATCAAGTGATCTGATTTGGCCAGGCTCTTCTCCGACAATATTCGTATTTCCGGATAGTGAAGCAGGGTGAGGCATTGGTGCTATTATCTGCCCAAGGGCACCCAGAAGTGTTGTTGCTGATCCCAGGGCCATATCCTGACGAGTTTTCAAATTGTCACTTGTGAAATATACAATGCCCTGACCGGCGGTAGCAATACTGTACCCTGCCAGCCATCCATACCACCATATCTGCGCATTTTTTACATCGTGATCAAGCATCTCCTGAAGATATTTCACCTGTTCATTTAAAAGAGAATCCGAAACCTGATCCTGGGCTTTAAGAGGAAGAAATCCGAAAATGAAAATTATTATAAACGGAAGTTTTCTCAGCCCTGATTTTCTGTTTGTTCTTTTCATTAAAATACCGGGATTTTTTATGCTGTGCCGTTTAAACGCGATGACTAAGTCAATTCAAATGATCTTCAGCAGATCTGTTTAGAAAAGCTGATTCTCTCAGTCGCAGTGCAGCCAGGAAGCTTAAAACCATAAACCCTATAAGTAAGATCAATGGTTTTGTCATTGACCCTGTCGCTGGCGATTTGAAACTGTCCATCCCGAAAATAAATGCAATGCCCGAGATCTGTCCCATGAGAATTAGAAAACCGTTTGAAGTACCTTCAGAGACAGGATAGGTTACCTCGGCACCATACTGAAACCCTACCGGACCTGAGCTGAGCAGGAAAAAACCGAATGCCGTTCCGGAAACAAGAAGCAGCCAGTATTCTGTAGCAAATGTAATACCGGCCAGGCCTAAGGTTGCGCCTGCCAGTGAAATGATGATGAAGATGGTTCTTCTTTTATAATGGTCAGATAACATGGGAATAATAAGAGCTCCCAGAATACCTCCGATAATCATAAGTCCTCCGGTGATTCCTGCCTGTTCGGAGGAAAATCCACGCGGGTAAACAATATTTTCAATCCAGGTAGTAACTCCATTGAAGACTCCCAATCCGATAAAGAAGATGAACATAAGCCAGTTAAAGTTCCGGCTGCGAAAGATAAGTTTCAGTCCGTCAACAGCCAGGGCCCGTTCTTCCTGATAACTATGGCAGGGCGGGGTAAGGGGTCGCTCTTTGGCCAGCACAAAAAAGGTAACAGCTGCCACTGCTGAGAGGACCCCGTAGATTGTAAGCATACCCTTGATTCCTGACCAGTTTACAAGAAAAGGAGTGAGGATCATAGCTATAAATATCCCCAGGTACATGGATAACGTTCCAAGTCCAGACGCAGTTGCTCTTTCTTTGATCGGGAACCATCTGGCGGCCACCTTGGTGATGGCATTCAGTATGAATGGCTGTCCGATTGCTATACCTATCTGTGATAACAGGACCATAGTGTAACTTGACGGGACCAGACCGCGTAATAAACCAAATACCCCTGTAAATGCCACGCCTATTCCGATACCGATACGTATGCCATAAGTGTCTATGAAATATGATGCAGGAATTGAAATAATGAGATAGACAATCATGAAACACATTGAGAGGATTCCGATCTTCAGATCAGAAACGCCATAAAACTGTGTCGCATTGCTTGTTATTGCTGCAAAAGTGATCCACAGCAACTGGTTGACAGCAGTAATAAACATATAAACGCCGAGCATTACCCATCGGTAACCGTATACTTTAAAATCCTTTTCTGGCATTTTTAAACAATTTTCAAATGTGATTTAATGTTGATTTCTTTCACGGGTTCAAAGATTAAGAAAAAAATCGTCTGATGATCAGTTCCTGATAAACATAATATTTAAATCATATAAAAAATCCATCGGTATAAAATGATGATACGTCGGTAAGTAATTGCCGGATGTCTAAAAGATTTTTAATAACGGACTGCCATTAGTAATTTTGTCTCATCAAGTTTCATAAAATGAAAAGGATGAGCATAAAAGGATTTATTATGGCAGGGGTCATCATTCTGGCCGGCTTGCCTGTTTCTGCTCAGCAGAAACAGTGGACGCTTACAGAATGTATTGATCATGCACTTAATGCAAACATACAGGTTCGCAAGGCGGATGTCTCAACCAGCGTAGGCAAGATAAACCTGCAGCAGGCAAAGGACAACCGCTGGCCAAACCTGAGTGCTTCAGCAGGGGAGAACCTGGGATGGAAACAAACAGCTGACAACACCGGAACCAGCACATTTGAAGGTTCATCAAGAACCAGTCTCTCTGCAGGCAGCAATGTGGCGCTATTCAACGGTTTTAGGGTAAAGAACGAGATCAGACAGGCTGAGCTGAATTATAAAGGGCTTCAATACATCACTGAGGAGACGAAAGAAAGTGTTTCTCTCAGCATAATGAATGCTTATCTGCAGGTGCTTTATGCTGAAGAGCAGATAACCAACAGCCGCAACCAGGCAGACGCCACACGTGAGGAGCTTGGCCTGGCGAAAGAGAGACTTTCTCTCGGAGCCATCGCCAACAGCGATTACCTGCAGGTCAAAACACAGCTTGCAAGCGAGGAGCTTACCCTTTCGAGGGCGATCAGCACATTTGAGATTGACAGGGTAACACTGATGCAGCTGATGGAGTTACCTGCAGACAGTGCATTTGCAATCGCACATCCTGATATTGAAGCAATTATTTCCACAACACCTGCCGCTGATGCTGCAGAGGTATTTGATGAAGCTATAGCAGTCAAACCACAGATAAAGAATGCGAAGATAAACAGGGAGATCGCAGTGATCGGTCTTGACCTCGCAAAGGGAGGCTACTATCCATCGTTGTCTATGGATGCCGGAGTGAGCACTGCTTTTGCGGATGCAGCATTTATGGGCTCGGAAATCAGGAACAATTTTGCCTCTGCGGTCGGATTGTCTTTATCAGTACCGATTTTCAGTAACAATCAGAACAAATCGTCAGTTTCAAGGGCAAAAGCAGGAATAACAACAGCAGAACTTGACGAACTCAATACAAGGAACCAGTTACGGAAGGAAATCGAACAGGCATGTCTCGATGCCCGGTCAGCAGTAAGTAACTATAATGCAGCTGTCAACCAGTATGAGGCTTCACTTGAATCATATAAAGTAGCTGAAGAAAAATTCAAACTTGGGGCAATGAACTCCGTGGATTTCCTGATACAGAAGACGAATATGACATCTTCTGAAAGCAGCCTGCTTCAGGCAAAATATGAGCTTGTCTTCAGTTACAAGATCATTGACTTTTACAAGGGAGTCCCGCTTTCGCTTTAATGAAAATGAACAATAAAAAACACAAATCGATGAAAATGAAAAGAGTTATTATAAGTGGTGCATTACTGGCTGTCGCAGCAGCAACCATCCTGATCGTTCATGGATGTAAGAAGAGCCAGTCATACACGTTCGAGACCGCTACGGTTCAGAAGGGCTCCATAACAAATACGGTAACTGCCACAGGTACTCTCGAGGCTATTACATCTGTTGTTGTAGGAACACAGGTATCGGGTATCGTAGAAAAGCTTTATGTTGACTTTAACTCGCACGTAAAGAAAGGTCAGATCCTGGCAGAGCTTGACAAGGTAGCCCTTAATTCGCAGGTCGCCCAGGCTCTGGCAACTCTTGAGAGTGCGAAGGCTGAGACAGAATATGAGCAATCAAACTTTGAGCGTTCGAAGGCGCTTTATGATAAAAACCTGATAGCACAGGCTGACTATGATCTGGCAAAATTCAATTCTGAGAAGTCAAAGGCTAGCCTGAAGAATGCAAAGGGTAGTTATGACAAGGCGGTGGTGAACCTTAAATATGCAACGATTTATGCTCCCATTGACGGAGTTGTAATGAACAGGGCGGTTGATGAAGGGCAGACCGTAGCAGCAAATTTTAACACTCCGGAGATCTTTACAATAGCTCAGGATCTGACCCAGATGCAGGTTGAGGCTGATATTGATGAGTCTGACATAGGACAGGTAAAAGTAGGGCAGAGGGTTGAGTTTGGCGTTGATGCATTTCCTGATGATAAATTTGCCGGCACTGTGATGCAGATCAGGCTTTCACCTAAGACAACATCCAATGTTGTTACATATACGGTTATCATTAATGCGCAGAATCCTGATCAGAAGCTTCTGCCAGGAATGACTGCCGACATAGTTATTTATGTTGAGGAGACCGCGGATGTTCTCGTCATTCCGTACAAAGCCGTAAAATTCACTCCTGAAGCAAATTACCTTGCCAGGATAGGGAAAGAGATGATGACTAAGGGTGGCTTACCTGGCACACCTTCAGGTGCAGGAAGCAGGCCACAGGGCATGCCTTCAGGTCAGATGCCTGGAGGATCAACGAGTCCTGCGGGTAATAAGATGCCAACTATGGTATGGGTGAAGGAGAATGAAAGCATCCACGCTGTACCGGTAGTGCTGGGTTCGAACGACGGTAATAATATCGAGGTTAAATCAGGGCTTAAGGAAGGCGATCAGGTTGTCACAAAGATGACTGGTGCATCGGCAAAAGACAGGAAGAAACAAATGGCCACGAATCCATTCATGCCCAGGCGTCCGGGTAGTGTGACAAAGACAAAAACAACAACAAAAAGCTGAAAATGAGCGCAATAATAAATATATCATCACTGAAGAAGGATTATTACATCGGAGAGGTAACGGTACATGCTCTGAGAGGTATCGATCTTCAGATATCGCAGGGAGAGTTTGTAGCCATAATGGGTGCCAGCGGCTCGGGCAAATCAACAATGCTGAACATAATAGGTTGTCTTGACAGGCCTACATCAGGGACTTATTATCTGGATGGAATAAATGTTGCAGAGCTGTCGAAGAACGAGAGAGCTGCCATACGCAACCGCAAAATAGGGTTTGTTTTCCAGGCTTATAACCTGTTATCACGAACATCAGCCCTTGAGAACGTTGAATTGCCTCTGATGTATAATCCGGGTATAAAGGCTAAGGAAAGGAAAGAAAGGGCACTCGCTGCCCTGGAAGCAGTAGGTCTGCAGGAGAGGATGGACCACATGCCAAACCAGCTCTCGGGAGGTCAGCAGCAAAGAGTGGCGATTGCACGCTCGCTGGTAAATGATCCCGTAGTCATTCTTGCTGACGAGGCCACAGGTAACCTTGATACGCGTACTTCATATGAGATCATGGCTCTGTTACAGGAACTGAACGAAAAAGGCAAGACGATCGTTTTCGTCACGCATGAACCTGACATAGCACGCTGTGGTACACGAAACATAGTCTTCCGTGACGGACATCTTATCAGACAGGAAGAAGTCAGTAACCGGCTGATAGCAACGGAAACGCTGAAAGCGTTACCGGTAGAGGAGGACTAATAAAAACAGGATCATGAAATTGGGAAATCTTTTTAAAGTGGCAATGAATGCCCTCAGGCGCAATAAGATGAGGTCATTTCTGACGATGCTGGGTATAATTATCGGTGTGGCTTCTGTCATAACGATGCTTGCCATAGGTCAGGGTTCAAAGAAAAGCATTGAGGATCAGATAGCAAGCATGGGTTCAAATATGCTTTTCGTAATTCCAGGCAGTATGAGAATGGGCGGCGTCCAGCAGGGGAGTTCAGGTTCCCAGAGGCTGACTATAGCTGACATGAATGCCATCAGGACCGGGTGCGATGCCATTATCGCTGTTTCGCCTGAGGTGAGGGCAAGCGGACAGGCCGTTTATGGCAGTTCCAACTGGCCCACGACTATTTACGGAGGGAATGAGCAATATCTTGAAATAAAGAGCTGGGCAATCGTCAGCGGAAGAAACTTCACCGCCGATGAGGCTAAAGGATCAGCAAAAGTATGCCTGATTGGCAGGACAGTTGCTGATGAACTATTCGGCGAGGGCATAGACCCGACCGGAGAGTCGGTTCGTTTTAAAAATATCCCTTTCAGGATTATCGGTCTCCTGAAAGAGAAAGGACAGAACAGCTTCGGGCAGGACCAGGACGATGTACTTATTGCACCTTATACAACCGTTCAGAAAAGGATACTTGCCCAGACATATATACAGTCTATCCAGATGTCGGCCAAAAACGCTGAAGCATCAGTCCTGGCGCAGCAACAGGTTGAAGAAGTACTGCGCCGTACTCATAAGCTGCGTGAGAATGAGAACAATGATTTTGAGATAAGGAGCCAGGAAGAACTGGCAACCACGATGACCTCCGTAACAGACATACTTACCATTCTGCTCGGAGCGATAGCCGGAATATCATTGCTGGTTGGAGGCATAGGGATCATGAATATCATGTATGTCTCTGTCACGGAGCGCACAAGAGAGATAGGCCTGAGAATGTCTATCGGAGGCCAGGGAAAAGACATCCTTCTGCAATTCCTTATTGAATCAATAATGCTGAGTGTCTTCGGCGGTCTGATCGGTATTTTGCTTGGATTTGCCGCTTCAAAAGTTGTCGGGGCACTTACCTCATGGCCGATCACCGTTATGTGGAGTTCCGTAATCCTTTCATTTGCCGTGTGCACCGTGATAGGAGTGTTCTTTGGATGGTATCCGGCACGAAGGGCTTCAGAACTTGATCCGATTGATGCATTGAGGTATGAGTAAAATAAATCAAAATTGATAGCTTTGAAAAAGTATGAAGAGAATAGGAAATATCAGGGAGAGAAAAGGGCGGGGTGTGCTGTTGCACATCACAGGGTGGATAATTCTTTTTATTTTACCACAGTTTCTTGTGACCGGTGGTGGATTTGAAGATCTGCGTACTACGCTTATTGTCTTTTTTAATACACTCGTTTTTGGCATCATTTTTTATGTCAATTATCTCTGGCTGATACCATTGCTGCTGCACAAAGGAAGGTGGCCCCAGTATGTTGTCGTCATGCTAGCCCTTGTAATAGCAGTTCAGTTTGCTTCGAATATCGCTTTCAGGAGAGCATTCCCTCCGCCACCGGCTGTTGAGCAGCGTATACGGGAAGCAGAACAAAGGGGTCATGACAAGAGAAAAGGCAGACCATCATGGGCCAGGATGGCAGTATATAATTATTTCATCACTGCCTTTCTGGTGACTGGTTTTGCCGTGGGACTTCGGTCGGTTGAGCAGTCTGTGGAGAAGGAACGGGAGATCAAGGAGCTTGAGAAAGAAAAGCTGAACTCTGAGCTGGCATTACTTAAGAACCAGGTCAGTCCGCATTTCTTCTTTAACACACTGAATAATATCTATTCCCTTATAGAAATCAATAAAGAGGATGCCCGGGAGGCGGTGCTGAGCCTGTCAAAGATGATGCGGTATATGCTTTACGAGTCAGAGCAGGGTAACACAAAACTCAGCAGGGAGCTGGAGTTTATGAAGGTATATATTGATCTCATGAAACTGCGCATTAATGATAAAGTCAAACTCACAGTGGATTTCCCGGAGAAGTATGATGACATTGACATTCCGCCACTGCTTTTTATACCTTTTATTGAAAATGCTTTCAAGCACGGAGTAAGCTACCAGAAATCATCATTCATACGGATTGGATTATCAAAGGAAGGTGATGTTATATATTTCCGGACGGCTAACAGCAGCAACGGAGGGAGTAATGGCTCATCACAGCCTGACTCAGGCATAGGCCTTGACAATGTGCGCAAGCGGCTTGCTCTGCTCTACCCCGGAAAGCATGAGCTTAATATTGCAAATAAAGAGTCAGTGTATAGCATTGAACTGAAGATAAGTACAGGAAATAAAACAATCTGATGATAAAAGCCGTCGCCATTGATGATGAACCTTTGGCTTTGCAGCTCGTAAAGGGTTATATTGAAAAGACGCCTTTTCTTGAACTGGCAGGAGCCTTTGACAATCCTGTTGATGCTGTAAGTTTTATTAATTCAACTGATATCGACCTTGTGTTGCTCGATATACAGATGCCAGATCTGAAAGGCACTGAACTTGCCGGGGTCATCGCCGGAGGACCAAAAGTGATTTTTACCACTGCTTATGAGAAGTATGCCATTGACGGGTTCAGGCTTGACGCAGTGGATTACCTTCTCAAACCATTTGGCTATGCCGAATTTCTTAAGGCGGTCAGGAAGGCACATAAAATCATTGAACTTGAGAGAAAAGTGCTGCCATCTCTTGAGGTAAAGAATGACTTCTTGTTTCTTAAATCTGAATACAAGATCAGACGAATAAATTTTTCCGACATACAATATATCGAGGGTCTTAAGGATTATGTCAGGATCTTTCTGACAGCTGAGAAGAAACCCATTCTTTCATTATCTACCTTAAAGGCCCTGGAGGCCAGGCTGCCGGAAGAGAAGTTCATGCGGGTACACAGGTCTTATATTGTCAACCTTGACACGGTGAAAATAATTGAGCGCAACCGTATTGTCTTCGGTGAAGTGCGTATTCCGATCACAGATCAGTACAAAGAAAATTTCCAGAGATTCCTGGACAGGAATTTTATTTGATTTTTGTTTACCTCAGACCAAAACGATACGAAAATTTGACAAGGAAGACGTTATACGGTTTGATATCGGTAAAGAGGTTATTTGCCTGTGCTGCAAGGTCAAATGTTCCAACATCAGTAGAATAGTTCCTTGTTTGTGACCAGACAAGATATGCGGTTGACCCGGGCAGAAACTCCCAACGTATAACCAGGTTGTGCAGGTATTCGCTTACCGTGAAATCCGGGTTATCAAAGCTGTAGTCAACAGTACCGTCAAGGTTTTCATCAATGTTGTAGATTCCTTCAGCACCATCAAACATGATTTCAGCCGGCAGATAGTTATGAAAGCGGTCAGTATAAATTTCTTCAGCTGCAGACTGATCGGTTATATATTTAAATTCATTGTAATCACCTGATCCGAAAAATGGCTGTCCCCAGTACTGTATTGTAAGATCAGGAGTGATGTTATAGTCAATCCTGAACGACAGGCTCAGTATTTTCTGGTCGATAAAACCGAAAACATAGTGTGAAGCATCACCTCCATCTGTAGCTGAGGACGTGGTGACGTACTGCATTGTATTAAATGTCTGTTCCCACCCGGGCTCAACGCTTAAGCTCAGGGTGCTGACTGGCCTGTACGTCAGGTCGAGACTTATAGCTGTGCTTTTGAATACATCCTCAAAGCCCCACCTGTAGTCAAAATTGAGCTCTGCCACAAACTTTTTACGATTATCTGTATCAACGCCTCCGTATACAGCTGCATTTCCGGGCACCTTGATCGAGGGTCCGCCGCGCAGCAGATTATTATCAATCTCCTGGCCGTAAACCTGTCCGCCGAAATAAGTGGACCACAGGTTCCTGAATTGCGTCTGCCATGAGAATTCACTTCCAAGGTTAGTCAAAGTACCCCCAAAATCATGAGCGTGTATGATATTCGTACCGAAGCTCATCCGGTTAAATATGCTGAATGGCTTGTAGATATTATAATTGAATACGGCTACACCTAAATACTGGTCTGCTACCCGCATGTACCCGATATCATTCATTTCCAGGCCCGGCGATTTCCAGGAGGACAGATAAAGAACATTGAAGTTACCGCCTATTTTCCCGGCCATCAGATTACCGCCGAAACCGCTCAGAGAAGTCCTGGTTGTGTCATATTCAATATAATCGGCATCAGGTCTGATAAAATTATGGATGGCAGAGCGTTGTGTACGGGCAATGTCTGCTGCAGTACCCTGGATGTTGCTGAAGGCAGTCCGCAACTGGATAATATAATTCTTGTCACCGAAGTATTGAGTAAAGTCAATACCGCCTGATGTGGCATTTTTATGGTAATAATCTTCTGTAGTTGGTTCGATGGACCTGATGGTACTTGTCATTATCCCTCCGATGATTGTATTGCCCTCTTTAATGTCTTTCTGAACTCTGCCGACAGCAAAATTGGCAAACGGTTCGGCAGTTACATAGGTTGTCTTACCGGTCTCCTCATTATAAACTTTTGTGCTGACCTCTGCAGTGACTGCCTCCAGCGCTCCGACAGACCACCCCTTACCTGATTTCCCGGTAAGCTTTGCTGCTCCAAGGATCGGCGTGAATGACGGAGTGTATGTATATTCATTTTCACCAGGTGAGTAGGGTAACCTTGGACTTCGGCCTATCCTCCTGGAATAAAAGAGATTATCATTCCCGGAGCTGCCCTCTCCAAGTCCGAGGTTATAGTCTGTAATATTCTTGCTCTCGATAAAAAACGGTCTTTTCTCCTCAAAAAATGATTCAAAGGCAGTGAGGTTCACAACCGAAGGATCAGCCTCTACCTGCCCGAAATCGGGATTAACCGTCAGGCTTAATATCATATTGTTTGTAATCCCGATCTTGGCGTCAAGACCGGCTGTAGCTTTGAAGTCAGTGCCATCGAGCCAGGGATTGCCCGCTTCGCCTTCATAGGTTTCAAGTTTGGCCACGCCATATGGAGTGATATCGAACAGGGTACGCGGTTTTATGTTTTGTATCCCTTCCAGCAACCCTGCCTGATGAACTAAACCTGAGGAGTTTCTGGGGACAGGCTGCCAGAAGTCAGTTTCATCATGACGATAAATGATTCTCAGCACTTCAAATCCCCATATCTGGGTTTCACTGTCAGAAAAGCGAAGCTGTGTAAGAGGTATACGCATCTCTGCAGTCCATCCCCAGTCAGTGATACTTGTTTTAACGTACCAGATAGGATCAAAAGTTTCATCCTCGGAAGCGCCATCATCAGTCATAACCAGATCGGTTTTGACACCTGCAGCACTTACTCCGAATCCGAATGCAGTCCGGAGGTCATGGTATGAGTCAAAGTAGACATAAAGCTCATCTCCGTCCGGGTGATCACGCCTTGACATGCGTGACACAATACTGTCAGGGGCAGTATCATAAGCCTTGATGGCGACATATATATTGCTGTTATCATAAAGAACCTTGAATTCGGTTTTCTGGCTTACCGGGGCTCCTTCAGCGGGTTGGAACTGAACGAAGTCACCGCCCCATTCACCCCGGGTCCATGCTTCATCGGAAAGATCTCCGTCGACCACAGGAGGGGTTGTTGTTGTAGTAGTGGTATAAATTCTTTTCTCATATTCCTGGCCATTTAACCATAACGGAATAATGAGCAATAGCAGGAGAAGGCTTATCTTCATGGCACAGGTTTGCAGAAGTACAGTTTAAGATTCTGCAAATTTATGCAAATTATATAACCTACCGCAATCCGAACCTGTAAGTAAATTTTAAAAGAAAAACATTATATGGTTTATCTGCAGTATACAGGTTATCAAGGTTTTGATTGACAGAAAAAGAACCTGTCGGGTCATAATAACTGCGCGTTTGTGACCATACCAGGTAAACCGTTGATCCAGGGCGGAATTCCCAGCGGAGCACCAGGTTCGAAAGGAATTCGTCATAATTATAATCAGGATTATTAAAACTATACGTGACCAGGCCGGCATTATTTTCGTCAACATTATACATATTGTCCGCCTCGTTATATTGTATTTCACTGTCTGTGAAAATATGGTAACGGTTTGACAGGCTTTCTGCCCTGGGCTCGGTCACGACTTTATAAGTTTTATAGTCCATTGCTGCCAGGAAGGGCTGTCCCCAGTATTGGATTGTCAGGTCTGGCGTAATATTGTAATTCAATCTAATAGACATCCTTACTATCTGCTGATCAATCTGGCCAAGGATATAACGGTCATCACCCGGAATGTATGTCACATACTGTAGTGTATTGCTGCTTTTTGAATATGACGGTGACAAGGTCACAGAAAAAGACTGTCCCGGCTTGGCTGTAAGGTCTATGCCTGCGGACCATGATTTTGCAGATTCTTCACCTCCTCTTCCGGTGTTAGCCCATAATTGAGCATAGAATATTTTTGAACTGTTTGTGCCGATATTGAAAAAGCCGTTCAGGTTTGAAGGATACAGCATGGAGGGCCCTCCGCGCAGGTGGGTATTGGAAAGGGATTCGCCATCATAATTTGCCCCAAAACTTGTCCACCACAGGTTCTTAAATTCTGTATAAAGGCTCAGATTACCACCGGTAAAAAGGTGGGTACCTCCGAAGTCCCATCCTGTCCAGAAGTTAGCGTTAGGCCTTATCTGGTTAAAGATACTGAAAGGCTTGTCAAATCTGTAAGCAGACCATAAGCCTGTAATAAGCGCATCTGCGCTCTGCAGGTAACCGACATCATTAAGGTCAAAGCCAGGTGACTTATAGTGGCCAAAAACCGTAAAGTTCCAGTGACCACCGACTTTACCGGCCTGTATTGTCCCTCCATAGCCATTCAAGGATGTGCGGGTCGTATCTACCTCAACATAATCAGCATCAGGCCGCTGGTAGTAATGCACTGAAGAATATTGAAGGCTTTCAATTGCCTTAGTGCTGCCGGTGAGATTACTGGCTCCGGTTGCGGTTGACACCATCCAGTTCCTGTCTTTGCCAAAAAAATGTGAGAAGTCAATGCCGGCAGTGTTGGCATTGCTGACAAGTCCGTCAATTCCAGTACCGTCAAGGAAGCGATGGGTGTTGGTATAAGCCCCGCCAATCACTGTCTTACCTCCACCAAAATCTTTCTTAATCCTTGAGACGAAGTAATTGGAAAGCGGCTCAACAGTCTGGTATGATCTTTCTCCAAGAGAATCTATCTCTGCCTTTCCTTCAGCTGTTATTGCTTCAATAATACCGATTGAAAGGCCGTCAGGAGTCTTGCCTGTGATTTTGGCAGCGCTGATGATAGGAGTAACGCGTGGCGTTTTGGCGAATTCATTTGTTTCTGTTTCTGCACCGAGATGCGGGCTGCGGCCAATCCTCCTTGAGTAGAAAAGATTGTCATACCCAAGGTCCCCGTCACCGAGCCCGGTCTTAAAGCTTGTTATATTATTCCCCTCAATAAAGAAAGGCCTCTTCTCTTCAAAGAATATTTCATAGGCAGTAAGGTTCACCTGTGAGGGGTCAGCTTCTACCTGACCGAAGTCAGGATTTACCGTCAGATCGAGTGTCATGTTGTTGGTTAAACCGATCTTGACATCAAGGCCTCCGTTGAATTTCCCTTTACTGCCGGTAGCAAAAGGATTACCCTCTTCTGCTTTAAAATTTTCAAGGCTGCCTACCACGAAAGGAGATATATCTGCCTGTTTTCTCGGTTTGATGCCTGAAAGACCAGTTAGTGTCCCAAAATTATGCACTAAACCTGAGGCATTTCGGTCTATCGGCTGCCATACTGACATCTCCTGCTTGCGGAAAAGCTGTCGAAGTACCTCCAATCCCCATATAGTGCTGTCAGACATCCTGAACCTAAGCTGTGTAAGCGGAATCCTCAGTTCAGCGGCCCAGCCCCAGTCGTACATCTGTGCATCTGTGTACCAGATAGGATCCCACGTCGCGTCTTCGATCTGTCCGTCGTTTGCCTCCAGGAAATCGTTTTTTACACCTGCTGCATTCACAACAAAGGCAAAACCTGTCTGAAGGTCATGATAGCTGTCGAACATAATGCCGACCCAATCCCCGTCGGCGTTATCCCTTCTTGAAATACGCCGGCTAACACTGTCAGGAGCAGTGTCATAGGCTTTTATGGCGACATAAATATTATTGTCATCAAACAGCACCTTGAATTCAGTTTTCTGGCTTGGAGCTGTTCCGTTATCCGGTTGAAACTCGATAAAGTTTCCATCCCAGGTGCCGGCCTGCCAGGCCTCATCTTCCAGTGATCCGTCAATAACGGGAGCTGCGGATGTAAAGGTTGCATTGTAGCTCCTCCTTGGTATTGAGTCCTGCGCGCTGAGCATGGTGCATAACATCAGAACAGATGCGGCAAATGCAAATCTTTTCATGGCGGAAAGGTTAATAGTCCAAAAGTAAGTCTGTAATAAAGACCGGAAAGGGGTGGTGTCTGCTGCACGGGATGATATTATTTAGAATAATTATAATTAATTAACCACCCCGTCCCGACACTTCGGTCGGGACACCCCTCCTTGAAAAGGAGGGGAGCTAATTGATATTCAGTATATTATAGCTCTTCTCCTCTTTGAGGAGGAGTACTCCCGCGAAGGCGGGAGGGAGGTGGTAGCATGTAGGTTTTCCCCTATTTCAGAACAATTCGTATGTGTTACCGGTATGGGCAAGGAATTTGAAAAGCCCTTCACGGGGGATGATCAGCGAGGCAGTGTTGGTATTTGGATGGAACGATAATCTTTCATGATCAAGCAGGGTTTTATCAATGAACAGGTGAACATGATGTGAATGGTCATTGATAAGTCCGAACGGAGATACTGACCCCCGTGTGAGACCAAGATACTGCATCAGTCTGCGGTCAGATGCAAAAGTAAGTTTCCCCTGCTGTAGTTGTTTTTCCAGGTCATGTATCTTTAGTTGTGAATTGTAGTACAATATGACAAGGTAATGTCTGTCGCCCTTGTGATTACGGAGGAAAATATTTTTGCAGTGACCTGACTCAATGCCGGTCCAGTATTTCATTGCCTCTTCCACCGTGTGTACGGGAGGGTGTTCAATGTACTCAAAGGATATCTTAAGGTCATTGAGCAGAGCGTATAGTTCTGCCGGGCCCCTCATTGATCGGTCTTCGTTTTCGGGCAATATTTGAGATCGATGTCGCAGAGCAGTGCAAGATCTTCACCTGCTTCACGGAGGTCAGTATCTTCAGCGTCATAATGCCATTCAATGACAACAGGTACTCCTTCATTGTTCAGCTCCTTCAGGTGGGTGAAGATATCGAAGAGGAATTTTGCCGATGATGAATTGAAATATTCTAGATCGAGCTTGAAAAGAAGGGGCTTTTTATCTGTATACGGATTGTTCTGCTTTAATGAGGAAGCGAATTCTTTCATCCAGTCGATCAGAGGATAATAAAGCTCCCGTACGTCTTCAGGGGCTGAATTTCCTGATATGACAAATTTATTTTCACCGGGAGACAGTACTATTTCCGGTGTTATATCTGTGGCATGGTGAATAAAGTTGTTCATATTCCCCTTTTATGCAAAACTGCAATTTTTTTTTATAAAAGACAATATAAGGTTATCAATATATTATATCAGCAGGAGGTCATCGTTTTCTGGATTAAAACCCGTGTCTTCGGAAAGAGCACTTTCTCTTGAGGCGTTGACGGCAAGGATGTCACATCGCTCATTTTCAGTATCATTGTTATGTCCTTTTACCCAGACAAGGGTTACGTTATGTCGTCTGTAGAGGTCCAGGAAGCGTATCCAAAGATCCTGATTTTTCTTTTTCTTAAAATATTTTCGCTCCCAGTCGAATACCCAGCCTTTGTTTATTGCGTTGGCAAGGTACTGTGAATCGGTATACAGTTTCACGGGCGTGCCCTGCTTTTTCAGCGCTTCCAGTCCCTTGATGGCGGCCATAAGCTCCATCCTGTTGTTTGTAGTGAGTCGGAATCCCTCTGAGATCTCTTTCCGGTGTTTTCCGGAAATAAGTACAATGCCGTAGCCTCCCGGACCCGGGTTACCGCTGCAGGCGCCGTCGGTGTAGATGATTACCTCATTGACCATGTGTAAGTGCCAGACCGGTATTATTGAGAAAGAGTCTTATTGCTATTGCCAGGAGGATGATGCCGAAGAACTTTTTAAGAATAATCAGTATGGTAGGGCCAAGAAATTTTTCAATTGTTGTAGTCATTTTCAGCACGAAAAAGACAACACCAATATTCAGAAGTAAAGCAATAAGGATGTTAATTGTATGATATTCCGCCCTTAAAGAAAGGATTGTAGTAATTGAGCCTGCGCCTGCGATGAGCGGGAATGCAATAGGTACAATTCCTCCTCCGCCGGGGGAATCCTGTCTGAAAAATTCCACGCCAAGAACCATCTCCATACCGATGAGAAAGATGATGATTGAACCTGCAATGGCAAACGCTCTGATATCGACACCGAAAATCCCGAGAAGCTTCTCGCCGAAGATCAGGAAAGCGAGGAATATACCCAGTGAGGCTAATGTCACCTTAACGGGTTGCACGTCTCCTGTTTTTGCCTTGAGATCCAGTATAATGGGAATAGATCCGATGATGTCAATAATTGCAAAGAGCACCATGAAGCAGGCTAAAATCTCTATGAAATTGATGTTCATGTGTAAAATTTCGGCAAAGATATTAAAAAGCAGGCAATAGGGAAGCGACCGTAAAGTCCCGACATAGTATGTCGGGATAGGGAGCTGTCAGACTGCAGGGGAGGCAATAGGCAGTAGTGAATAGACTGCAAGACTGCATGACCGCACGACCGCATGACAAAAAAAGGGTCACCGAATCAGCAACCCTTTGCAACTTTTGGTCTATCAAACCTACTGCCTGATATCCATCTCCTTCAGGAGGTGACCGGCGCCAGAGTAGATGTCAATGACCCAGAGCACGTACCTGATGTCTACGCATATAGATCTCTGAAGCTCAGGTTCAAATGCAATTTTATCTGTCATAGCTTCCCAGTTGCCGTCAAATGCAAGGCCGATGAGCTCGCCGTTACCATTGACCACAGGACTTCCGGAGTTGCCGCCGGTGATATCATTGGTAGTTATAAAACATACCGGCATATATCCGTCAGGAGAAGCGTAACGTCCGTATTCTTTCCTGGCATTGAGGTCAATCAGACGCTGCGGCAGGTCAAATTCATAATCGCCCGGTTTGTACTTCTGCACTACACCGTCAAGCGTGGTGTACCAGTTATAATGCACCGCATCATAAGGATAATAATCAAGCACTTTTCCGTAGGTCATCCTCATTGTGAAGTTGGCATCGGGATATTTTGTTTTTTCCGGAGCAAACTCCATCACACCGGCAATATATGTGCGCTGTCCTTTTGAAAGGTCTGCGTTGTAGCTTTCAAGGTCCTTCTGAAGTCCTGTGCGAACTGTACTGACTGATCTGGCAACAATGTAGGCAGGGTCTTTCTGTAACATCCTGAGGTTTGGTTTGGCAAGGAATGCCCTGTACTTATCAGGAGTGGTTAAGAATGATCTGGTGAACATATCATCAACAAATGCATCTATATTACCTTTGAATTTCCTGTCAATAATTATATAAAAGTCAGGCCAGAACTTCGGATCGACATCTTCCTTAAAGAGTTTCAGCATAGCCCTGGTCACCTTCCTGTCAGTAGGATAATTATAATCTTCATAGAAATTATCCATCATTTTCATAGATCTCTCAGTAATGCCTGCGACTTTGTCTTTATCGCCATTTGCGAGGGCTTCTTCAAGAGGCCTGAGCTGACCGGCTATGCCTATCAGTTCGCATGATCCTCTGAAAACCTCGTTCATATACTGCTGAGCATTGTATTTTTCGGCCCTGGCTTTCACTGCGTTTTCAATGAGTGAGAGTGCATTGCCGTATTTCTCAATGCGTGCGGGATCAGCGTTCACCCACCTGGTGAATTCAGCTTCAAAAGCTTCTTTCTTTGCCTTTGTCCCGAGGCGTCCAATCACTTCGTTCTGCCCGATAGAATATTTCCAGTAATTTGATGAATTTGAGTATTTTGAGGCATATTGAATATTTATCTTCGGGTCGGCCATCATATCCTTCATCAGGATATCCTGTCTTACCCCCCGGATTTTGATCCTGTCAGCATTGACAATCTTCGTTGTCTCGTCAACCTCCCAGGAAGTCATGTATCTTGTTGTGCCGCCCGGGTAACCAAGGATCATAGCAAAATCATTCTTCTGAAGGTTCTTTATTGATACAGGGAGGTAATATTTAGGTTTGAGGGGGACATTATCTTTTGAATATTGCGCCGGTTTGCCGTCGGGGCCCATATAAACCCTGAAGACGCTGAAATCACCAGTATGGCGCGGCCACATCCAGTTATCCGTGTCAAATCCGTATTTGCCGATTGAGCTGGGGGGTGTTCCGACAAGCCGTACATCGGTGTAAACCTCGTTAACAATCAGGAAATACTGGTTTCCACCATAGAAGGGCGTCACCTGCGCACGGTATTGCGTGTCTTTGATTGCTTCAGCAGTGATAGCTGCACTTTCTGCCATAACTGCCTCACGGCGTTCAGCTTCGGTCATGCCGGTGTTTGTCTTGCTGATGACACGGGATGTAACATCTTCCATACGTATCAGGAAGGTCACGCTTAGCCCGGGATTGGGGAGTTCTTCCTCGCGTGTCATAGCCCAGAAGCCGTTTGCAAGGTAGTCATGCTCAACGGTACTGTGGTTCTGGATGGATCCGTAACCGCAGTGGTGGTTGGTAAGCAGGAGGCCTTCCGGCGAGACTATTTCTCCAGTACAGCCTCCGCCAAAGATGACAACAGCATCTTTCATGCAGGCTTTGTTAATACTGTATATATCCTCGGCTGTGAGCTTCAGTCCCATTTCGGTCATGGTACCGATATTCAGCTTTTCAATGAGTGGCAGGAGCCACATACCTTCATCAGCTCTGGCCTGGAAGCCGGAGAAAGAAATAAGGATAACAAGGATAGATAAGATTTTTTTCATGAGATCCAGCAGTAAATGTTTTTACGAAGTGCCAAAGATATCACTTTCCGGTTTCCGGGAACTGATTTTAACATTTTATAAGAAACGGAGTTCGGTCTGCAGGTCCCGGAGGTTAAAGGTGAGGCGGTGGTAAGGGGTTATGCCGTGGTCAGTTATCGCCCGGCGGTGTTCAGGTGTCGGGTAGCCCTTGTTACGACGCCAGCCGTACATAGGGTAAAGGGCATCAAGTTCTTCCATCAAGCGGTCGCGTTCTGTTTTTGCGAGTATTGAGGCAGCGGCAATTGAGAGGAAGGTGGCATCGCCGTGAACAACGGTCTGGTGGGGAATATTACTGTATGAATAGAATCTGTTGCCGTCGATAAGCAGCAGGAGAGGGGTCACTTTCAGGGTGCTGATAGCGCGGTGCATAGCGGTTATTGATGCACGGAGGATGTTCATGTTATCTATCTCCGTGTTGTTGCATGAGGCTATGCTCCAGGCTATGGCATTGGATATTATCTCTTCGCGTAGCCTGTCGCGCCGGCGTGGGGAGAGCAGTTTTGAGTCGTTCAGTTCCTTATTGCGGTATTTTTTTGGAAAGATCACTGCTGCGGCAAATACCGGACCTGCCAGGCAGCCACGGCCGGCCTCGTCGCAGCCGGCTTCTTTTATTCCGTTGAGGTACCAGGGTTTGAGCATCAGGTTTTGTTGTTTACGGTTTTGATTATGCAGTTCCACATTTTTGTGGCGGCGTTATCCCAGGTATAACGTTCAGAGTTACGTTTTCCTTCTTCAGCGAGGCGGCGGCGCAGCGCCTCGTCGGAGACGAGGCGCGCCATAGCTGAGGCTATGGCGCCTGCGTCGGCGGGGCCGGCGCAGAGCGCTGCGCCGCCGCTGACCTCGGGCAACGATGAGGTGTCAGACAGAATGCACGGCGTACCGCATCGCTGCGCCTCAACAACAGGGATACCGAAACCCTCAAACCACGGAACAAAAATGAGAGCCACAGAGGCGCCATAAAGACGCCTTAATACAGTACGGTTTACCGATCCGGTGAAAAGTATATCCGGCCCGAATGGGGAAGCCTCCAGCGCCCTGTCAATATCCCTGGTCAGGTATAGCCTCCTGCCTGCAAGAAGCAGAACATGGTCGCTTCTGTTATCCTTTCTGAAGAGATCGTAAGCCTTTATGACCGTCCCGATGTTCTTGCGGGGAGAGAAGTTGCTCACAAAAAGAAAATATGGCCTGCCACCCGTGAACTCCCGTCTCGTTTCCTCAGCATCACCCGGCAACGGCGGAGTGAAAATATCTGCCACACCATTGGGCACAATGTCGATCTTATCAGGGTCAATCCCATACGTCGCTGAAATATCATCTGCCGAGAACCGGGATACCGTTGCCACCCTCGCCGCCTTCTCTGCGAACAGCGGGAAAAAGTGCCGGTAATATAATCGTTCACTCCACGGTATGTCATCTGGACGATGCTCATAGTTGATGTCGTGTATCACCGGAATGCACGGAACCGTTGTATGCATAGAGATGATACCGTCGGGTGCGACAAAAAGATCAGCTTTGACTTTCTTCAGAACCCCCGGAAGAAAAAACTCATGCCAGGCATACCAGATTAATGGGTGAACAGTGCGTAACGGAATAGTGACGTACTCAACGTTACTGCCTGAAACAGGCGGGTCATCATACTTGCGGTCGCTTATAAGCACAAAACGATGCTCGGGATGGGCGCTGACGATACCCCTGATGACCTCATAGGTGAACCACCCTATACCGTCGTGCGGAACAGGTTTCAGGGTGCGCGCATTAATGGCAATAATCATCCTAAGGTGCCGTTTCTAAGTTACAAATGTGGCAATTAATTTATAAATTGTGACTCATTTGAACAAAGTCAGCAAAAGATCGCATTGAGGAGAAAATTTCTGGTAAATATTATTTTCCTGCTTGCGGTGAGCATTATTGTCAAGGCTTTCTGGGTCCTTGGCATTGACCGTACTGTTCAGAATGTGGCTGGCGAAACAGCCTATGGTTTTTATTTCTCACTCTTCAGCTTCTCGGTTCTGTTTACGTTGTTGCTGGACATGGGATTATCGGGGTTCAACAACAGGGCCGTCTCTGCCGATCCTACGAGGGTGAAGCTGTACTTTGGCAATGTGTTGCTTCTTCGCCTGATGCTGACTGCAGCCTATTTCCTTATTACGGTTTCCGTGGCATGGGCTATGGGCTATTCAAAGGACCAGTTATCATTGCTCCTTATTCTTATGCTGAACCAGGTGATGTCATCCATGATCCTCTGGCTGCGTTCAAACATCAGCGGGATGCAGTATCTCTTTCTCGACAGCGTACTCTCGGTAGCGGACAGGCTGGTCATGATCATCATCTGTTCACTCCTGCTGTGGAGAGGAGGGGCATCCGGGCCATTCAGGATAGAATGGTTTGTATGGGCACAGACAGCAGCATATTTTACAGTGATGGTTTTGTCGTTCATTATTGTGGTGCGCCGGGGAGGGGTCTCGAAAGTCAGGCCTGACCCAGGAGTGTTAAAGAGCATTATCATAACCGGATTGCCTTTTGCCCTGGTGGCATTTGCCATGACACTTTACTGGCGTATCGACTCGGTGATGATCGAACGGCTGTTACCTGACGGCGCCCAGCAGGCAGGTATCTATGCTCAGGCCTTCAGGCTTTTTGATGCTATAGCCATGATCCCTGTGATGTTCGGCGGTCTTCTGCTCCCCATAATGTCAAAAGAGCTTGCTGCAGGCAATAACATAACTCCCCTTGCCTCTATGGCCGGGAGGATGCTTCTGGCACCTCTGGGTGTCGGAGCAGTAACACTTGCAACGTTCCCAGGCGAGATACTTAACCTGCTTTACAGTTCCCCTGCTCAGGGGGCCGTCAGTGCATTCATGGTATTGATGCTGGCCCTGTTGCCTGTAGGGGTAGTATATATCTTCAGCACGATGCTCACGGCCGCTGGTCGACTGAAGCTGCTCGGAGCGATAACCCTGGGAGCAATGATGGTAAATATTGTACTGAATCTCATTCTCATACCATCCTTTTCTGCTGCAGGAGCAGCCTGTACGGCATTTTGCACCCAGATACTCGTCGCCCTGGCATGCATGATCGCTGTTGAAAAAACCATGGTAAGGATGATCACATTTAGAAGGGTACTTCTCTATATTCTGATGCTTTTGCTGACATTCGCTGTCGGCCGGCTCATGAAGCTGCTTGAGGTACCGTGGATCGTGGCGGCGGCAGCAGAACTCATCACCGGCATGGTCCTTGCGCTGGTTTTCAGGATGATTGAGCCTCTCAAAAACCTGAAACTCATTCTCGAGAGGCGGAATTCAATTTAAAAAGTGTTATTTTTGGCTTTGATTATTCAGGGTCTGATATGAAGGGATTGCTTATAGGTATGATACTGGCACTTGCGTGCTCATTCTCTTATTCACAGAAGGCCTATGAGCTGTCGCACCAGGTGCTGGTGCCGGCTGCAAGCGTGGAACCAGTTAAAGACGGGATATCTTACCAGCAGACTATTGGTGAGACAGCAGTGGAGATTACTCTTCCTGATATTTACATCCTGACACAGGGCTTTCAACAACCGCGCTTCATACCAAAAATCGATCTTCCTGTAAGGGAAGGAAACGGGGTGGATTTCTTCCCAAATCCGGTAACTGAGACAGTATATCACATATTTAATATCAGGATGTACGGAGTGCTGGGCAGGCACTATTATATCATTATCACCAACCTTCCCGGTGCTGTTATGTATACGGCAGACCTGGAATATTCACCCGATCATGATGTAATTCATCAAGTTGATCTTCAGCAATATGCAAACGGGATCTACGTGATAAGGGTATGGAGTGCTGACGGTGTCATCGACAGGTCTTTTAAAATTGAGAAACTGTAAAGAAAAAGATATGAAAAGGGTTATTTCTCTTGTGTTGATGGTTACAGGGCTTTTTCTGTCAGGAGGAGAGGCAGCCTCCGGTCAGGGTACTGTACCGGGAGGTATAAATTACCAGGCTGTCGCCAGAGATAATAATGGCAAAGAGATAGTCAATACGGACATTGAAGTCAGGTTCACCATAATAAGCGGATCTCCGACTGGTACTGAAGTATATCAGGAGGTGTTCACTGATGTGACCACATCACGATACGGGGTCTTTTCACTGGTTATTGGCAAGGGTGATCCGGTAATCGGCACTTTTACAGGAATAGACTGGTCGACTGCAAATCATTACCTGCGGGTTGAGGTCAAGTTCGAGAATAATTTCATGGAAATGGGCACTATGCAGTTCATGGCTGTGCCATATGCACTGTACGCAGGCAAATCGTTAGAGGCAGGCCCGGCAGGTCCTCCCGGACCCAAAGGTGACCAGGGTGACCCGGCGTCGGATGATCAGACGCTTTCTTTCAATAGAAATTCAAGGGAGCTATCTATCTCAGGAGGAAACCAAGCTACACTTGATACTGAGATAGCTTTTAGGGCTATAAATACATCTCAAATCAGTACACTCAATGGACAGCAGGTGAAGCTGGTCTTTGATGATTGCACGACAGCTCCAAATTTCAATATAGGAGGTTTTTATAGTACCACATTAGGGGAATTCAAGCCACCGACAGATGGGGTTTATACATTTAATGTTTCGCTCGATCTGATGCCTAATGCAACGGTCATGGTAAAAGTTGACGATCGGGAGGAGATAATAATAAATTCTTTTACTGCACCGGGAAGATATATGGGAAGCCTTACTTTAAGACTTGCTTCATCCAATATTGTCACCGTATGGGTATTACAAAAATCCGGGTATGACTTACCTGTACTTGGCGGAGGATATTTTTCCGGATTTAGGGTATATTAAATAATTAGTTATCAATGCATTAAAATATATTGGGTCATGCTAATGGGTGACCCTCTTTTTTTTGATCGGCACATTCTTAAACCTCCACGAGGTATAATAATATCTTTCCGATTTCATTCTGCTACAATACTTCATGCGCTACGCGCAATGCCTTAGTGATGCGGATACACATTTTCTTTATGCCAACAGAAAGATGATCGTAGATCATCAAGTTATTGTAGAAAATGCCGCAAAA
>Ga0207931_1000075_pt1 | contig 34759 bp, 26 predicted proteins | sample NGESurdeep092012_2_FD_184478 | JGI IMG/M metagenome (GOLD analysis project Ga0207931, IMG submission 184478) | Arctic peat soil microbial communities from Barrow, Alaska - NGEE Surface sample 415-1 deep-092012 (SPAdes) | ecosystem: Environmental > Terrestrial > Soil > Wetlands > Peat ...
TCCCTGGCAAGCCTGGCTGCGAGATTGCTACCGATGAACCCTGATGCTCCGGTCATAAAGATTTTCATCTGTTCTTAGTTTGGTTTCTAAAACTGAAGCTCAGGTCCGGGTTGTTATAAACAGAGAAGATTTCGGTAGACACGGCCAGCCAGCCATGGATCAGAAACGCGAACAGGAAAGATCCTGTAAGGAAGGTGAGAAGGCAGAGCAATATCCCGAAAGGAATTGTTCCGAGGCTCATTGCCAGCCCCTGATCGAGATGAACTGCCGCATAAAGAACGATATTGATCAGGAGTGCCACCCATAAACCAAATGCTCTGTAGCACACCAGCCACAGGATTCCCCTGAACAGTAATTCATAGCCGAGAATGTATATTATCCAGCCTGTTATTGCTATGATACAATATTTAACTGTCCATTTTTTTATCCTGATCCGGGGAGATCTCTCCTGAATGGCTTTTCTTTTGGATCCATTGAAAGTCAGGAATGTAATAATGATAAGTAAAATCAGGAGTATGTACCAGTAGTGTTCTGATTTGCCCGGAGTCAGAATGTTTTCTGAAGATTTGAGTCCTGGAGTTATGACAAATAAAAGAAAGGGAACAAGGCCAAAAAGTAAAAAGCCTGTTATTTTTTCAGAAATGAATGAAAGTGCGAGGTCCTGTTCTGGCCTCACCAAAATCCTGCGGACAGGTTTAAACTTTGTGATAAAATAGAAAAGTGCAAAAGCAATAATTACATAAATGATTGTAATTGCTGAATAATAAGGCCACCCCTCCTGATTTGCCGTCAGGATGATCAAAGATCCGGTCACATCGCTTTACAGTTATATTATAACTAAGGTACAAATTAATCTGCACATAGTAGAAACATTCCATGCAACTTCTCTGCGGGAACAACCAATTATAATTTTGTGGAATGGAAGGATTATTCGCTCCGCTCATGATCCCTTAGGGGAGAACCTGCTCCGGCACTTCAGGTATGCAGTTCAGGATGTAAGGGATTATTCGCTCCGCTCATGATCCCTTAGGGGGACCTTGCAGAGCTTAAATGACCCTCCGGGTCTTTTTCATTTTACCTTCAGGCGCTCCTGAAAGCGAGCTTTCATCGCACCTTCGGCAAAATAAAAAACCCCGTCTGCGGCGGGGCATTTAATCTCTGCGGAGAAAGAGGGATTCGAACCCCCGGTTCAGTCGCCCGAACAACGGTTTTCAAGACCGCCGCAATCGACCACTCTGCCATTTCTCCTGTTGTCCGCCGCAAATATAATGTTTTTATTTTTCATCCCTAAAGCCAGTTTTTCTCGTTTTTTCGCTTTTTGTGCAGCGACTGCAATTCCCCATTTATGGGCTTCTGATAAGGTCACAAATGCGCTTGTCTATTAAAAATGGAGGGTTTTTATCAACAAAAACGCTCATTTGTCAACAAAATAAGCCTCCGGCAATGAAAAAAAAGATAAAAAACTTGCATTTGAATAATAATGAAATATATTTGTATGCGATTAGAAGATATTGGTTTAACCCTAAAAATGTATTGACTATGACAAAAAAAGAATTAGTAGGCAGTATTGCAAAAAAAGCAGGTGTTTCACTTAAAGATGCTAATGTTGCTTTGAACGCTTTCGTAGGTGCATTCGGTGACGCTATGAAAAAAGGTCAGAGGCTCCAGCTCCCCTCAATGGGTACATTCAAAGTTGAGAAGAGAAGTGCAAGAGTTGTTCGCAACCCGCGCACCGGTGCCAAACTGAACGTTCCAGCCAAGAAGGTTGTGAAATTCAAAGCAGCTCCGGCTCTTACAAAAGGCCTGAAGTAAAAGTTTCAGGGGTGCACCAGCACCCCTTTTTTATTATAAAAAACTGATGTCGCTCCAAGCGACATTTATATTATAATATTTTCAAATTTTCATGAGAAAACTATTTTGTAATTTTTTTATTATATTTGTTAATCGTGTTTGAATGCAACCACACTGGCCTGAAATGAATTGTATTATTGTTGATGATGACCCCATATGGCTAAGAACCCTTGAGGAATTTGTAGGGAAGTCAGCATCATTGTCCCTTGTCGGTAGCTTCTCGGATTCCGTATCAGCACGTAATCTTCTGATGTCACGTGGTGATATTGAACTGATCCTTCTTGATATCATGATGCCGGAGATGGACGGCTTTGACTTCCTGTCGAGCCTTGAAAATCCTCCTCATATAATTTTTGTTTCCGGCAGCGAAGATTATGCCTTTAAGGCTTTTAACTATAACGGCATAGATTATCTTCTTAAACCTATAACCTATCCGCGCTTCTGCAGGGCTATTGAGAAGATAATGAAATACTACGCTCCCCGCGCTATACCGTCAAATGTTGGTGAAGAGGAGATTTTCATTAAGAAAGCGTCATCACTTGTGCGCCTGAAACTTAAGGAAATACTTTATGTTGAGGCGCTTGAGAATTATGTAAGCGTTATCACGCGAGACGAAAAGTACACTATTCACTTTACCATGCGCGCTATTGAACAGCAACTGCCGTCAGGCCTCTTTGTGCGCATTCACCGGTCTTACCTGGTCAACAAAAGCGTCATAAGGTCAATAAGCGAAAACAGTCTCACCATCGTTGTCGGAAGCGCTCCTAAAATACTTCCCGTCGGAAAATCATACCGTGACGGGATAATGAACTACATCAACATAATGACCCGCTGAATGCCGTCGCTGAGGCAACTCTTCCTGGATCATCTGGGACAGACCTCTCTTTCCCCTCTTTTGCTTGAGATCGATAAGGCGGAAGGCTCTTTTCTATATGGCAGGGACGGAAAGGACTACATTGACCTGATCTCCGGTGTATCAGTCAGTAACACAGGCCACCGTCATCCCGACGTCATGGCCGCCATTAAGGAGCAGGCAGACAAGTACCTTCACCTCATGGTCTATGGCGAGGTGGTGCAGAGCCCGCAGGTTAAGTATGCTGCACGACTTGCCTCACTTCTTCCCCCGTCACTTCAGTCGGTCTTCTTCGTAAACTCCGGAAGCGAAGCTATTGAGGGTGCCATTAAACTGGCCCGCAGATACACTGGAAGGAGCGAGATAATTTATTTCCGTAATGCCTATCACGGCTCCACAATGGGTGCGCTGAGCGTACAGGGTTCAGAGCTTTATCGCAATGCCTTCAGACCGCTGATGCCTTCAACTACCATGGCTGAGTTCAATTCGGAAGAGGCAGCCGCAATGATCAGCGACAGCACAGCAGCTGTGCTGGTGGAACCTGTTCAGGCTGAGGCGGGAGTGATACAACCAGTGGAAGGTTTTCTTGAAAGCCTCCGCTCAGCATGTGACAGGCATGGAGCGCTGCTTGTTTTCGACGAGGTGCAGACAGGCTTCGGCCGCACTGGTAGCCTCTTCTCACTTTACAGATATAATGTCATTCCTGATATACTTGTGCTGGCCAAAGCCCTCGGCGGAGGTCTGCCCCTCGGAGCCTTTATCGCATCATCAGGCATAATGGCAGCTCTGTCGCATGATCCGTCACTGGGACATATAACTACCTTCGGTGGCCATCCGCTATGCTGTACCGCCGGCCATGCATCACTGGAGGTGATAATCCGGGAAGCCCTTACTGCAACAGCAAAAGAGAAGGAACGACTTTTCAGAGAACAGATTGCTAACCTTCCTGTCAGGGAGGTAAGGGGCGAAGGCCTCCTTCTTGCAGTCTTCCCTGAAGACAAAACGATCATATCTAAACTGGTATCCCGTGCCCCTGATTACGGACTGTTACTCGATTACTTCCTATTCTGTGGTGAAGCTTTCAGGGTTGCCCCTCCGCTGACAATCTCACCTGATGAAATCAACCTTGCCTGCCAGAGGCTGCGGAGGCTGATGGAGGCTCTGTCCTGAGCCGACTGACACTCTGTCAGATTTGATGCTGCGGCACGCGCTTTGGAGATCGTGGGCTGGATAATCAAGAAAACTATATATTATGGAAAAGGGTAAAATTGGAGTTACTACAGAGAACATTTTTCCTATCATTAAAAAGTTCCTATACTCAGATCATGAGATTTTCCTCAGGGAACTGGTTTCAAACGCGGTAGATGCAATACAGAAGCTGAAGACACTCTCTTCAGCGGGTGATTTCAAGGGAGAACTCGGAGAGTTGCGGATAAAGGTAACCGTCGATCCGAAGAAGAAAACGATAACAGTGTCGGACAACGGCATTGGCATGAGTGCTGAAGAAATTGATAAGTATCTCAACCAGATAGCTTTCTCCAGCGCCAACGAGTTTCTCGACAAGTATAAGGACCAGACCAGCGGTCTGATTGGACAGTTCGGACTGGGGTTCTATTCATCATTCATGGTTTCTGATAAAGTGGAAGTAATATCGAAATCATACGATGAGAACGTACACGCGGTGAAATGGACCTGCGACGGAAGTCCTGAATATTCAATAGAAGAAGCAGCAAGAGCTGAAAGAGGAACTGATGTGATTCTGCACCTCGATAAGGAGTCAAAAGAGTTCCTCGAAGAGAGCCGTATTGAAGCGCTCCTGAAGAAGTATTGCAGCTTCCTGCCCGTAGAGGTGCAATTCGGCAATGAGAAGGAGTGGAAAGACGGCAAGATGGTTGATACCGGCAAACCGAAGATAATCAACGATACCAATCCCGCATGGACCCGCAAACCAGCTGATCTGAAGGATGAGGATTATGTTAAGTTTTACCACCAGCTCTATCCGATGGGCGAAGATCCGCTCTTCCACATTCACCTTAACGTCGATTACCCGTTCAAACTGACCGGAATTCTCTATTTCCCGAAAATCCGCAATAACTTCGAGATACAGAAGAACAAGATACAACTCTACTGCAACCAGGTATTCGTTACTGATTCTGTCGAAGGAATTGTCCCTGACTTCCTGACACTGCTTCACGGCGTGATTGATTCACCTGATATTCCTCTGAATGTATCACGGAGTTACCTGCAGAGTGATTCCAATGTCAAAAAGATCTCGAGCCACATCACAAAGAAAGTCGCAGACCGCCTGGCAGATATCTTCAAGAAAGACAGGGAGAACTTTGAGAAGAAGTGGGATGACCTTAAGCTCTTCATAGAGTATGGTATGATCACTGAAGAAAAGTTCTTTGAGAAAGCGTCAAAATTTGCCCTGTATAAGAACACTTCAGGAAAGTACTTCACTCTTGATGAATACGATAAGTTCATAAAGGAGAACCAGACCGACAAGAATAAGGCTCTGATACACCTCTATACCACAGATGCCGTTGCCCAGCATACTTATATCTCCAAAGCTTCGGAGAAGGGATATGACGTAATTGTCCTTGACGGTCAGCTTGACACGCACCTTATCAACACTCTGGAATCAAAGGATCAGAATTCCAGGTATCTAAGGGTTGACAGCGATGTCATTGACAACCTCATAAAGAAAGAAGAAAAGCATGATTCAAAGCTTACAAAGACCCAGTCTGATGACCTGACACAGGTGTTCCGCAGCCAGGTGGCTGACAGTGATAAGGCACACTTCCAAATCAGGGCTGAGAGCCTTGATGAAAACGATCTCCCGCTCATCATTACCCAGAGTGAGTTCATGCGCAGGATGAAGGATATGTCACAGTTTGGCGGAGGGTACTCGTTCTATGGAGAGATGCCTGACAGCTACGACCTTGTGCTTAATACCAATCATCCCCTGGCCATCACACTGGCGGAGGAGCTCGACAAAGAACACGCCGAGGAGCTTAGGAAGAACAGTGCAGGCATTGATAAGACAAAGGTCGAGGTTGATTTCATGGAGAAGGAGCACGGAAAAAAGAAACCCGAGGAGATATCCACGTTCGAGAAAGATGACCTGGAAAAGCTGAAGGGTGACCTGAAACAGCTTGAGGAGAAGAGGAAAACCTTACTGACGGGTTTCGGTAATGATCATCAGGCTGTGCGTCAGATCGTTGATCTGGCGATGCTGGCAAACAACATGTTAAAGGGCGAGGCTTTGTCAGCGTTTGTGAGACGCAGCATTTCCCTTCTATAATCACATCATAATCCGTCCCAGTTCCGCCTTCACGAAATTCAATGCAGCACGGCACGGCTCTGTATCCATATCCATGACCTCCTCGATCAGGGATCGTGAGAGCTCCTCACCGGTCGCAGTCGGAGGGAGCTGTGTGGCTATGGTGTTTATGACCCTGACAACCGTTCCTTTTGCATTCTTTACCATCTCCCACGCTTCATTGCTCATATAGATCTGCTGAGAGAGGTTATGCTCGAACTCACTCCGGATATTGCTGATCAGAGCTGAGTGAAGCTGCATGGCTGTCATATCCGGTTTTGCCGTACGCATGATGAGCGATTCAGGAGATATACGCTCCAGGAACAGCACGATCCTCTCATATGCCTGTAACTTTACAGGGGTGATCGTTTTGACGGTCTGAAGCAGAAGATCCTGCCTTCTTCTGTCCTGATCATCCTGCAGCATATGGCGTATTACCAGCCAGGCAGTGATCATCACCAGCAGGGCCGGGAGGGTGATCTTCAGTATGTCGTAAAATGTTTCCATGTCTTTAGTGTATTGGACGGATTATGACCTGCAAATTAATCATTTTTATCAAAGGCGGATAAACGACGGTGTGAGTGTTATAAACGCTTTTCTTTTTCACTTATAAAAGTTAAATTTGAGCTGTTCACACTCTGAAAAAACAAACACCAAACATGATGGAGCATATTTCCAGGAGAGTTCAGTTGTTATCGGTATCACAGACACTGGCAATGGCCCAGAAGAGTCGTGAGCTGAAGGAGCAGGGTATAGATGTTATAAGCCTGAGCCTGGGGGAGCCTGATTTCTTTACCCCTGATGACATCAAGGAAGCAGCCAAAAAGGCAATAGATGAGAACTTTTCTTTCTATCCGCCCGTACCTGGTTATACTGACCTCAGGCAGGCCATATCCAGGAAATTCAGGGAGGAGAATGGACTTGATTACTCACCTGAACAGGTCATCGTCTCCGCCGGAGGCAAGCATACTCTTATCAATATTCTTCTTTCAGTGGTTGATCCGGGTGATGAGGTCATCCTGCTTGCTCCATACTGGGTCAGTTATCTCGACCAGATCATCTTTTCGGAAGGGAAGCCGGTAATTATAGAAACCACAATAGAAAGTGATTTTAAAGCCACCCCTGACCAGCTTGAAAAGGCCATGACACCAAAGACCCGTGTGCTGATCTTCAACTCACCTTCCAATCCGACAGGGATGGTTTATACAAGAGAGGAGATGGCAGCGCTGGTGAAGGTTCTGGAGAAGCATTCTCAGGTGCTGATCATATCAGACGAGATCTATGAACACATTACCTTTTCAGGAACACATACAAGCCTGGCCACATTCACATCTGTTGCAGACAGGGTTGCCACCGTCAATGGTGTTTCCAAAGGATATGCTATGACAGGATGGAGGATCGGTTACATGGGGGCTCCATTATGGCTGGCAAAGGCATGCAATAAGCTGCAGGGACAATTTACCTCCGGTGTCTGTTCCATCGCGCAAAGGGCAGCGCTGGCGGCGATAACCTCCAAAAGTAATTCAAGGGAAATGATGCGCGAAGCTTTCCTTCGCCGCCGGGATTTGATCTGCAGGCTTCTGAATGATGTACCAGGACTGAAAGTCAGGGTACCTCAGGGTGCATTCTACGTCATGCCTGACGTATCGTCATTCCTCGGAAAAAGCCTTGAAGGAAAAGTGATAAACAACGCTGACGACCTTACATTATTTCTCCTCAGCGAGGCACGGGTGGCGCTGGTAAGCGGGAGCGCCTTCGGGGCTGCAAACTGCGTCAGGATATCATATGCAACATCAGATGAAAAGATAACCGAGGCTGTCCGCAGGATAAAGGAGGCGCTGGGGAAATTAAAATAATAGTGTAAAGTGTACTAACCCCCTCCCCCCGACCTTAGGCCGGGGTACTCCCCCTTGGGAGGGGAGAGCTAGAATTTGTTATTAATCAAAAGGATTCTTAGTACCTATTGTGGGATACAATTTCCGAACTGGGTTTGCGTGTCTTTTTCCTGAGCGTATTTTCAGTATAACCCACAGAGAGCACAAGCTCAACCTTCTTTGATTTGGGTATCCCAAGAATTTCTTTAATCTTCTTTTCGTCAAACCAGCCGAGAATGCACGTGCCAAGTCCTTCCGCAGTAGCCTGGTATGCCATTGAAGCCGTTGCGATACCAATGTCGATCAGAGAATAATCCCTGCTTTTTAGCTTGTCGCCTGCCCTGGATGAGAAGTTGGATTTCTCCCTGACAATTACGATCAGAACAGGAGCCTGGCGTACAAAGCTGTTCATATTCAGCACCTTTGATTCTGTAGCGGCCGCCACTTCAAGTCGTAGGGCAGGCTCATCAACCACGATGAACCTCCACGGCTGTCCGTTGCATGCCGAAGGTGACAGTCTGCCGGCCTCTGCTATTCTTTCAATCTTCTCCTTCTCGACAGGTTTATCGATATATCTCCTCTCGCTCTGTCTGATACTCATCAGTTCGAGCATCCCCTGACCATCAGTCATTTCTCTGAACAGTATGATCAATAGTTTTCGGAGAAGATCTCAGTGTATGAGAAGGGATGCAGGCAAGCCGGGCAATTTTTCAATGGCTTCGTTCCAAAGTGAACATATCCGCATTTGCGGCAATACCAGAAGACTTTTTCATCGCGCTCAAACACCTTGTTGCCCATAACATTGGCCAGGAGCTTCCTGTACCTGTCTTCATGAACCTTCTCGACGGAAGTGATAGCCTTGAATGCAGTGGCGATCTCCTTGAAGCCTTCTTCTTCCGCCACTTTGGCGAAATCCGGATAAAGCATTGACCACTCTTCATGCTCGCCAGCCGCTGCAGCTGCAAGGTTATCGCTGGTGGTAGATATCTTGCCGGCAGGGTATGATGCCGTGATCTCCAGCATGCCTCCTTCAAGGAATTTGAAGAAACGTTTTGCATGCTGCTGTTCCTGCATTGCTGTTTCAAGGAAAATGGCAGCTATCTGTTCGTATCCTTCTTCCTTTGCTACTTTTGATGCAAACTCATACCGGTTCTTTGCCTGTGATTCACCTGCGAATGCCTTCAGGAGATTCTTCTCCGTGCGTGTTCCTTTAATACCTTCCATTTCAGTTTTATATTAGTTACTACAATAGTTTACAGGGCCGTAAAATTAGCATAATTATTTAGATTTTGAGATCAGGGAATTTCACATTTTTAAATCACACCTGAAGGGTTTTGCCAGGCTGATAAAAGCCGGGGAAACGTCAGCTCTTTTTCAGTTTTATGAATTTCTTCTCTTCGCCCCTGAAAAGTCTTCCGATGTTCTTTCTGTGGGTCACTACCAGTGCTAAGGCGATCACTATCGAGAAGATCCTGAACAGAAGTGACGGGGTGTGGAATACAGTCATGAGCAGGACAGGGAACATTATTCCCGCAATTATTGAGCTGAGTGATACATATTTGGATATCAACAGTACTACCAGGAAGATTCCTGCACATGTAAGTGTCAGGAATGGGTGCAGTGCCAGCAACACGCCGAATGTTGTAGCCACACCTTTGCCGCCCCGGAAGCCTGCAAAAACAGGGAAAACATGACCTGTAATTGCGGCAATTCCACATGCAATCTGCAGTGTCATCATCTGTGACGATCCCTCAGGGGCGGCCTTGAAAAAGAGAGGGAGGGAGGCAGCAAGCCATCCTTTGGCTAAGTCAAAGATCAGTACAGGGATGCCGGTCTTCCAACCCAGGATCCTGATCGTGTTTGTGGCTCCTGCGTTACCGCTTCCATGCTCCCTGATGTCTATACCGTGAAAGAGTTTTCCTGCCCATACCGCTGAGGGTATGGATCCGGCAAGGTAAGACAGTATCAAAGCAATAACAGCAAGGGATATTACCATCTATTTTAAGTTACAGCTCAGGACCCGAAGATACAAGTTTTGCTGTTTCGGTGTTTGATGTGAACTTACCGAAGTTTTTTATGAATTTTTCAGCCAGGCCCCTTGCTGCTTTGTCCCATTTCCCGCTGCTGCCCCACGCCTTACGCGGATCAAGCAGTCCATCAGGCACGCCCGGTACAGATGCGGGGATGCTCAGGTTGAAAACCGGCAGATTTATATATGTTTCTTTGTCAATTGTCCTGTTAAGGATGGCATTGATGATATTCCTTGTCAGGGTCAGGTCAATACGTTTGCCAGTCCCATACGGGCCTCCCATCCAGCCGGTGTTCACCAGCCAGGCGTCAGCATTGTAAGCCTTCATCTTGCGGGTCAGCTCGTGAGCATAAGTTATAGGGTCAAGCATAAGGAAGGCTGCACCGAAACAAGCCGAGAAAGAGGGGAGAGGCTCTATGATGCCCCGCTCGGTCCCTGCAACCTTGGCTGTGTAACCACTGAGGAAATAATACCGTGTTTGTTCTTCCGTCAGCCTGGCAACAGGTGGCAGAACGCCGAAAGCATCAGCTGTCAGAAAGATAACGGTGGAGGCATGTCCTGCTTTTGATACAGGCCTTACAATATTATCTATATGGTATATTGGGTACGATACACGCGTGTTTTCCGTTTTTGCATCGCTTGAAAAGTCTATTTCTCCGTTCTCATCAACCACGACATTCTCAAGCAGGGCGTCCCGCCGGATGGCCCTGTAGATGTCGGGTTCCTTCTCCTTACTGAGGTTGATGCACTTGGCGTAACATCCTCCTTCGAAGTTGAAGATGCCGGCGTCATCCCATCCATGCTCATCGTCACCTATAAGGGCTCTGTCAGGGTCAGTGGAGAGGGTTGTCTTTCCTGTCCCGGAGAGGCCGAAGAATATAGCCACGTCATTCTTTTTGCCAACATTGGCTGAACAATGCATTGATGCGATGCCTTTCAGCGGAAGGTAATAGTTCATCACGGAGAAGATGCCTTTCTTCATCTCGCCTCCGTACCATGTGCCACCTATCAATGCCATGTTTTCGGTGAGATTGAACAGAACGAAGTTCTCTGAGTTCATGCCATACTGCCTGTATTCAGGGTTGGTGATTTTCGAAGCCATCAGGACAACAAAATCAGGCTTGAACGTTTTGAGCTCCTCATCAGAAGGCCGTATGAACATATTCTTAACGAAATGGGCTTGCCATGCCACTTCCATAATGAACCTCACATTCAGTCTCGTGTCAGCATTGGCTCCGCTGTAACAGTCCATGACATATAACTTCTTGCCTGAAAGTTGCTTAGTGGCCAGCATCTTGCAGTGTTCCCAGGCTTCAGCAGTGATAGGTTTATTATCAGATACGGATGATGTTTCCGACTTCCACCAGACCGTTTTCTCAGTTTTGGCATCACGAACGATATACTTATCCTTGGGCGACCGCCCCGTAAATATTCCCGTATCAACTGCTATTGCGCCGGTATTGGTTAAAATGCCGCGTTCAAAACCTTCAAGGGAAGGTGATGTCTCCTCGTCAAAGATCTGTTCATATGACGGATTATTTACCGATCTGGCTACGTTATAAATACCGTACTGTCTTAAGATCTTTTCTGATATCATGATTTACTGTTTGTTGACATCCATCAAAGTTAAAAACATTAAGTAAAACAAGACGTGACAATTATCAGAATAAGGAAAAAGGCCGTTATGAGCGGCCTTTCCCTTAAAATCAGAATGAAGATCTGTTATTTAGAACCCTTTATTGCAGCCTGGGCTGCGGCGAGTCGTGCAATTGGCACTCTGTAAGGTGAGCAACTGACATATGTGAGTTTGTTTTTGAAGCAGAACTCCACTGATGCCGGGTCGCCGCCCTGTTCGCCACAGATACCGACTTTGAGCTGAGGACGAGTAGCGCGGCCTTTCTCAACTGCCATGGTTATCAGCTGGCCAACGCCATCCTGGTCAATTGTCTGGAACGGGTCTGCAGCAAGCATCTTCTTGTCAAGGTAGTCATTAAGGAAGCCTCCTATATCATCACGGCTGAAGCCAAAGGTCATCTGTGTAAGATCATTGGTACCGAATGAGAAGAACTCGGCTGTCTTCGCCATGCGGTCAGCGAGCAGACAGGCACGAGGTATCTCTATCATGGTGCCGTACTTGTAATCGATCTTTTTGAGGCCGAACTTTTTGCACACTTCATCATAGATCCTGTCAAAGACCTTCTTGGTGACATCCAGCTCAGATACATCGCAGGTCACAGGAACCATTAACTCTGGTATAGGGTTCTTGCCTTCCTTCAGCAGCTCGGCAGCAGCTTCGAACATTGCCCTTATCTGCATCTCAGATATTTCAGGATAGGTTATTCCAAGACGGACGCCACGATGGCCCATCATCGGGTTAGACTCGTGAAGAGCCTCCCCGCGTTTGGCTATAGCCTCAGCTGATATACCCAGCGCCTTTGCCAGTTCATTCTGTTTTTCGGCTCCCTGGGGAACAAACTCATGAAGTGGCGGGTCAAGGAGACGGAAAGTAACCGGCAGGCCGTTCATGGCTTCCAGCGTGCTTTTCATATCTTTCTTGACAAAGGGGAACAATTCATCAAGAGCCACCCTGCGTTCTTTTTCACCTTCACTGAGGATCATCTTACGGAGGAGGAAGAGGGGTTTCTCAGATCCTTTGCCGTAGAACATGTGTTCAGTACGGAACAGGCCTATACCTTCAGCACCAAATTCACGTGCGATCCTGGCATCATCTGGATTATCAGCATTTGTGCGCACACCCATCGTGCGGTTTGCATCGACGATCTTCATGAACGTCTGGAACCTCGGGTTCTCAGTTGCATCCATAAGCTTGAGTGCTCCAGCGTATGCGCATCCTTTTGTACCGTTCAGTGTGAGAACGTCCCCTTCTTTAAAAGAGATATCCGTTCCGGCTATTTTAATTTTCTTTCCCGGAAGGTCAACATGCAGCGCTCCTGCACCGACGATGCAGCATTTGCCCCATCCGCGTGCCACAAGAGCAGCATGAGAAGTCATTCCGCCGCGCGCCGTGAGGATACCTTCGGCAGCGCGCATACCTTCAACATCTTCAGGATTGGTCTCCTCACGAACGAGGATAACCTTTTCACCCCTGCGGTTCCATGCCACTGCGTCTTCAGCTGTGAAAACAATTTTGCCCACTGCAGCGCCCGGACCTGCCGGAAGACCTTTGACGAAAGGTTTTACATTCTTTTCAACTGCCGGGTCACAGATGGGATGGAGTAGTTCATCGAGCTGAACAGGGTCAACCCGCAGTACTGCTTTTCTCTCGTCGATCAGACCTTCAGCGAGCATGTCCATTGCCATGTTCAGAGCAGCTGTACCGGTACGTTTGCCGACACGGCACTGAAGCATGTAAAGAACACCTTCCTGAATTGTGAACTCAATATCCAGCATATCATGATAGGCTTTCTCGAGGATATCACGTATATCGCTGAGCTCCCTGTATGTTTTTGGCATGGCTTCCTGCATGGAAGGCAGATGCTTGTTCTGCTCGTTCTTGGTAGCATCATTCAGAGGATTCGGGGTACGGATACCAGCAACAACGTCTTCTCCCTGTGCGTTGACAAGCCACTCGCCATAGAAAAGGTTTTCACCTGTTGCCGGATTACGGGTGAATGCCACACCCGTGGCTGAAGAATCACCCATGTTGCCAAATACCATTGCCTGAACGTTTACTGCAGTACCCCAATCGTCAGGAATTCCTTCAATACGACGATAAGAAACAGCTTTCTTGCCGTTCCAGCTTTTGAAAACGGCCTTAATACCGCCTTCGAGCTGCTGACGGGCATCATCAGGAAAATCGCTGCCAAGTGACTTTTTGACTTTTTTCTTGAATTCCTCTGCAAGATATTTAAGATCATCAGCCGAAAGATCGGTATCTGATTTGTAACTCTTACCATGTTTGTATTCGTCGAGCATTTCATCAAGCTGCTTGCGGATTCCTTTGCCATCAGTTGGCTCAATACCTTCTGCCTTCTCCATAACCACATCGGCGTACATCATGATGAGACGACGATATGAGTCCCACACGAAACGAGGGTTATTTGTTTTCTTAATAAGGCCGGGGATTGTTGCCGAGCAGAGGCCTACATTCAGTACAGTGTCCATCATTCCGGGCATAGAGCTGCGGGCACCTGAACGACATGAAACAAGAAGTGCATTATCCTTATCGCCATATTTCATTCCCATTGCTGTTTCAGCTTTGCTCATTGCTTCCCAGACGTCGGGCATGAGTTCTGCAGGTAACTGACAGTTGTTTTCATAGTACTCAGTGCAAACATCCGTGGTGATTGTGAAGCCGGCCGGTACCGGGAGGCCCAGGAGACACATTTCTGCCAGGTTGGCACCTTTGCCGCCAAGCAGATTTTTCATATCTGCCCTGCCCTCGGCTATTTTCTTGCCGAAGGAATAAACACGCTTAACTTTTGACATATTTTATCTGATTAATATTATTAATGTATCTTTTTGTGAACCGCAAAATTAAGATAAAAGTAGATATTATAAAACACCTTTCTTTTTATGTTTTGATCTGGGGTGATACATGAGCACGGTGTCTCTCAGGTAGCTTCTGTCAATATGCGTATAAATCTCAGTTGTGGTAATAGATTCATGTCCCAGCATCTCCTGAACAGCCCTGAGGTCAGCTCCTCCTTCGACAAGGTGTGTGGCAAAGGAATGACGCAGTGTGTGAGGACTTATTTTCTTTTTTATTCCTGCCGTGTCAGCCAGTTTTTTAATAATTGTGAATACCATGACCCTGGAGAGTCTCCTGCCCCTTCTGTTAAGGAAGAGAACATTCTGGTCGATGATCACAGGTATGGTCATTCTTCGCGCCAGGTAGTTATCTATCTCCCTCAGCGCTACTGAACCGACAGGTACCAGTCTCTGCTTGTTTCCCTTTCCGGTTACGATAACAAAACCTTCAGTCCGGTGTATGTCTGTCAGCTTCATGTTCACCAGCTCCGAGACGCGCAATCCGCAGCCGTACATAGTTTCAATAATAGCTTTGTTCCTGTGACCTTCAGGAGTGCTCAGGTCAATGGCATTTACTATCTTGTCTATTTCGTCTACTGAAAGCACTTCGGGCAGTTTCACGCCTGTCCTGGGTGATTCTAGCAGCGCAGAAGGGTCATCACTTATGATCTTCTCAATAAGAAGGTACCGGCAGAAAGACCTTATACCCGAGATAAGCCTGGCCTGGGTTTTTGCAGAATTATTACTTCCAGCGGTGGATGCCACGAAATCGCTCAGGTCCTGATATGTGAGATCTGATGGACTTTTTTCGTTCTTATTTTCATGAATATAGCAGCTGAGTTTGCGGACATCATTCAGGTAAGCCTGAACACTGTTGGATGAGAGTGACCGCTCAATCCTGAGATAACTTTTGAACCCATTCACTGCGTTTTTCCAATCTGTTGTCATGAGGTCATCTGCTCCGTTTCAAAGTTATATCATTATATATAACAGTCATAAATCCGGTCATTTCTTTATTTTTGCATGACAGGTCATTACCAGTGGTCTGTTAACATGCAATGAAGATAGAGATAATAAACGGGCCAAATCTGAACCTTCTTGGTGCAAGGGAGCCAGGAATTTACGGGAACCAGGGTTTTGAGGCGTATATGAAAGAGCTTGAGAAAGGGTTCCCGGAAGTTTCATTTAAATACTCGCAATCAAATATTGAAGGTGAGATTGTCACTCTGATACAGGACGCGAGCGTGCGTTCAGATGGCCTGATCATCAATCCCGGCGGCTATACCCACACCTCGGTGGCTATTGCCGATGCCGTGGCAGCCATTAAGATACCCGTCCTTGAAGTACATATTTCAAACCTTTTATCAAGGGAGAATTTCCGCCATACAAGTCTGACCGGAAGGTATTGCAGAGGAACAATCATGGGCCTTGGACTGGATGGCTACCGGCTTGCAGTGGAAGCTATCCAGGAAATACTCAAATAATAACTGTTAAAATGATAAATGACCTTCTGAATAAGAGGACCAAGATCGTAGCTACAATTTCTGATAAGAACTGTGAACCCGATTTTCTGAGGCAACTGTTCGAGGCAGGAATGGACGTAGTGAGGATTAACTCCGCACACCTTGATCCCGAAGGTGTGATAAAGATCATCAGTAATGCAAGGAGTGTATCTGATAAAATTGCTGTCATACTTGATACCAAAGGACCGGAGATAAGAACCACGATCTGTGATGAGCCATTGAAATTCCTCAAGGGGCAGAGTGTGAAGATTGCCGGTCACTCAGATGAAAAAACAACGCTTCAGGTCATTAACGTTAACTACAGGGATATTGCGATGTTCGTCCCTACCGGGGTTTACATACTTATCGATGACGGTGAGCTTGAAATTAAAATCACGGAGAAGGATGGCGACATTCTTGTGGGAAGGATTGAAAATGACGGGGTACTTGGCTCAAGGAAGACTGTAAATATTCCACAGGTAAGGATCAATCTTCCTTCAGTGAGCGAACGTGACCTGACCTTTATAGACCTGGCTGTAAAACTTGATGTTGAATTCATTGCGCATTCATTCGTAAGATCAAAGGAAGATGTGCTTGCTGTTCAGAAACTGCTTGACAGCCATGACAGCAAGATCAAGATCATAGCAAAGATTGAAAACCAGCAGGGGGTAGACAATCTTGAAGAGATCATGGATAATTGTTATGCTATAATGGTGGCACGCGGCGATCTGGCTATTGAAGTACCCTTTGAGAGGATACCGGGTATTCAGCGGGCAATAATCGGAAAATGCATTGAAAAACGCAAGCCGGTGATTGTGGCCACTCAGATGCTCCATTCGATGATAACAAATCCCCGCCCGACACGTGCCGAGGTGAGTGACGTGGCAAATGCGGTTTATAGTCAGACAGATGCCGTGATGTTAAGCGGTGAAACAGCTGCCGGAAAATATCCGCTGGAGTCTGTAAGAACAATGACGAAGATAGCCTGTGAGATAGAACGTGAGAAAGACCAGTATATTGAGATGCCTGCAGGATCACTGAGCGGTGAAGTATCAGCTTATCTGGCCAAGGTTGCGGTGAAAACCTCAATAAGGATAAATGCCAGAACCATCCTTGCAGATACTGTAAACGGCACTGCAATAAGGAACATGGCAGCCTTCAGAGGCATAAAACCCATAGTAGCCCTGTGCTATTCGTACCGTACAATGAGAGAGCTCTCGCTCTCGTATGGCGTGATACCTGTTTATATGGAAAAGAAGCAGTCCGTCGATGAGTTCATCCGTGTTTCTCTGAGGGACCTGCTCAGTAAGCATGATCTTAATGACAATGACATCATTGTGGTGCTTGCCGGTAACTTTTCAAGAGCTGCCGGATTCTCTTTCATAGAGGTTGGTACAGTTGAATACCTGAAGGAAAGAGTAAGGATAAGTGAAAGTGATCTGATGGCTTGATTTTTGCTGTAATAAATGAAAGGAAATTAAAATGATAAAGAGAGTTTCGTCAGCAATTTTACTCTTGTTTTTGATTATATCTTCGGCACATGCAACGCATAACAGGGCCGGCGAGATAACGTACAAGCAGATCTCTGATCTGACTTATGAGGTCACAGTCACCACCTTCACATATACCCTCAGCAAAGCGGACAGGCCTTCTCTTGATTTTGAGTGGGGTGATAATTCAATTTCAAATGTATCAAGGATCTCGGAAACTTATCTCCCGAACAATTATAAGAAGAACGTCTATGTTTCCCGGCATACCTATCCGGGACCCGGCATATACAAAATTGTCATGCAGGATCCCAACAGGAATTACGGTGTGCAGAATATTCCGAATTCCGTCAACGTTGTATTTTCAATTTCCACAATTCTTATAGCCAACAGTTCTATTGGTCTTAACAGCACTCCGGTTTTGCTGAATCCGCCTTATGACAAAGCTGCACTGGGGCACATATTCATTCATAACCCGGCTGCCTATGATCCTGATGGTGACAGCCTGTCGTATAAGCTGGCAGTATGCACAAAAGAAGACGGAAAGCCCATTCAGAATTATACCTTACCGCCGGCATCACACAAGTTTTATGTTGATTCAATTTCCGGGGACCTGGTTTGGGACGCACCTACTGCCATAGGTATCTATAATGCAGCCATGGAGATACAGGAATGGCGTGGCGGAATCAAGATCGGAGTTGTAATCAGGGACATGCAGATTGAAGTTTACGAAACGGACAATAATCCTCCTGTCACCTCGCCCCTGAATGACCTGTGCGTGGAAGCCGGTGATACCGTCACAATGGATATTTCAGCGACGGATGTGGATTTGGATTCTATCAGGCTTATTGCTACATCAGGAATATTTACGTCGACTACATGCCCGGCTACCTTCACCACCCTTAACTCAGCTCCCGGGCTGACTACCGCGCGCCTCCGGTGGGTCACCTGTCATAGTAATGTCAGGCATCAGCCTTATGATATCATAATAAAAGCCGAGGACAACAACAGTGAGCTGCAACTGGTTGATATTGACAATATGAGTATTAAGGTTCTTGGCCCTCCGCCTGTCCTTGCCGATGTCACTCCGCATGGCAACTTTGTTCAGCTTACATGGGCTGACTATGGCACAACGGAAATTTCCGGTTTTAGCATTTACCGGCGTGAAGGAACATCCTCACTGGTCATTGACTCGTGTTATGACGGTATTCCTCCATCAGCAGGATTTACAAAGGTCGGGTATGCATCCGGTTACAATACTTTGACCTTTACGGATACGAATAATGGTAACGGTCTTATTGCAGGAAAGGAATATGCCTACAGAATAGTGGCAGTATATCCAAACGGAACTGAAAGCAAACCGTCAAATGAGATCGTAACATCGCTGATCACGGGCGTGCCGCTTATAACCCATGTCTCTATCCGCACCACCTCGCCTGCGAACGGATCTCTGACACTGTCATGGCAGAAACCGCATCATCTGGATACCATCCCGGCCAACGGACCTTATGAATACAAGATTTACAGGGCTGAGGGGATCACCGGTACTGATTACCAGCTGATAAATACTCTGCCAACAGCAGATCTCAATGATACTGTTTACATTGATACACTGATCAACACCCTTGACAAGGGATGGGTTTACAGGATCGAGTTGTACAATGCTGAGACAGGTAACGTGTTCCTGATAGGTGAGCCTGCAGTTGCCTCATCACTCTTTGCCGATGCCTCGCCAGGCGACAGGAAAGTCAGGTTTGAACTGAAACGCAATGTGCCCTGGATCAACACCGCCTATGATTTTTACCGTTATGACGGCACAACATGGCAGCTTATCGGAGGTACTGCCGGCCAGCTCACATTCGTTGATAACAACCTCGTTAACGGCACGCAGTATTGCTACTATGTTGTATCCACGGGTGGTTACCAGGGCACTGAAACACCCAAGAACCTGATCAACTTATCTCAGCAAATATGTGTTACTCCGGTCGACAATGAACCTCCATGCGTACCTGTTCTGACGGTGTCATCTCAGTGTGACAGTCTCTACAACACGGTTCGCTGGACTGTCATTGACCCGTTATGTTATGAAGATGTGGCAGGCTATAAGCTTTATTATAAACAGACACCGGAGGAAGTCCCCGGTCTGCTTATAACCATAAATGACAGGGAAGTCCATAAATATGTCCATTCGGTACCTGATTATGTTGCCGGATGTTATGCAATATCAACTTTCGACGCCATAGGAAATGAAAGCGATACATCGGCAATGGTTTGCGTTGATTACTGTAATGTCTATGAGATCCCTAACGTTTTCACTCCCAATGGCGACGATTTTAATGACTTCCTTGTCGCAAAAACCTCCGCACTTGTAGAAAGGGTGGAGTTTAAACTGTTCAACAGGGCCGGTGTGCTTGTCTTCAGTACAGAGGAACCGAAACTCAACTGGGATGGCACTTATAAGGGAAAGGTAGTGCCGACAGGCGTCTATTATTATGACTGTGAGGTGTTTGAACGCCGGATTTCAGGTCTTGAGCAATTCCATCTCAGCGGTTTTGTTCACGTGCTGGCTGAAAAGGGTGCAGGCCCGGGAGTAATTGAAGGGAAAAAATAAAACGGAATGAAAAAAGGTGTCATTTTTCTGATCATAGTTTTTGCTTCACAGCTGATTGCCGGACAGAGCAGATATGACGGGGTATTGAAAGCCGTCTCTTTATCGGCGAGGGGCGAGAATGAAGAAGCTGCCACGGTACTTTCCGGGTTGATTAATACTGCCCCTGATGCTGACCTGATGCTTCTCAGAGGAGAAATTTACCTGAAGTCTGCCAGGCTGAAAGAGGCGAAGAGTGATTTTATGGCTGCCGAGAACATGAGACCGGGGTCAGGGATGTACGGGCTTGCCAGATGTGCAGCTGCAGGTGGTGATGTAAAGGGAGCCGTTGCATATCTTGAGGCACATCTTAAGTCATCGTTCAGAAAGAGTGAGCCTGAAATAATGCTTGACAGCGCCTTCGGATCAATTCAGTCCTCCTCTGAATGGAAGAGCCTTTGGAAAAAAGAATGGTACAAAGGATATGAGAGGAAAAACTGGGAGATAGACCATTATTTAAAGATCGGAAAGACGGACCTTGCGGAAGAGACATGGCGGGAGCTGTCTGCAGAGTATTCAGACATGCCGGTGACGGACTACTGCAATGCAAGGATAATGATCAGCAGGGGTCAGTACCGTGAGGCTGCATCGCTGCTTGAACCGCTGGCGGTGAAGCCGGATGCCCCTGTTTCATATCTTACAGCCCTTGCTGAAGCGCGGGCCGGGGAAGGAAACTATTACGCCGCAGCCACTATATATGGAAGACTTATTAATGCTGAATATCCTGACCCTCAACTGCTCGTCAAAAGAGCGTCAATGCTGCTCAAAGCCGGTGACAGGGATGCAGCAAAAGCTGACCTTGGCCGATACCTCGGCCTGGATCCGGATAACTCTGAGGCTCTTGGCCTGATAGGAAGGACCTATGCGGAAGAGGGAGCGATATATGAAGCACTGCCTTATCTTAATACTAACATTGAGCAGCACCCAGGCGAAGCAAGGGCGTTCAGCCTGCGCGGCGATGCGTGGCTTGCAGCACGAACCTGGGATAAGGCCGCGGAAGATTATACCATGAGCCTTGACATTGATCCTGACAACGGTCCTGTCAACCTGAACCTCGGAATTGCATTAATAAACACTGGCAACACCGGCGATGCCTGTCATTACCTTCGCAAGGCAAAGGAACTGGGAGAAAAAGAGGCTACAAGGTACCTGAGCAAGTATTGTATCAAATAGGTTAAAAAATACGGGTACCCTATCTTATATGCTTTGCTATCCTGTCGTAAAGGTCTTTGGGTTTGAAGGGCTTCAGCACATAATCATTGATAGCCAGATTGTCGATCTTGTCCTGAGCTTCTGACATGACTGCGGCTGTCAGGGCCACTATAGGGATCCTGCTTATCTTTTTGTCAGGCGAGCTCCTTATGATGCGCGTAGCCTCAATGCCATCCATTACAGGCATATGAAGGTCCATAAGAACAAGGTCATATTCATTTTTGTTTATTTCATCAAGTGCAAGGCTTCCGTTCTCCACATGAGTGACAATCACACCCCAGCTCTCGAGAAATTTATTTGCGACGAAGAAGTTGATCTTATTGTCTTCAGCAACCAGTATTTTCTTCCCAACCAGCTCCTTCATCGTATCAGCTGTGCTCTGATCATTAATTTTAGCGCCTGCGTCGGGCAGAGAGTATTCAATTGAGAATCTGAATACTGACCCTTTGTCAGGCTCGCTGGCGACGCTTATGGTTCCACCCTGAAGGTCAACAAGACGCTTGCATATTGCCAGGCCAAGGCCAGTGCCACCATACTTCCGGGTAGTATCTGCCGAAGCCTGTGCATAGCTTTCAAAAATTTCCTCAAGCTTTTCGCTGGCAATCCCTATCCCTGTGTCAGTTACGGAAAATTCCAGGAGAGCCCTGTTGTTCTGCCTCTCATTCACGTTGGCTTTAAGTGTGACACCTCCCTTTGTAGTGAACTTCATGGCATTCGAGAGTAGATTGGAAATAATCTGGTTCAGTCTTACTGGGTCGCCAATCAGCGATACAGGAAGATCGGCTGACTTCTCAACCGTGAAGGAAATTCCTTTCTCCCTTGCCCGGTGGCTGTATGACCTCTTAATGTCTTCCAGCATACTGACAAGATCGAATTCTGTCTTTTCGAAGACAATCTTGCCGGCCTCCATCTTGTTATAATCGAGGATATCATTAACCAGTGCGAGCAGATGGTTTGCCGAGAAGCGAAGTGTATTGATGTACTCCATCTGATCTTCACGGGGATTGCCCTGGTAAAGGAGGTTAGTGATACCTATCACCTCATTTAGCGGCGTCCTTATCTCGTGGCTCATGGTAGACATGAACTGCTGCTTTGAAAAGGCAGCCTCTTCAGCACGTTTACGCGCCGTGATGAGGTTATCCAGCATCCTTCTTCGCTGCAGCGTGAGCACTATCTGGTTGGCGATGAACTCGAACACCTGAAGGTCATCATTGTTGAATGCGTCTATTTTCTTGTAATCCTGAAGACAGATTGCTCCGATGACCTCATCATCCATTTTCAGCGGAACGCCCATCCAAATCTTGCAAGGTGAGCCCACAAGGCTTATGGCGCCTGTTTTTTCTATTTTGAGAATGTCATTTTCATCAAGAAGGACAGCTTTGTTATTTTTGATGACCCAGCCCGTGAGTGTGTTTTTGGCATCCGTCTCTTTGAAATGGTCACGCTCATCTGCAAAGAAGGGGAAATTGAGAGTATCCTTCTCACGGTTATAAAGGGCAATAAAAAAGTTGTTGACGTTCCATAACTTACCGATCTCTTTGACAATTGTTGGATAGATGTCAAAGATGTCAGAATCCTGCAATGCTACCGTGGATATGTTATATTGTATCTCCTGCATGAGGCGGCTCTTGATCTCACGACTGATATCCCGATAGATGCCAAGGAAGGCAATTGTTTTGTCGTTGGAGATCACCGAAGACGCAATAAGGGAAACATTGATTTTGTCACCGCGCTTGTCCCTTCTTACGGTCTCTATGGCTTCCGTCCCCTGTGAAAGTGCCACATCATCGACTGTTATAGCCTCATTCTTAAGTTCATCAGGGACGATAAGATCATCGATCATCCTGTTCTGAACCTCTTCAGCTCCATACCCGAAGAGTTTGGTGAAGCCCTTATTGACCCGTATGATCTGCCCGTCGTAGTCAGTAAGTACTATAGCTTCGGGAGCTGCGTCAATGAGGTGTTCGAGCATGGCCTTCTCTGTAGAAAGCTTTTGCTCATAATCCTTATGCTTGCTGACATCAGTAAGAACACACCGGTATCCTGTGACCCTGTTCCTTATAATGATCGGTCCGGCATGGAACAGGACCGAGACGTTCCGCTTCAGCTTGTTTATCAGTATATAATCATCAAAGGTGATCTGCCCGGGTTTCGTAAGATCGGAGAGCTCGCCCATGAGTCTGTCAAGGTCTTCCTTCATGAAAAGCTCATGCAATGATACCCCTCTGGTAAGGTCATTATTGTCAAACCCGAGGGTGATCATTCCCTGGGTATTCATGAAGGTGACATTGCCTTTTGTGTCTATCTCCATTATCATCTCGGGCAGAAGCTCGGCAAATGTCTCGAAGACAATCCCCTGCTTCAGTATCTCATTTTCTCTCTCTTTCTGATGCTGTCCTGCCTCCCATGTAACTATAATGTCTCCCGATGAAAGAAGGAGCCCGATATAATATCCGTTGTCATCCTTTCCGTCCCCGGAAACCGGTATTTTGAACGATCCTACTCTTGTCTGGATATTTTCAAGGAGAATAAGAAGTGCCTTATGTTCTGCAAGACGGGTCTCACTGATCTCTTTGCCAAGGACATCATCGTGGTCAACCTGCTCTACCTCCTCTGCACGGAAATTAAAATCAATAATATAGAACTTGTCAATGTCTGAACGCCTTAATATCATGACGTAACTGCTCATCGAATCAAAGATCTCTTTCAGGATCTTTTCCGACTCAGCCCTCGCATACCCGTTATTAAGGGTACTGATATCATTGTAGTATGTGATGAGGTAAATGCTGTCACCGAAGAAGAAGGTGCGGGCACTGAACAGGAAGACACGTTCTTCTCCCGAACGCATCCGCAGCCTTACTTCAAGATTACTGACCCTTTTCAGACGGGAGAGTAATCTGAGGTGCTTTCTGCTCTGTACCAGGTCAACATACAATTGAATATCGTCAGATGTCTTGCCTATAATCTCTTCCCTCTTGTATCCCGTAGTATCAAGAAAAGCCTGATTGACCTCAATATATACCTGCGTTTCAATATTACTCAGAGTGATAAGCTGGTTTGTTGAATTGAAGGCAAGTTCAGGAATATCAGTCAGATGTTTAAGGGAATCCAGAAAAGCGGGTGAAGGATCAGTTTCCTTACTTTTTTCTTTGCGGTTTTCCATCTGGGCACCAGTCTAGATCAATAATATTGCGGGGACGTGACAGTAATCCTGAACAAAAGTAGTTATATCTGATATAACTACTTAAACCTTCAGGACTTTTTATTAACCCTTTGTTTCATGTTTTTCAAAGTATGTGCACCACTGTGACAGCCCGCAGATTTTGCAGGCAGGGTTCCGGGCAGTGCAGGTATAGCGTCCATGAAGAAGAAGCCAGTGATGTGCCAGAGACCTTTTTTCCTCCGGGATCTCTTTCGTCAGCTTCAGTTCAACCTCCAGCGGGGTTCTGGCCCCGGGGGTCAGTCCAAGGCGGCTGGCAACCCTGAAGACATGCGTGTCAACTGCAATGACAGGCTTGTTCCAGACGACAGAGGCAATGACATTGGCAGTCTTGCGTCCTACACCGGGAAGCGCTTTGAGCTCATCAATTTCCGAAGGAACGACCCCCGAAAAATGGCTGACGATCATCTCTGCCATGCCTTTCAGATGCTTTGCCTTATTATTGGGATATGAACAACTTTTTATCAGCTCAAAAATCTCTTCCTGTTTTGCCCTGGCCATGGTCTTTGCATCAGGAAACTTTTCAAAAAGAGCCGGGGTTATCATATTTACCCGCTTGTCAGTACATTGGGCCGATAAAATTACCGCAACTATTAGCTGAAAAGGATCTCTGTAACTCAGTTCTGTCTCAGCCAGTGGCATGTTCACTTCGAACCATTCCAGAACGTTTTTGTACTTATCTCTGACCTTCACCTGTCTGCTCATTATTACAGGATGAAAGTAATATTTTTTTACTTTTCATCCGAAAACGGTTCCGGATGTGAATAAAATCATGGTAATTGAAGATCATATTTACTATTTTTCGCCTCTATGCACCTCATGAAAATAAATACAGACTCAGGCAAGTCACGCGTCATTGCCGGAGGGGATCTGAAAGATCTTTATGCAATCCTTCCTTCAGAGTGCAGGCTTTTCATCATCACTGACACCAATGTCAGGGGATTGTACGGCGACCGGTTTCCGGCTGCCGAAGTACTTACCGTGCCACCGGGCGAGGAGAGTAAGACCCTTTCTGTCATCGGTGATCTGTGCAGGAAGCTGCTCGAATCAGGGGCTGACCGGTCGTCCTTCATCCTCGGATTCGGAGGCGGTGTTGTCTGTGACATTGCCGGAATGGTGGCATCAGTTTATATGAGAGGAGTAAGGCATGGCTTCGTGTCCACAACACTTCTTTCGCAGGTTGATGCAAGCATCGGAGGCAAGACGGGTGTAAACCTTGGAGCATTTAAGAATATTGTCGGGACATTCAAACAGCCAGAGTTTGTCTTGTGTGACCACAAACTGCTTTCTACCCTTACCGATGATGAGTTTCAGTCAGGCATGGGCGAATTGATAAAGCATGCCGCCATACGCGACAGGGACCTCTTCTTTGACATCTCATCATCTCTTGAAAAACTTTATGACCGTGATCCGGACATACTTGAAGATATGATTTACAGGGCTGTCAGGATCAAAGCGGATATTGTCAGACGAGATCCGCTGGAGAAAGGGATCAGAAGGCTGCTGAACTTCGGGCACACTTTCGGTCATGTAATGGAAACATCGTACAGTTTACCTCATGGTATTGCAGTGATGGAGGGAATGCTGATCGCCTCAGAGCTTTCCGTATGGTCCCGTGAGATGCCACTTGCCGAGATGCGGATTTTTGAGAAGGTGCTTGAAAAATCAGGCTTGCAGGAGAAACATCAGCTTCCGGCAAATGTACTTCACATGATTTCCAGGGACAAAAAGAGTGAAGGCGGGTACGTCAACTTCGTACTCCTGCGCTCTGTCGGGAAAGCTGTCATCAGGAAGCTGCCTATGCAGGAGATTGAGGCCTTTGTCAATTATTACCGTGAAGAAAAAAAAGAAGTTAAACAGAAATAGAGAGGGAATATGAACACACTTGGAGTTATTTTCAGGGTTTCGATATTTGGTGAGTCACACGGAGCATCTGTTGGAGTTGTGATTGATGGCTGTCCTGCCGGCTTGCCCTACTGGCGTGAGGAACTGATGGCGGACCTGTCGCGACGCAAGGGGCTGGTACCGGGAACCACAACACGCAAAGAAACTGACGAGCCTGAGGTGGCAAGCGGTATCTATAACAACTTTACCACCGGATCGCCAATTATGATATTTACTAAAAACAATGATACCCGTCCGGGCGATTATGAACAGTTCTCAAGCATCCCGAGACCGGGTCATGCCGATTTTACAGCAGGTTTTAAATACAAGGGTTTCAGTGATATGCGCGGTGGTGGACATTTTTCCGGCCGCCTGACATGGGGAATGGTTACTGCCGGTTACTTTGCAAGAAAGATACTCTCACCGGCAATAATCACTGCTACCCTGGTTGAAGCAGGAGGCGAGAAGGATATTGCTCCAACCATCGCCAAAGCGGTAGAAACAAATGATACGGTCGGAGGCGTCGTTGAATGTGTGGTAAGAAATGTACCCAAGGGACTTGGCGAACCGTCTTTTCTCTCGGTTGAGGCGGCTCTCGGACAGATTGCCTTCGGTATACCGGCTGTAAACGGTGTCGAGTTCGGAGCAGGATTTACCTCATCAAGAAGCTACGGTTCCTTAAACAATGACCCATTCGTGGATGCCCGTGGCAGGACTTCCACTAACAACGCGGGTGGAATCAACGGAGGAATAACCAATGGCAATGACCTGATAATGAGAGTATCAGTAAAACCCGCGGCAAGCACGGGAGTGCCTCAGAAGACCTTCAACAAGGAAAAGGGTGAGATGACCGAGCTGGAGATCACCGGCAGACATGATGCCTGCATAGCAAGAAGAATTCCCGTTATCCTCGAATCTGCAGTAGCAATAGGCCTTGCAGACCTGCTGCTGATAGACAGGGCTATTAACGGACCAAGGGAGAGATCATAGAAAAGATCTGAAAACCGGGCAGCGGGTAATTATCAGATTGTCATTATCAGGATACGTTCCGTACTGTCAGTTACCTTGAAGCGGTCATCGATCCGGTGACCCATGACCCATATGATTCTGTCACCCGAGATAAGCAGAAGCACTTTCTCCTTGTCTGTAACAGGGATTTTAAGGTCAATAAGAAAATCGCTGATTTTTTTAGACTGTGACATACCCAATGGCACGAATCTGTCACCCGGTTCCCAGTGCCTTACCGTTACCGGGAAATCGATAATGGCAAGATCGGTACATGCTGTCAGCCGGCTTCCCGGTAGCGGATCATCAGAAGGAACTGTGATACGGAGGTCAGCGAAAAGACCTGATAAACGCATCTCATCTACCGAAGAAAAAACCAGAGCGGGTGTCTTATCCTCGGTTTTTTCTGTAATGAGTATCCTGTCCCTGTCTCTCAGCAGACGGTGGGTGGAGGTTAAGATGTATCTGCCCGGGGATGAATCAAGCAGCGAGATCAACTCTTCTGTCTGTTTTGAGGAGAGACCGTATCTTTTGAAAAGCTCATAAATATGAGGTGAGGCCGGGGTCAGTGAACTTAAGCCTTTAATATCAGCTTCGATGCCGTTGCTCACCGGCCTGAAAAGTTCGCTATGAAGTTTTTCGATATAAATATCAACTATCCCTGAGGTAGATCTCAGATGCTCCATGGTTTCAGTAATGGCAGCCAGGGAGTTGGAATTTACTTTATTTATCTCTGGCACAACCCTGAGCCTTATCCTGTTACGGGTGTATTTGACTTCAGCATTGGAACTGTCCTCACGGAATTTTATTTTCTTCTGCCTGGCGAAGACTTCAATCTCGTTTCTGGTAGCGAACAGCAGTGGCCTGATGATATTATTGTGCCGCGGGCTCATGCCTGTAAGACCGTTGATTCCGGTACCTCTCAGCAGGTTAATGAAAAAGGTCTCGATATTGTCGTTGAGGTTATGTGCCACTGCCACAGCGTCAAAGCCTTCCTTTTCAATAAGACTGTCAAACCAGGTGTAGCGCAATTCACGGGCGGCCATCTGTACTGAGATGCGCTTTGAGGATGCATATCCTAGAGTATCGAACCTGGTTGCATAGAATGTAATTTCATTTCTTTTTGCGTAATCGCGTACGAACTCTTCATCGCCATCAGACTCGGCACCCCTGAGTGAGAAGATGCAATGCGCAATGGAAAGGTCTATGCCGGCTTCCCTGAAAAGGTGAGCCATCACCATAGAGTCTATGCCTCCGCTGACCGCAACAAGCACCCTGCTGCTAGTATTGAACAGCGTATGCTGTCTTGAATATTCGAGGAATCTCTGGTACATCCGTTTTTCCTTGCGCAAAGTTACAAATCAGGAAGCAGATTAGCTTTCTCCCGTACTAAAAAGAGCCCTTAGCAGACATATGTCACTGGTAAGGGGTTACGCCCGGAGGCCCCGGTTCAAATCCCGGGGGCTTTAGTCGCACCAGCCCGTCTACCGTGAACCATGACGTCTCTGAATAGGGCAGGAGGTTAGGATAATAGGCGAACCTTATCTGGAGGGTATTCAGAACAAGCCTGTCATTTCTTATCCTTATTCCGGCACCAAAGGCTGATACATTATTATACCTGTCGGTTTTCAGCCCGCCTTTGATAAACCCTGCATCAGCAAAGGCGAAAATGGCAAACCGGAAGCCAAGTATCTGTCTGGGGGTGAAAAGGACAGGCTCAAAAGTGGCAACTATCCTTGTGTTTCCGGTGATTGAATCATTTTTGAAACCCCTTATCAGGTCATTGTTGCGAAGGTACAGTTGTTCGTCCGTGTACCTGTTCAAACCTCTTAAATAATAAAGATTGATAAATGTGCGGATCTTTGATCTGCCTGCCTGAATAATAGGGGTGAAGTACCTTATCCTGCCCTCGACCATACCCTGTTCCGTTTTCCCGTGGTTATAAAAGGTAGTGAAACCGAATCCCCCGTATAAATATCCAAACCTGGTAAATATATTCCCGTAAGATGCCTTCATTCCTGCATAAGTCCTGTACTTGAACTCATTATTTTCTGTTCCGCCCAGGACTTCAAACATATATCCGTAAGGGATATCCTCTGTCCGGCCATAACTATATATTAAGGAAGTGTTTATGAATCTTTGTGATGAAACTGCAATATCGGCGGTGAACAGCTGGTATCTCTGGAGGCGGTAATAGGAATTTTCCTCTATCTCCGGCCTGCGGTAGACGTTATTGTCAATGTATCTTCCTGACACAATGAGCCTTGTCACATTTGCCCGGTTCAGCATGAATGATCTTGCTGCCCAGTAGTCCTGATATATAAAACGAAGAGGAACGGGGGCAGGCATGGTGTCAAGATCTTCAGTAGTATAGGTAGCTTTTATTGATGCTGACCATGCGTATCTGGTCTCCGATGTGGTAAAACCCCTGCTGTAAACCCCACTCATTATTGTGGTGCCCAGGCCGTCCCCAAATTCAAGCTCGATATCCGAGAATGTGCGTGCTATATTTCTTATGGCATATTTTACTCCTATCCCCGGATATTTATAGTCTTCAAAATTATAAGGGACTGACAGGGCAAGTTCATGTCCAAGTCCTATGAAGTTCTTGTCAAAAAGCCTTACCCTGCCTCTTGTAACGTCATCAAACCTGAAGTCAAAACCATACGGGTATGTTTCCCTGACTATCACAGCGACATCCACGGTGTTGCTGTCGGCAGGCACGATAATAATACGGGCGTCTTCAATAAATGGCAAATCTCTCAGGAGCCTCTCATTATCAGCCATCTCAAGAGCCGATATTGAATCTCCTGCCTTGAACAGGAGGTACCGGTTAAGCACAAAAGGGAGGGTCTTAACATAAGTCTTATTGAGTGTCCTTGCGCTTTTTGACCTGTCAGTGGCAGCAGGGTTATCGATGTCGGAACCGAAGGCATCAAGTCTTATCACTTCCATCTTCCTGATCACCTTGCCTTCAAATTCAACATATGGTACAGTGCTCTTCATCTTCTCCCTTACATTGCCTGCAGCGGGTGGAGCGACAATAATAATATCATAAAGAAGGTTGGTGAATTTTCGTTTTTCAGCTCTTACCTTCAGAGAGTCGTAGAATGCTGTTGCTGTTGTATCGTTCGGGTGGGCTTCCTGTGCGGTTACCTGTATCTCTGAGGCTGTGAGACACAGGTAAATAATAATTAATAATCTGAAAAATAGACTATTATACGTGCAAGAATTCACTGGTGCTTTGAATTGTCCAGAACGTCATCGGAGTTGAACAGAAATCCTAGTCTTTTTCCGGTTATAAGCTTTGAATGCTGTATTTTTGATTCTGCCTGTCCCACAGAAGCGATCTTTATCGTATCGTACGGTGGTACCAGAAGATCGAATTCCAGGGAGTAGTTTATAGCTGTATAAACAATTGTCTGAAGAGCCTCTTTGCTGTATTCCTCATTTCCATAATTGGTAAAGAGCATGCCCATCTGTCTCTTGCCTTCCACAAAGTACTGATTTTCATGGTTTATAAAAATCCTTGCGATGAGGTAGCCCAGGTCATCGAGCCTTGAGTATTTAAATGAATCGGCAAGGAAGTTGTAAATATTTATTATGCCGCTGTATGCATTGAATTTATTCTTCTGGATATAAGCAGTTTTCCATGCCGGGTGTTCGCGGTCGAACTGGAATATGTTCGAATGCATGCTGAAAAGAAGCATGTCACCGGCTACTTTCAGCTGGGCATCGAATGTGCTTCTGTCCGTGTATTCCATCCTGATCCTTGGATCAATACCGGAAAGGTTTATGTTTACCTCCCTGGAAAGATTTTTAAGTATTTCCTTCACCAGCATAAAAGCTTCCGCCGTATTGTCAAATACCTTTTCTTTAAGCACTGATTTGCTTTTCAGTGTATCGACAATCATCATCTTTCTTTGTGTTGGATCTTCCACCATGGCAAGGTTTTTTACTTCATCGAATAAAATTAGTGTTTTATTTATTAATAAAGTATTACGTTGCTCAATTATAAGGGCGGCGTCAATATCAGCGACAATTATCAGTAAGCCCTGGCAAAGAGGACCCTCCTGTGCGAGGGTTTACCGCTCAGGACGCATTTTCCTTCTTCAGCAGGGGCATTAAATGGTATTGCCCTGATCGTTGCTTTGGTCAGGTTCTTGATCTGTTCCTCAGTTTCGGCCGAGCCATCCCAGTGTGCCATCACGAAGCCGCCTTTATTCTCAATAATATCACGGAACTCATCCCAGGTGTCAACAGAATAGGTGTTCTCTGCCCTGAAATCAGCTGCTTTCCTATAGATATTCTGATGGATCTCCTCCATGAGTGCGGTCACATGAGTCACCACATTGTCGCGGTTTATTGTCTCCTTGGTAAGGGTGTCCCTGCGCGCCACTTCCACAGTGCCATTTTCAGCGTCACGAGGTCCGATGGCGAGCCTCACGGGCACACCCTTCAGCTCATAATCGGCGAATTTGAAACCCGGTTTCTGTGTATCACGGTCATCATATTTAACCGAAAACCCTGCCTTCTCAAGCTTGCTTCTGAGATCATTTGCTATTTCAGAGATACTTCCCAACTGTTCATTGCCCTTATATATCGGTATTATTACAACCTGTATAGGAGCGAGCCTGGGTGGAAGGACAAGTCCGTTGTTATCAGCATGCGCCATGATGAGTGCGCCTATCAGCCGGGTTGTTACGCCCCATGAAGTAGCCCAGACGTAATCAAGTTTTCCTTCCTGATTAGTGAACTGTACATCAAATGCCTTTGCAAAATTCTGACCAAGAAAATGGCTGGTCCCTCCCTGGAGTGCCTTGCCATCCTGCATCAGTGCTTCGATAGTATAAGTATCGATAGCCCCGGCAAATTTCTCACTTTCTGTCTTTACTCCCTTTATTACGGGAAGGGCCATGTAATTTTCCGCGAAATCAGCATATAAGTCCAGGATCATTAACGCCTCCTGCTGTGCCTCCTCCATGGTTGCATGAGCTGTGTGGCCTTCCTGCCAGAGAAATTCTGTCGTACGGAGGAAGAGTCGTGTACGCATTTCCCACCTTACAACATTTGCCCACTGGTTTATCAGGAGGGGCAGGTCGCGGTATGAATGTATCCAGTCTTTGTAAGTATTCCATATAATTGTCTCGGACGTAGGCCTGACGATCAATTCTTCCTCAAGCTTTGCATCAGGGTCTACAATTATTCCTTTTCCGTCGGGGGCATGTTTTAGCCGGTAGTGGGTTACCACAGCACATTCCTTGGCGAATCCCTCCACATGTGAAGCTTCACGGCTGAAGAATGACTTTGGAATGAACAGCGGAAAATATGCATTTACATGCCCTGTGGCCTTGAACCTCCTGTCGAGCTCCGCCTGTATCTTTTCCCAGATGGCATAGCCGTAGGGCTTTATGACCATACATCCCCTCACCGCTGAGTTTTCAGCCATGTCAGCTTTTATCACCAGATCATTGTACCATTGTGAATAATTTTCCTCTCTGTTAGTAAGAAACTTGGCCATTCTTTTGGTATAGTATTTGAATTATGTTAATTAGCAAAAAAAAAGATTGCGTAAAAATATACAAAACTTGTTAACCAAACAGGGGGATGCACCATGAAGACAAAAATTTTACTCATAGCAATAGCCACAATGACGATCACATCACTTTCGATGGCGTCAGCCGATATCAAAGCTTCAGATGACCGGGGAAATGGCTCTGGTTACCAGCAGGTGATAGTAAACAATTATTATTTCGATAACGGTTATGAGTACGCATCGCGCATAAACAGGTTCCATAATTCGTTTATCTCATTCGATTTCTATTCGCCGCTCTTCACTGAGACCTACTGGTATCATTATACTCCGTTCACATGGGGAGTGTCAATTTATGACGACTGGTATTATTACGGCGCAGGTGTGTCAAGGTACAACTGGAGGAGCGGTTTCGGCGGATCTTACTGGTGGGGTTATGATCCCTGGTGGGATTATGATCCCTGGATGGGTTACGGGTGGAATTCATGGTACGCTCCCGGCTCAGGCTACAGCGTCAACTATTTTCTCGGAAGACCTTACTACCATTATCCCAATTCATGGAGCAGATGGGATCAACAACACTGGTACGGAAGCGGGCCGGGCAACGGATTTTACAATGACCACCACGGACCATCACACGGTGAGACTAATTACAATAACCATACTGATTATAACAACAATACAAATTACAATCCTTCGCATCCTTATGATCGCGCTCGCAGGTCAGGCTCTGCAGTCAGTACCGGAAGAAGCTCAAGAACTCTGCCACCTTCTACCCAAAACGAAGCAGGACGAGCACAAACCGGCAATGATAAGGAAAAGAGCAACAACGGCCTCCGCATGGGTCAGACAAGAAGGGAAGTGGCAGAGCCTTCGGTAGCCAAGCCAAACCAACCGGTAAGGACTAACAATCCTAATGTAAATGACAGGACTGATCCTGGCAAGGAAAACAGTAATGCCGCGAGGTCAGGCGGGAAAAGGACACGGGTACAGTCAAACGGCACTCCGCAGAATCAGGGAAAAACGACTGACAGGAGTACAACCAGGACCAGTCCCAGAAGGCAAAGCCAGACGGATGCCGTGAGAACGCCATCTGAAACACCTGCCCGTCAGCAGACCCAGAGCACTGTAAAAACTACCAGACAGAGAAGTAACGAAAAAGGCTCTGAAGAACGAAATAAAACCACATCGCCAAAAAGCCAAACAAGGCGAAAAGCACCTTCATCGGAGAACAAATGATAATTATACGGTTGCGGGATATGAATTGGTACGAAATTTGTATTAATTAAAATATAAATAACCAGAGGGTAAAAAAATGAAAAACATTTGGTACATAATTCCGGCAATTCTTGTGATAGCCAGCTCATGTTCATCGACGAGTTTCACAGGATCGACGAACGATGACCTTTACTATACTCCATCGGATCAGCCTGTTACTGCATCGGTAAGTACTGTTCAAAATACAAAATCTGACCAGACTTATTATGATAACATATATGCTGCCGATACCCTTATCGCTGACGAATATGCTACTTCAGAGGAGTATCTTTCCGGAACAGGTGCTGAGGCAGCAGTAGTTAACAACTATTACGGAGCAAGTGCCGCAGATCGGATTTATCTCTTCAATGGCGGCTTCTATCCATACTGGGACTATTACAGTCCTTTCTCATTAGGTCTCTCTTTTGGCTTTGGCTACGGCGGGGGTTTAGGCTACGGCTGGGGCTACCCATATTACGGAGGCTATTATGGCGGCTTCTATCCTCACTACGGTTATGGCGGATATTATCCTTACTACGGGTATGATTATTATGATCCCATGTGCTATGGCGGATACTACGGTGGTTACTAC
>Ga0207931_1000076_pt1 | contig 34509 bp, 23 predicted proteins | sample NGESurdeep092012_2_FD_184478 | JGI IMG/M metagenome (GOLD analysis project Ga0207931, IMG submission 184478) | Arctic peat soil microbial communities from Barrow, Alaska - NGEE Surface sample 415-1 deep-092012 (SPAdes) | ecosystem: Environmental > Terrestrial > Soil > Wetlands > Peat ...
AAGGCATATATGATCAATAATGAGCTTGATAAAGGGCTTAATACTCTCCAGACTTTCAATAACCTTTCAAGAGGCGCGGAAATAAAAGGAGAGATGAAAAACCTGGAATTCATTGATCAACAGATTCAGGCATGCAAGAATGCCATAAAATTTGAAGAGACTCCGGTTGAATTCAGCAAAAAAATGCTGGGAGGAGGCTTCTCACAGGGTTCGATGAATGAAAACCCCGCAGTAAGTTCCGACGGTAATTCAATAGTGTACACCGAACGAAGAGGCATGGTTAACGCTCTGCTATATTCCCGGAAAGAGAGAGGTATATGGCAACCTCCCATTGATATCACAGCAATGATAAATGCCGGGGAAGATTGTTCATCCTGTTCTCTTAACAAAGACGGCACTGAACTCTTTCTTTATAAAAACGACGGGTATGACGGGAATATATATTCCTCAAATCTTGTTGACGGAACATGGACACCGATAAAGAAACTTAACAAGAATATCAATACCAAATTTTACGAGTCCCATGCTTCGGTCTCTTCCGATGGCAAAAAACTCTATTTCACCAGTAACAGGGATGGTGGTGCCGGAAGTCTCGATATTTATGTTTCTGAAAAAGATAACACCGGAGACTGGGGTCCCGCGGTTAACCTGGGGAATACCATTAATACTCCTTACAATGAGGATACACCCTTCATAACAGATAATGATTCAGCGCTCTATTTCAGCTCTGAAGGGCACATCTCTATGGGAGGTTATGATAACTTCAGGAGCGCCAGGCTGGGCACTGCATGGAAAACACCTTCAAACCTGGGATTCCCCATCAACACTACCGATGATGATAAATTCTTCCAACCAATCAATGGAGGGAAGAATGCCTATTATTCCATGACCACCGATTACAAGAAGAACGATATATTCTTCATTGGAATGGGTAATACCGATGTAAACCAGACATACGAGATAATGGGGAAATACAACCTTGCCGATACAATTTTCCCGCTTGACAAGAAATACTCCATTCACCTTCTAAATAAAACATCGGGAGATACAATTGATGTCGGATTCCCGAATAAATTTACTGGCCGCTACAGTTTCATCGTAATTCCGGGTTCCTATAAGCTGACGTATATGGGTTACGGTTACCTGACTCAATCCAGGGACACTTCAGTTCTGCAGGATAACCCTGCGCTGACTATAGTCCTGGATGTGACCATGGAAAAGGATACTTCAGTTTCTCTTAAGCCTATAGAATTACCACCTGTAGAATTACCACCTGTTGTTTACGACAAAATAAATCTGAAGGATATACCTGTGGTCGCATCAATCGATTCAAGTATCCTTATTAAGAATATGAAGGTTAACGATGTTAACGACACGAATATAAAAGATTCTGATATATTATATTATACCGTCCAGGTAATGGCTCTCTATAATCCTGTAGATGTCAGCTATTTCAAGCGCATTACCGACATGAAGGTGATGTACAATGATGTCGATAAATTCTACAGGTATACCACCGGACGCTGTAAAACCCGTGAGGAAGCATCGGCTTTGAGATTGGAGTTGATTAGGAAGGGTTATCCTGAAGAAATCTTCATCAAAAAAGTATCCAAATAATGAATTGTTTGTCAAGAGTTATTTTTCTTTTTCTTATTAATTGCTTTATCACTCCACTCCTCTCTCAGGATTTACCTAAAAAAGAATTTATCAGGGCAGTCCAGGAAGCTGATATTTCTTATTATTATGATGAGGATTATGTGAAAGCTGCCAGCCTCTATGAGCCACTGCTGAAATCACACCCGGAAAATTCAAACATGGCTGCAAAACTTGGGATATGCTGCCTGAATATAGACGGAAGGAATAAGGAAGCCCTTAAACTTCTGAAAACTGCTTCATCCAATGTAGTATCAACCGACAAGGAGTACGTCGAATATGGGGAAAAAGCTCCCCTGGACACTTACCTTTACCTGGCTGTTGCATATCATGTGAATGACAGTCTTGAAAAAGCAATTTCCCTTTATAATGATTTCCGGAAAAACCTGAAAGAGACTGACGTATTCAGGGAAGAATATGTCGATAACCAGATCAGGGATTGCAGATATGCGATGGAAATGAAGAAAAAGCCTCTTACTATCATTTCCGGACTCTTTATGCCATGGCTGAAAGATTACCCCGGGGCATCCAACCCGGTTCTTGCGAAAAACGATTCCGTCTTTATTTTTACTCAGAAAACCGGGGGAAAAACTAAAATTCTCTGCTCTTATAAGAAAGATAAATGGCAAACTCCTGTTAACATAACCAAACAACTGGGAGGCTATGACAGGTTTTATTCCAATTCCATTACGGGCAATGGAAGAACCCTTATAATATATATGGACGACGGGGGTGACGGTAATCTATTTTATTCAATACGAAAAGATACGTTATGGTCAAAAATAAAAAGCTTCGGAAAGCCTATTAATACGATTTACTGGGAATCACACGGGTTTATCACACCCGATAACGATAAATTATATTTCTCAAGCAACAGGCCAGGCGGTTTCGGTGAACTCGATATCTGGGTTGCTGAACGAAAAGAAAATGGGTCATGGAATGAGCCGGTGAATTGCGGAGAAGTTATAAACACAGCTTTCAATGAAGATACACCTTTCTTTGATCCGGCTAGTAATGCACTTATCTTCAGTTCCGTAGGTCATATAAGCATGGGAGGCTATGATGTCTTCAGGTCAATATACAGGAACGGAGGGTGGACAAACCCGGTTGGAATGCCATATGCCTTCAATAACACCAGGGAGAATACTTTTTTTATCCTTAATAATAATAAGCCAGGGTTTATCACGAGCATCTATGACGAGAAAACAGGTGAAAGAAATATTTATTCTCTTGTCGCCATCGATCCTGCCGATGAAATAACTACTGCCGAGGGCTCTGTTACGCTTAAGGATGGAATGGCAGCTGATCCCAAAAAGGCCTCCATCAGGATCATTGACATTAAAAAGAATGCACTGCTCAAGACTATAACACTGAATGAAGATGCTACTTTTAAATTTGAAATAAAACCTGGCGATTACCAGGTACTGATAGCACACCCGGGTTATAAAACTGATACAGTCAATCTCAGCCTGCCACTTTATTTCCTCAGCCACTACATAGTCATTAATTCAACTCTTACTCCCGAAAAAGTGGCAGAAGGAAACTTCCTGTCAATTAAAAATATCCTCTTTGCCTTCAACAGTTTTAAACTTGATGAAACCGCAAAAGAAGGGCTGGAACTGGTCAAATCGATTCTGATCAGCAACCCCGACCTTAAAATTGAAGTTGCCGGTTATACCGATGCAAAAGGAAGCAGTGCTTATAACCTGAAACTTGCTGATGAGAGAGCCCGCTCTGTAATAGACTATCTTGTTTCATCAGCGATACCTTCGACAAGGTTTGTCCTCAAAGCATTCGGAAAATCAAATTTTGCTGCTGTAAATAAGAACCGTGACGGGTCGGATAACCCTGAAGGAAGAAAATATAACAGAAGAGTTGCGTTTGGAATAGTTGACCCCAAGACCGGGGTTATAATCAGGCAGGATACATATACACCTGAGCATCTGAGACTGGTGTCATCAATGAAATATAGTATCATTCTCGAAAAAACCAGTGTAACACCAGCTGATAATCATTTCGACAACCTGATGCTTAGCAGCATGTTGTTCATCAGGACAATACCAGCTGATTCGGTTAATATCTATGCCCTTGGCGTTTTTTATAATAAGCCGGATGCAATAAAATTTCTTGGCTATGTCAAGGAGAAGGGATTTACAGGAGCATATGTGGTTAATCAGTACGATCTTAATAATGTTACAAGGACAAATGCAAAACTTACTCCTCTTGTTAGCCATTCCACAGGAAAGAGAATTTATACCATTCAGCTCAAGGCAGCAATATCGCAGATAAATATGAGCCTCTTCAGAGACTTTAAGGGTGTAAGGGAAATCCTTTCAGAAGATGGTTATTACAGATATGTAATGGGCGAATATACACAGTTTTCCAGGGCGAAGGAAGCTCTTACCAAGATCCAGGATGCCGGATTTAAAGATGCTTTCATCAGGGAACTAAACCTGCTTGTTATTAAATAACCACTTACTGTCTATATGAAGTGCGAAAAAATCAAACTGAGGGCTCTGGAGCCCGAAGACCTTGAGTTGCTTTATGAATGGGAGAACAATGATTCCTACTGGGTATTCAGCAATACTGTAACTCCATTCTCGAAATATACCCTTAAAAGATACCTTGAGAATTCACACAAGAATATCTTTGAGACTGGTCAGCTTCGCCTTATGATCGAACTGGTTTCTGATAAAAAGACAATAGGCACGATTGATCTGTTTGATTTCGACCCTTTTCACAAGAGGGCAGGACTTGGCATTCTGATTGCTGATGATGCCGAACGAAGAAAGGGGTATGCTTCCATGGCCCTGAAATGCCTTATTGATTACTGTTTCACAACCCTTCAGCTGCACCAGCTTTATTGCAATATTCTGGCAAATAACTGTGAAAGCATGGATCTATTCAAGAAACAGGGGTTTGTACAGTCCGGGGTCAAAAAAGAGTGGATAAAGACATCCGAAGGATACCTCGATGAATATATGTTTCAGATGGTCAACCAATAATCAGCTGATTTTTTTAACAATCTCTTCTTCCCTGGTTCATGTAGTATGCAAAAAAATACTATTTGTCTGTCGCCCTCATGTCGTGGTATTCTCCCTTGAAATAGTTTATTCCCATGGCATCATATCTTTTCTTCAATACTTCGAACCGCGCCAGAAAGTCCTCAAAGTCCTTTAACCTGTCCGGTGTCCATCCTGTTTCAGCTATCGCAAACATCCTGGGGCAAGCCATGTAATCAAGGTAATCCCGTGAACCAATATATTCTGTCCAGACATTACCCTGGATGCCAAGAATATATCTTTGCTCTTCAGGAGTAAGCTCTGCAGGCATCGGGTTATAAGAATAGACCACCTCCAGGGGAAGGTATCCGCCAATAGCAAGCGGCTGATCTGCAGGATCGCACTGGTAATAGTCAAGATAAACATACTTGTTTGGAGTCATTATTACATAATGCTTTTGCTGAGCAGCGGCAATTCCCCCTGCGGTTCCCCTCCATGACATTACAGTAGCTTCCGGGGCAAGTCCTCCTTCAAGTATCTCATCCCAGCCAATAAGCTTGCGATCTTTTGAAATAAGGAATTTCTCGATCCTCTGGATAAAATAGCTTTGAAGCTCATGTTCATCCTTCAATCCTTCCTCTTTTATTCTTTTCTGGCAGAGAGGACACTTTTCCCAGCGTGTTTTGGGACACTCGTCCCCCCCGATGTGAATATACTTACCCGGGAAAAGCCCTATTACTTCCGTAAGAACATCCTGGAGAAAATTGAAAGTCTCCTCCTTCCCGGCACAATAAACATCACTGACAACCCCCCACCGGGTATAAACATCAAACGGACCTCCGGTGCATGACAGCCCGGGGTATGATGCAAGTGCTGCAAGAGCGTGCCCGGGCATCTCGATCTCAGGAATAATAGTTACAAACTTCGATTTTGCATATGCAACGATATCCCTGACCTCATCCTGGGTATAGAATCCGCCGTATGGTTTTCCGTCATAGATAAAAGGCTGTTCCCCGCCATTACCCACAAGAGTCTCCTTGCGAAAAGCCCCAACCTGGGTTAGTCTGGGATATTTCTTTATTTCTATCCTCCATCCCTGGTCTTCAGTCAGGTGCCAATGGAAAGTATTCATTTTATGAAGGGCGATCATGTCGATATACCGCTTTACATCTTCAGGAGGGAAAAAATGACGGCCCACGTCAAGATGCATTCCCCTGTAAGAGAATCTCGGGGCATCTTTTATTTCGCAGGCTGGAACGGCTAGCCTGAATCCTTCAATAACCTGCTGCTTCTCCACATCAGGAGGCATCAGCTGCCTGATTGTCTGGACTGCATAGAAGAGCCCGGGTGCCGATTTTGCTTTTATGATTATTTTTTTCGGAGTGATAGTCAGGAGATACCCCTCGTCATTTTTCATAGCTGTATCGAGCATCATGAATACTGATCCCTTTTCCGGTTTTTTTCCTTCTGTCACCTCAGTATGAAAACCTGATGGGTTTGCAACAAGATGAGAAAGGCAATCTGCTGCCAGCCTGGTTTCATCGCTGAAGGTCGAAAGTATTATCCTGCTCTTCGCAGTGAATACAAACTCGCCTTTCAGTTCAGTAAGTGAAACAGGTGCCGGGATCAGAGCATAATTCTTTGCTGAATTAGCCGGATTACCTGACTTGCATCCACCAGCGATCAGTATAATTCCAATAACTAAAAAGAGACTCTTTTTCATGATATGGTATTTTTTTATAAATATAGTAAGCCGGAAATTTCTATAAAAATATTTCATTGTTATTAATTTCACCTCCTTCATGTTTAAGTCCGGTTGCAAGCAGACCGCAGGCTGCTGAAATATCTGCCCCCCGCGATTTCCTGATTGATGCTGAGATCCCTGAAGTAACCAGGCTGTGCTTGAAATACATCATTCTTTCAGCTGAAGAGGAGCTATTTAAATCATTCCCGATCCTGTGATACGGAAGCAGATTGATCCTGATACCTGTTCCTCCAAGCATCTCCTTCAATCCATTGAGATGCTTATCCGTATCATTGATGCCATTGATCATCACATAAGCGACGCTCAGTCTTCTCTTCTTCTTAACCGGGTAATTCCGCATGAGTTCAATAATACTGCTCGCAGGGTTTAGTGTCTCGGCAGGAACAAACATTCTTCTCTCATCCGGAAATGGAGAAAAAAGACTTAAAGTGAGATTGCATCCCGACTTTTCCAGGAATTGATTTACTCCGGTGGCAATTCCTACAGTTGAGACAGTAATATTAACCTGGCTCAGGGCTTTGCCCCATTCAGCAGACAATATTCCGCATGCTTTCAATACATTTTCAATATTATCAAGAGGTTCTCCCATCCCCATGAAGACCACATGAGTGACCTTTTCGGCTTCGGGGATGCCGATAACCTGGTTGACGATATCACCAGCATCCAGGTTCCCGTGAAATCCATATTTGCCGGTAACGCAAAACGGGCATCCCATCCTGCAGCCTGACTGCGTGGAAACACAAACTGTATTTCTTTTGCCATCAGGGATGAATACTGTTTCAAATTGCAACCCGTCCCGATTCCTGAAAAGGTACTTTATTGTTCCATCTGTGGATTTTTCAGAGGCAGCAGGACTATAAACACCTGTTTCTGAGCAGGATGAAAGATATTCCATTAATTTTTTCGGAATTTTTGATAAACCTGAAAAATTAGATGTCCCTTTCTTGTAAATGGCATTGGCTAAGATCACGGCATGCTCATGGCTGAAACCTTCATCTTTAATCACGTTATACATTTCTTCGGCACTAAGGCCGCACATTTCTTTTCTCCCCATATCCATTATTTGATAGCAAAATTAACCCGTTTATCAATATCTTAGTATCCCTGAAACATTTGGAAACTTTTAACCTTAAAACCAATTTAATGAATAAGTTAATCAGAATAGTTTTGGTAATCTCTCTTATTTTGACAGCCTGTTCAGGCAATCTTAAGGGAAAACATGATACTCAAAAAACAGAAACGATGATAACAGATTCCTTAAACCAGTATGGGTACAACCGTAAATTCCTTGAAAAATTTGTCCAGGTTATTGAATTGAAAAATGGCCGATCGGCTGTAGCTCTAATCCCTGCCTGGCAGGGAAGGGTTATGACAAGCACGGCTGAAGGAGACACTGGCTTCAGCTTCGGATGGATCAACCGCAACCTGATTGCCGCTGGGAAAATCCAGCCTCACATCAATGCCTTCGGAGGTGAAGAAAGACTTTGGCTTGGCCCTGAGGGAGGACAGTTTTCAATATTCTTCAAAAAAGGATCACAATTCGACTATGACCACTGGCAGACTCCTGCGTTTATGGATACGACTCAGTTTGAAGTCGTCAGATGTACAGATTCGACAGCATTGTTTGCCTGTGATGCCGAGTCAGATAATTACAGCGGAACGCACCTTAAGTTCAGGCTTGAAAGAGAGGTTGCAGTTCTTTCAGAAAATGATATACTTAAACAGATTGGCCTCGATGTCAAAGGTTTAAGAAATGTTGCATACAAATCTTCAAATGTCATAATAAATATAGGCAACAATGAGTGGGTAAAGGAGACGGGGCTGCTGTCAGTCTGGATGCTTGGAATGTTCAACCCGTCACCCTCGGTTATTGTGGCAATACCTTTCAAACCCGGAGATGAGAGAGTAATAGGACCGGCAGTAAATGACAGTTATTTTGGCAAAATTTCTCCTGACAGGTTAAGAGTTTATGGTAACCACATTTTTTTCAGGGCCGATGGCAAGAGCAGGGGGAAAATAGGCCTGCCGCCCCTCAGGGCAACGGGAATCATGGGCAGCTATGATTCTGCAAATAATATTCTCACGCTTCTTATCTGCAGGCTTCCTGAAGGAAAGACAGAATATGTCAATTCTGCATGGAAGATACAGGATAATCCTTTTTCGGGCGATGCCATGAATTCATACAATGATGGTCCGCTTGAAGACGGATCGCAGATGGGGCCGTTCTACGAGCTGGAAACATCATCTCCCGCTGCTGCACTAAAGCCAGGGGAAAGACTTGATCACGTTCAGTTCACCCTTCACCTTACCGGTGACAGGGAACTCCTGAATAAAGTATCTCTGAAGGCCCTGGGCGTTTCACTTGATGAAATAGAAAACTCCTTCAGATAGAGTTTTGGACAATATGACTTTTATACATCCCCCATTCAAAGGGGGAGTTTTTTTGCTTCAAGACTTGCAAGACCTGCCAGACTATATGGTCAGTTCAGCAATCCAGTATTCTTAAGCAGCGGTTCAATTTCAGGTTCGCGGCCCCGGAAGTTGACGAACATCTGCATGGCATCCATGGTGCCGTTTTTCTCAAGAATATTCTTCCTGTACGACTGGGCAGTAGCCTGGTCGAAAATTCCTTTTTCCTTAAAAGTTTCAAAGACATCATTATCGAGAACAGCTGCCCATTTATAGCAGTAGTACCCGGCATCGTATCCATCAGCGATATGAGCGAAATAAGTTGTCCGGTAACGTGAAACTATCTCGGGAATCAGCCCTATCTTTGTGAAATAATCCTTCTCAAAGCTCTGAACATCAATATTTACAGGAGCCTGAAGGGTATGATAAGCCATGTCGAGCATTGATGCAGCCAGCACCTCAACGTTGGCAAATCCCTGGTTGAAATATCCGCTGTTTGTTATTTTCTTTACCAGGTCATCAGGAATAGGTTCACCGGTCTTATAATTCTTTGCATACATTTTCAGCACTTCAGGCTCTGTGGCCCAATGCTCATTCAGCTGTGAAGGCAGCTCGACGAAATCCCATGCTATGTATGATGAATTATATGGATTCTGATTGAAAAGGTTATCAAGTGCATGACCGAATTCATGGAAAAGAGTCGATACCTCATCAAGATCAAGAAGTGCAGGTATATCGCCGTTGCGAGAGGTAAAATTAAATACAGAGGTTACTACCGGTGTTACTATTTCTCCATCCTTCAGATGGTGGCTGCGATAAGTTCCGCACCATGCTCCCTGTCGTTTGCTTTCACGCGGGTGAAAATCCATGTAGAGAACTCCAATATGCAATCCATTATTATCCTTCACCTCAAACGCTCTTGCGTCAGGATGAGGAAGCGGTATTTTTGAAAGCGGGGTAAATGTAATTCCGAAGAGCTTGTTTGCACATGTTAAAACGCCGTCGATAACATTCTCGAGCTTAAAGTAGGGACGGAGATCAGCGTCATTCAGATTATATTTTTGTTTCCTCAGTTTCTCGGAATAATACCACCAGTCGGATGGTTCGAGCTTAAATTTTCCGCCTTCCTTATCAATGATCGCCTGCATCTCCTTTACCTCGTTTTTTGCAACAGGAATTGCTTTATCCCAGAGGCTGTTGAGAAGATTAGATACGTTTTGCGGGTTTTTAGCCATTCTTGGTTCAAGCACATAATCGGCGTGTGATTTGTAACCAAGAATCTTTGCATGCGCAGCGCGGAGCGCGACCAGGTCTGCAAATATTTTATTATTGTCCGATTCATTGCCGTTATTGCCTCGGTTTGTGTAGGCATGAAACAGCTCGTGGCGGAGCTCCCTGTTTCTCGAATAGGTTAGAAAAGGGAAGATGCTGGGTTTTTGAGTTGTGAAGAGCCATTTCCCCTCCTGCCCTGCAGCTTTTGCAGCATCGGCAGCCGGGGCAGTTACAGATTCCGGCAACCCTTCAATTCCGCTCTTGTCGACAAAAAGCTTATAGTTGTTGGTCTCGTTAAGGATGTTCTGGGAGAATCTGACAGCGAGCACAGATATCCGCTGGTTTAATTTTTTCAGAGAATCCTGGTCCTGTTTGTTAAGGTTGGCACCGTTGCGGACAAAGCCTTTATAAAGGTTTTCAAGAATAAAAGTTTGTTCAGGGTTCAGGTTGAACTGAGCCTGGTTATCATATACATATTTCACCTTCCTGAAAAGGTCAGGGTTGAGCCTGATCTCATCGTTATAGGCAGCGAGTTTAGGAGATATCTCCATTTCGATGTTCTGAAGGGAGTCATTGGTGTTGGCAGAAGCCTGTGAAAAGAAGACTGCCGATACATTGGTAAGAAGTTCACCGGCATTATCCAGTGCAACGACTGTATTTTTGAATGTTGGTGTCTGTTTGTTTTTAATAAGGTTTTCAATATCTCTTCTTCCTTCGGCCATGCCTTTTTCAAATGCGGGCATATAATGTTTTGCCTTTATCTTTTCAAAGGGGGGAACATTGAACGGAGTATTAAACTCGCTGAAAAAGGGGTTGGATTTATCAACCTGCTTTTCATTTTTGCAGGAATATAGGCTCATTACAGTTAAAGTTGCAATAATGAATAATTTAAAAGAATGTTTCACGGTTTCCAGGTTTATTAATGTTATTGATAATTGAATTTTACGAAGGTAGAATTTTCTCTAAAATTTATGATTATGATCTAAGTTTTAATTATATTAGTGCGTGCTAAAAGGGTTTTTAAAGGAATAAATACGTATTAAGATGAAAAGATCGCTGCTTCTTTCAAGGTCAGCTGTTACCATTCTTTTTTTAATCGTCGAATTAATTTTGAATGGCCAGACAGTAATTTTTTACGAAAATTTTTCAAGTTTTACAACCGGTACTCATTCATCACCTTCGACCAGTGATGTTTCTGGAGTTCTCGATTCGCGAACACAGTCTCCAGGTTGGACAGGATCCAAAATATATTCTGCAGGCGGGGAAATTAAAATTGGCACCTCGGATATTTCAGGATGGATCGAGACGCCTTTAATTGACTTTTCAGGTTATGAAGATACTATTGTATTAAAATTCGATATTTCACGATGGCCTGGAATTCAGTCAAATGTGCAGGTTTCTGTTAATGGATTTATGCTTGGAAATTCAATTACTCCGTCTGATGAATTCAGGACATTTGAGATACCGATTATTTCAGATATAGATTCGGGTAAAATAAAATTTGAGTCTCTTGCTAAGAGATTTTTTCTTGATAACATCATGGTTATTACCAGGAATATCACTTCAATCATAGCTCTTAAAGATGGATTGATCCCTGTCAGAATATTTCCAAATCCAGCACGGGATGTTATAACTTTCTCAAATTTAAAGACTTACAAATTATTGGAAATATCTGACCTGAATGGAACAATTCGAAAGTCTATAAAATCTGAGGGGAAGGATATTATTGAGGTTTCTCTCGCTGATCTTCAACCTGGTTTATATTTTGTACGGTTTCTTTCAGACAAAAGGTTTATTGTAAGCAGGATTATAAGAAACTATTGAATTCTTCTAAAATTATCGTCCTGTTTTTAAACGTCTGCTGCTATTCTTTAAATAAAATTGTCCAAATTTGTGCATCCGGGAGTTGGTCCTGCTCTTTTGGTCTCCTAAAAGCGGAATGGCCAATGCGGCGATAATTTCTGGAGAGATGGCCCCGCTTTTTGATGGTCAAAAAGCGGGATAGACGCCGTGGTCAAATGCGGCAGTTAATTTTGGAGAGATGGCAGAGTGGTCGATTGCGGCGGTCTCGAAAACCGTTGTCCGCCTTCCGGCGGACCGGGGGTTCGAATCCCCCTCTCTCCGCAAGGACAAATTACTCCTGCGGTAAGCCGCGGGATTTTTGTTTTCAGTAAGGATTGACGAAACATGTTTTGTCTAAGCCGGACTGAAAACTAAAAGACCAAACGAGTGAAACGAGTTGGGAGTAATTTGGAATTGCAAGGTTCTCCCCTTGGGCTCATGAGCGCAGCGAATAATCCCCCCTACAGCAGTATCCCCGCCAGAGAAGCCGAGATATACGATGCCATTGTTCCGCAGATCATTGCCTTCAGTCCAAGTCTTGCCAGATCTGCTTTACGATTGGGAGCAATCGCCCCGATGCCTCCCAGCTGGATTGCAACTGAAGAGAAATTTGCAAATCCGCACAGTGCAAAGCTAGCTATCACAATTGACTTGGCACTCAGTATTCCCTTGGCAATCATTGGAGACAGATCGGAATAGGCAACAAACTCGTTGATAACCATTTTAGTTCCCATCAGAGATCCGACAGACAGTGACTCCTTTGGTGGAACTCCCATAATTATAGCAATGAGAGAGAATATAGCACCAACAACATCTTTAAGGCGAAGGTTATTAAGGTCGAGACCGATAGCATTGAGAGACAATCCAGTCCAGGCAAGAAAATGGCCAAAATATCCTAAAAGAGCATCTATAAGTGCGATCAGAGCAATAACGCCGATGAGCATGGCAATAACGTTTATCGAAATCTTCATTCCGTCAGATGCTCCGGAGGCAATTGCATCCATGATATTTGAATGTTCCTTTTTGACTTCAAGAGTGACCTTACCCATGGTTTCGGATACTTCCGTCTCCGGAAATACAATTTTCGAGATTACCAGTGCACCTGGTGCAGCCATAAGACTTGCAGCAAGCAGGTAAGAGGCAGGAACACCCATTGATATATATACAGCCATGACCCCTCCCGCAATACAAGCCATCGAACCCGTCATGGAGGCAAGAAGTTCAGATTTAGTCATTCCTGACAAATATGGCCGGATCATGATCTGTGCCTCAACCTGCCCGACAAAGGCGCTTGCCACGTTTGAAAGGGCTTCGCTTCCGCTTACTCTCATAGCCCAGCGAACGAACCTTGCCAGGACAGCTACAACTCTTTGCATAATTCCAACATGATAAGCCATAGCTACCAGAACACATACAAAAATTATTGTGGGGAGAAGTACAAAAAGGAAGACTCCGCTCTTAACAATGCCTTCAGGCAGTATCTGCGTAACTTTTGTAAGGTCGCCAAAGACGAACTGCCCACCCTGCTGGGAGAAATCGAGAAGTTTATTAATCGCTTTCCCAAGAAAAGCAAAAATCTCCTGTCCCAGCGGAACCTTCAGAATAAAGATTGCAAGCACCAGCTGGAGGAGCAGACCGGTAATTACAAGCCTCTTGTTAATCGCCTTGCGGTTATTTGACCATAAAAATGCCAGTCCGAGGATTATCACTATCCCGATAACGCCGGTAAATCTTCCCATGAAAGTTATAGTTAAAATAATACGATCATAAACTTACATTTTTTTTTGATGTAAGCTGAACCGGGAGTAAATAATTTTGACTACCTATATACGGCGATCTGGCCATGAACCGGAAGAGCCCGGTAGATTATCTTTGCATCAGCCATGGGTATTCTGATTCTTATAAAGGGATGGTAGTCAGGGACTTTAAAGAACAAGGTCCTTTTTATTGCATTAACTGTATTCTGAAGCCTGTACTTCATATCAAACTTAAAGAGATGCATCTTGTCGCCCGGATGCGGGAACTCAGCCTGGTAAACAAAGATTCTAGTTCCGTTGCTCATCTCAAGAACATAATTAACCGGCTCATGGTAGGCGGTATCAGGTACCACATCTGGTATGTATTCTGATGTATCCTTCGGTGCTATCTTTATCATCAGTGGTTCCTTGGGGATAGTGGAAAAGCTATTTTCAATTGAAAATGGTTTGCTCAGCATTGACGAAATAATATATTCATTCCCCGATTTAATTATATTACTGATACTCATTTTCTGAATCTTCGTAGTATGAACTACCACACCGCAGACTTCCAGGTCAATAGTACTGTCAGGGATATTAATTGTGACATAGATGGAATCCGATTCAGCCATTGCAATCCTTGATTGCAGAAATGATTTCTCCTTCAATAATTTAAGAAAACCTGAATCGGAATATATCCTTTCATCAATTTTATTCTTGGCATCAGGCTGAAAAGCATATTTCTCATTTATTTCATGAAGTTTCCTTACCGGAGCGAGGATACACATTATTGAAAAATAGACCAGCGCAACAACTATAAGTGAAGTCAGAATAATTACCAGTAATTTTCTGAAATTGGGATTGTTTTCGTTTTCGGTTCCCATTTTAGTTAAATATTTTCAAATCAGAATATATACACTTTTGACCCGATGTTTAAGGTATGGAAAACAGTATCGAGGTCTTCATCGTTTAACCGCACGCATCCATGCGTTACGGGCATGCCAAGAAATCGCTTATAAATTGTACCATGTATCATGTAGCCATCGCCAATCGACATGGAATAATCTCCCAGGACTCCGTATTCATATCTTGAAGGATCATCCTTCGGAGGTACCGGAGATCCTTCTTCAATATATGACCAGTCGCTCCTGTGCCAATAGGGATGAATGGTTTTCCCTTGTATGGTTCTTTTACCCTTGGGTGTCTTGAATACCCAGCTTCTTCCCTCTTCAGTTTTCAGCATCATATAACTGCCTGTACTGCAATGGCCGTTCCTGATCAGCTTTTTATTCTTATAGAGGTAGAAGAGGTTATCTGTTGTATTAATTACCACATATGACTGACCGGTAGTATAATTGTTATATTTAATAGTAAGACGGTCGATGTCTTTCTTCATCTGGATTATCTGTTTCTTGTAAGATGCGCTCTGCTTAAGCTCCTCTGAATTTACCAGACGAGTTTTCCCTCCTGTGGGTATTTCCTGCAAAGCCGGAACTGTGTATATGGCAAATAAGAAAATAATAACTGGAATAAGGATGCCTATAAGTATGAAAAACAGTCTATGAAGAATTCCGAAAAGCTTTTTATTATCCTGAAGCCTTTTCCAGAATGATTTCTTTTCTTCGCTCAGGACAGCTTCTTCAACCTCGATTTTGCCGGTTTGTTCCGGCTCCGTCACAGGCTGTTCAGGATCATATATAATATTATCGTTTTCCATCAGGTCGGATTATCTTTTCATTACATGATGAAGGTCCTGCATTGATCCAACTATTGTAACCGGAGTTCCTACCTTGGCAATTCTAAAAATAGAATCCATTTCCCTGTCTGTAAGGGCGATGCACCCTTCTGTCCAATCAATTCCCTTTCCTCCATTGCCGTGGATCTCAATCAGGCCGCCAATATTTGCCGATCTTGGAAGAATTCCTTTTTTGATTGCATCTTTGAAATTTGCCGTATCCTCGTCATTGGGATAATCGAGAAGAAGCGCTTTGTAATACTTTGTTTTATTGCTCTCGAACTTCCCGGCTATTTTATACATGCCTTCCGGGGTAGCTTTATCGCCCTGGACCATTTTATCGCCAACCCAGTTTTTGCCAAGTTCAGCTGAATACTCATATTTTTTTGTCCCTTCAAGATAAACAATCAGTTTACGCGAAAACTTGTCGACGATTATAGAATAATCGCCACTGTCCCTTGAAATAGCAATGGTTTTATCAACCCAATTCCTCCATTCGGGATACGACTTGAAATAGTTTTTCAGGTTGCCGCTGGCATTCTCATAAGATGTGGTAAGCAGATATTCCGATTCAGTTATTTTATTGTCAGCTTCCAGATACTGGCCTTTGTTATATATTATCTCAGCCTCTTTCAGCAACATTTTCCCCTTCGAAATCCGGTTCCGGGTTTCAGTGGTTAAGGGGTAAGATGTAAACATCTCGTCGATATTACGATCCATGTTGTTAAGAGCATCAATTTTTTGTTTAAGGCTGGTCTTAAGGTTTGAGTAGCTGATTTGTGAACTAATGGTAGCCTGGTTTGCAGCTTTTGCAGCAAGCTTAGCCAGTTTTGCCACTTTGGAATAATCCCGGGAATAAAGGAACCTCTTATTTTCCTTTTGCCATTTACCGAGAGCTGAAATATAATAGCCCTTAGCTTCCTTATATTGTTTTCTTGAGTAAGAGTCGGCTTTGTTCTTTGCAGCGAGTGAAAGCGCAACTCGTGCATATACCATATCTCTGACAGGAGGTTGGGGCGTTAAGATGATTAAAAAGTAAAATATCAGGAATATAAAAATTGCCCCTGAAGAAATAATCAATATTTGTTTCCAGATCAAACTCATAAAATAAAGCCTTCGTCAATTACAAAAAACCCCGGGTATAGCCCGGGGATTTTTATTTAGAGTATTGATTTTAAAATCAATTATCTTTTCTTAACCTTAGCAATAGCTTCTTTCAGTTCGGTGTTGATACCGTCAGCTTTTTCTTTAGCAGCTTTGATTTTGTTAAGAGCATCCATGTATGCGCCTTTGTCATAAAGACCCTGTGCATCAACAACTGAGGTGTTGATAGTTGCCATGTCAGCTTTGATCTGTTCGATAACAGCAGCACCTTCTTTTCCTCTCGGGGCTTTCAGGAGGAGCTTGCCATTTTCTTCAATAACAGCTTTGATGTCGTTAAGAAGAGTTTCTGCTTCTTTCTTAACTTCTTCCTTCTTTGTAGCTGCATTAGCTGCAACAGTGTTTGCAAGTGTTAAGGTTGATGCAAGTCTTTCCTTGATCGGGCCGAATTTCTTGATTAATTTTGATTTCTGAGTTTCAACTGCAGCAGTGATAGCATTCATTGAATCCTGTAATGCTGTAAATTCAGCAGGAACATAAACATTAGCTTCAGCTGCCTGAGCAGCAGCAATAGCTGCATTAGTAGCATCGATTTCAGTCTGTGGGACTTTACCACAACTTGAAAGGAAAGCAACCATTGCAATAGCTGCTAATCCCATTAAAACTTTGTTCTTCATTTTTCTAAACTTTTTAATACTTTGTTTATTTAACAACTTCCGATTTTATTTGATTAATCGTTTGAGTTTCAAATTTTACGGGGCGAATATACTACTTATTTAGGAACATAACAATAAAAAAATCAAATAATATTATTAACATCTTCCTTAAACAGAGTTATTGTAAGGCTTTTTAACCTTATAAAATATTAAAATAAAAATTTAGCGCCTTGATAATCTGATACATAATTTATTTTATTAGGTTGTCCACCGCAATTCTCATCTTCTGGTTTGCTTCCTTATATCCCAGCAAGAAAACCATTTTCGATGGTTTTTCCGTCTTCTCAATGAAGAGAGTGCTTGCCTTGATGTATCTGGAGAGAACATGGTATGGGGGTACATGGATCGGGGATTATTAAAGCTTTGCGGAGAGAGGGGGATTCGAACCCCCGGTACAGTTACCCATACGGCAGTTTAGCAAACTGCTGGTTTAAGCCACTCACCCATCTCTCCAAAAACTAAACTTCATTTTAGCATCACCTTCGTCAGCCGCCTTCGTCGGTCGTAGGTCGACTTCGGCGACCGAAGGCCGTAGCCTTGGCGAAGGCTGGCCATCTCTCCAATCAATGTGAGCGCGACAAAAATAGAAAAACAAGCAGTAAGTGCAAAATAATTCACCATTTATTTCAAAACCTTCACCATACCGATTACCAGCTTGAAATTCTCCACACTCTCTTCATCAAAATCCTGGATTTTAATTATCCCGGCTTTCACATCAGATAAGAACCTCGAGAAAAGAAAATTCCTTGGCATTTCGTGTTCACGTATATATTCAGAGTTTGAAATAGTTATTCCTTCCCTCGATTTCAGTATATAATTCTTGAAATCAAGTGTTGACAAAAGGTCTTCCGAATTATGAATTCCCTCAGGCATCCTTAAAATCATCTCCCGGTTATTGATGTCCGTTTTGTACAGAGACTCCCTTAAAGATTCACCAATCCTGATCTCCTTTTCATTATCAAAAAGCATTGCGGCAAAATCGAGCCCCCATCCCATCAGGATATTGCATAATAAGGGTATGTTTGAGACACCTGTCGAAGGAATAACGCTTACCCTTCCTTTGAAGCCCATGAGCTGGATTATAGCATTAAGGATATAAAAAGATCCCGTATCATTTATGATCAGGTTGAATTTTTTGTTTGAGAAGCCTTCTCCGGCCAGAGGGTTGCCGAGAATACTCTGCAGCGGGCTGAGCGTATCGGGAGAGGCTGTAGAGAGGCTTAGTGGATCAAGTATACGGGTGGTGCTTCTAAGGCTGTTGAGATCATCTCTCTGGACAGCCAGAACCCGGTGTAGCTTATTTATCTCTACAAGATGAGGGGAATGCGTGGTATAGATCACCTGGATCTTATCCTTAATATCCTCAAAGACCTTCAGAACATCCTCCTGTGCACGTGCATGCAGACTTACTCCTGGTTCATCGACCAGCAATACCATTTGTTTGTTGATATTGGCCGAAGCCTTCAGCTCCATGTAAAAGGAGAGGAACCAGCGAACTCCCCGGCTTCTCTGCTTAGGATAAAGTCGCTCGCCTTCATCCTTGATCCAGAATTCAAGATAGGGCTTCCCGGCTTTGCTGCCAAAAGCCGCACTATAATGATCCAGCTCAAACTGTATATGAATCTTATTGTTGCGGCCTATGGACTGCTGCCAGAAATCCTGGAAATTATGAGTGAGGGTCTGATTCAGGTTCTCAATTTTCTGCTTAAGGATCCTGCTTGATGGCTGCTGAAAAAATGAGTAATCAAGCTCAGCTATTGACAGGAAATTACGGGCCGCCTTATATCCTTCAACCTGTTCGTTACCGGTAATAATATCTTCCATGTCGATCCGGTTTGGAAGAAGACTGCCGAAATCCTCGAATAACTCAAAAACAGGGCAAAACTCAAAGTATTTTTTGCCTAGTATTTCGCTGTTGTACTCCGATTTATACGAATGTATGATTTCATTAACCTTTACCCCTGCTTCCTCCTCAGAGTATCCGTCAATAATATAGCCCGAAAGAGCAATATACCTGTCAAGGTCAGCTTTTGCCTGGTCCCTTTCACTCCTCGTCTTCCTGAAATCCTGAAGAACGACTTTCCATTCAAGGTCGTCATCATCATCAGCAGGTCTCATTAAGAGAGTCATTTTCTGATGGCGCTCTTCAAGCTTCACCGATAATTCCGCAAGATGATCATCAAGTAAATCATATTTCTCCTGAAGCTGCTTCCACGATTCACTGGTTTTTTTCATCGTCTGCCTGTTCAGGAGTTCACTCGAGATCTCCTCTTTTCGCTTGCTGACCTCGTCTAACTGGTTTTTCAGACCCGGGTTCTGCATTGTAGCACTTCCAGAGGACTTTTTAATAAAAAACCAGAAACCTTTCCTGACCGGTTCGCTTTCACCAATTTTCACCCTGATCTCTGATTCCCTTTTAATAAGTTCAACCCGGGTATTTTCAAGTTCGTTTATCTGGCTTATCTCCTGTTCCAGTTTTATAGTGACGTCATTAAGGTAAAGTCTCCAGGCATCTTCAAGTGAATCGAGGTACTGGCTGATCTCACCGCTTACTACTATTACTGAGGAAAGATCAGCGATCCAGGCGCGTGTCAACTCAATATGAGTCAATCCACCCAGCAGTTCTTTAAGTTCAGTTCCGGGATTATCGGTGACCTTCAGCAGCCAGCCTTCCGGGATTGTAAACCTGCAGCTCACTTCAGGCAGGGAGAGATCACTTCGGAGAACGTCCTCCGATATTAAACCTGTATAAAACACTTTCAGTCCTTCAAGAACAGATGTCTTCCCCGATTCGTTCTGACCAATCAGGCAGGTTATATTGTCAGGAGAGAGAGATTGCCACCCGGTATCTACTATCGACCTGAAATTCCTGATTCTGAAAGCTGCCAGTTTCATCATAGAACTATAATTATAATTGAAAACCAAATACCAGAATATCATCTATCTGCTGTGTGTTCCCTTTCCATTCATTAAACGTGCTTTCAAGTATCTCTCTTTGCTTTAGCAGGGGAAGGCCGGCAACAGAACTTATCACTGCTTTCAGATTCTTATGTTTGAATTTCTTGTCGGTCAGTTCACCAAACTGGTCAGAATACCCGTCAGAGAAAAGATAAAAGGTGTCGCCGGGCATAGTATCTATCAGCTGATTAGTAAATGGATGCTCCTTAAGAGGTGCCAGGCCGATTGTCATCTTATCCGGCTTGAATTCTGCAATTTCTCCGTTCCTGACCCTGATAAGAGGTCTGTTGGCACCTGAAAACTGAATTGCTCCCGTATTGCAGTCGATGATCAATAATCCAATATCGATGCTGTCTTTTGTTTCAGCTCTATCGCCAGTCTGATGAAGCGCTTTCATGATCTTTTCCCTCATCAGGTTGAGTACCCTGTTTGCCTTAAGATTGCTTCGCGACTGAAGTATGTCGTTAAGAAAACTGATCCCAAGGATGCTCAAAAGAGCTCCTGGTACGCCATGACCGGTGCAATCTCCTGCAGCGACGCATAGAAAAGAGCGGTTCCGCAACACATAATAGAAATCACCGCTTACGATATCACGTGGAAGAAAGAGGACGAAATGATCTTTGAAAACTCCTTTAAGAAGTTCAGGATCAGGCATAAGAGCCTTCTGAATTATCCTGGCATACCTAAGGCTTGCGAGGTGATCATCTAACCCATCAGGCTTTACCAGAGAATCTATATCAGGATTACGTATTTCCTTGTTGCTCATTCCACTTTTCTAACCCATAAATGTTAAAGATACATTATTTTTTTCACCTTCGACACCTGGCAGAAGCTCCCTCCTATTCAGCAGGACAGCATTTTCGACATGATGTGTGTGGGGAAACATATCGACCGGTTGTACCCTCACAACCTCATATTTGTCAGAAAGATACAGAATATCGCGTGCCTGGGTCGATGGATTGCAGCTTATATAAACTATCCGTGAAGGAGCGGCTGACATTATTGCTTTCACTACATCTTCATGCATGCCAGCCCTGGGAGGATCTGTTATAACAACATCCGGGTGTCCGTTTATCTCCATAAAATGCTCTGTCAGGACGTCTTTAATATCGCCTGCAAAAAAGACACAATTTTTAATGTTATTCAGTTGCGAATTGATTCTGGCGTCTATGACGGCATCCTCAATATATTCAATACCAACCACTTTCAGTGATGATGATGCTACAAAGTTCGCAATAGTACCTGTCCCGGTATAAAGATCATATACAATTTCTTTGCCGGTCAGCCCGGCGAAGTCATGTGCAATACGATAGAGTTCCAGCGCCTGTTTTGTATTGGTCTGATAGAAGGATTTAGGTCCTATCCTGAACCTTAGTCCTTCCATCTGCTCTTCCAGGTGGTCATCGCCTTTGTAAAGAATAGGAAGCTGATCGGCAAGTGAATCATTCTTCTTATTATTAATTATATAAAAGAGCGATGTGATCATCGGAAATTCGGAGGCAATGTAATCCAGGAGGCCTTCCCTCCTCTCCTTTTCGTCGAGAAAAAATACTACGATGACCATTATTTTTCCGTCACCTGAATTTCGGATGATGAGGTTTCTGAGAAAGCCGCTCTGCTGACGAAGATTAAAAAAAGGAAGCGCATTCCGGTGGGCATATCGTCTGACCGCGTCCCTGATTGCATTTGACGGGGCGGGTTGCAAATGGCACTCCCTTATGTCAAGCACTTTATCAAACAGCCCGGGGATATGAAAACCCAGTGCATCCTCTTTTTCAAAATCATTATCCGAATTCACTTCTTCCCTGGTAAGCCAACGCTTGTCAGAAAACGTATATTCCAGCTTATTCCTGTAATTATAAACGTTTGAGGATCCTATTATTGGGCTTATCGGCGGTAGTTCAACTTTGCCAATGCGGGTCAGGTTATCGGTTACCTGCTTCTGTTTATATTTAAGCTGAAGAGGATAGGGGAGGTGCTGCCACTTACAGCCTCCGCAAACACCGAAATGTTTGCACACCGGAGCGATACGGTCGGCTGAGTATTCATGAAACCTGATGACGCTTCCTTCGAGGAATTTTTTTCTTTTCTTCCGGATCTTAATATCTACCACATCACCAGGGATAAGCATTGGAACAAAAACCACCTGGTTATCAACCCTGGCCAGGGCATTTCCTTCAGATCCGATATCAGTTATCAGTACCTTTTCAAGCAAATGCAATTCTTTCTTTCTTCCCACTCCCTGACTCCTTTATTTAACTGGTAACTCTTCTTTGTCCCTGATGCTTAAAAGATATAACAGGCCGTCGGTTACACAAGGCAGCAAAGCGTCATCATGATCGAGGCCGGGATAGATAACTTTGGTGATGGTTTGTGAAGATGTGCCTGCATCAATCATTGCATTGTAAAACGTTTCAGTAGTTGTGAGGCTCACATGGGTATCGCTGTCTCCGTGCCCGAGAAATAACGGTTTACTGGTATGCCATGGGATTACGCTGTTATCGGCAAGCGCCTCACGCAAAGAAGAATAAGAGGAGGATGATACATATCCATTGACAAAAGCGGGGGTGAATAACACTGAAATGGTATCATTAAGCTGATCATTAATCTGGCCGAGGTCCATGGTGCCATTATATAATGAACTTAACCTTGATGCGTAAGGTTCTCTCAAAATATCAGTTATCGGGTTGGAAAACTGCTGATAGGATTTATATGCATTTATAATATAGCAGAGGTAAGATGGCATTGGGTAGGTCGATGAACCAATAATTCCAAGGAAAAGATCGATCATATTGTATGGCCCTGCGCCACAAACACTTCCGGCAAGATTAAATTCTTCAGGATAATCCGTTTCGAGAGCTTTATGAAGTGATGCTGTAGCCCATCCTCCCTGTGAATAACCTATAAGATAATATTCATTTTTTACTGTGATCCCTGGCAAAATGGTTCCACACCCCTCATTGACAGCCCGGAACATATCGATAATTGACTGAACAGTGGGATCGGTAATCAGATAAGGGTGAGCAATCCGTGTTGAGCTTCCGAATCCCGGATAATCAGGCATTACAACAATAAAACCCATTGAGGCTATTATTTCAACCAGCTGGTAGTATGGATATGCCAGGTAAACACTCGGTGCATAGCTGTACAAGGTATTCGTTCCATTCTGAAAGCTCAGCACCGGGTATTCTCCGGGTGTTGAAGGCACACATACCAGGCCCGAGGCTTCAATATTCTCTCCAGCAGGGTTGGTGTGGTAGACAAGCTTGTAAACGTTTACATCGCTCACTACATGCGTTTTCAGGCTGGTAACACCTGAATATGTCTGAGCAGCCATATCCATGAGGTTATTTATAGCGGTCTGCTGGTATTTTACAGCAAACTCTTCTGAAATGAGATAATTGTATGACTGTTCCTTGTCCTTCCTGCATGAAGAAAGTCCCAGGGTAAATGCACAGATAACAAGAACAGTTTTAATTATAAATTTCATGGTTTTCATCTTTTTGAAAATTAAAATGTTGCCATTCTTACTTCTTATAAAATCTTTTCTCTTATTATAATATCCTCCCTGAATAGAAATTGATATTAAAAAAACTGCCGTTAATTTTGTCCACAAAGGTATATAAAACGTGCCATTGCATCAAGGATATTCCTTCTGTTAAAATCAAGTGCTTCTCAGGGTGCAGTACTTTTTCTATATTTGCGTCAATTTTCTCTGGAATGGTTTCTATTCAGGATATTTCGGTTTCATTTGGGAGCTTCGACCTGCTAACAAATATTTCTTTTCTGATCAATGATCAGGACAGGATAGGTCTTGCTGGCAAAAATGGTTCCGGAAAATCTACCCTTCTGAGGATAATAGCCGGATTGCAAAGTCCAACTTCCGGATTGGTTGACATGTCAAGGGAGGTCACCATCGGGTATCTTCCACAGCAGATGAAGGTCGACGACACCACTACTGTTATGAATGAAGTGATAACTGCTTTTGCAGAGGTCACCGGGCTTTCGGAAGAAATTGAACACTGCAGTTCCGAAATAGCCAGCAGAACTGACTATGAATCGGTTGAATATCTAAAGCTTTGCGACTACCTGACAGTTATTGAAGAGCGATACAGGATGCTTGGCGGAAGCAACTACCAGGCTGAAGCAGAAAAGACTCTTACCGGCCTCGGGTTTGAAAGAACTGATTTTGACAGACCTACAAAAGAGCTTAGCGGAGGATGGAGAATGAGAGTGGAACTCGCTAAGATACTTCTGAGAAAACCATCACTTTTTCTTCTCGATGAACCTACAAACCACCTTGACATTGAATCTATCCAGTGGCTGGAATCATTCCTGTCAGCCTACAAAGGTGGGGTTCTTCTGGTCTCTCACGATAAGGCTTTTCTCGATAATGTGACTGCAAGAACTATCGAGATATCACTTGGAAAGATATATGATTACAAGGCTTCATGGTCAAAGTTTGTTGAGCTGAGAAAAGAGAGACGGGAGCAGCAGACAGCAGCATACAGGAACCAGCAGAAGATGATCGATGACACTGAGAAATTCATTGAAAGATTCCGGTATAAAGCAACAAAAGCTGTCCAGGTCCAGTCAAAAATAAAGCAGCTCAATAAGGTTGAGAGGCTGGAAGTCGACGAGGAGGATATTAGTGCAATGAACCTGAGGTTTCCTCCCTCGCCCCGCTCCGGGACTAATGTTGTTGAGGCTGAAAGCCTGTCCAAGAGCTTTGGCACCAATAATGTTCTGAAACACATCGATTTCAAGATCCACAGAGGCGATAAAGTGGCCTTTGTAGGGCGCAATGGAGAAGGGAAAACGACTTTTTCAAGGATCATTATCCGTGAACTCGATTTTGAGGGTTCACTTAAGATAGGTCATAATGTTAAAATCGGCTATTTCGCACAGAACCAGGACGAACTGCTGAATGGCGAAAAGACTGTATTCCAGACTATCGATGATATTGCAAAAGGAGATATCAGGGCGAAGATGAGGGACATACTAGCCGCTTTTCTCTTTCGCGGCGACGAAATTGATAAAAAAGTTAAAGTTCTTTCAGGTGGTGAAAGGTCACGGCTTGCCCTGGTTAAGCTTCTTCTCGAACCACATAACCTGCTTGTACTTGATGAGCCGACGAACCACCTGGATATGAGGTCGAAGGATATACTTAAACAAGCCCTAATCAGCTACGACGGCACCCTTATAGTTGTTTCACACGACCGCGATTTTCTTAACGATATTGCGGAGAAGGTTTATGAATTCCGCCATAACAGGATCAAAGAGCATCTCGGCGGCATTTACGATTTCCTCAGGAGGAAGAAAATAGATAACCTGAAAGAGATTGAAAGGAAGGATGCCGTTAGAAAGGAAGCATCACTGGAGAATATTTCTTCAAATAAACAGAAATATCTCGAAAAAAAGGAATATGACCGTAACATGAGGAGGCTGAGAAAAAAGCTCGAAAATTCAGAAAAAGCAATTGAAAAGATAGAAAATGAGATTTCAGGACTGGACAAAACTTTTGCATCAGAGAGCAATGCACCAGCTGAAGCTGAAGACTTTTTTATAAGGTACCAGGAGCTTAAGGAGCTTCTGGATGAAGAAATGGAGAAGTGGGCACAATATACGGATGATGTTGAAGTTTTCATAAAGAATAATGGTTAAGGATGGATTTGAGGCAATTAGAAAAAGAGTTCACTATTCATGTCTATGAAACAGGGCCTGACAGCAGGGCAACTCTCTATTCCCTGTTCAATTACATGCAGGATATTGCATCTGACCATGCTATATTGCTGGGTTTCGGAAGAGACGACCTCCTGAAAAAAAACCATTTCTGGGTGCTCTCAAGGATGTATGCTGAAATAACCCAATGGCCCTCCTGGGAAGATAAAATAATTGTTAAAACCTGGCCAAATGGTACTGATATGCTCTTTGCCATGAGGAATTACGAACTTAAATTCGCTGACGGAAGAATGATCGCATCCGGTGTATCATCATGGCTGATAATAGACCGGACAACCAAAAAAATACAACGGCCGGACTACGGACTGCTGACTCAATATAATGACAATAACCTTATCATTCCAACATCAGCCAGGAATCCTGAGAAACTGCACGAGTCAGCTGAAAACGGGAATGCTTCTGCTCCATTCAGGGTTCAGGTCAGCGACCTTGATGTAAACCTGCATACAAACAATGCTAATTATATCAAGTGGGTATGCGATACTTATGATCTCAATTTCACCTTGAATCATCTTCCATGTTCGGCAGAAATAAACTATCTTGCTGAATCGATGTTCAATGATGAAATAGTTATAAGATCTTCTCAGGAAGATGGAAACCCAGGCATCTTTAACCATTCGATACTGAGGATCAGCGATAACAGGGAACTGTGCAGGATTAGGCTCAAATGGAAGGAGCATGGCAAATTGGCTTCATTATGAATAAGAACAGTATAAAAAGTTATCTCGGGATTATACCCGGACTTATAATTGCAGCATCGGTGGTTGTTTCCTGCAAAACGACCCAGACAGTTTCCGATTACAAAGATCTTTCGTACCTCTATAATCCAACCAAAAACCCTGTAAACCCTCAATATAATGTTACCAACCAGTCCGACGACAGGTCCGTGCTGGGAGTAAGATTTTCAGGCAGTGAGCTCTTTTTCTCGGAAGCCAATCCAAGGGGTATACCAACGGCAGAAATTCTTATTACCGTAAAACTTTTCTGCATAAGCCAGGGAAAAGTGCTTGCAGATACTGCACACCTTAACTTCAGCATAGAAAAAGCAGCAGGGAAACAGGAGTACTTTTATGAAGTTCCCCTGAAAGTCAATAAGGGGCTTGAATATATTGCCGAAATTAAGATCCTCGACAGGTTGCGTTTACTGGTAATGCAGGCATTTATTCCCTTTAACACGCTGTCGGACATCAACAGGTATAATTTCATGGCAAGAGAATATTTTGAAAAGAGTGAGCTTTTCGATCCTGTCATAAGAATGAATGAATTTGTTAACCTTATCTACCTCAGGGGTAGGCCTGATTCGCTCTTCGTTTCATTTTATAAGCCATTCAGGCAGGTACCGGATCCTCCTGCAATGCTTATTCCCCAAAAAACAATCGATTACGGGCCCGACACAATAGTGGCTCTGCCCTATTCAGATACGCTTCCAATGATGTTCCCGAAAGAGGGGATCTATATGTGTACCATCGGAAGAGATACAACCGAAGGATATGCCTTCATGAACTTCGGTGCTTCATTTCCCGGGATGAACACACCTGAAGCAATGATCGAACCTCTTGTCTACCTTACAACACCCGATGAACTTGAACAGATGAGATCAGCACCGAGGCCAAAAGTCGCTCTCGATGAGTTCTGGATCAAGTGTGCAAATAATGTCGATAAAGCGCGCGAGCTGATAAGGATATATTACACCAGGGTGCAGTATGCAAATTATTATTTCTCATCCTACGAGGAAGGGTGGCGTACTGAGCGCGGAATGATCTATCTTATTTATGGGCCGCCCGACAAAGTATATAAAAGCACTGAGGGAGAGAGCTGGGGTTACCGAAAGCCGGTTGTCAGATCATCATGGGGATCAAGATACACTGTTAAGGAAGAGTACCTCTATTTTAATTTCAAAAAGAAGGAGAGCATATTTTCCAATAATGATTATTATCTCAGCAGGAGTGAAACGCTTGTAAGTTTATGGGAGCAGGCAGTCACCTGTTGGAAAAAAGGGATCGTTTTCCGTCTCGATAACCCTGAAGAATTCTAATATAATGCAAAAAGAATCAGATTGTATTTTTGGCCTGAGGCCGGTAATTGAAGCAATAAAAGCTGGCCGGCAGATCGACCGTCTTCTTGTCAAACAGGGACTTCAGGGTCCACTGTACCATGAGCTCATGATCGAGGTAAGGAAAAACGGCATTGCCTACCAGATCGTACCGGTCGAAAGAATTGAACTGGTCACAAGGAAAAACCATCAGGGTGTGCTTGCCTGGATTTCGCTGATTGAATACCAGCATATCGGGAACCTGCTTCCTATGATCTACGAAAAAGGAGATGACCCGTTGATTGTCGTACTCGATGGTGTTTCGGATGTCAGAAATTTCGGGGCAATCGTCAGAACCGCAGAATGTCTCGGTGCACATGCGGTGCTGATCCCCGAAAAAGGCTCTGCAAGGATTACGGCTGATGCAGTGAAAACTTCAGCCGGGGCTCTTCATTCATTTCCTGTCTGCAGGGAAAAAAGCATAGTCAAATCAGTCGAATTCCTTAAAGAGTCAGGGCTTAAAGTTATAAGCGCTACCGAGAAGTCAGGCATTGATGCATCAAAAGCCCAGCTCACCGGGCCTGCAGTATTGATACTCGGATCTGAAGAGAAAGGGATAAGCCGCGAACTTCTGGCATTGACCGACTATGAAGTAAAGATACCGATGACAGGAAGCATAGGCTCCCTGAATGTATCAGTAGCTGCGGGTATTCTTATTTATGAGATAGCCAGGCAGAGATCATCCTGATCAGGAGATAATTCCCCTGATCCTCTCATCAAGCATTTTCTGGTCAGCAGTAAATGATGCAATTCCTGCAAGCGTGAGCAGAGTGTCAGGAGCAATTTTATTCTCCGATATCATCTTCTCCCAGCGTGAATATACAGGTATCTTTCCATCTGATGCGATAAAGCCTTTTTCCTCCTTCGTGAGCGACGGGAACATATCCTCGCATCCTTCCTCATGTGCAATATGAACAAGTTCCTGTCCGGTTAAAGGCACTTTTGAAGAGAGCCTTTCCGCGAGGTTCAGTACTTTATCATCAACATCCCAGAATTTTTCAATATGAGCATCCTTGGCCGATGTATTTATGCTCACCTCATAATTTTTATGCATCCGGGAGGTGAATTTGCCCGACAATGACTTGTGTCCAGCGGCAGCTACCTTGGGAGGCATGGTATATACATCGGTGCCTGCAAGAAGCTCAAGTTGGTTATAGTTCCTCAGGCTTGCAGCAATGAGTTTTGTCTGCCACTGATTCTTGGCTGACATTGCAGTTACCCAGTTCTGGGAAGCTATCACAGCCATCTCTCCTGCCCCGCTTCCATCGCCAAGCTTATTGTCGATCATGAATGCTCCTATCCTTCCGAGAAATACATTCAGGTAATCCGGTCTTGCCAACCTGGTTACAATTACATTCTCCCTAGCGCTGAATTCGAGGGTGAAATTAATCCTTATCCCTGCATCCTTCAGTCTCCTGGCCCCTATCAAACCTTCAGGAGTATATGGGACCTTTATAATGAACTGTTCAGGGCATATCTCATGATATCTCTTTCCGTAATACTCAATTGCTTTAATGTCGTAAGCAGTATCGGTATGAAGCTCAATACTTACCAGCCCGCCGAACTTTGATGCCAGCCTCAGACCATGTCGGGCATTCAGGATAAATGCAATCTCTTTTACCCTTTCCTCTGCCGGGAGATCTCTGACAATACTTTTTGCTTCCGATATGAAGACATCATAAATGCCCTTCTGTATTTCGTTGTTTAATAAAGTATTATTTGTTGTAAGGGCGCTCATTTCAGCTGTCCAGTTTGCTTCAGCTTCATCCATGTCTCCCGTGTCGAGCCATAGCTCTGTCCCGGTTTTATGCAAAGCTACCCAAAAAGGGTCTTTCTTGCCTGTAATGTGTTTTTCGCTGAGGTTCTTCCAGACGAAATCGCTGATTCTGGTATTAAGATCGGCCATAGTTATGATTTTTTGGTATATAACATGTTAAAGTTCATTTTGTTTGATGAATGCTGAAGGTTTGCAACCAGCCCGGCATTTATGAAAAGCTCCTTCAGCCATATGGATAGATCGTGAGAATTAGACATGTTTATAACCCGATAAATTTGTGGCAAAATTATATAAATTATTGATCGGTCTCACATAATCTTTTTAGCTTTACAGAATCTAAGATTAATCACACACAGTATGAGAACGTTAACGCTATTCCTGTTTCTGAGCCTTACGACTGCTCTGCAGGGACAAGGTACTTTCGAAAAATATTTTACCGGCAAGGTGCTTAGATTTGACTTCATGCTTGCCGGAAATAGTCAGAAAACTATTGTTTACCCTGTCGGAATGAAAGAAGAGCCTTTCTATGCAGGTTCAAAAATTAATCTGACAGATGCATTTAACTATGGAAATTTTAAATATGAAGTATTTGACATTTCGGATAATTCACTCATATATTCCCGAGGGTTTAGTACGCTTTTCCAGGAATGGCAGACAACAGCCGAGGCCAAATCAATGGAAAGGAGCTTTTATGAAGTTGCGACTATGCCTTTCCCGAAAAATAAAGTGAAGTTCGTTCTGAGCATGCGCGATAAGACTGGATCTTTCACAAAGTTGTATGAGACTGAGATCGATCCGGGCATCTATTTCATAAGGAAAGAGGAACCCGTAAAAGCTGCCGTGACAAAAATTAATGATGCCGGTGATCCTTCAACCTGTGTTGACCTCGTCTTTCTGGCTGAAGGATATAAGGCAGACGAGCTGGTTAAATTCAGGGAGGATGCCAGGAAAATGGCAGATATACTTTTTGCTGAACCACCTTACAATGAATTTAAAAACAAGATCAACATCTGGGCTGTTGAGTCAATTTCCCAGGAATCCGGTACTGATATTCCCGGAGATAAGCAGTATGTCAATACGGCAATGAATTTCAGTTTCTATACATTCGATATTGACCGCTATCTTACCTCCCAGGATATCAAATCGATCAACGATTATGCTGCAAATGCACCCCACGATAATATTATTGTCCTTATAAACAGCACAAAATATGGTGGTGGTGGTGTCTATAATTATTACACAGGAACCACGGTTGGCCATCCACTGTCACCCAAGGTATTTATCCATGAACTCGGACACGGATTTACGGGCCTTGCAGATGAATATTATTCATCCGAAGTGGCATATGAAGATTTTTACCCACTTAACGTTGAGCCCTGGGAACCAAATATTACTACAAAGGTCAACTTTGATGCTAAATGGAAGAAGCTGATCGCGAAAGATACCCCTTTACCTACTCCTAATGAAGATAAATACAAGGATATTACCGGATTATTTGAAGGAGGAGGCTATTCAGCAAAAGGCATCTACCGGCCTGAACTCGATTGCAGGATGAAGAGCAATGGACCAAAAGGGTATTGCTCAGTCTGCCGTGAAGCAGTTAAAAAGATGATTGAATTCTATCTTAAGTAATAAGAAATCATTCCAGATTTTCAAACAGCTGCTTTGCCGTATCAACCGGAATTTCCTTTTTACCAAGCCAGGCGGTTACCTTTGCATCGCGGTAACCATTTTTTGCCAGAAGTCCTGCATATTCTTCAGCACTTTCATAAGTAATGAACTTTCCAGCCAGGTAAACTATCTTGCCATCTGCAAGAGTCTCACTATCCAGTCCACGGCTTCCTGCAAGCTTTTTCATTCCTTCCAGTATATCATCCTTTACCGGTTTCGCCGACCTCATCACTTCGACTCTGAATGATAATGTAGGCGGAATAGTATCGGCCGGAGCTTTTATCACCGGCTGAATAGCCGAGGGGAATGGCTTTTTCCCCCACTCCTTTTCAAGAAGCGCTGCTCTCTCCGCTGAAACTGCCTTGCCATTTGAAAGAGAGACTATAAAAGCATCCCTGAAGCCTTTTTTCCTGACAACAGATAAAGCCCTGGTGGCATCTGCCAATTTTCTGAACATCCCGGCATAATAGTTGGTTTTATCAGTCCCGGCAATACGAAATCCATAAATCGGGGTAATTCCCTTAAAATAAGATGGCAGAACAGGGTTCCTGAAAACTGCCAGCTGAATCCGGTATATCAGTCCGGGTGGAACAACCGGATTTACTTTGACCTTTTCGCTCCCATTATCGGGTTTGGCAGATATCCCGAATACAGAAAAGATCTGTTGCGCCGGACTTCGTACTGCTATTACGCTATCTCTTTTAACAATACGGACCGGTTCGGCTACAGGTTTGACAGGTGCCTCAATCTTAGTTTCAACCGGAAAAGAATCCCTTTCAGAAGGGATCTTCTTTACTTCAGGAATACCCGGAACGAAGGGAGTTGCATTCATCGAAGCCTGTGCTTCAGTATACTTATTATCCGCCTGCTTCTGAAATGAGGCTGCAAGATTCTCAGTATCAGTTATTTTTAACCTTAGTTCTGTTTTTTCCTTGTAGTTTAGCCGGTCAATGTTCTTCTTCAGTGAATCTGCAATCCTATATAGTGAGTCAGCCTTAATATGCATCAGCATAGCTTCGGAAAGGACATTGTCATAACTGGCTGGAAGAGATTTTTCGGAAGGGACATTTTTTTGATTCTCTCCTTCACTGTTTAAACTCTTCAGAGATTTTTCAGCGGTAACTTCAGGTTCAGGCTTTGATTCATTGGCTGCATTATTATGAACAGGTTCGGAATTAAGCAGCTTCCCTTCCTTCCTGTTACATTGTTCAATATAATCAGACACTTCAAGGTCTCTCGCGGCTTTTTTGCCGGATGCCTGGGTAAAGGTGCTGAAACACTCAATGGCTTCTGCATATTTCCCTGTCATCTGCAGCGCCCTGCCCTGCCAGTATATTGCATCGGAAGGTACTATCCGGGCCACACTACCGCCAAGCCTGGCTTCATTGAGAAAAATTGCTGCCTTGTCCGGGTCACGGTTTAACCTTACAAGACAGACACCGGAATAATATTTATATAACTGATCTTTTGGATAAGTTGCCAGCAGTTCACTGAAACTGCTGAAAGCTTTTTCATAATCACCCTTCGAGAATGCTTCGATTGAAGATTGCCTTGTGGCTTTTACACCGGCATCCTGTGAAAAAAGAGTCCCTCCGGCCAGGATAACTATAATGAATGAAAGGAAAAAAGAAATCATCCTTTCCGATATGCATCCGTTTATAAATATACGTCTCACAAATATCTAATATTCAATCTTTTGATAGCACTGAAAAGTTTACCTGCCAATGCCTTTTGTTAATAACAAAAAAACAAAATAGTTCAGAAAACAATTTAAACTTTGTAAATTTACCCATATATACTATATATGAACTGTATTTTAATATTTTACAACATTCTATTTTTGGTGAATATACAGTTTCTATACAGTTATTGTTTTTTATAGCATAATTTCACAGCAAATATAACCACAAAAAAAGTTTTATTACGTCCAAGACATCAATGATATTTGGAACACCCAGGCTGAGAACTAAAATGATAGTAGATGTTTTTGCTATTTTGGGTTTTTTCTATTATCCCACTTCGTCTTATGCCATTCACTTATTACACCCTCATTCTCGCAATCCGGACAGTACTAATGAATTTCTTCAGTTTTAGGCATTAACGCAGTTTTAATCAATCCGTGGCATCCTTTTTCAAAGCACCAAATATCGGTTGATGTTAATGTCTGTGGATTATTTTTGGTACTAACCACCCTGTTCTGAAAGGGGTTAACAAATGTCCGTTTGTTTGTGAAGATGGAGCATCAATTGATTGGCTAAAACCAAATATTAAGTTAATACGATTTTGTATCTTTATGGTTTCGTATTCATTAGGCTAAAATCACTTCTTCTTACCTTTAGTCTTAACAAATGAAAAAAACTAACAAATCTGAAGCCGAAACCCTTCGCCAAAAGGCAGAAGAGTTGCTGAAGAAGAAATCGTTAAAAACAGATTCTCAACTTTCTGAAACCGATATCCTGAGACTCAATCACGAACTTCAAGTGCACCAGATAGAGTTGGAAATGCAGAACGAAGAACTCAAACTGGCAAACGAGCAGGCTGTAGAGCGCAATCAGGCGGAAGAGGCGCTGAAGGAAAGTGAAGAACGCTTCCGTACCTTATTTGAAAATAGTACAATAGGGATTTACAGAACGACTCCTGACGGTCAAATCCTTTTGGCTAATCCTACTCTAATTAAGTTACTTGGTTACTCATCTTTTGAAGGTCTCGCTGGCAGAAACCTTGCGGAAGACGGTTTTGAACCATCTTATGAACGGACTCATTTTATGGATATCATAAAAAGGGAAGGTGAGGTTAAAGGGTTGGAATCGGCATGGACAAGGATGGACGGGACAACATTGTTTATCAGCGAAAGTGCACGGGGCATCAATGACAAGGAAGGAAAGATAATATATTATGATGGGATAATAGAGGATATTACCCTGCGTAAACAAGCCGAAGAGATGTTACGGAAAAGCGAACAAATGCTTCAAATGGTCCTGGATAATTTCCCTGGAGTGGTATTTTGGAAAGATAGACATTCGAATTATTTGGGATGT
>Ga0207931_1000077_pt1 | contig 34145 bp, 32 predicted proteins | sample NGESurdeep092012_2_FD_184478 | JGI IMG/M metagenome (GOLD analysis project Ga0207931, IMG submission 184478) | Arctic peat soil microbial communities from Barrow, Alaska - NGEE Surface sample 415-1 deep-092012 (SPAdes) | ecosystem: Environmental > Terrestrial > Soil > Wetlands > Peat ...
CGTGACTTCTTGCGGCTCTAGCAACCGCAGGCCTTGTTTTGTGATCGGGCAGCGCAATATCGTTTGCGCCTGCTCATATGTGGGTTCCATCTTCAAAAGGACTCTCCTGTCAATCCAGAAGTGCACCAGCCAACTGCTGGAAGGTTTGCCCAAACTCAGCCCGTCCTTCCAGGCTGAGTACGTAAGACATGGAATCCCGCTCAAGGTCTTTGCCGATTTTTTCGACATGCCAGGGGAAGGGGCGCGGGTATTCCCGGAAATAGAAATAAGCATAATTCCAGGCACGCTCGACCTGCTCTGGGGTCAAGCGATGACCAGGCAGATTCGCCAGGGCGGTCTCCAAAACATCGAAATACTCGTCCCAGGTGTCTGCATCCAAGGTAAAGCCCTTTTTGCGATAATGTGCTCTGCCGCTGACCAATACTGGAATGCCGCGGGTTGCGATCTCCATACCTGCCGTAGTAGTGTAAACCAAGGCCAAGTCGGTAATCTCGATCAGATCGTACGTGTTGATTTTTTCTGTCGCACCGATCAGATGGACATGTTCCGGCAGTTCGCGCACGGCCTTGCGAATGATTTCGGCCACCGAAGGCCCCACCGTCCAGGTTTCAGCCGGATGGATGCGCACTACCCACTGGACCTCGGAATGGGCTGCAAAATAAGGAACGAGGCGTTCGATCCATTCCGCCATACTTTGGCTGAAGACGGTCCGGCCTAGTGTAGCAGAATCGCCCAGCACATTGGTCGGGAGAAGCACTACCGGCCGGTCATCCAATCCGAGGGTGGACCGGATGAACTCCGGACCGAAGCGGGATGCCTTCTGGTAGAGATGGGCGAATGTTCCTCCCAGCTGAACGCCCTGCCGGGCTTTTAAGAAGGCCTCCAGCCAGGCGCGTTGATCCTGATTGAGCACCCGCCTACAACATTTTTCCCAGGCCTGGTCGGTGAGATGGAACATGACCAGATTATTCTGGTCCAACCAGATGCGTCGGTCCTGTTCGCCGAATTCATAAGTCACCACCGGGATGCCGAGCAAACGGGCTGTCTCGTATACGATGCCATATTCCTGGATCATGCCATTTGGGACAATGACCACATCCGGACGATTTTCCTGAAAGTAGGTATAGGTTCTACGGGCAGCTTCCAGATTGCGGTCGCGTCGAAGTTGATAGATCGGTTCATCCCTCTTTATATCCTCACGCTGGAGTGTGTATTGGGCATCATACAAAGTGACTTGTGCCACCGCTTTGATCAGTGCCTCCGGAATCCGATCCGCAGGCTCAACCTCCAGGAAGGGAACAACCTTCAGGAGAGACGCGGCATTTTTCAGGATACTGCGGGCATACAAATCCTGGCGGCGCAAATCGAAGCGACTGACAGGCCGATTGAAATCACCATAGGGAAGGTAACCAAGGCTGACATCATGGCCAAAACCGCGCAGCGCCAAACCGCATAATGTCGTGTGCATGATCCAGTAATGCCAGGAGGCAAACAGGAATACTTTCTTGCCCTGTGGGGGCCCTTCAATATACGGTTGCACCTCTGCCACGATCTCCTTCAGACGCGTTTCCAGAAGGGACAGCTTGAAACGACTCTTCAGGTCCTTATGGCGCTGGCGTAGATACCAATCCAGCTCAACCGTAAAGGGGAGCCCGCCCAGGATGTCTTTGACCAATGCATTCGGTTTCATTTCGTCTCGATCTTCCATTCCAGGCGCGGACGCAGGACGCCCGGGCGCGGTTCGGCCCATTGCATCCCCGGCGCGCCGGAAGAGTCCACGTTGAAAGTGAGGGCCTGTTCGTCCATGAAGTAGCGGCGGACACGGTAGGAACTGGCATTGACGCCCAGTGTGTAACGGCCGCCGTTTAGGAAATCGGGTGGAATCACGCAGCCGCTGACGTAATGCCCGGCCGGGCGTGAGCCGTGTTTCTCAAAGTGCTTCTGGTCATCGGTATCAAAGGATGTCAGCACATACTCACCACGTGCCGTGCTTAGGTAGATTCCGATGCGCAGACCGGTTAACGGGCCAGCCAGGGCATATTCCATTTCAATTTTGAACTCTTCGGTCGAGCGGACCGTGTCCAAGATTTTCCCGGTCTTGTCCAACAGGCGCAAGGCAATCGGGCGGAAGGGCGCGGCGTCGGCAGGCACTTTGTCTGCATCCCAGATGCGTTCCCCAGCCTTGGCATTTCCTGCGGAAAGATAATAGTCTACGGCCTCCGAGGAGGGAGCTCGCAGGATAAGGCGGCCTTTTTCCATCACAATTGATTCTTGCGTTAGCCTCAAAACGGCTGACATGTTGTGGCTGACAAACAGCACCGTGCGGCCCTCCTGGGCCACGTCTCCCATTTTACCCAGACATTTCTTCTGGAATTCAACATCGCCCACCGCCAGCACTTCGTCCACCACCAGGATTTCCGGTTCAAGGTGAGCAGCCACGGCAAAAGCCAGGCGCAGATACATCCCCGAAGAATAACGTTTGACGGGCGTGTCAATGAACTGTTCCACCTCCGAAAATGCTACAATCTCATCAAACTTGCGCCCAATTTCGGTGTTTCTCATACCCAGGATGGCGCCGTTCAAATAGATGTTTTCACGGCCAGTTAACTCGGGATGGAAACCCGTCCCAACCTCCAGCAGCGACCCGACCCGGCCCCGGATCGTTACGGACCCGGTCGTCGGCTCGGTGATGCGGGAGAGGACCTTTAGCAGGGTGCTTTTCCCGGCTCCATTACGCCCGATGATGCCCAGTACCTGTCCATGCTGGACCTCAAAATTAATATCCTGCAAAGCCCAGATATACTCTTCGCCCGGCTGGAGCACGTCCTGCCCAACGGAGCGGCGAATAATCGCGCCTGCCCGGCGGAACGGCCTGCTTAATGCTTGCGAGATATTCTCGCTCAGCGTACGGTATCTCTGAGGAGCAAGTCCGATGCGATATCGTTTGCCCAGGTTTTCAACTTGGATAACAGGTTTCATAAGAGTTAGATCGTATCTGCAAAAGTGCGTTCCATCCGGCGGAAGTAAATCATTCCGCTGACCAGGATTACCAGAGCCACAACCGCCGAAATAATCAGGCGTGTGTCCGGGCCAGTGGGCGTGCCGAGGATGGCCCAGCGGAAACCATTGATGACGCCCGCCATCGGATTGAGAGCATAGATCATCTGCCATTTCGCCGGTATCATCGTGGTGGAGTAAACCACCGGGGAGATGAATTTCAAAATATCGGACAGGAACGGGAGGATATAACCCACATCGCGGTACTGAACGTAGAGCGCCGAGAGCCACAGGGCAATGCCCAGGGCAGTCATCAGCGCCATCAACAGGTACGGGATCAGGGTCCAGAGTGCCGCGGTGATAGTGATATGCGCCTGCCCGGTCAGGTTGTAATACAGAGCAATCCCAATCAAGACTACGAAAGCGATCAGGAAATCCACCAGGCCACTCAATACCGAAGACAGCGGCAGAACCAGTTTGGGGAAGTAAATCTTCGTGATCATGTTCTGGTTGCTGACCAGTGAACGGCTGGCGTTATTAAGGGCGTTGGTAAACAGAGTCCACGGAAGGAGCGCCACGAAGGAGAAAATCGGATAAGGAATGCCATTATCCGTCGGGACGTGGGCCAGCCCGCCAAAGAAAATGCTGAAAACCACCATGTTCATGAACGGCTGGATCACCGCCCAACTCACCCCGAGCGCAGTTTGTTTATAGCGCACTTTCAGGTCACGCCAGGTCATAAAATAGACCAATTCTCGATAAACCCACAGATCGCGCAAATTCAGCGCCGTCCATCCTTTGGATGACCGGATAACAACCGTCTTCGGTTCAGATATAGCGATTGCTGCTTTTGCCATGTTTATTTCTTATTCTTCTTTCTGCTGAAGACCATCCAGGCGGACCTTCAACCCGCTCACCACCAGAACCGGTGCGCCCCCATCTGACACGATAGCTACACCTTGTTCTATACAAGTCAGGCGGCAAATATCGGCTATATCACCTTCGCCCTGTAAGACAACCCGGTCAAACCCAGCCGCGCGTACCCGTTCGATGTGCTCCTTAATATGCTGGCGTGTATTCCGGTAGAGCAGGAATTGCTGTTCGATATAGTCCACCGTCAGGAGGGCACGCAGGGCAATCCCTTCAGGGGTGATGATATAGCGCAGTTTCTTGCGGTTGGCGCGCTTAATCTTGATGTAACCCTTATCGATTAGGCGTCTGAGATGCCAGTTAACGGTGCCAACCGCCACATCCAGTTGTGTGGCAATGGAGGCCTGGGTCACATCGGGGTCATGTTCGACGGTTTCGAGCAGGGCCAGGTCACGGGTTGTATCGGCGGAATGTGTCATAGTCTTTCCCGGTTAGGCTTTCCCATTACGCAGAAGTTTGAGGTCGGCTTCAACCATCATCGCTACTAAATCTTTAAAGCCTACACGCGGCGACCAGCCCAGTTCCTGACGCGCCTTTGATGGGTCAGCAATGAGTCGATCCACTTCAGATGGACGCATAAAAAGCGGATCCTGTACCACGTAATCCTGATAGTTTAATCCTACAAAATTGAAAGCCAATTCACAGAATTCGCGTACCGAGTGGGTTTTGCCAGTACCAATGACATAATCATCCGGGGCCTCTCTCTGGAGCATCTTCCATATAACCTCTACGTATTCTCCTGCAAAACCCCAATCTCGTTGGGAATCCAGGTTGCCGAGGCGGAGTTCCCTGTCCAACCCGATTTTAATACTCGCCACACCATGCGAAATCTTGCGGGTGACAAACTCCAGGCCACGGCGAGGACTTTCGTGGTTGAAGAGAATGCCGGAGACGGCAAACATGTTATACGATTCGCGGTAATTGACTGTGATCCAATGTCCGTACACTTTCGCAACCCCATACGGGCTGCGCGGGTAAAAGGGCGTCGTTTCGTTCTGAGGAGCCTCAACAACTTTCCCAAACATCTCACTGCTGGATGCCTGGTAGAAGCGACATTTTGGATTCACCTGACGGATTGCCTCCAGCATGCGGGTCACCCCAAGCGCAGTCACTTCACCGGTCAGAACAGCCTGACTCCAGGAGGCCGCTACAAAAGACTGCGCCGCAAGGTTATACACTTCATCCGGATGATATTGCTCCAGAACAGCGGTCAGCGAGCTCTGATCGTGCAAGTCGCCCTGAATAATGCTAATATCATTCTGAATGTGCTGGATACGCTCAAAGGTTACAGTGCTGGAACGACGCACCATTCCAACTACGTCATAGCCTTTTGAGAGTAAAAACTCCGCCAGGTACGAACCGACCTGGCCGGTCACACCGGTGATGAGGGCAGTAGGTATAAATGATCCTTTTCAAAATTCAGTGGTTGAATTATAAGCGCGAATAAAAATACGTCAAGTGCTTGGCAAAAGGGTGATTAACCTCATCCGATAAATTTATGGCGTACCTATTACCTGTAAACCGCATAGTCCGCAATTCCCGTTTCCAGTTCATATGGGGGTTCAACAAATTCAAAAACATGATCCGAGTTTTCGAATGGAAACCGCAAGGTATACCGCCGCGCCTAGCTAAGCTAATGCAAGCGCGATGCCAGCATTTGTACCCCAAAATTTTATCTGCTTCTTTAGCGTCATTATTGAGGGAATCATCTTTGGGAATTTTCCTTATCCCCGTTTCACCTGCCGCCGGTCCCAGAGCCAGCCGCCGATAAGGATGGCCGCGCTGATGACCGCTATGGCTGCAAAAACAAAAAATATATGAAAGACCCTCAGTCCTAGGCCAGCATAACGACTGAAGTACCAGTAACCGAACAGCACAAGAAAAACCCCTTCCACTGCTAGGATACGTCCCAGCCAGCGGTCGCGGGTGGCGCGTTGCCAGGTCAGGACCTGGGCAGCCAGGGCGGCTTGGAAAAGCAACAAGATAACGCGGTAACGCGGGTTGTCCCATTGATCACCACCGGCGCGAGCGGCTGAAATAATAATCCACGCCCAGGAAACCAGCCAAAGCCACAACCAGGCGAGGCGTTCCCGTTTATCGACTATTTTCCAGATGGAACGCAGGCTGTAGAGCAGGAATGGGAGCAGCGCATACCAGCCCAACCCGCGCAGGATACCCAGGGCACGCATCGGCCAGACCGCCGGGTCGGCAATTGCCGCCGGCAATACCGGCTGAGTAATCCCATAGCCGATGATAAATGGCAAATGCAGCGGTTCTGGTAAAACACTAAAGATCGTCTGGAGCCAACCGGAGTTTCGTTCGGTGACATAAGCGCTATAATTTGCTGAATACCGCAGCCAGTTGACCAGGTTCGCCAACGGCCCACCCGGGACCTGAAGCGTGCCTCCCACCACCTCACCCAGCAACAATGCTGCCAGCACAACCACAACCGCCACTCCGGCTACCCACCACCAACTGATGCGGCGCTCTTTTTCCCGCAACCAGACCCAGACACCCAATCCCACCAGTGCGGCTACCACCACCCCCGGCGAAAAGAGCACCATGCCGAGGAGACTGCCAGCCAGCCATAGCCAGGCTGTTCGATGGCGGTTCGCAAGCCAGTCCACCACACCCCAGAAGGCCATCGCAATAAACAGGATCAAGAACGGCTCGCGTATTTGCGAACTGCCCACCAGGAGAGACTCAGGGTACAGCGCCATGATCCATCCCATCACCAGCGCCACGCTCTCCCCCCAACTCTGCCGCGCCCCCTTCCAGGCCAGCGCCACACCGATAGCTCCTGCCAACGCGGAAAGCAAGACGATCAACCAGGGACGGTGTGCATCCGGGCTGAGGAAACGGTAGAACAGGCCGTTAAAGAAAAGCAGCCCGCCGTACTGATCCTCGGAACCATAAGATTTGTCAAAAGCCCTCCATAATGGATCACCGGAGGATGCCAATCCCCAGGCTTCTGAATCGTATGTATAGGCGTCGCGGAAGATATAACCTGAATTATGCACCACGGTATCGTTTCCATAAGGGGGCAGGATGTACGAGAATGTCATGCCCAGCCCGAGGCGGAGGAATAGTGCCAGGAGCAGCATCAGCATCAAGGTCCGGGGTGCGCCGGCAGAGCGCCAGAGCGCGGTGAGTGCCAGCAAGCCAAGCGTCAAAACAAAGGCATAAGCCAGCCAACCGATCCACCATGTTCCCGGACCGAGCAGCGAAAGAGCCAGGGCCAGGCCGAGACTGACAGGTAGAATCCAACGCAAGTCACGCAGGAAGGTTTTCATGTGTTTCCTTGTTCAGGAGAGAAATACCCCACCACAGTATAACAAACAACACCAACGTCTGGATGGGAACAGAAAAGCGCGGTTATCACCATGGCCGAGCAAGGTTTGGATGATGGAGGTAAATCAGACGACACTGGCAACAAACCAGACGAAATTATCCATTTTCAGGGTCTGGTGCATTTTCTTCCAAATTAACTAATCCCTTCGATGGCCAGGTTTTACTCGATCAGGTCGTGGGTCCAAATCGTTTATCATATCAATCAAAACAGATTTCGGCCTTCCCAGCAAGAATAACCATTATCCTCACACGGCGAATATCCGGAAGGATATCAGGGATCACGCATAAACACGCGCAGATAAGTGTCTGGTACGCAATTCAATGCCCATGTAGAACGAGGAGGTTCATAAAACTCATCGGTATTGACATAAGATTTCCAATCCAGGAAATTTTTTCCTGAAACAAAAAAACATTGGCATCTTCTTACCAACGGCGGGCCAATTCCTCGTCCCAAAAGCCATACTGTGCAAGGTTGTTAGAATCGCCAGTTTTAAAATAATTCCAATTCCCATCGAATTATTGCGAAAAAACCCGGATATCAGGTACATATAAAAGCACCGCTGCTGCATTTTCCCCATCCCAATAGACCAGACTCTGCGAAGGAATCGCTTCTGCCAAATATTGATTGCTCTTCTCAAATGCTTCGATCACATTCCCGGTACATGTCCATTCCCGGAATCCACCACCGAGAACAATGGAAAAAAAGCGCCCCGTCCTCAGTCCCGGACCGAACAACTGCTGGACCCAACCATATACCAGGTATGAAAGCGACGCTTTCTGGATCCAGAAACCATAATCCTGGAATGGGCTGTAGGTGCCCTCGGCAAATAAATAACCTTTGTAAAGATACAGCCCCTCATCCAGGATGGACCGCTGGGTAAATGCGAAATTAATCGCCCGAGCCAAATAGACCACAAAACCCACCAGCGCAAGCACAAGAGGGCATTGTTTCATGAAAAGCGATTCCGCTTTTGTCATTTTCTACCAGGCTTTTTGCAGCATCTAATTAATCTCCTGAAGCTTGTACACACCCAAGGCGGGTCTATGCTACAAGCACTTACTCCCACCAATAAATCATACATTCAATCCTTCCAGGGTGCGGTTGGCGCGTTCGATCCATGAATATTGCCGCACAGCGTGGCGGGCGCGTTGACCGAGAGCCTGCCGCCGTTTTTCATTGGCCAGCAGCCCGCTGAGAGCGGATTCCCATGCCCCAATGTTATCCGGCGGGCAGAAGACCGCAGTCGCCTCATCCAGCACTTCGCGCAAGACTGGCAGGTCGCAGGTCAGGATGGCGCGCCCGGCAGCCATGTACTCGAACATCTTCATCGGGCTGCAAATCTCGGCAGTGTTCCCGCCGCTGGAGGTTGCCACAGTCCGTTGGTAGGGCATCAGCAGCACGTCCGCGGCTGACTGATACATTGGGATGCGTTCGTTCGGCACGAAGCCGGTGAAGGTGACGTTGGTCAGGGCTTGCTCGGCGGCGCGGGTTGCCCAGGTTTTCACGTCCGCGGAACGCCCTCCCACCCAGACGAAACTGGCTTGCGGGAATTTTTCCGCCAATGCTAGAAACAGGTCCGCGCCGCGGCCTTCGTAGAGGTGACCGGTGCAGAGTACGGTGGAGGCGGCGGGCAGGCCAAGATCACGGCGGGCAGGCTCGGGGTCCGGCAGCGAAACGTAACGCTCGAGGTCCACTCCGTCCGGAGCAATTACAGTTTGTTCGGTTGGCAAGTGCAGGGCGCACCGCAGCGCGTCGGTGATGGGGAGCAGGCGCTTGTGCCCAGGGAGGGCTAGAAAAAGACGCAGCCAGAGCGGGCCAAAGCGCCCAGACGGGAAGTCGTGCAACTCCAGCAGGGACGGCATCCCGACCAGCAAGCCAAGCGCGGCGGACTGGAGCGGCCAAACATATAACAGGTCCGCGCCGAGGCGACGGGCATGCCAGACGGCTTTCCACGGGAATATGCGGCGGGTCCGGACAGACAGCCATTCTATGTTGAAGAGCATGCGGAGACCGTAGTGTTGTTGCAAAGCGGTAGGTTTCAAACCTTCAGGCTGTGGACCGGGGACCAGCAGAATGACTTCATGCCCCAGTTGAGTGAAGGCCTGGCAGACCTTCATCACCTGGATGCTGTTGGCCGTGTCGGATGGAACTTGCGACGAAGAAATACAAACTATTCTCATTTTTCAATGAGATCCTTCGTCATGATCATTGTTCGTATCAAGCAATCCCAATCTCATAGCAGACAGTTGTTCGGCGATCAGACCGATGAAGAAAAACAACAATCCGGTTACGATTGCCAGCATTGCCCCTACACTTACCCCGCGAGCACGCAGCAAAATCGGAATTCCCCAGGCAAAACCGAAACCGATACAAAGGACCGATAGCGACAGGAATATCCTGAGCGGGTTGAACAGCATGGCAATGTTGATGATCTCCATAACTGTCTGGATAGCTGTGTAGATATTTATCGTGCTCTTTCCAGTTACCCGCTTTTTGATGGTGATGGGATGTTCCAAAACCAGATGGCGTTTTTTGATAAAAATCAAAGTGATCACATCACTGAAAGCCATCGAGTCCGGGCAAATGGATAAATATCTCTGCACAAGTTTAGTCTGATAGAGCTTAAAGCCGGAGTTCAAATCCGAAATATGGACAGGCATGAGCAGGGCGGCAAATTTTCGGATCATCCACTTGCCAAAATTACGATACAGGCCTGAGAAGCCTTGTTTGCCTCGATTCCCTACCATCAGGTCGGCATCTTTCTCCAGGGTAAACCGGAGCAATTCGTCCAAATCGCTTAACTCATGCTGACCATCGGCATCAATTGTCACTACGTACTGGGTGTCAGCATTAAGAAGACCTGTCTTGAGAGCGCCACCATACCCGCGATTGACCTTATGATGGATGATTTTTATGTCAGGATACTCTTCATAGTTTTTCAGGATCGCGGGGGTCTCGTCACTGGACCCGTCATCGACCAGGATTAACATCCATTTATGGTCAAGGCAATAAGGGACCAGTTCTGTAAGCAGACCAAGTAGAGAGGCCGCTTCGTTAAAAATGGGGACGACGACGGAAAGTACCGCCGAACCCGGACCCGAATTTGGTTTCTGGTTTCGTTCCATACGCATCATCCTGAAAAGAACACAACGCCATCAACACGAAGGCATAAAACCACTAATCTTTTTAAAAACAACTCGCGAATTTCGTGCCTTTGCGGCCTTGTTGAACACATTCCGGTTAATTCCGGCAAAGCCCATATGATTTAAAGACCCCCCCTGCGAGTAACGTAATTTGAGCAGGATATACCCGTCATTCTGCATCACCACTGTCACCGGCAGGCTGGCTAATATCTCTGGCGCGACCTCGAAATCAATCACCAGATAATCGGCTTTTAGACTCACTGCCAGAGGAACCAATCCTTCCAGCCGTTCCTGCGGATCGGTTATAGCCTGCAGGGATTCCCATTGTTCAGTGGTCTCCAGCCAAGCCGGGAGAGCGGAGCGGTCAGCATAACCCAGAATACCACTGTCTCGCGATGAGTACACCAAGGGGCGCAGGGCCGCGTAGCGCACACTGAGCGTCTGCGATGTGGTGGCCGGATCCTGGTTGAAGAAAAGCACCCCTTCTCCGGGCTGAGTCTGTGTGCGCAGGGTGGCAATCAGTTCGTCAATTGGACGATTGGACACGCATATCAGGCGGGCCTTCGAGATGCAGGTGATAACGCGCAGCATGGCACTCACATCGGGGCGATTGGTAGCCGCCCAAAAACCGAAGAGTACAATCCCCAAACCAATTACCCCACGGCGAGCCTGTAGATTGACCAGGCGGGGAGTTAACTCAGCCAAAGGCCACAGCCAGAATAGCAGCAAGAGCGGCACGAAATAGCGCAGGCAACGCACCAACTCGGTTTCAAGTGGCAGGATGTGAAGCCACTGTTCGACCATTCGTTCGACGAATGGAACCAGGATACTTACAATGAATATTCCTGCCGCCCACAGCAATACTACCTTGACCGGCGTACGATCGTCTTTTTTAATCAGCCAGGTAACTACAAACCCAACCAGGGCCACCGGGAGGAGCAGGCTGAGGGTCATGTTCCACAAGAAAGTACCCAAAGCAGCGGGGGCGTTGAGCAGGTCAGCCGGTGAGTAAGTTTGCAAGACCGTCATCACCGTAGTGTAGTCCGCAGCCTGGCCGCGCACATTGTAGGATAAGTAATTGATTGCAAAGGGAATAAGGGGGATTAGGAACAGGACGCCCAGCCCCAGCATGACCAGAATCCGCCGCCTCCAGTTCCAGCCCTTAGGTTGCAGCAGCCAGAGACTGAGCCAGATGGCAAACCCCCAGGCCGGGGCGCTGATCGGATGTACATACACTAGCAGCCCGGCGAAAACCATCAGCCAGGGCCAACGTCCGGGACGGTCCTTCCAGACCAGAACAAGCGTCAGCAAAAATGGCAGCACCGATTGGAAGGTAACGCGTGGTAGCGCATCCCGCCATACGCCCCAGATCTCGCCCAAGCCAATATTGATGACCATCATGGCAGTAAGGAAGGCCAGCAAAAAAGCCCAGAAGCGGTTCTTAAACAGAACCCGACCCAATAAATAAAAACCAAGCAATTGCAGGAAGGTTTCCGGGAACACCAACCAGGTATACGCCAGGCCATAGTCGCCGGTCAGATGGTTCAGGGCGCGGATCAGGGGAATGTGGATGGTGGCGTAAATGCCAATATTGTTCGAATCGCCCAGAGCAGGGTCGTTCTTGAACCAGTCAGGGTGGTCCAGGGCAGCGGCATAACTGGCAATATTCCCGCCGTCACCGGAAAGGATCACAACTGGATAGTTCGCCTCCAGACGGCCCAGGAAATACCAACCCGCATAAGTAAGAAAAATGACGATAACCAGCCAATCCCAACGGTTGACGCCGGGAAGAGCAAACCGCCGCTTCATTGGACGGCGATCCATGCGAGCCCCATCAGACCGGGCTTCGGTAGTTGAGGATGGATGCAAATCCGATTCTGGTTGTTGAGGTTCGGCCCGCGCTCGGCAGTGGACTTCCCACAGGCCGCGCAAGGTGATAAAACCGATGGAGACGATGAAGTACCCCGAGAGAATAACGGCCATCATCAGATACCCGTAGCGCGGCACCAGAGAGAATATCAAGGCCAACTCGATGACACCCGTCAGCATGGAAATCAAGACCGGATAGCCTGCCTTGCCAAGAGAGAGGAAAAGAGAGCGATTCCACTGGAAGGTACTGGCAAATCCATAGCCAGCAATCAGGATCAACAACAGCGGATAGACGGGACGAGCTTGCGGTTTGTAGAGAGTGGGAATGATCCACCAGCCGGTCAGCGCCCAGGCAACCCAGATCGCCAGTACGACCCCGCCGGTGATCGCAGTGATTCGTTTGAGCAGGCGCAGGGTCGTACCCCATTGGAGCTTGGCAATCGTGCGAGAAATTTCAGTATAAGTCGGTGCAATGAATGGATCGAGGATCAACGTGATAGGGATGATCAGTGTCACGGCGATCTTAAAATACCCCACAGCCGTCGTGTCGAGCAAATTCGCCATATAAAGTGGGATGTTATCACGGAAGAGCAGGTTCATCGTACCGTTTAGATTAGTATTAAGCGCGAACATGATCAACGAGCGTTTTCCAGGTAAGGTTCGCAGTGGGATTTTCCACCAGCCTGGTCCCAAAACATGCTTCAATTCGCGCAGCGCCAGTATGACCAAGGATAAACCCACATACGTTTTACCAAGAATATACGCCAGCAGGATGGCTTTCAACAAATGGGGAGCTGCGATCAAGTTACTCCAGCGAAAGAGCACGTAAGTCCCGCCGATCACAGAACTGGTGATGATGCTATAGATCAGATTGACGCGTGCGAGATGGTCGAAACGATGGGTGGCTTGCAAAACCCCGGTGGAGGTCTCATAAATCAGGTTGCTAAGTATAATGAGGCCATAGAAAACAAAAATGGGAGCTGTTGTGGCGTCACCGGCGAAAACCTTGGAAGCCCAAGGGGCGAGAAACACCAGCGCCAGAAAGGCGATGATCGACGTGGCTGCTTCCGTCAGGCCAGCAGCCTTAACCAAGGCAGCAGCCTCCTGCTTTTTATCATCTGCGAGGGATGGGCCCAGGTGTTTGACCACCACCTCGCTCATCCGAAAGGACAGGAAGCGGTTGATGTTGGATGCAAAGGTTTGAATGATAGCAACTACGCCCCAGCTAGTCACACCGATCAGGCGAACGGCAATGATAGTTTGACCGAAGCTCAAAACAGATGAAATCACATTGCTGCCGAAAAGGTAGCTGCTGTTGCGCACTATCCGGCGCAGAAGATTGTCCTCTTTCCAGGTCGCTGAGAGCTTTTGGAAAATGGTCACGGAGTAGTCACCTCTTTGGCCCAGTCACGCTCATTGCGGTACCAGTCCACGAGATGTTTCATCCCCTCGATCAAGTCCATCTGTGGCTCCCAACCAAGCAAGCGTTTGGCCTTGCTGATGTCGGCCCAGTTGGCAAGGATATCGGCACGGTGGGCAGGGTGGTTCTGAAGGTGCACCTTTTTACCGGTCAGTTCTTCCAGCATGGCGATCATCTGGTTAATGGTGATGGTTTCGTGCCCGCCCAGGTTGATGGTTTCATAGCCCATCGGCTGGAGCCCCAGGATGGTGCCGCGCGTAATGTCATCCAGGTAGGTAAAGCCGCGCGACTGTTCCCCGGTCCCGTATAGATGTACCGGCTGGCCTTCGGAAATCCACTTGGTGAAACGGAACATGACCATGTCGGGGCGCCCTGCCGGGCCATAGACGGTGAAATAGCGGAAGACAGTTACATCCAGGCCGTGCATAAAATGGTACGCGTGACACAAAACCTCGGCGCTCTTCTTGCTGGCCGCGTAAGGCTGGAGTGAATGATCCGATTCGGCGGTCTCAGGTGTGGGCAGCGGCGGGTTAGCTCCGTAGATGCCTGCTGTGGAGGCCTGGATAAATTTTTTAATCCCGCGCTGACGGGCTAATTCGAGCAGGTTGAGCGTCCCGATCAGATTGGTTTCCATAAAAGCCCAGGGATCCTGGATGCTGTCGCGGACCCCTGCGCGGGCCGCCAAATTGATGACCGCCTCGAAGGCGGGAAGTTTCTCCAACGAAGCGCGCTCCGTAATATCGAGTTTCTGGAAAGTGAATCCGGACAGTGCCTGCAATTTCCGCAGGCGATATTCTTTCATGCGGACATCGTAGGCATCGTTCAGGTTGTCCACACCGGTGACGGCGTGTCCCTGTTCGATCAGCATTTCGGTGACGCGGCTTCCGATAAACCCGGCAACCCGGTAACCAGATAATTTGCCATTAGAGTCTGACAACCTTCGGATTGTCCTTGCCCAGCTTCCCCAGCGCGTTGCGACTATCAAAGATGAATTTGGCTGCATTCAGGATAGCCTTGTAATCATAGATCTTGTGGTTCGTCACGGCGACGACCATGTCCGCAGCACGCACAGCAGCCATCAGGTCCGGCACGCTGCGCATCTCGGCGCCCTCCTGGGTCTTCAGGGTTGGGATATACGGGTCGTGGTATTCAACCGTCGCACCCTTCTTCTGGAGCAGGCCGATCACATCCAGCGCCGGGGACTCGCGAATGTCGTCAATGTCGGGTTTGTAGGCCACGCCCAGGATGAGACAGTGCGTCCCCTTCAGCGCTTGACCGCGCTCGTTCAGCGCCTCAAGGATGCGGGTTACAACGTAGCGCGGCATGTTGGTGTTGATCTCGGAGGCCAATTCGATGAAACGCGCCGTGTACTGGTAGGCCTTCATCTTCCAGGAAAGATACAGGGGGTCGATCGGGATACAGTGCCCGCCCAGACCGGGTCCGGGGGTGAACTTCATAAAGCCGAAGGGCTTGGTGGCAGCCGCGTCGATCACTTCCCACACATCCACCCCCATCCGTTCGCACATGATCGCCAGTTCATTGACCATGCCGATGTTGACCATGCGGAAGGTGTTCTCCAGCAACTTCGCCATTTCGGCTGCTTCTGCTGACGAGACCGCATGGATGTGCTGGATGGCTCCGCCGTACCAGGCCGCCGTGACCTCTGTGCAGGCTGCGGTGATGCCGCCCACCACTTTGGGTGTATTCAGGGTGGTGAAATCTTCGCGGCCTGGGTCAACCCGCTCTGGAGAGAAGGCCAGGAACCAATCCTCGCCGACCGTCAGACCGTTGGCTTCACCCAGCATCGGCAGCAGGACCTCGCGCGTAGTGCCGGGATAAGTGGTTGACTCCAGCACGACGACCATGCCCTTGTGCATGTACTTCGCCAGTTGCTCAGTGGCAGACAGGATGAACGACATGTCCGGGTCACCGGTTTTACGCAACGGTGTCGGGACACATATACTGACCGCATCACTATCTTTCAGCGCCGAGAAATCCGTGGTGGCTTTTAGATGGCCGGATTTAACCAGTGGAGCGAGCCGCTCCGTGGGAATATCCGGGATGTAGCTGACGCCCTTGATCAGCGAATCGGCTTTACGTTTGTCCGGGTCAATCCCGGTGATGTTAAATCCCGCCTCGGCAAACACCACCGCCAGCGGCAAGCCGACGTAGCCCATACCGAGGATTGCCACACGTGCTTTCTTTTCACGAAATCTCTGGATCAAAGCTTCTCTTTGGCTCATAGATTGATTCCTTTTCATTCTCACTGGCTCAACAAATCTGACATGTCAGACCTGTTGAACTTGTTGAACTAAAACAGACTTAACTGCTTCGGGTCTTCCTTCGGCTCTTCTGCCGCCACGGGCACGGAGCGTTTCAGCGCAGCGCGCGCCTGCTCCAGCAGTTTCGGCAGTTGGGCAAAATCTTTCAGAATGGCGGGTTTCAACGCCGCTTGATGCAATGCCGCCGCCGGGTGGAACATGGCAATCACAAACCTGTCACCCACGCGCCGCATCTGTCCATGGACAGAACTGATCTTCGCGCCGGGCATGTACTTGCCCATCGAGAACCGTCCGAGTGTGATGACGATTTTTGGGTTGATGGCCGCAATCTGGCGCTCCAGATACTCATTGCAGGCCGAAAGTTCTTCGGTGAGCGGGTCACGGTTGCCCGGCGGACGACATTTTACAACGTTGCCAATCCACACGTCTGAACGCTTCAGCCCGGCTTCGGCCAGCAGTTCGTTCAGGAAATTCCCAGCCGCGCCGACAAATGGCCGTCCCTGTTCGTTTTCGTGAAAACCCGGTCCCTCGCCGGTGAACATGATTTCTGAGTTCGCTGGTCCCTCGCCAGGCACCGATAATTTGCGCGAATGATACAGCGCACACTTCTGGCATGTTGAAACTTCTTTCGCAATTTGGGCAAGCGTTTCTTCGGCGCTCATGCAGCCTCCAAACCGTTCAGGTCTTCCAGATTCATCAAAATGGCATCTTCGTTATTATCTTTGTAGTATCGGAGGCGGACACCCGCCACAACAAAGCCATATTTTTTATACAACGCCAGTGCACTCGCGTTCCCGGCTCGCACTTCCAGAAAGACATGTGCGGCCCCTTCAGCTCGCGCTGAAAGCAGTGCCGCTATCATCAGCCGTTCTCCTATGCCCTGCCGCCTGAAATCCGGGTGGGTGGCAATCGTGGCAATATGTGCCTCGTCAACAATCAACCAGAGCACCAGCATGGCCGCAATGCGCCCACCGGATTCGGCCACCCAGTTGCGCGCGACTGGGTTCTCGGTCAATTCAAAGCGGAACGAGCGCTCCGGCCACGGCAGGCTGAACGAAAGCGTGTCAATCTCGTGGACAATGGGAACATCCTCCAGCGTCATGTGCCGGATGGCAAGGTTCACGCCGGCAGGCCTCCTGCCACGTGCAGGTAGATCGGAGCCAGCGAAGCAGCCGCGTTTGTTTTGCCCGCCTTCCAGCAGTTCCAGGCAATCTCGGCTAGAACCCCCGGCCTGCGAACGCACTGCGCCGGGGAGGCCAGCATCACATTTTTGAACTTGCGCGCCAGACGATGACGGTCTTCGGCGGTCAACTCGCCGCAGACGATGACCGGCTTGCGAATTTTCTTTTCAAGTTCCTCAGCTGTTGTAGTCGTGGCCGGACCTTCAGCCTGCCACCCGCTTCCTGTGGGTTTGTACCAGCCCACAGCCAGACGAGCACGCCCGGCCTGTAACACGGCGACCAGTTTCCGGTCTGAGAGCGGGATGGAGGCCGCCACAATATCCAGGGTGGGAATTCCAATCAATGGTAAATGCCGCGCCATTGTCAATCCCTTGACAAAGGCCAGTCCCACCCGCAGGCTGGTGAACGAACCGGGGCCAATCGCCACGCCCAGAGCCTCGACTGAGTCCATCGTCACACCGACCCGCTCCAGGAGTCCGGCAAGCGCCGGGGCGAGTTGTTCGGTATGGTGGGCGCGGCTCTGCCAGAGGAGTTCGCCGGGTATGGTCGCCCCGTCGTAGAGTGCCAGCCCAATCTGGGCAGTGGAGGTGTCGATCGCCAGTAGCATCAGTCGGCTCCGTAAATAGTCTGCCGGAGGGAATCCAGCAGGCTTTCATAGCGTGTGCCGCGCGCCGCAAAACGCATGGAGCGATGTTCTTCAGATTCATATTCCAGCCAGGCCCATAACCGTTCGATAGGCAGGATGGGTTCGACGCGCTCCGGCCATTCGATAAAGAGTGGGCCATGAGCCAGCATGGCGTCGAGGTCGACTTCTTCGGCCTCTCCCAGGCTTTCGACCCGGTAGGCGTCGAAATGGGAGAGTTGCGCACCATCGGGACGGCGGTAGACGTTGACCAGCACGAAGGTCGGGCTCGAAACATCATCCAGCGCACCCCAGCCGCGCGCCACACCCTGAACAAAGGTGGTTTTACCCGCGCCGAGGTCACCCTGAAGGCAGATCAAATCGCCAGGCAGGAGCAGCGCGCCGAGGCGCATCCCCAGGCGGCGGGTCTGTTCGGGGGATTTACTGAAGAATTCAAATGTATGCGCGTCCAGGATAGGCATGGCGAGAAGATTATACTACAGGGTTTTTGGAGGGTTTTCAGTCATAGAGGACCCGTTAATCTGTCGTAGATGCAGCCCTTGCCCCCATCCAGAGTCCTTCGTGAGGTTTACCCGGACAGACATGCAGGTTCGATCCTGAAATTATGACATGATAACTTCCACCGGTTCGTGGGTCAGACCAACCTGCTTTCCCAAGATGAGCGCAATCTGTCGTGAAGCGTCGGGACGGGCAGCGCGGCGGCAGTTTTTCACCACCTTCTGCCGCTCATTTGAACGGCAAACCCAGCGCGTCAGAGCGCGGACCACTGAAAGTGGTTCCGGTGCCCAGACACCCACCCCCTCGGATACGACAAAATCCACATTGCCGTCTTCCTGGCCGGGCAGTTTGGCATACAGGATGATTGGCAGTTCGGCAATGAGCGCCTCAGCAATCGTCCCCGGCCCAGCTTTGGTGACGATGATGTCGGCAGCACGCATGAAGTCTGACATGTCATGGATAAAACCATATATAAAGACGGGATTCTGCCATGTCTGTTCTTTAAGTTCCGCTTCGAGTTTGCTGTTCCGCCCGGCCACGATAACCAGGCACACATCCAGCCCCGATTCGTCAATGGCGCGGGCCGTCTCGGCCAGCGGTCCCATTCCTTCGCCTCCACCAACCAGCAGGATCACCTTCTTGCTCTTCGGCCAGCCAAAATGCTTGCGTAGAAGAGATTTGTCACCCATCGGAGCACTGCAAAGTTGTGAGACTGGCTGCCCAACTACGCGGACTTTTTCGGGTGACATGGTGTATTGAATGGCAATCTGGCGAGCCATTTCGGTCGGGACGATGATCAGGTCGGCTCGCTGGTCAAACCACAGGGCGTGCGTGGAAACCATGTCTGTTACCACAGTGACAAATGGCGGGCGGTTCTTCCCGAGGGCCTTTAGTGCAAAGGTAGTTGCCAGCGGGTGGACACTGACCAGCATTTCACTGTGATGGTCGCGCACCAACCGACGGGCGGCACGCCGGACGTAAGGCCAGAATATCGAGGTCACAAAGCGCGCCTGCGACCGGCCGTCGCTGATGTCAAACATGGCACCCCACAGTTCGGGTACGCGCACCATGTCCGGGTAGGCTTCAGGCAAATGGTTGAAAGGAGGCGGGGCATAATCTTTGAGGAAATCCACCATTTGCGTTATCACAGCCTCTCCGAACTCACATTGAATGGCCTCGATGATTGCCTCACAGGCCGCGCGGTGCCCACCACCTGTATCCGAGAAAAGGAAGGTCATATGGGGTTTGTCAGTCGGAAGTTTGGTCATGTGGTTCCTTCGAAAGAACGGCCTTTATCCGGCGGGCCAGTTCACGGCGCGTCAACATCACGCGCCGCCCACAGCCTTTGCACTCCAGACCGATGTCCGCGCCGAGGCGGGTGACGATCCATTCGTAGGAGCCGCAGGGATGCGGTTTGCGCAGGCGCAGGAGGTCGTTGAGTTGCAAGTCGGGGAGCATAGGGAGATTCTAACGCAAATGGCGCAAATTGACGAATGTCCGCGAATATCTTTTGTGATACACTTACTCTGACCGTTTTTAACCCGGAGAAACTCCCATGCCCGATCATGAAACCTACTCTATTGAAATCGCCGGGATCAAGCGCGACCTGCGGCTGTTTGAGATCAAGCCCGGCCTGAGAATCGCTATCCTGAACATTCTCGGCGATACCGAGCTCGTCCAGGCCGCTGCAAACGCACTGGCCAAGGCTCTCAAACCTGTGGACTTTGACATCCTGGTCACAGCGGAAGCCAAGTCCATCCCGCTGGCATACGCCCTCGCCGTGGAGATGAAAAAACCCTACATCGTCCTGCGCAAAGTCTACAAACCCTATATGGGCGCGGCGCTCATCGCCGAAACCTTGTCCATCACCACCGGTGAGCCGCAGACCCTGTTCATGGACGAAAAAGACCAGGAACTGGCCCGCAATAAAAAAGCCGTCATCGTGGATGACGTGATCAGCACCGGCTCGACCTTGCAGGGTATGAAGATGATTATGGAAAAGGCCGGGGCCGAAGTTGTCTGCGTGGCGGCAATTTTGACCGAGGGCGAGCGCGCCAAGTGGGATCACATCATTGCCCTGGGACACTTGCCATTGTTTACCGGCTAAGCCGCTGAAGAAATTCGCTTCTTTTCTGCTTGTGTTACGTAGTAGTCCCGGTTCCTGCACGGGGCGTGGTAGTCCCGGTTCCAGCACGGGGCGTGGTAGTCCAAGTTCCAGCACGGGACAGGGGATATAGCCCGATTTGAAAGCATAAACTTCCATTTTTTACCTCGACCCCGAAACCGCTCCAACCAAGACGGGTGTCCCTGCCGAGGAAAATTATCAGGAGCAAACTAATGAAAAAATCTATATTCGAACGCATGGTGGAGAAGGCATTTTGGGGTCTGGAAGCCAGGTATGGTTTCAAGAAAACCGAGACCAAATTCGAGAGCCGTAGCGTAACCGTCCGCTTCCAAAATGCCACTACCGAAATTCTCTTGAACTATGAAATCGGTAATACACCCTGGCTGGAAATTGCCGATGTGCATAACACTGAGAACAAGTCCACGCTCGGATGGCTGCTCGTCGAGACAGGCGTTGACAAAACCCCGCTGCCGGAGCAGGCTTTTCACCCAACATCGTTGAATGAAGGTGAACTCGAACCCGTTCTGCAAACAATGGGCCAGCAACTGCTGGATCATGGCGCAGACTTGCTCAAAGGCAATTTCGCGATTATGCCAAAATTGCAGGACCGCGCCAGAAAATATGCCCTGGAATGTGACCGCTATCTCTCCATCCGCAAACCGAAACCTTAGCATGTACTCTTTTTTTCGCCCGCTGCTCTTCAAACTTGACCCGGAAACTGCCCACCACCTTACACTGCAACTAATCCGACTGGGCGCGTACCAGCCATTGAACTTCCTCCTGCGGGCCATGTACACTGCACCGGGAAAGCCGGTGGAAGCTTTTGGGCTGCATTTTCCGAATCCGGTTGGGCTGGCGGCGGGGTATGACAAGGATGGTCTCGCCTGGCGCGGACTGGCGACTCTCGGCTTCGGTCACATCGAAATCGGGACCGTCACACCCCTTCCGCAGCCGGGGAATCCGAAGCCGCGTGTTTTCCGGCTGGTGGATGACCGGGCGGTAATCAACCGGATGGGGTTTCCGGGGCTGGGGGCAGAATATGTGGCAGGAAGGTTGCGCGGTAGTCCTGGTTCCAGCACGGGGCGTGGTAGTCCCGGTTCCAGCGAGGTAGTCCCGGTTCCCGGACGGGGCACGGGGCGTCGTCGCACACTGTCCCGATGCTCTTACAGGAACGACAGGCAAGTTATTGTAGGTGTCAATCTGGGCAAGAACAAAGATACCCCTCTCGAAAATGCCGCCAGCGATTACATTACCCTAATGCGACAATTCTCTCCGCTGGCCGACTATCTCGCCATCAATGTCAGTTCCCCCAACACCGTCGGTCTGCGCCGCCTGCAGGGACGCGCAATGCTCGAAGGTCTGCTGGGCGCGATTGCGAAGGAACGCGAGAATATTGCAGCAAACCGCGGGGGAAGTGCCCCCATCCTGGTCAAACTGGCTCCCGACCTTTTAGATGAGGAACTCGACGACGCTCTCGAGGTCATCGTGCGCACCGGCATGGACGGCGTTATTGCCACCAATACCACCCTGGGGCGCGCGGGGCTGCGGTCGGATCGGCGGGAAGAGACCGGCGGGTTAAGCGGCGAACCGCTCCGGGTGCGGAGTGAGGCGGTTTTACGTTCGGTGGTGAAAAAGCTGAGTGGCCGCCTCCCGGTTGTCAGTGTGGGCGGGATCATGAGTCCCGAGGACGCCAGAGCGCGGCTAGACGCCGGTGCGGCGCTGGTGCAGGTTTATACCGGGCTGGTGTACGCCGGGCCGGGGTTGGTCAAACAAATCCTTCAAAAACTGTAAAAGATTGATGTTCCCCCCGTTCTTGATTCCCGGTTAAACGGACATCCCGCCGAAGGTCTCGCAGAGGCAGATTTTCTCTGCGGGAAGTTTTTTTGCATTTTATCGGCTATGGCTCCAGGCAGAAGGGGATGGAACCACTCTGTCCGTCGGGTGTTTCTGTCTCATTATTCTGATCGTAAATCTTGATCCACTGGATTTCCGGGAACTGTTTGAGGTTGGCGTAGATGAGATTCGCGATCGTGTAAGTTGCCCCCTGGGATGCGCATGAACCGGTCAGGTAGACACGGGCAATGCCATTCTCAATGGTCAGGTTACTGAAACCGGTTGTACCGCTCAAGATGACCGCCAATCCTTGGGCTTTTTCCGCCTCCGTGGGACCGAGGAACAATTGGGTCAGGACCGCCTCTGGCAGCGAAGCGGGTGCCGGCACTGTGCGCGTTACCGCCGCTTCGTACGGCTCTGTGCCCACCTGGTAACGGGCCTCATCTGTGAAATAGATGGTGAGAGTCACCGTTGCCGGGGGAACCGGTTCGGTTGGCGCGGGAGACCCGGGAATACTGCAAGCCAGGATCGCCAGTGTGAGCACCAGAAAGGGAAAAACTAAACGGCGCATACTAACTCCTTCCGAATGACTGAATCTATGGAACGCGGGTAGGTGTCCGTGTTATTGCCATCCAGTGCGAGTTGGTGTGCGGGAAACAGTCGGTGCATAGGCTGATTATACACGCGGGCGTGCGATATAATCACCAAAAAAGGATGATTTATGCACATTCTGGTCACAAACGATGACGGCGTACAAGCCCCCGGCCTGCTGGCACTGGCGCAGGAACTGCGGAAATTGGGCAAAGTGACGGTCTTCGCCCCGGACCGCAACTGGAGCGCTTCAGGCCACGTCAAGACGATGGATCGTCCGCTGCGCGCCCGTGAAGTGACCCTGGCCGATGGGACGACTGCCCTCGCTACTGACGGCGCCCCCTCTGACAGCGTAGCGCTGGCTCTGCTGGGGGTGGTAAAGGAGAAGATTGACCTGGTGGTTTCGGGCATCAATCCCCACGAGAACATTGGCCACGATGTTACCTATTCCGGGACAGTGACGGCCGCCATGGAAGCTGTCATCGGCGGTGTGCCGGGGATAGCCATCTCGCTTAATTCACCGGAGGAGTTCCGTGATAGTCCCGGTTCCAGCACGGGACACGGTGTGCTGGATTACGATACTGCTGCCAGCGTGGCGCGGCAGGTGGCCGAGAAAGTGATGGCTGAAGAACTGCCCGAGGGCGTGTTGTTGAATGTCAATGTGCCATATTTGAAAGAAGACGAACTCAAAGGTTTTATGATTACACGCCAGGGGTTGCGCCTCTATCGCGACGCATTGGACGCGCGCAAAGACCCGCGCGGTAAGCCGTATTACTGGATCGGCGGTCAGTTCCCGATTGGCGTCCTCGAAGAAGGCACCGATTATGGCGCCATCAAGGCTGGCTACGTCTCCATCACGCCGCTGCAACTCGACCTGACAGCGCGCGAGGCAATGGAAGTGATGAAAAAGTGGAAGTGGAAATAGCAATTGGAAACTCTATACCAAATCCTGACCAGTCACATCACCCGCTACGCGTCCATACAAGTGCAGGATGTTTACAAACTGTTGCACCAGGCCGCGCTGGGAAGCGGACACGCCGTCCGCGACGAACAGGTGGCGCGGGACTGCCTGGAGCGCGAACTGGCTGAAATGGGTGCTGGTCCCGACGACCCGCTGATGGACCCGCTCTCCCCGGATGGACAAATCCTGCGCGTCCACCTGCGTCCGTATCTCCGGGCGGGGAAGGACCCGGAGACCCTCTTGCAAGCTTTCATCCGCACCGCCAACGAATGGCACGCTTCGCCGGAAAGACTCAAGGAGTATGGTGCGGCCGCGGCGCGGCTGGCGCAGGCGGGAAAAGGGCCGATCCGACGGGAGGAAATCGAAGCTTTTTTTGCTAAAATGGAAGAGCAGGATTTTCCCGCTGTGCATCATTCCGAAGTTTACGAGCGTCTTTACCGCCCGGCCTATCGGGTGGTTGCCAGGCAGTTTTTGGAGGAAAAATGAGCCCTTTCGCTTCTCCCCCTGACCCCATCATTTTCAACAACCAGGTATGGGAAATCGTCCGGCAGGTGCCGCCAGGCAAGGTGACCACCTACGGGCAGATTGCCCGGATGATCCCGCCGCCCGAAGGCGTGGAGGCAAAAAGTTACCTGTCCCTCGGTCCGCGCTGGGTGGGCGGGGCGATGGCGAAATGCCCGGACGATGTGCCCTGGCAGAGAGTCATCAACTCGAAAGGGGAGATCAGTTCACGTCCCGGGGCAGACGAACAGCGCCACTTGCTGGAAGAGGAAGGCGTGGAGTTCGACGAGCGCGGCCGCGTGGATTTGAACCGCTTTGGATGGGATGCGGCAGAATACGGTCCTGAACAGCCAAGTTTGTTTTAGAGAGGTGGATCACGACGGGCATTCTCGAAAGAGATAAAAAAACTATTGTTCACGCCACGTCCGGCCAGCCGGTCCTACCAATTTCAGATGATGTGCAAGCGCTGTGGGAAAATTCTGGAAGGCAGGCTGGATCTGTACAACGATCCCAGCCGAGAGTATGATGGCAAGACGCCGGTCTATTATTTCCGCAAGGTGCTGATGCTGGGAGTATCACCTATTTTCCGGTCACCTAGGATCGTTCGAATTTATGGAGATGATATGTATTTAGCATCTGAAACTCGTTATACCAGCATGTCCTACAAGCGTCTTGGGCGTAGCGGGCTGAAACTACCTCGCATCTCGCTTGGCTGGTGGTACAACTTTGGCAGCCTGGATGTTTTTGAGAATAGCCGGGCGATTGCCCGTTGCGCCTTCGACCATGGCATTACCCACTTCGATCTGGCGAATAATTACGGACCTCCGCCCGGCTCTGCTGAAGAGAACTTTGGAAGGCTACTCAAGCAGGATTTTACGCCCTACCGCGACGAGCTCATTGTCTCAACCAAGGCTGGGTATGATATGTGGCCCGGCCCGTATGGCGAATGGGGCTCGCGCAAGTATCTGCTCGCCAGCCTGGACCAGTCCCTTAAACGTATGGGACTGGAATACGTGGACATCTTCTACAGCCACCGCTTTGATCCTGAGACGCCGATCGAAGAAACCATGGGCGCCCTAGATACCGCCGTCCGGCAAGGAAAAGCGTTGTATGTGGGTGTTTCGAACTATCCCCTCGAGCAAACCCGCTTGGCTGCCAAGCTCTTGCGCGACCTGGGTACGCCCTGCCTGATCCATCAACCGCGTTACAGCATGTTCGACCGCTGGGTGGAAGACGGCCTGCTCGATGTGCTCGAGCAGGAAGGCATCGGTTGCATCGTCTTCTCACCTCTTGCCCAGGGACAATTGACCGACCGCTACTTGGATGACATTCCGTTGGGGGCGCGCGCTACCAAAACCGAAGGTGTCTGGCTGACACCCGACGATGTGAAGAAAGGCCTGCCGAAGGTCCGCAAACTGAACAATATTGCCGCACAGCGTGGTCAAAAGCTCGCACAGATGGCGATTGCGTGGGTGCTGCGCAAGACGCAGGTCACATCGGCTCTGATAGGAGCCAGCAGCGTCGGTCAGCTCGAGACCAATCTAGAGGCACTCGATAATCTTGAATTTTCCAGGGAGGAATTGGAGAAAATCGAAGATATTCTTCGATAAAAGAAGCTGATCAAAACTCCTCCAGAAGGATAGCGATTCTTCGACAAAGGATTTAAGGAAAACGCTTCCCCTTCTTGCAGGGAACGACCAGTTTATTTACCTGTCAATTCCACCACCAGTGTATCCAAAGCCAGGTCGAGCGGGACCTGGCTCGTTTTTGCCCCCTCGTCAATTTCGAGCAGTTTGTGATAAATGGACTCCAGCGCAGAAAGCGAAAACCGCTTCGCCTGGCTGGTCACTTTTTGCGCCACGAACTCGTGCAGTCCGAGCGCTTTTTGAACCTCGGAGATGCTCGCGCTGGCATCCAGCAGTTCACGTGCCTGGAGCAGCAGCCGGAATTGGCGGATGACCATGCCCCACAATTCGAAGGCTTCTTCATCTTCCAGCAATTGATGGAGCACGTGCTGGGCCTTTTTCCCATTTCCTTGACCGAGCGCGTCCACCAATTCAAAAACATTCCCTTGTGCACTGACGATGCTCACCCGGTCCACGTCCTGCAGGGTGACCGGGCGCGCAAAGTTGACGTAGGTGAGCAGTTTGGTGAGTTCCTGCGCAGCAATGCGCGTGTCCTCGCCGACCATTTCGGAGAGGCGCGCGGCTGCAGCCGGTTCGATCTTACCGCCCAGTTTTTTTGTCTCGGATTCAATCCAGCGCGGCATCTCCCAGCGTTTGGGTGTGTTGTAGACGTGGACCCCGGCCCGCGGTCCGGCCTGCGTAGTCCCGGTTCCAGCGGGGTCGTCCCGGTTCCCGCGTGGTAGTCCCGGTTCTCGGACGGGAGACGGGGCACGGGATGCCGCCCATTTTAACAGCCAATGGTCGCGTTTGAGTTCGTCGTACTCTGCCAGGGCGATGGTCGTTGTGGGCTGGGCCTTGTCCAGCAAATCGATGAATCTTTTCCGGGCCTCGGCGGAAGTAAAAGCCGAGCTCGGATGTACCAGCACCATCACACGGCGCGGCGCCAGGAAGGGGGCCGCGTTGACGGCAGTGTTGAGCGCCTCGAAATCCAGGCCGAGGCGACCGTCGAAGCGGGCAATGTTCATATCCGCGGTGGACGAATCGCCGAGACCGGCACATAGTTTTTCGATGTGCCCGGAGATGGCAAATTCGTCGTTGCCGTGCAGGAGGATAACGCTGGGAGAGTCAGGCATTTTTTTAACGCGAAGGATTAACCCTGGGTTGCCACGCGATGGAGCGAGAACTCCCCAAATTTGATTGGATAAACATCCACGATGGACATCCCTTGGGGGTCGCCGGAAGTAGTGACGCGCTGCTGGAGCACTGGTCCCAACGGCTGGCTGGCGATGAAACCGAACGTAGCCAGGGCGATGACCAGCGGTAAACGCTCGACCTTGTCGCGTTTACTTTTGGCCCCGGCCATTCCCAGCCACGCCAGCAGACCGGCGACAAAACCGGAAGCGACATAGTTCGTGCCGCAGTGGTCGTGAAGGGCGAGAGTGCGTTCGCCATTGTTCATCCGCACCAGCGCCTGGATGACGGCCTCGCGCAGGTCAGCGGTGGGAATATCACCGAGGATGAAGAATCCGCCCGGGAAGGAATAGCCCGCCAATCGCCGGGATGGGAAACGCTGGGACAGGATGTTGATGGTGGCGTGTTCCAGTCCGTGGTTGCGGCGGATGCGGGAGAGTACAGGGCTGTCGAGGATGGTCATGGTTGACTCCGATCTAAAAAGATTATACCTGTAAAAAAGACTTCCGAAGTTTAGGAAACTTCGGAAGTCTGAGGAGACTGAGTGTAAGACTAACCCATCGCAGCGGGGGCTGCTTCACGAGCTGGCACCGTCGTCGCCTGGATAAAGCCGATGTACATCAGCACCACACCGATCAACTCGGACAGGTAGAGCGCATCCACCAGGCCCATCTTGACAAACGAACCCGCCATGGCCGGGGCCAGCGCGCCGATGGCGATCAGCACGTTGCCAATCATGCGGTTGAGCAGCACACGCTTGCGCCAGAAGATGACCGCTGAGTAAATCGCACCGCCGACCAGCGTCAGCGTGCCGTAGATGTTCAGGAGGATGGTCAGGGCAATGGCCAGGCCGCCGCGCGTCAGGATGTCTTTGTATTGGGATGAGATAGCCACTGTCACATTATAGGATGCCGCGGCAGGCGTAAGCGGAGCGATCAGGACCAGGGCTGCAGCCAGCAACGAGACAGCGGTCAGGACTCCGGTCAGAGTCCAGGCAACGCCGCGCTTCCGCACGAGCAGGTGGATCGTCCCCTGGCCAAGCCAGGCAGCGGTCAGCATGGCTCCGCTCAGGTACCACAGTTTCAGCACCAGTCCGCTGAACGCCAGGCCAAGAATAACCTCACTTAATGTGCCAATGCCAAACCACAGCAGGCCGATACTCCAGAACAGCAGGTATGGGCCATGTTTCAGCAGGTAACGGCGGAAGACCGCCGCGGCGAAGGCCAACGTCACGAGGGTAGAGAGAAAGGGAATATAGTGCATAAAGCCTCCAATACAGGTTGTCTATATAGTATCGTAGCCGCGCAAGATGAGAACCGGCTGAATATTTGCTTAAGGTTTGGTAAATAAAAAAAGACCGATCCGAAGACCGGCCTAATCCGACAGCCCAATAGCCATCCTTTTTCGTCAGGAGAGTGCGTAGAAATTGAATCCATCCCCCAAATCTTCTATCACGATTGGCCTGTGTTCGCGCAAGATCAGGAAGACAACCCAGAGATCTCCGACTGCGCCTGCCGCGTTCATCACCGTCCCGGCCAGAATGGCAGCCAGAGCCCCCGTCGGCACAACCGCCAGGAGGATGATGCCAAGAATGGATAGAAGCACAAAGGGTGCAAGGGTAACCACCAAATATTGTCCGCGCGGGAGAAGCCATCCGGGCGCAGCGGCAAAGGCATACCAGCCTCGGAAGCCGAAAGTGGGCCGCGACCGTGTGAAAAGCCAGAAAAACAGGCCATGCACCAGTTCGTGCAACACCATCTGCCCCGCTGCGATTCCAACTAGCGAGAGTAACACATACAAAACGTTTGCCGATGTGATGACCAGTTCGAACGCGAGGATTGGGCGAATCAGTGATACATACAGAGAGAAAAACCATCCAAAGATGAACAGAAGAAAAACGCCTCCGATATTCATCCCCCAGAAGGCAGCCTTGTTTTTGGTCAAAGTGAGCGAATAGACCAGTGTGGCATTCCCGGGTCGCACATTCGTCGTCCGAAAAGAAGTGTCCATCAGGCCACCTTGCGCCCTTTTGGCAGTTCGCGCTGGATCCCAAACGCCAGTTCCAGCGCTTGGTAGACCGCACGCGCCTCCACGATTTCGATATCCTTCGGCCAGGGCTCACCCTTGCGCAGGCGCTTCGGGACAATGGCCGTCTTGAAGCCAAGTTTGGCGGCCTCGCGCAGGCGAACCGGCATCTGCCCCGGCATTCGCAATTCTCCGGCCAGGCCGATTTCGCCAATCAGTACGGTATCCGCCTTGACCGGCAGGTCACGCATCGAGGAGGCCACCGCCGCGGCAATTGCCAGGTCGGCAGCGGGTTCGTCAATCTTGAGACCACCGACCACATTGACGAAAATGTCTGCTTCAGCCAGTTTCAATCCGATGCGGCGGGTAAGCACGGCGGCGATCATCAGCAGACGATTGTAGTCCACGCCATTGGGGGTGCGGCGGGCATTGCCGAACTGCGCCGCGTTGGTCAATCCCTGCACCTCCACCAGCAGCGGACGGGTACCTTCCATCGTCACGGCAATCGCCGAACCAGCCGCGTTGACCATCCGCTCAGCCAGGAAAGCCTCCGACGGGTTGGTCACCTCGGCCAGCCCGCGCTCGACCATCTCGAACACGCCCACCTCGGCAGTCGCGCCGAAACGGTTCTTGACCGAGCGTAACAGCCGGTAGGCCTGGAAGCGGTCGCCTTCGAGATACAGCACCGTGTCCACGATGTGCTCCAGCACACGCGGCCCCGCAATCGTCCCCTCTTTGGTCACATGCCCGATGACAAACACCGCCGGTCCCGACGACTTGGCCAGTTCGCGCAGCCGGTTGGCCGACTCGCGCACCTGCGAGACCGACCCAGCCGCCGAGTCCATCTCGGGGATGTAGACGGTCTGGATGGAGTCGATGATCAACAGGTCCGGTTTGACCACCGCGACGTGTTCGAAAATCGTATCCAGGTTGGTCTCGGTGACGAGGAACAGGTCAGCCGGAAATTTTGTTTCGGAGGCAATACGCGCCGCCCGCATCTTGATTTGCCGCTCGGACTCCTCGCCCGAAACGTACAGGACCCGGAGCCGAATCGCCATTTCGAGGGCCACCTGCAGCATCAGCGTGGACTTGCCAATGCCCGGGTCACCGCCCACCAGCACGATCGAGCCGGGGACGAGACCGCCGCCCAGCACGCGGGCGAACTCGCCGATCGGAACGGGAATCCGGTCTTCGGCCTCGCTGCTGACATCAGACAGGCGGTGCGGGGTGGAACGTCCGCTCAGGCCGCGCGGGGCAGTCTTACCCCCGGTCGGCTCATCAGCCACAATCTCCTCAATCATACTGTTGAACGAACCACACTGCGGGCACTTCCCCATGAAACCGGCGGAAACGCGTCCGCACTGCTGGCAGACGTAACGGGTGTGGGTTTTAGGCATGCCTGTATTATACCTTTTGGTTGGAATCATGACCCTTATGCTTCTATGATTGTGATTTTGTCAATAGGTTTGTTGATAGGTGCATTCTGAGGGCGGCCTGCGGGAGGTCGTTTCTTTTCAACAAAGATATGAAATTGGCAAACCGTTACAAAACAAACACAAAAGGTTCTTCTTTCGAAGGTGTACTTCCCAAGACAATCTGGCAGCTTGTGAAGCGTTGGGGGAGTCTCCCTCCAACAAGCTTCTATCCGTGCCGGCTAACGCCAGACACCCAATAATCTATTCGCCTGAGGCGAGAAAAGCTTTTGAGGAGCTGCCCCATCTATACTTCGGTCTCCGTTAGGAAAACCCGCATGAGCAACGGGCAACTCACACCAGCGGGAAAGTACGCCACAACTGGAAACAGATCAGTCGCTCTTTAGATACGCTCCTTCCGGCACAGCGCCGGTCTCCAAATACTTCCATAATTCGATCAACAATTTCCGCGCCAGGGCAACGATCCCGATCCGCCTCACCCGGCTGCTCCCTTCCGCACAGCGCCGGTTGTACCAGAGGCTCAAGGCGCTTTCTGGCTGGTAGCGCAGCCACGCCCAGGCAATCTCGATTGCCATCCCGCGCACCGGCCGGTTACCAGCCTTACTTATTCCACTTTCATTCGAACTCTCCCCGCTCTGATACGGCGTCGGCCTCAGCCCGGCTAGTGAGCCCACCTCCCGCCGGTTCCGAAACCCTCGCCAGGCAAAAAACTCCATCACATACAGCCAGGCTGAGTTCACCCCAATCCCCTTCAACTGCAACAATCGCCGCACCTGCTCCACCGACTCCTCCTGCGAAGTGCGGATCACTTCCTCCCGCTCCTTCTCCAACTGGCTAATCTGCTGTCCTAATAACTCCATCCGTTCGTGCTCCCGTTCCAGCCGCATTCGCAGCCTCCCGCGCAATGGCGAACCATCCCACAATATCACTGCCTCAATTGCCTCCATGAACCCCGCATCCACCTCCATCACCACCCCCTGGCTCACCAGCAACCCCTTTATCCGGTTGATATGCCGCGTTCGTTCTTTCTTCAAAGCCATCATCTCCCGATGCAACTGCCGCTCGTCTTCTGCCTTCACACTCGGCACGTGCACCACGCTCCACACTTTCCTCTCCCCAAGATGGTATCTCATCAGCATCCCCAGCAGCCTGCCTGTGTCCATCCGGTCCGTTTTCACCCGCCGAAACCGGCGGCTCACCTCGATGCTTGCCGAGTCCACTACCAGATTCCTCACCCCCTGCTTTTCCAGGAAACGATGCAACCAGAACCCGTCCCGCCCGGCCTCATAACAGCTCTCCACCTCCGCGTCCTTTTTCAACCTAAACCGCTCCCGGGCCAGTTGGATCTCTGTCATTAAACTCCCAAGGTCTCGCCCAGGCACACTCCGCAACCGTGGCGCCTGCCCAGGTCCCACGCTGAACCCCAGTTTCCATTCTTTCTGGCTCAACTCCAACGCCATGTAGAGCTTCCTCTTTTCCGTAGTATCATTACTCGTGCAGGTCGTTTCTGGTTCCATTTGTTCCTCCTTTGTGAGTATTTTCAATTTGCCCAATGCGAGATTACCACAATCCATGGAGGGAAACGACCTGCTTTGCCAAACCACTTGACCGGGCTCCTCATATTATCTATACTATTTACATTGGTTTTTTAAAGAAAGGAGTCCCATGACAAAATTTCGGCTGTTCAATTTTGGCCTGCTCAGCCTACTTCTATGCAGCCTGACCGTACCGGTACGTGCCCAAGCGGGCATCCAAGTCGTCAGCGATGAGGTCTCTCTCTCGTTTCCGGAAAGCGCCACTTTCCGGGCCGAGTTCCAGGCCGGGGCAAATATCACTTCGGTGGTGCTCGAATATGGTGTGGACCAGTTGACCTGCGGTACGGTAGAAGCCAAGTCATTTCCGCAGTTCACTCCGGCCGCCGACGTGAAGGTGGATTGGACCTGGGAGATGCGCCAGTCTGGTTCGCTCCCGCCCGGCGCTTCGCTCTGGTGGCGCTGGCAGGTGCAGGATGCCAACGGCGCGCAGTTCACCAGTTCCAAGCAGACGATCAGCTGGTTGGACAGCATCCACAGTTGGCAGGTGATCTCCGGCGGAAATATCAATCTACATTACTATGAAGGCGGACAAGCTTTCGGGCAAGCCTTGCACGATGCCGCGGCGCAGGCGCTGGTGCGTCTCTCGCAGGATGTCGGTATAAGTTCCGAGAAGCCGGTTGATATTTATATTTATGGCAATACCAATGATTTGAAAGACGCCATTCTTTACGAACCAACCTGGATCGGCGGCCAGGCATTCCCTGAGAATAACATTGTTATTATCGGTGTTTCGACCGATCAATTGGATTGGGGTAAAAGCACTGAAGCCCATGAACTAACCCATGTGCTCGTTGGTCACCTGACTTTCACATGTTTGGGTTTCATCCCAACCTGGTTGAATGAAGGTTTGGCTATGTACGGCGAGGGTGGACCGCAGCCTGCCGCAGTGGCACAATTTGACCAGGCCCAGGCTGCTGATCAGTTGCTCGCCCTGCGTTCGCTCGCTGGCAACTTCTCGGAAGAAGCCGACCGCGCGAATCTCTCGTATACAGAATCTTATAGTGTGGTCAATTTTCTCATTCAGACTTATGAGCGGGACAAGATGACAGCTCTTTTGACCGCCCTGCGCAATGGAGCTACTATAGACGAAGCTTTACAGTCAGTCTATGGTTTTAACACGAATGGACTCGAAGATGCCTGGCGCACTTCCATCGGCGCTGCACCACGCGTCGGGACCTCGAACCCGACTCCGGTTCCCACACCAACTCAAGTGCCGACGATTGTCCCCGTGGGCGCGGCTCCAGTCGCGCCGGCGGCTCCCACGCCGCGCCCGACCCAGTTCCAGGCTACGGCCACCCCCGTTGCAACAACGCAGGCCACGGGCCCCGCGGCGACTTCGGTGCCCTTGACCGAACGTCTTAGCATCAGCCGCGAGGTGGTAATGGGAGTCGAGTTTGGGCTGATCGGCTGCATTCTAGCGGTACTTGTGATTGCTGTGCCAGTTATTGTTACCACCCGCCGCCATAAAAGGAGGCAAAAATGAAGCACCCAACGAAATTCATCTCCATCCTGATGGTCACAGCTTTCGTGCTGCTTGCCTGCCAGGTTACAGGCGTTGCCACACCCACTGGCGGACCAGCGAACGTCCCCACAGCAACTCCAACGGTTGAGCCGCTGACTTATCTTAATCAGGAGAGCGGTGTGCGGGTCCATTATCCACGCGGCTGGACCACGCAAGCGCCAGCCCAGGGTGACCAGGCGCTGATGGGTTTTGTCAGCCCTGACCAGACCGTTTTTTCGAACTTATATGTCTTTGCGGCGCAAGCGAGTGACACGCCCGAGTCGGCGATTGCCTCTCTCAGCAGTTCTGCATTGACCGGGTTGACTGATGTGCAAATTGTCAGCGACGCGGCCCTGTCCCGTGCAGACGGCACGCCAGCCTGGTCCCGTTTAGTGACCGCCACGAGCAATAGCACGGAATTGAAGATAAACATGACAACGGCCATCTTC
>Ga0207931_1000081_pt1 | contig 33335 bp, 30 predicted proteins | sample NGESurdeep092012_2_FD_184478 | JGI IMG/M metagenome (GOLD analysis project Ga0207931, IMG submission 184478) | Arctic peat soil microbial communities from Barrow, Alaska - NGEE Surface sample 415-1 deep-092012 (SPAdes) | ecosystem: Environmental > Terrestrial > Soil > Wetlands > Peat ...
GGCACCAACGGATCGCAGTTCTTCATCACCGTCGGCCCGACGCCGCACCTGACCTACAAGCACACCATCTTCGGTGAAGTCGCCGACCAGGCCTCCCGCGCCGTGGTCGACGCCATCGCGACCACGTCGGTCGACCGGTTCGACCGGCCGGCGGACGACGTGGTGATCACTTCGATCAGCATCGAGGACGACTCCGCGCCGGCCGCGCCGTCGGTCTGACCCGATCCACCAATTGCGGACGCCCGGTCCCGACTCCCAGCTGATCCCGCATCCGACTCCGGCGAATCCGAAACCAGCCCGGTGACCACACCTCCCCCGTACCCGATCGGCGGCGGCGGTCCACCGGGGGCCCAGACCCAGGTCTGCAGCTGGCACCCGGACCGGGCTACCGCCCTGACCTGCACACGCTGCGGACGTCCGGCGTGCCCGGAATGCTTGACCCCGGCAAGCGTCGGGTTCCACTGCCGGGCGTGCCTCGCGGAGGCACGGGCGAACTACCAACCCCCGAGAACTGTCGCCGGATCACGCTGGGGTCAGCGGCCCATCGTGTCGATGGTGCTCATCGGCATCAACCTCGCGGCGTTCCTGGTGACCGCCCTGCAGGCCCGGTCGGTGATGAACCTGGCCGATTCGGACCTGTATGTGCGGGGCGGGCTGATCCCGGCCGAGGTGGCGTCGGGCGAGTACTGGCGGCTGCTGACCGGGGGGTTCCTGCACGGCAGCCTCATCCATATCGCCACCAACATGATCTCGCTCTACATCCTGGGCATCCCGTTGGAACGCATCCTTGGGCGTGGCCGGTTCCTGGTCATCTACCTGCTCAGCCTGTTGGGCGCCTCGGTCAGCGTGCTGATCTTCAGCGCGCCGGTGAGCCTGACGATCGGCGCGTCCGGCGCGATCTACGGCCTGATGGGTGCGCTGCTGGTGACCTTCAAGCGGCTCCGCTACGACCTGCGGCAGCTGGTCGTCATCGTGGCGCTGAACGTCTTCATCACCTTCCAAGTGCCCGGGATCTCCTGGCAGGGCCACCTCGGCGGGCTGGTGGTGGGCGCCGTCGTCGGCGCCGCGATGGTGTACCCACCGCAGCAGTCCAGGAAGGCCTGGCAGTGGGGCACCTGCGTCGGTGTCGTGGTGGTACTGCTCGGTCTGGTGATCGTGCGTGACGCGCAGATCGGCAACTGGTTCTGCCTGTACAGCACGCAGGGCATCAGCTGCGTTCCCGCGCACTGACCGAGTACCCCTTGACGGCGCGGATCAACATTTGCGGCGCGTACGAAATCGTTCACTCGCGTCACTCCAGTCCCCTAACCGCGACGATAATCCGCGCGGGCGATGTTGATCCGCGCCGGAAAGGGGACCGGGGTCGGCGGGGGTGGCCCTGCCGAACGGGGGGATCAGGTCCGCTCCGGACCGCTCACCGGCCAGTCGGTCCGCGGGGTCACCGACCACCAGCGGCGCAGCTCGGGCAGCAGTTCTGCGGGATCGGTGCCGAGCTCGGTGCGGCCGAAGATCAGCAGGTCGTCGTCGTGCAGGTCCACCTCGATGGTGGCCGAGGCCGCGCCCAGCCGGCGATTGGTGCCCAGCGACAGATTCCGCACCTGCCACCACTGCACGGCGCGGGTTCCGGTCAGTCCCCTGATCAGCAGTCCGCCCGGACCGGCGACCACCCGGCGGCGGTACCCGGCGACCGTCGTCACCGCCAACACCAGGCAGATTCCACCCGCCGCCAGTCGCTCCAGCGGACTGACCGACAGCACGGCGTAGACGCCGACCACCACGGCGGACAGTGCGCCGGCACCGATCAGCACCGGGCGCGGCCCCCATGACCGGGAGCCCGCCCCGGGGAACGCTGAGGGGTTATCCACAGGACTTGTCCACATTGGGGATGAATCACATCGGTGTGTTTCGGTCTGCTCAACCCATCGAGCAGTGGAAACTCTGGTCAGCGCCACCGCATGGTCATCAACAGTCCGGCGATCATCAACGTGAACCCGATGGCGAAGTTCCAGCTACCCAGCCCCGCAAGGAACGGGATGTTCTGGCCCCAAAGGTAATAGACGACCAGCCAGAGCAGGCCCAGGATCATCAACCCGAGCATGACGCCGATGTAGAGCGGCGACGACGGCGCGGCAACATGCGCACGGGTCGCGGCGGCCGCGGCCTCGTTCGCTTCTGTCGATGCCCGGGCGGTGGACGTGGCCACCTTCTTGCGGACCTTGGATTTCGGCACGACATCCCTCCACGCTGAGCACCCCGCATACTGGGACGGGGCTTGAGAATCTGCGGGCGGCGCTCTGACGGCCTTCCCGCCGCGCACGGGGTCGGCGGATCACCGGGACCGTACGTTCTGGGCACTAGCCTACGGTGTCCGGCGGGATTTCCCGTCGGTGTGCTGGCTGGACGGGGTGAGGAGGTCGGGGTGCGGCGACCCGGCTTACCCGTTCCACGGCAGTGGCACGCCTCCCGCTGGGGGATCGGCGTCGTCCTGGTCTGCCTGATCGCGGGCCTGCTGCTCGGCACGGCCCGTTCCTACTCGGCCGGTGAGGACATCAGCAACCGGTCGGTGGACCTGTCCGCGGTGGTCAACCAGGCCGAACAGCGGGTCAGCGGGGCCGACGCATTCGCGGCCAAGCTGCAGGATCAGATCGATGCGGCCGCGGCCGGCGACCGGTCACCGCAGGTGGCGCAGGTCCTCGAGCGGGCCAGCGGGTTGCAGGCTGCCGCCGGACTGACGCCGGTGCAGGGCCCCGGGCTGCGGGTGACGCTGTCCGACGCGCCCCGAGATGCCGACGGCAACTATCCCGCGGGCGTCGACCCGGACGACCTGGTGGTCCATCAGCAGGACGTGCAGGCGGTGGTCAACGCGATGTGGGCGGGCGGCGCGGAAGCGATGATGATCATGGATCAACGGGTGCTGACGACGTCAGCGGTCCGCTGCATCGGCAACACCCTGCTGCTGCAGGGTCGCACCTACTCGCCGCCGTTCGTGGTGACCGCGATCGGTGACGCGGACGCGATGGTCGCCGCGTTGGACGACCAACCCGGCGTGCGGCTCTACCGGCAGTACGTCGACAAGTTTCAGCTGGTCTACGACGTCACGCCGGTAGACAACGTGACGCTGCCCGCCTACGACGGACCGATCCGGTTGAGCGCGGCCAAGCAGGCCGGCGGATGAGCGGGGCGCAGGCACCGGTGGCGGCGCCGCCACCCGCGCCGGGACGTCGAGGCCGGGAAGCGGTGCGCACCGTGGTGCGCGGGGTCGGCCAGCTGCTGATCACGCTTGGCGTGGTGGTGCTGCTGTTCGTGGTCTACGAGGTCTACGTCACCGACCTGTTCGGCAGCCAGAAGCAGGCGGCGGCCACCGAGGCGATCGACCACGTGTGGGCCGGAGCGGAGACCACGACGACCGACACCGTGGTGGTCACCGATCCGAATCAGCTGGTCACCGACCCGCGTCAGCGCACGCCGAAGTACGAGACGCTCTCCGGCGAGGGTTTCGCCAAGCTGTACATCCCGGCGTTCGGCGCGGACTACCGCTTCACCATCGTGGAGGGCACCAACTCCGACGACCTGTACATCGGTCCCGGCCACTACGCGGGGACCCAGATGCCCGGCCAGCAAGGGAACTTCGCGGTCGCCGGGCACCGGGTGTCCAAGGGCTCGCCGTTCAACGACCTTGGCCTGCTGGCGTCCTGCGACGCTCTCGTCGTGGAGACCCAGGACGACTGGTTCGTGTACCGAGTGCTGCCGATGCAGGAGGAAGAGTCGGGCTGGGACGGCACCCAGCACGCACATTGCGCCGGTGTCGGGGCGCAGACCGGTCAGTACGCCGGCGTGTACGGCCGGGAGATCACCGTTCCGACGGACTTCGCACAGGTGCTGCCCGTACCGCACGTCGACTCCACCACCGTGCCGCCGGATGCCCAGCGGGTGATCACCTTGACCACCTGCCACCCGCAGTTCTCCGACAGGGAACGCATGATCATCCACGGGGTGCTGACGCAGAGCTACGCGAAGGCACCGGGCTTCCTGCCGCCCGAGCTGGGGGAGGGATGACATGTACGTATGGATCTGGCGCCGCCTGCCGGGGCCGACCGCGGTGAAATGGCTGCAGGCGTTGGGGCTTTTCCTCGCGGTGGTGGCGCTGCTGTTCTTCGTGGTGTTCCCTTGGCTCGAGCCGTATCTGCCGTTCGACCGGATGTCGACCGACTGAAACGCGTCGCGGGGTCGAATGCGGGTGTGCGAGGCTGGTCCGCGTGAGCACCATCCTGGTCGTCGACAACTACGACTCCTTCGTCTTCAACCTCGTGCAGTACCTCGAGCAGCTCGGCGCGGACTGCATCGTCCGTCGCAACGACGCCGTGACCACCGACCAGATTCCCGAGCTGGGTGTGGACGGCGTGCTGCTGTCCCCCGGTCCCGGCACACCGGCGGATGCGGGCGTCACCGAGCAGATCGTGCGCTGGGGCGCCGGCCGGTTGCCGATCTTCGGGGTGTGCCTGGGTCACCAGGCCATCGCCGAGGTGTACGGAGCGGTGGTGGACAGGGCCGAGGAACTGCTGCACGGCCGAACCTCGCTCGTGCACCACGGCGGGGCGGGCGTGCTTGCCGGGTTGCCGGACCCGTTCACCGCGACTCGCTATCACTCACTGGCGGTGGTCGACGGCACCGTGCCCGCGGCACTCGAGGTCACCGCGCGCACCGAGGGAGGGGTGATCATGGGCCTGCGGCACCGCGAGTTTGCCGTCGAAGGGGTTCAGTTTCACCCGGAGTCCGTCCTCACCCAGGGCGGGCACCGGATGCTCGCCAACTGGCTGCAGACCTGCGGTGACGCCTGGGCAGCCGACCGGGTGCCGCCCCTGGAGGCCGATGTGGAACGTCTGCGGCTCAGTGCCGTCTGAGCCTGCGGTCCCTGCCGATCCAGCTCAGTGTCAGAAGCCGCGCAGTACTTCCGACCAGCAGTAACGGCCCGCAGCACGAATCGCGCTACGGGGCCGTTGCTAGCCTGTCGTGACGGGTTCTCCCGGCCGAGGGCCGGTCAGTTGGCCGGCGCAGACCCCAACGTGACGGTCACCGTCTGGGTGTCCGTCCCGCGGGTGTAGGTGATGTCGGTGGTGCCGCCCGGCTGGGACGACCTGATCGCGGCGATGAGCGCGTCAGCGGATTCCACCGACTGGCTGCCGACCTTGGTCACCACGTCACCGGACCGCAGGCCGGCGGCCTCGGCGCCCCCGCCGGACGTGATCTCGGCCAGTTCCGCACCGGAGGAGATCTTGCTGGATCCGGTGGACGTGTCCCGCACCGAGGCGCCCAGCACCGCGTGGGTGGCAGTGCCGGTGTTGATGATCTCCTGAGCGATGCGCTTGGCCTGGTCGATCGGGATGGCGAAGCCGACGCCGATGGAGCCGGCCTGGCTGCCGTCGGTGGACGTGGACAGCGAAGCGATCGCCGAGTTGATGCCGATCACCGCCCCGCTCATGTCGACCAGCGCCCCGCCGGAGTTGCCGGGGTTGATGGCGGCGTCGGTCTGCACCGCGTTCATCACGGTGTCCTGGCCGGGCTGGCCGCTTTGGCTCTGCTCGGACGAGGACGTTCGAACCGGGCGGTTGAGCGCCGAGACGATGCCGGAGGTGACGGTCGCGGACAGTCCGAGCGGCGAACCGATCGCCACCACGGGCTGGCCGACGAGCAGGGTGCCGGACGAGCCAAGGCCGGCCGGGGTGAGCCCGGAGACGCCCTGGGCTTTGATGACGGCGAGGTCGTCGGAGGCGGTCTTGCCGACGACCTCCGCGGTGGCGGTGGTGCCGTCGTTGAACCGCACCTGCAGGTCGGTGGCGCCTTCGACGACGTGGTTGTTCGTCAGGATCAGCCCGTCCGGAGTCAGGATGATGCCGGAGCCCTCGCCGCCGCTGGTCGACGAGCTGGCCAGCACGGACACCGTCGATGGCAGCACCTTGGCGGCCACTTCCTGCACCGACCCGGCCGGCGCTGCGCCACGGTTGTCGGAGACCGGCGCGGAGGTGGTGAGCTGGGTCAGTGAGCTGTCCGACGAGCTGGAACTCGAGGACAGCTGACCGCCGAGGAACCCGCCGGCGAATCCGGCCAGCAACGCGACGGCCGCCGCGGTCGCGACCAGCATTGTGCCGCGATGGCGCGTCGGGGTGGTGACTGACCCGGGGGTACCTGACGTCGGCGTGCCGGTGGGCGGCCCGTAGCCCTGCGGCTGGTACGCGGTGTATGAGCCGGTCGATCCGCCGGATGACCATGCCTGCGCGTAGGTGGGGGCGGGGCGTGCGGTGGGGTCGGCGGAGGTGGCGCCTGCCTGCGGGGGGTTGTCGCCCCAGGTCGGTGCCGACCACGCCCCGCTGGGCCGGGGACGCCACCAGCCTTGATCGAACTGTGCGGGCTGAACCGGGACCGGTCCGGTATCGGAATCCACCTGCCGGCTCCATGCCGCGTCGGTCCGGGCTGACGACCCCGGGCCGGTCGACCCGCTGACGGCGGTCGGCTGGTCCGACGGGGACGGCGCGGCATATCCGGGCGGGCTGGCGGCGGGGGTGACCGGCGGCAGTCCGTTACGCGCGGAAGCCGCCGATTCCGTTGAATCGGCGGCTCCGGGGTTTCCCACTGACCGATCGCCGTCCCATTGATTTGACGGGCGCCGATCTGAGGGGCGCTGGTCCGAGGGGCGCTGCTCAGATGGGCTCGGTGGCATGTCCTGGCTCATGGTTGTCAGACTCACCTTCGGACCTGTGGAAACAATGAGTTCCCTGTGAACCGGGCCGGTGAATGAGTCCGCCGAGCCGGTGCCACCGTGGGGCGCTACCCGCCGCCGGTTGGCGCCGCGGTGGCGGGTGGGGCCGCGGTGGCGGGTGGGGCCGCGGTGGCGGGTGGCGCCGCGGTGGTGGCCGGTGGTGGCGCCGCCTCCGGGCCGTACACATTCACGGTGACCGCCGTGCCGATCGGCACCGCCCCGGCCGCCGTCTGGCCCTGCACGGTACCCGCCTTGCCCGGCGGGGTGGCGCCGGCAACACCCCAGGTGACGTTGGGGATGCCGGCCATGGCCGCCCTGGCTTCCGCCTCGGTCTTGCCGACGACGTCCGGGATGGTCTCGGTGCCGGCTTCGCCGACGACGACCTGGACGGCTGTTCCCGCCTTCGGGACCACGGTGCCCTGGGCCGGTGACTGCGACAGGATCGCGCCGACCAGCCCGGGGTTGTTGGTGACCTTGCTGGACCTGCTGAGGCTGTCGGCGTCACCCTTCCAGCCGTTGTCCTGCAGGATGCCGACGGCCTGGTCAGGTGTGCTGTTCTGCAGGTTCGGCATCACCATCAGGCTGTTGTTCGACACCGTCAGGGTGATCGGCGTGCCCTCTTGTACTCGGGTGCCCGCCGCCGGGTCCATCCCCGTCACCTGGTTCGCCGGTTCGGTGCCGTCGGCCTCCTGCGACACCACTTGCAGTTTGGCCGCGCCCAGGGCAGCCGTCGCCTGATCGAGGCCTTGCCCGACGATGCCATCCGGTACCTCGACGGTCTGCAGACCGGTCCCGATGGTGACCTTGACCGTCGAGCCGGGAACGACCTGCGCCTGGGCTGCTGGGTCCTGGGCCAGCGCCTTGCCTTTGTCGGCGTCCGAGGACGACTGCGGCACCTCCTGGTACTGCAGGTTGGCGTCGTTCAGCGCCTTCTTCGCCGCGTCAGGCGTGTAACTGACCACGTTCGGCACCGACACCAGGCTGACGCCCTTGCCGATCTCCAGGTTGACCGGGGAATCCTGGGCGACCTGGGTCTGACTGGACGGCCGCTGGTTGACGACCTTGTCCTTGTCCGCGTCGCTGGACTCGGTGGGGGTGATGGTTCCCAGGGTCAGCCGGCTGTCCCGCAGTTTGGCGGTGGCCTCTTCCTGGGTCATTCCCGACAGGTCGGGCACGGCCACCAGCGCCTGCGGCGGCGGTGCGCTGATCACCCGCAGGGTCAGCCAGATCGCACCGGCCAGCAGCGCCAGGCAGAGCACGCCGATGCCGACGAAGCCCCACACCCGCTTGGACCGGTCGGCGTCCTCCGGTTGCCAGTCCCCGTCGGGGACCGAACGCGCCGGCGGAGCCAGCAGCGGCGGCGATCCACCGGCGCCGACCCGGGTGGGCGCGGCGCGCATCAGCTCGGTGCGCTCGTCGTCGGACATCAACGGGGTGGCCTGCACCGCTTGGCCGGACAGCGCCCGCACCAGGTCGGAGCGCATCTCGGCGGCGGTCTGGTACCGGTTGAGCGGGTTCTTGTTCAGTGCCTTCAGCACGATCGCGTCGAGCTCTTTGGGCAGCCCCGGCTGCGCCTCGCTCGGCGGCCGCGGCGCTTCCCGCACGTGCTGGTAGGCGATCGCCACCGGCGAGTCCCCGGTGAACGGGGGCTGCCCGGTGAGCAACTCGTACAGCACGCAGCCGGTCGCGTAGACGTCGGAGCGGGCGTCCACCGACTCGCCACGGGCCTGCTCGGGCGAGAGGTACTGGGCGGTGCCGATCACCGCCGAGGTGGCCGTCATGGTGGCCTGGCCGTCGGAGACCGCGCGGGCGATGCCGAAATCCATCACTTTCACCGCGCCTGCGCGGTTGAGCATGATGTTCGCCGGCTTGACGTCGCGGTGCACGATCCCGTGGCGGTGGGAGAAGTCCAGCGCGGCGCAGACGTCGGCGACGATTTCCATGGCCCGCCGCGGCGGCAGCGGCCCCTCCCGCTTGAGCACGTCGCGCAACGTGTCGCCGTCGACGTACTCCATCACGATGTACGGCACCGGGCCGGTCTCGCCGGCGGTCTCCCCGGTGTCGTAGACCGCGACGATCGCCGGATGGTTCAGCGACGCGGCGTTCTGCGCCTCGCGCCGGAACCGGGCCTGGAATGACGGGTCGCGGGCGAGATCGGCACGGAGCACCTTGACCGCGACGTCCCGGCCGAGGCGAAGGTCACGGCCACGGTGCACCTCGGACATACCGCCGAAGCCGAGGGTGTCCCCGACCTGGTAGCGATCGCCGAACAGGTATCCCGTCATTGCCGTCCTCTGGTTGCACTGCGACAGTTCCGCACTCGTTGACCACCGTGTTGACCACCGGGCCGACCACCGGGCCGACCACCATCGGCGCAGGTGGTGCCGGTGACCAGTGTCGATGATGCCGCCCGAACCCGGGCACGCCCGTCCCGACAGCACACCGTCCGCCGAGGTGACGACGCATTTCCCCGTGCCGGGGTTGCGCGCTGTCGGTCGGTGATCATGACTGTGATCCGGTCGCCGATCACGGGGTCCATGAGGACCATCCGGACAGCGCTCCGGCACCCGGGCCCGCGCCGTGATCGACGACCAGCCCGGCCGGCGCGACCGGCGCCGGCAGCTCGCCGACGCTCTGGTTGATCCATACCGCGAGTGCTCCGGCCAGCGCCAGCACGAGCATGGCCAGTGCGACGGACAGCCCGGTTCGTTGTGAGACCGGGCGAGGTGGTGGTGGCTGGCGCGCGGCGCCGGATGGTGGTCGGGACCGGGGTCGGGCGGGCTGTTGGTTCGCGGGCCCGACCGCCGCCGGCAACGGCGCGCGGCGGGTGGGCGGAGAGGTGCGGGCAGCCGCTGCACCGGCGGCGGGAACGAGCGCCGGAGCGGGAAAGCCGGCCGTCGGTCGGACCGGTCCGGCCGCTGCGGGGGGACCGACGCGGTGCGGGCCGGTCGCGCCCGCCGCGCTCGACCCGGTGGATCCTGACCGAAGTTGGCCGACCGCCTGGGCCAGCGCGGCACCGTTCGGGAACCTGGCCGTCGGGTCCTTGGCCAGCATGCGCATCACCAACGCGGCAACGGCCGGCGGCACATCGGCGGGCAGCGGACCCGGGCTGTCCCGGACGTGCGACATGGCCATCGCGACAGCGTTCTCACCCGGAAACGGCAGTCGGCCGGCCAGGCACTCGTAGGCGACCACGCCGAGCGAGTAGATATCGGAAGCCGGCACCGCCGGGTGGCCTGTCGCCTGTTCCGGGGAGATGTACTGGGCGGTGCCCATCACCAGGCCGGTGCGGGTGACCGGGGCTTGGTGGGCGAGCTTGGCGATGCCGAAGTCGGTGATCTTGACCTGACCACCCGGGGTGATCAACAGGTTGCCGGGCTTGATGTCCCGATGCACCAGTGAGCGGGCGTGCGCCACCTGCAGGGCACGGCCGGTCTGGTCCAGGACGTCCAGCGTGCGGCCGGTGGACAGCCGCCTCATCCGCGCCAGCACCGCGGACAACGATTCCCCGGCGATCAGCTCCATCACCAGGTAGGCGGTGTGCCCGCGCGGGTCGCCGCCGGCGCCGACCTCACCGTAGTCGTAGACCGCGGCGATCCCCGGGTGGTTGAGTGCCGCCGTGATCCGTGCCTCGGTGCGGAAGCGGTCCACGAACTCCGGGTCGCCCGTCAGTTCCGTTCGTAGGATCTTGACGGCCACGGTGCGGGCGAGCCGGATGTCGTCGGCCGCCCACACCTCGCCCATCCCGCCGACCGCGATGCACCGGCTCAGCCGGTAGCGGTCGGACAACACGAGGCCGGGCGTGAGCATCACGGGCCGGCCAACGCGGCGGCGATCACCGAGCGGCCGACCGGCGCGGCGACCTTGGACCCGGTGGCGTCAAGGCCGAGGTCACCGCCGTTCTCGACCATCACGGCCACCGCCACCGTCGGGTTGTCCGCGGGCGCGAAGGCGGTGTACCAGGTGTGCGGTGGGGTGTTCTTGGGGTCGGTGCCGTGCTCGGCGGTCCCGGTCTTCGAGGCGATCGTCAGACCCGAGATACCGCCGGACCCGGGAGTTTCCTTCTCCGACTCGATCATCATGTCGCGGATCTGGTTGGCGACCGGGATGGGAATCGCCTGTCCCAGCGACTCCGGGCTGGTCTGCGAGATCACCGAGAGGTCCGGCTTGGTGGTCTTGGCGATCAGGTGCGGGACCATCCGGTCGCCGCCGTTGGCGACGGTGGCGGTGATCCAGGCCATCTGGAACGGCGTCACCGCGACGTCGCGTTGCCCGATGCCGGTCTGCGCCAGGGCTGCGGTATCCGGCACGTCACCGAGCCTGGACCCGACGACGTCCATCCCGATGTCGACCGGGTTGCCGTCCACCCCGAGAGCGGCGGCCTGCTGCCTGATCGGCCCGGCGCCAACGGCCATCGCGACCTGGGCGAACGCGGTGTTGCAGGAGAACGCCAGCGCCTCGATGAACGGGACGTCGGCGCCACCACCGTTGCCGCAGGTCGCGCCGCCGAAGTTGGACAACGTCGCACCGCCGGTGTCCGGCAGGTTGATCGTCGACTCGCCGGTGACCGGCGTCTGCGGGGTGTACCCGTTCTGCAGCGCGGCGGCAGCGATCACCAGCTTGAACGTCGAGCCGGGCGGGTAGACGGCTCCGATCGCGCGGTTGACCAGCGGGCTCGGGTCGGCGTTGACCAGCGCGTTGTACGCCTGGCGCTGCACCTCGTCGCTGTGGCTGGCCAGCGGGTTCGGGTCGTACGACGGGGTGGAGACCATCGCCAGGATCTTGCCGGTGGACGGCTCGATGGCGACCACGGCGCCGACGTAGTTCTTCTCGGTCATCGCCGAGTACGCGGCCTGCTGGACCGCAGGGACGACGTTCAGCTCGACGTTGCCGCCCCGCGGGTCGCGCCCGGTGATGAGGTCGGACAACTGGCCGGCGATGAGCTCCGGCGACTCACCGGACAGGATTTCGTTCTGGTTGCGTTCCAGCCCGGTCGGTCCGTAGCGCATGGAGTAGTAGCCGGTCAGGTCCGCGTAGACATCCGCGCCGGGATAGACCCGCTGGTACTCGTACTGGTCGTTGACCGGGTCCGACCGTGCCAGCACCACACCCCCGACCGCGGTGATCTGTCCGCGCTGCCGGCTGTACTCGGCGACCAGGGTGCGCTTGTTGTTCGGGTCGGCGCGATAGTCGTCGGCCTTGATCACCTGCGTGTAGGCGATGTTCGCGAGCAGCAGCCCGATCATCACGATGACGGCGACACCAAGCCGCCGCAGCGGCTTCTTCATGCCGTGTCGCCTACTGTGTCGCCCACTGCATGACCCACGGAGTCGCCCGCCGTCTGGCTGCGGCTGCCGTTCTTCATCACCGGCACCATCTCGGTGCTGGCCTCGGACAGCGGCTGCGGTCGGGACAGCGGCGGGGATCTGCGGGGTTCGGGCGGGCGCCGAGACGAGTCGGAGATCCGCACCAGCAGGGCCAGGATCACGTAGTTGGCCAGCAGCGAGGATCCGCCGTAGGACAGGAACGGGGTGGTCAGACCGGTCAGCGGGATCAGCCTGGTGACGCCGCCGACCACGATGAACATCTGCAGGGCGAGCGCGAAGGCCAGCCCGCCGGCCAGCAGCGTGCCGAAGCCGTCGCGGCAGGCCAGCCCGGCGCGGATGCCGCGGGCGGTCAGGATCAGGTAGCAGAGCACGATCGCGGTGACTCCGACCAGCCCGAGTTCCTCACCGAGCGCGGCCATGATGAAGTCGGTCGACGCGAACGGCACGATGTCCGGGCGACCGGCCCCGAGGCCGGTGCCGAAGATTCCGCCGGTGCCGAGCCCGAACAGCGACTGCACCAACTGGTAGCCGTCGCCCAGCGGGTCGCCGAACGGGTCCAACCAGATGTCCACCCGAACCCGGACATGGCCGAACAACTGGTAGGCCACGTAGGCGCCCCCGGCGAAACCGAGCAGCCCGATGATCAGCCAGGAGATCCGGTTGGTGGCGACGTACAGCATCGCCAGCAGCGTGCCGAACAGCAGCAACGCGGTGCCGAGGTCCTTGCCACGGACGAGAACAGCCAGCGCCAGCAGCAATGCGACGATCAGCGGGCCCAGGTCACGAGCCCTGGGGAGCACCAGGCCGAAGATGCGTTTGCCGGCGGTGGACAGCACCGTGCGCTTGGACACCAGGAACGCGGCCGCGAAGATGATCAGCGCGATCTTCGCGAACTCCGCGGGCTGGATGGAGAACACGCCGGGCACCCGGATCCAGATCTGTGCGCCGTTCACCTCCGACAGGCTGGAGGGCAGAACGGCGGGGATGGCCAGGAAGATGACGCCGACCAGCGCGAGCGTGTACGCGTAGGACTGCAGCACGGTGTGGTCGCGGACCACCACCAGCACGATGAGGAAGAAGACAAGGGCGACCGCCGTCCACACCAACTGGAAAGTGGCCTGCGGGGTCGGCGCGTCGACACCCCGGTTCGCCGCGACGATCTGCGCCGCCAGGTCGAGCCGGTAGATCATCACCAGCCCGATGCCGTTCAGCAGGGCCACGATGGGGAGCAGCAGCGGATCGGCGTACTTGGCGTAGCGCCGCATGAGCAGGTGCGCGATGGCCAGTGCGGCCAGGTAGCCGCCGCCGTAGTAGGCCAGCGACCAGCTCAGCGTGCGGTTCTGGTTGAGTTCGACGATGACAAGCGCCGACGTCACGATGATCGCGGCGAAGATCAGCAGCCAGAGCTCGGCAGCCCGGCCGGTCGGGCGCCGTCGGGTGGCCACCTCGCCCGGCGCTGCGCCCGTGCTGTTCGACCGCCTGCTCACCGGACCACCCGGCAGGTGACGCCGGGCTCTGGCGCCCGGGTGGACAGTGGAGTCCCGGTGGCGAGTGAGGAGATGACGCTTCCCGTACCGAGCGGGGAGGTGGGCGCCGACCCGCCGGGCAGGGCGGTGATCCCGGCACCCGGTGCAACGCCGGAGCCGGGGGCCGGCAGTGTGGGGGTCAGGGCATTCGGGGTCACGGTGGCCGGGGTCGGGGTGACCGGCAACGAGCCGCCGGGCACGACGGAACCGGAGGCGTCGGAGGTCGGCACTGAGTTCGAGCCAGTCGGGCCGGTTGGGGTGGCGGTCACAGTGGTACTCGCGGTCGCTTCGGGGCAGGGCGGCAGCATCTGCCCCGCGAGTCGGTTGACCACCTGCCGGGCGTCGTCCAGGGTGCCGGCTTGAATGCCGGCCACCACCTGGTCGCGGGCGGCCGGCAGCAGGTCGTCGACCTGGAGCGGGCTGCATCCGTTGAGCCCGGGCTCGCAGGACCCCTCCTGCACCGAGGACAGCGAAACCCCGAGTACCGAGCCGTCGACGCCGCGGAAGACAACCACCTGGCCCTGCTGCTCACCGACGTAGTACTGACTGCGCACCCAGACGAACGAGCCGATGATCACCAGCACCGCGAGCACCACGAAGAACACGCCGAGGATGATCGCGCCGCGACGGCGTCGTGAGCGGCGGGCGGGTGTCTCCTCCAGCCCCGCAGCGGACAGATCTTCGGTGTCGTCGTCGATGGCGTCCGGCTCAGGGGGCGCGTACACGGCACGCGCCGGAACGTCCTCCGGAATGGGCGGCAGCGGGACCCGCGGCATCTCCTGCGTCATTCGTACCGAACTGACCGTCCCGATCGGGCCGGTGGCGTCGGGATCGGCGTCCGCTTCGGCGCGTGCCTCGGTCAGCCCGGAGCCGACACCGGTGTCCACCACGTCGGCCACGATCACCGTGATGTTGTCCGGGCCGCCGCCGACCAGCGCCAGTTGGATGAGCGCATCGGCGCTGGCACCGGGATCGGGATTGGCCAGCGCATCGGCGATGGCCTCGGCGGAGACGACGCCGGGCAGGCCATCACTGCAGATCAGGTAGCGGTCGCCGGCGGTCACCTCGCGAATCGTCAGGGACGGGTCGACGTCCGTGCCGTTCAGGGCGCGGAGCAGCAGGGACCGCTGCGGGTGGTGCGCGGCTTCGTCCTGGGTGATCCGGCCGTCGTCGATCAGCGACTGGACGAAGGTGTCATCGTGGGTGAGTTGATGCAGCACGCCGTCGCGGTAGAGGTACGCGCGGGAATCGCCGACGTGGGCAAGCCCCAACCGGCCACCGTCGAACAGCAACGCCGTCACGGTCGTACCCATGCCGTCGAGTTCGGGGTTGTCGTGCACCACCTCGGCAATCGAGGCGTTGCCCTGCCGGGTGGCCTTGGCCAGCGCACGAAGGAGGTCGCCGCCGGAATCACGGGAATCGAGTGGGACGAAGGCGGCCACGACCAACCGGGACGCCATGTCACCCGCGGCGTGCCCGCCCATTCCGTCGGCGACCACCAGCAGACTGTTCCCGGCGTAGACCGAGTCCTGGTTACTGGAGCGGATCAGACCGCGGTCGCTCCGGGCGGCGTACGCGAGATGGTGGGTCATGGGCGCAACTCGAGAACCGTCCGACCGATCCGGATCGGCACCCCAATCGGCACCGGGGTCGGCATGGTCACCCGCGCGCGGTCCAGGTAGGTGCCGTTCGTCGAACCCAGGTCTTCCAGGAAGTACTCCTGACCCTGCTGGGTGATCCGGGCGTGCCGGGTGGACGCGTAATCATCGTCCAGCACCAGAGTTGAATCCTCGGCCCGCCCGATCAGGATTGGTCCGGACCCCAGCCGCAACCGGGTACCGGCCAGCGAACCGGCCGTGACCACCAGGATCGACGCGGCCATCCGAGGGGCGTTGCCCTGGCGTGCCTCGACCCTGCCGCCCCTCGGCTGGTCGGCGCCGGATCTCGGCTCGGCGGCGTACCGCAGATCCGTGCGGATCACCCGCATTGCGGCCAGCACGAAAAGACAGAGCAGGATCAGGAATCCCACTCTGGTGAGCTGGAGGATGAGTGCGGGCACGGGTTTGACCTGTCCGACCGGCTCAGTACCGGCTGGAGAACACGACCGTGGAGTGACCGATGTGGATCACGTCGCCGTCGGCCAGCTGCCAAGTCTGGACGGAGGAACCGTTGACGGTGGTGCCGTTGGTGGAGCCGAGGTCGTGCAGGACGGCCGACTGGCCGTCGAAGTAGACGTCGACATGCCGCCGCGACACCGAGGTGTCCGGCAGCCGGAAGGCAGCGTCCTGGCCGCGCCCGACCACGTTCGAGCCGCGCTGCAGCTGGTAGCTGCGGCCCGAGCCGTCATCGACGGACAACGTCGCGACGATGTCCTGCTGGGGTGCGCCGTACTGCTGTGGGTAATTTTGTGGGTAGTTCTGTCCGTATCCCTGCTGGCCGTACTGCGGCGGGTAGGTCTGGCCACGCTGGTCCCACTGGCCCTGCCCGGGCGGGGGCTGCTGGGGGTAACCCTGCTCCCACGGTTGGGGTCCCTGCGGGCCTTGCGGGCCTTGCGGTCCCTGCGGGGGGTAGCCCTGGGGCGGCGGTCCGTAGGGCTGCTGCTCCCACGGTTGTCCTTGTTCCCAGGGCTGCTGACCGTAACCGGGTCCGGCGGGACCGCCAGGTCCGCCGGGGCCACCGTAGGGCTGCTGGTACCCGGGCGGAGGGTCGTACTGCTGGTAGCCGGGGCCGTACTGCTGGTCGGGTCCGCGCGGGTCCTCCCCGCGATAGGACGGTTCGCGCTGTGGGTCGCGGTTCGGGTCGCGGTTCGGGTCGCGGTTCGGGTCGCGGTTCGGATCGCCCGGCTGCTGGGTCATGCGTCCCACTCCTGCTCTACTGTCTCGGGACCGTCGGTCGACGTCGGGATCGACGATCGAGCTGATGCGGAACTGCCCGGTGTGCAGGGAATCGGACTGTTCGAGGGTGACGGCGACATCCCCGAACGTCTGGTAGCCCTGCTCGTCCAGATACTCCCGGATCAGGTCCGAGAGCGCCGAGCCGACACTCGCTTCGTCGGCACCCAGTACCTCACGATCGGTCGGGCCGAGGCGGACCCGGAAGCTGTTCGGGGCGATCGTGCGGCTGCCCTGGTGATGGACATGGTCGGCCACCTCGCGTTGGAGGGCGTCAGCGACCTCGGCCGGCTGAACGGTGCCGCCGAACATCCGGGCGAAGGTGTTGCCGACGGCGCCCTGCAATCGCCGCTCAAAGCCCTGGATGACGCCCATCGTCACCTCCTTTGCCGTCCCGACCCTGTCCGGTCGCATCCGTTGGCGATCGTGCCTGTTCACGGCCCGATTTCCGGGCACGGCTGTCCGACACACCTCAACCTGTGATCGTAGTGTGGACGCCTGATGAAGGTCCCGGTTCCGCATCTTCGGCTCGCCACCCGCTCGATCCGGATGTGTCCGGGGCCCAGGGCGGACGGTCGAGGCCACCCGACGCTGCGTGTTAGCCTGTTCGGCGTCGCTCGGGCAAGTGGCGAAATGGCAGACGCGCACGGTTCAGGTCCGTGTGTCCGAAAGGACGTGGGGGTTCAACTCCCCCCTTGCCCACTCTGGTTGAGACAGACGATGAAGGGCCCTGGTCGCGGTGACGCGGACCGGGGCCCTCTGTCGTGGACGGGCCGTGGACGGATCGTGGACCGTTCATTGACGGCAACGGACCACGTGGATAACTCTACTTGTCGTAGACTTCACTACAGTTGTAGTCTGGCTGCATGGCCGATCGTCGCGAGCAGTTGCTGGACGCGGCGATCTCGCTGCTCGGAGATCGGGGCGTTCGGGCGGTGACCCATCGCGCGGTGGACGCCGAAGCCGGGCTCCCGGTGGGCTCCACGTCCAACCACTTCCGTACCAGGGACGCGCTTTTCGACGGCATCGTGGAGCGCTTCTCCGCCCGGGAGCGCGCCAACTGGGAGCACCTGGCCGGCCGGCTGTCGCCGACGACGCCGGCGGAGTTGGCTCAGGCGGCGTCGGCCTTCGCCGTGGACGCGACGAGGGCTCACCGGACCCTCACCCTGGCCAGGTACACGCTGCTGATCGAAAGTGCGCGCCTGCCCTCGCTGCGTCAGCAACTGGGCTCGACGGGTGCCCGGGTGAACGCGTGGTTCGCGACCTGGCTGCGGGTCGTCGGCTCCACCGACGTGGAGCGGGACGCGAACCTGATCATGAACTACTGGACCGGCCTGGTCCTGCATGAGCTGGCCATCCCCGATCCGGAGTTCGACCCGAGCCCTCGTCTTGCGGCCATGCTGGACACCCTCATTCCTGCCGGAAGTAGCCGGGAAGCGTTGTCCAGCAATCTTTCTCACTAGCACAGCTGGGGCAATCATGAACCTCGACGACGCGTGGCACGCGATCGACGAACAGCGCCTGACCGTCGCTGCGCTGCTCGGGGACCTGAACGACCAGGAGTGGACGCAGCCCTCGTTGTGCGAAGGCTGGACGGTGCGTGACGTCGCTGCGCACCTGACCCTGCAACAGAACGGCCCAGGGCAGGCGCTGGCCCAGATCGTCAGGCACCCAGGAGGAATGAACCGGATGATCCACAACGCCGCGTGCCGGCGTGCCGCCGCGCCGACCGACGAACTGATCGCTGCGATCAGGGGAATGGTCGGTTCCCGCAAGCGCAACGTCGGAGTCAGCCGCCTGGAGACCCTCACCGACATCCTGGTGCACGGGCAGGACATCGCGATTCCGCTCGGTCGACATCTGCCGACCCGCACCGACGCGGCCGCAGCTGCGGCCAGCAGGATGTGGTCTCGGGGCTGGGCCGTTCTGGCCGCGGAGGCGGCTTGCCGGCTTCCGGCTCGTCGCCACCGATACGCAGTGGGTGGCCGGCGAAGGTCGCGACGTCGAAGGTCGGATCGAAGCCGTCCTGCTGCTGCTGACCGGGCGGCTGGTTGTGCTGCCGCGGCTCTCCGGTGACGGCATCGCCGAGCTTCGGGCTCGGCTGGCGCCTGCGTCACGGTGACCTCGGGGGTGTCGGGGACGCCGCCGGAACAGTTTCCGCGGCTGCTTGGTACCTGCGAGCCAGACGCGCTGCGGCAGAGCGTAATTCGGCCGGACCGACGATCTCCATGTCGACTTCGAACAGACCGGCCCAGACGGCCAGCCGATCCCACGACCATGACCCGGCGATCACCCGGCATCGGTCCGGTCCGAGCGCTTCCACCACCGCCTGCCCGTTCACCCAGGCGTCGATCGGCGCGGCCGGTGCGTGCAGGATGAACTCCCCGCGACACGGCCACTCGCCGCCGCGGAACGCCGCGTCGATGTAGCCGGCGACGTCGCCGCCGGGCAGCTCGCGCGGCGAGAAGCGCGGACCGGTGGGGCTTTTCGGGGTCATCCGGTCCACCCGGAAGGTGCGCCAGTCGTTACGGTCCAGATCCCAGCAGATCAGGTACCAGCGCGAGCCCCAGGTCACCAGGTGGTGCGGCTCGGCGTGGCGCGGCGGTTGCCAGGCCCGCTCGGCGCCCGTCGAATTGGGGGTCTCGTAGTCGAACCGGAGCACCTCGTGCGCGCGAACCGCGGCGCCGATGGCGATGAGGTGTTCGGTGTTCACCCTCGGCCGGCCGGCCCCGTCACGGGCCACCGCGGTCACCTGCAGGGCGTCGATCCGCTGGCGCAGCCTGGCCGGCATCACCTGCCGCACGGTGGCCAAGGCCCGCAGCGCACCCTCCTCGATGCCGACGACGCTGCCGGTGGCGGTCTGCAGTGCGACCGCGACCGCGACGGCCTGCTCGTCGTCGAACAGCAGCGGCGGCAGGTCCGCGCCGGCGTCGAGCCGGTAACCGCCGTCGGGGCCCTTCGCGGCCCGCACCGGGTAGCCCAGCTCGCGCAACCGGTCGACGTCCCGGCGCACCGTGCGGGCGCTGACCTCCAGTCGCTCGGCCAGCGCGTCACCTGGCCAGTCACGACGGGCCTGGAGCAGCGACAGCAGCCGAAGCAGCCGCGCCGACGTGTCCGACATGGAGCCAGCATGCCGGATGAAGCGGACAGATAGTGACCGCTACCGAGCCGACGGTGGCCGCCTTGCCTCGCGCTTCCCACCGGCCACCCATCGAGTCGCCACTTTCGGACCTTTCGCGGGCTCGCGCAGGGCCGAAAGTGGCGACTCGGGTGCGCGACCGCGCGCCGGGGGCAACCGTGGGGCGCACCTACGATCGAAGACATGAGCACCCAGATGAACTCCGAGAGCACCACCGAGACCAGCCGGCCGCCGGCCGGACCGTCCTTCCCCGCCACGGCGCTCGATCGGCTGCTGGACGTGCTCGTCGTTCCCGGGTACAGCGCGATCGGAGCCTGGCTGCGCAAGTCGTGGTGGCCGGCGGATCCGGCGCCGTTCTCTCGTCAGGTCGACATCGTGGTGACCGGCGGCAGTTCCGGTCTGGGCGCGGCCACGGCGGCGGGCCTGGCGGCGCTCGGCGCGCGGGTGCACCTGGTCGGCCGGAGCAGAGATCGGCTGGGCACGGCCGCCGCAGAGATCCGACTGCAGGTCAGGGACGCCGAACTGGTCGAGCACGAGGCCGATATCAGCGACCTCGACGCGGTCCGCGCGCTGGTCGACACCATCGGTGAGGACGTCGGCTCGCTGCACGGCCTGGTGCACTGCGCCGGGGTACTGCCTCCGGAAAGGTCCGTCACCGCACAGGGCCACGAGGTGACCTTCGCCACCCACGTGCTCGGGCCGTTCCTGCTCACCGCCGGGCTGCGACCGCTGCTGCAGGCCGACGGCGACGGGCGGGTGATCTGGGTGTCCTCCGGCGGCATGTACACAGCTCGGCTGCCCGCCGACGACCTGGAGTACGAGTCCGGTGAGTACAAGGGCGCCACCGCATATGCCCGGACGAAGCGGATGCAGGTCGTGCTGACCGAACAGCTCGCCGCCGCTTTCATCCAGCCCGGCGACCCTGTCGTGCACAGCATGCATCCAGGATGGGCCGCGACACCCGGGGTCAGCGGTTCGCTGCCGACGTTCGAAAAAGTCACCCGGCCGATTCTGCGCTCTGCCGAGCAGGGCGCCGACACGATCGTCTGGTTGGCCGCGGCCGGCGAACCGGGGCTCAGCACCGGCCAGTTCTGGCACGACCGGCGCGTGCGGCCGACCCACCACCTGCCGTGGCAGAAGGATGATCCCTACGCGCGCCGCCGGCTGTGGAACTTCTGTCTGAAGGCCACCGGGGCTGAGCTGAACTGAACTGTGCGCAGGTAGGCCGGTCGGCGCCCAACACGGGCTGTCGGTGGTCGTTGGCATGCTCTCGTCCAGGAAGGATGGTCCTGGCGGGGACACCGAACTCGCAGGGCCGCTCATGCCACAGACACCATCACCATCTGACTGCGGGGGCCGCACATGGCTGACAAGGACCTGACTCGGATCGCGGCGCTGCTGCGCAAGGCCGAGAGCACCGACAACGAACACGAGGCGGACGCCTACCTGCAGGCCGCGCAGCGGCTGGCCACGCTGTCCGCGGTCGATATCGCGGTGGCCAGGGCGCACAGCGAACACCGCGATCGGCGGGTCCGGCCCAGCCAGCGGACCGTCACGATCGGCGAGTCCGGCAAGCGCGGCCTGCGCACCTACGTCCAGCTGTTCCTGGCCATCGGCCGGGCCAACAACCTGACCTGCGATATCGCCAGGGACTCCAGCCGGGTCTACGCGTACGGATTCGACACCGACATCGACACCGTGCAGGCGCTGTACGCATCCCTGGTCGTGCAGATGGTGCGGGCCTCCGACGCGTACATCAAGTCCGGCGACTACGCCAGGGAGAAGGTCACCAAACAGGTCAAGATCCCCGGTTCGGAGCGGTACAACCGGTGGCGGCGGGAGGTCAGTTACGACTACGAGCTGGTCGAGCGGCCGGTGCACGCCACCACGGCCAGAATCAACTTCCAGCAGGCGTTCGCGGCGCGGATCGGGGCCAGGCTGACGGAGGCGCGCGAGCAGGTCGAACGGGATGCGACGCGGACGACCGGAGTTTCCGACCGCGGCGACGTGGACAGCGTGCGCAACGGGACCGACGGTGCGAGCGTGGCCCTGGTGCTGCGGGAACGGGAGATCGAACTCGCGGAGCACTACCGGGCGAACTCCACGGCGCGCGGGAGCTGGACCGGTACCCGAGCGACCAGCGGTTACTCCGCTCGATCGCAGCAGGCGGGCGACCAGGCCGGCCGGCGCGCCCGGCTCGGCGCAGAACGATCGATCGGCGGCTCACGGCCCGAGATCGCAGGTGGTTCGTGACGGATCCGCCATGACGACCCAGTGACGAAGGCCGAGCGAATGACGGCCACCCGGGACGCCCAGCGCTCGAGGGTCTACGACGCCGAACACCTGGTCCACCGGCTCTTCGACCGATCCGCCGTGTACCCGCTGATCGAGGTCGCCGGTTCCCGGATCGCGCTGCCGGTGGAACGGAGGTTCGCCTCGATCGACTCGGTGCAGTCCTACGTCGACCAGGTCCTCTCGCTGGGATGGGTGCGGGCCGCCTGGGCGCGGGCGGCCGTGCCGGTCGTGGTGCGCGGACGCGCCGGCGACGCGCAGGCCCACTACGAGCGCGCGGGTGCCGTGATGGCGGTACCGGCCCACCGGGGCAACCGCGGCAATGCTCCATGGGCGATGCGGGAACTGGTGGTGCTGCACGAACTGTCGCATCATCTCGCCGATGGACCAGAGGTCGCTCACGGGCCGGAGTTCGTCGGCCGGATGCTGACGGTGGTCGACGGGATCATCGGCCCCGAAGCCGCACTGCTGCTGCGCGTCACCCTGCTGGACAACGGCGTGCGGATGGCCTGAACGATCTCCACCCGCCACCGCGCGGCCCCTTGATGGCGCGGATCATCGTCCCCACCGCGCATGAAGGTCGCGGTTATGGGACGGGCGGGACGGAAGTCGCCAATTCCGTCCGCGCAAGCTCGGGCGGGGCGGCGCACGACCAGCGGAGGGTTCGAAGACGACCCAGTTCGTCCCGGCAGCCGAAGGTGGCGTAAACCGTTGTGGTGTGCGGCAAATCGAGAACTGAATCGGGCAACGTGTCGTTCGGCGACACGGGTTCGGGTTCGGGACGGACAGGGCTGACCCTCCGGTAGATGACCTCTTCACCCGATTGCAGGCTCGCGGGCCAGGGATCGACATACAAGACAGCTTCGGACCCGGCGAAGCCGGGCCACCCCTCGGCACGTCCTTCCCGGCCTACCCTTCCTGCATGACGAACACCGAGCTGAACCCCGCCGAGATTGTCTGCACCGGCACGTCACCCGGTGCCTGCGGCCGACCTGGGAGCAATGCCGCGGAGCTGGAAGTGCTGGAGCCGCGGGAGGTCCCGCTCGGCGGACCGCGGGCGATGACAGTCCGCCGGACGTTGCCGCAGAAGTCCCGCTCGTTGATCGGTCCGTGGTGCTTCGCCGATCACTACGGCCCGCAGGACGTCGCGGTGAGCGGTGGGATGGCGGTGCCGCCGCACCCGCACACCGGGCTGCAGACGGCGAGCTGGTTGTTCACCGGCGAGATCGAGCACCGGGACAGCGTCGGCTCACACGCGATGGTCCGGCCCGGCGAGCTCAACCTCATGACGGCCGGGCGCGGTATCGCTCACTCCGAGGTGTCCACTCCTGGCACCTCGGTGCTGCACGGTGTGCAGCTGTGGATCGCGCTGCCCGATGCGGACCGCTTCACTCCGCCCGCCTTCGAACACGTCATCCCGCCGACCGCCACCGACACCGGCATCGCCGTGCGGGTGTTCCTCGGTTCATGGCTGGGCACCACCTCTCCGGCCACCGCGTTCTCGCCGATCCTCGGCGCGGAACTGACCGTCCAGCCGGGCTTTTCGGCCGAGCTGCCGTTGGAAATCGACTTCGAGCACGGTCTCTTGGTCGACTCGGGCGACGCCACGGTCTGCTGGGTTCCGGTCCCGGCCGCGTCGATGGGCTACCTGCCGCCCGGCACCACGACCTTGCAAATTAGCGCCGGGCCGGACGCGCCCGTGCGCGCGCTGCTGCTCGGCGGGCTGCCGCTGGGTGAACGAATCGTCATGTGGTGGAACTTCATCGGGCGGACGCACGAGGAGATCGTCGAGTTCCGCAGGCAGTGGATGACTGGGATCGGGATGACTGGGATCGGGATGGCCGAAATCGACGCCCCGGGAGCGAAATCCGACTTCTCGCAGGGTGAAAAGCTTTTCGGCCCGGTCGCCGGCTACCTTGGGCGCCCGCTGCCGGCCCCGGAAATGCCGGGCCTGCGGCTCAAACCCCGCCCCTGACAGCCCCGCACCTGAGAGCCCCCCACCTCGTAGCCCCGCCCGTGACCAGCGAACTGGCGGCTCAGGCCGCCGCGCCCTTCAGCCGGTGCAACACCACGGGCAACGGCCCGGTGTGCAGCACCCCGAGTTGCTGGGTCGCCCTGGTCAGCGCGACGTATAGATCATTGAGCCCGCGGTCCGATTCGGTCAGGATGCCGTTCGGATCTGCCACGATCACCCGGTCGAACTCCAGACCTTTCGCGTCCCGGACGGTGAGCACCGAGACCCCGTCCCGCAGATCCTCGCCGCTGTCGCCGGGCGTGGCGGTGGCCGTGGCCCGGTGCACCGCCGCCGCCACCACGTCCCGCACGGCGTGCGGGACGATGATCGCCAGCGTCCCCTCGCCGGCTTCGGCGTGGTCCTGCGCGGCCAGCGTTGCGGCTACGTTCGCCAACTCCGCGGCGTCGACCTGGCGGTGCCAGGGCGGCATACCGGATTCGCGCACCGACCGCGGCGGCTTTGCCCCCGGGTCGATCCGGGCCAACGTCGGCTCGGCGACATCCATGATCTCGGCGGGGGTGCGGTAGTTGACGGTCAGCTCCTCGATCCGCAGCTGTTGTCGTGCATAGGGTTTCAGCACCCGATCCCAGGAAGAGGCGCCGGCCGCGTCCGAGGTTTGGGCAAGGTCGCCGACCAGGGTCATCGAGCGCACCGGGCAGCGGCGCATCACCATCCGCCACGCCATCGGCGACAGCTCCTGCGCCTCGTCCACGATGACGTGCCCGAAAGCCCACTCGCGGTCCGCGGCAGCGCGCTCGGCCGTCGACGTCATCGTCACCACGTCGTTGTGCAGCGACGCCAGGTTCGCCGCGGACACCATGGACACCAAAGGTGCCTCGTCGCCGTAGGTTTCCTGCTCATCCGACGACACACCCATCAGGTCGAGCACCTCGCCGGCGTACTCCAGGTCGGCGGCGGCGTCGGCGGCCAGTCGCTCCTGGCCGACCGGGCCGAGTAGTTCGGCCGCCTCGTCCAGCAGCGGCACGTCGGCGGGCGTCCAGCCGCCCGCAGTGCTCTGCCGTTCCAGCAGTCTCCGGTCGGCGGGGCTGAAATGGCTTGCCGCAAAGGCGATCCGCTCCGGGGAGGCGAACAGGTCCGCCAACAGCCGTTGGGCGGTGAGCGCCGGCCAGATGCCCCGCAGGGCAACGGCCAGACCCTCGTGCTCCAGCAGATCACGCCGGATTGCGTCGAGATCGTCAGGGGTGGCAAGACTCTCGCCGTCCGGCCCGCGGCCGAGGCGGTCGGCAACCTGGGGCACCAGGGCGTCCATGATCCGCCTGATGAAGACGGACCTTGCCTGGTTGTGTGGACGCCTGGACTGCCAGGCGCGGTCCTGCGCGGCTTTCAACAGACCGCGATGCAGGTGCAGCACCCCGTCCGGAGCACCGTCGAACTTCACTCGCACCGCACGGCCGGGCATCGATTCCCGGTGCAACACGGCGTTCGCGATCATCGTCGTCATCGCGGTGCGGCCCTTGATGCGGCCGGCCCCGGCGTGCTCTTCGGCGCGCGCCGACACCCCGGGGAACAAATCCCCGATGGTGGACAGCACGACCGCGTTCTCGCCGAGGGAGGGCAGTACCTGACCGATGTAGCGCAGGAACGTCGGGTTCGGCCCGATGATCAGCACCCCGCGCTGACCCAGTTGCTCGCGGTGGGTGTACAGCAGGTACGCGGCGCGGTGCAGCGCCACGGCGGTCTTGCCGGTGCCGGGTCCGCCCTGCACGACCAGGATGCCGTTCCGGTCGGCCCTGATGATCCGGTCCTGCTCGGCCTGGATGGTGGCGACGATGTCGCTCATCCGGCCGGTGCGCGGGGCCTGGATCGCGGACAGAAGGGCGGCCTCGCCGGCCAGCCCGGCCGTGGACGAGCCGCCTTCGGTGCCGCCGGCCAGCACCAGGTGGTCGTCGGTCACCGACTCGACCCGGCGCCGCCTGGTCTGGATGTAGCGGCGCCGGCGGATGCCCAACGGGTTGGCCGCGGTGGCCACGTAGAACGGCCGCGCCGATGGCGCGCGCCAGTCCATCAGCAGCTGCCGGTGGTCGCCGGTGTCGTCGAAGATGCCCATCCGGCCGATGTGCATGCTCTCGCCGTCGGTGTGGTCGATCCGACCGAAGCAGAGTCTGTCCTCGGCGGCGTTGAGGGTCAGCACAGCGGCCGCATGCCGGCCGTACGCCACGTCCCGTTCCACCCGCCCGCCGGGGGTGCCGTCGCTGTGCCGCACGTACCGGTCCCGCAGTTCCACCCGCTCCCGGCGCAGCGCGTCCAGCCGCCGGTACAGCAGGGTCAGGTGAGTCTGCTCCTCGGCGACCCGCTCGGCGGCGAGATCGGGGTCGGCGTTGTTGTGGCCGGTACTTCCAGGGTCGGCGGCGGGGGGTTCTGTGCTGGTGAGGTCGGTGGTCTGCCGCCCTGGCTCGTCGACGGGGTGATCACCGCCGTACCGGGCGGTGGCAGGGGAGAGGCTGGATTCGGACACGCACACCCTTCTGCTGGCTGACGGCGTCGGCGCGCGGCGCAAGCGCACACGAACCGGACAACCAGGGTACTCGCGCAGCCGGGAACGCGATTTCGTGCCGTTGTGCGGAACATCCGGACCGCTTCGTCGGTTGCGGACGGGCATGACAACTTCCTCTGCTCCTCACACGGCAAGGACCATCGGGCTCATCGGCAGCGGGAACATCGGGAGCACCGTCGCGAGGTTGGCCATCGCGGCCGGACACGACGTGGTGCTGAGCAACTCCCGCGGACCCGAGACGCTGAGCGATCTGGTCGCCGAACTGGGACCGCAGGCGTCGGCCGGAACCGCGAGGCAGGCGGCGGAACGCGGCGACATCGTGGTGGTGACGATCCCGCTGAAGAACTACCGCGAGGTACCGGCCGCGCCGTTGGCCGGCAGGATCGTGATCGACACCGACAACTACTACCCGCGGCGCGACGGCAACATCGCAGAGCTGGACAGCGAACTGACCACCGTCAGCGAACTGCTGCAGGCCCACCTGCCGAACTCGCACGTGGTCAAGGCGTTCAACCACATTCGTGCGGGCGACCTGGCCTCGCAGGGTCAGTCGGGCACGCAAGGGCGTAGGGCACTGGCCATCGCCGGTGATGACGACGCCGCCAAGGCCGCCGTCACGGAGCTGATCGACAGCTTCGGGTACGACGTCGTCGACGCCGGACCGCTCTCCGAGGGCTGGCGGTTCCAGCGTGACACGCCCGCGTACGTGCCCCGGCTGGACACCGCAGGCCTCATCGCGGCCCTCGCGGAGGCCAAGCGGTACGCCGAGATGGGTTGACCGCGCCACTGTCTGGCGATGCATGCGTCCGTATGGGCATCGTAGCCGTTGTGTCGCAAGGGGTTTTGCCGCCTTCCCGCAGGTTGGCAGGGCAGCGCCCACGGCCAAGGCTCAGGTGCGGACCAAGGAGCCTTCCTGGGTGATCTCATGCGCATCGGGGTCGTCGAACCAGATTCCCCCGTCGCCGAGGTAGCGGAAGCGAACCTCCTGTCCGCGCGGAACACTCACGGTGACGCTGCGAGTGCCGTTGCTGCGGCGGACAAGTCGGTGAGTACCCGGTTGCCAGTCGTTGAACGAGCCAACCGCCGACACCGGCCCCTCATGGATCTCGTCGGGCAGCACGAACTGGATCTTGGTCGTCGTCGGGGTCTGTTGCTGTATACGAATCGTCACTGGACTTCCATCTGGTCGTCGGGCGGTGTGCTGGTAGAGCAGTCGGCCGAATACTAATCGGATCGACCGAGGCTCCCGACCAGCCGCGCCGGGATCAATGTTGACGACTTGCATCACAATCGGCGGATGACGTGTGACCCCTGGGGGAACGATGTGACACGCAGCACTCACGCCTTGCTGGTGACGGCTCAAACCCACACCGGAGGTCACCATGCCGAACACCCGCACCGACTTGTCCCCCGAGCTGCGTTACCCGGTCACGACCGACGAGCGCACCGCCCGCGACCTGGCGGACAAGGTCATCACTTTCCTGGAAACCGGGACCGTCCCGGACGGACTCTTCGCCCCCGACGTCTTCCTGGATTTCACCATGCCGCTGTGGCGGGTGCAGGCGCAGGGCATCGAGGACGCCGTTGCCGTGCGCAAGGCCGGTCACCCCAGCCCCGGCCTGGTCCCGCGAGCCCGTTTCGATTCCACGCCAACGGGTTTCGTCATCGAGGTCGAGGAGTCGTGGGACCAGGACGGCGAATCCTGGTACTGCCGCGAGTTGATTCGGGCCGACATCGCCCGGGGCTCGATCTCGGAGCTCTCGGTCTACTGCACCGGGGACTGGGACAGCGCGCGCGTCGCCCGCCACGCCGGCGAGGTGGCGCTGATCCGCCGATGACAGCGGTCTCGGAACCGGCGCGGCACGTCGTACCATCCGGACATGGAGCCCGCGCCCGGCAACGTCGCCGACGCTCGGATGGCACTCGTCGGCGCGTTCAACGAGGCCCGCGCGGCCGGTGATCTCGAGCAGATGACAGCGCTGGCACTGACCATGTCCTCCGTGCAACGGTTCGGCGCCCACCCCGGACAGCTACCGGCGCTGATCCACGAGGCGTACCTGGCCACGGTCGAACCGGGGATGCGTTGTCGGCTGGCGGCAGCGCTCTCGCGGGCGTGGGTCTACGGCGGCGACGCCGCACGAGGGGTGGAGTTCGCCGTCGAGGCAGTGGATCTCGGCGATCGCCTCGGCGATTCCGAGATTCTCGCCGATGCTCTGGACTCGGCGCTGGTGGCGCGTTGGGGTCCAGACGACTTCTCCGAACGACTGCAGTTGTCCGCCAAGCTTGCGGACACGACGGCACACCTGAGCGGAGTCGAGCCCCGGTTGGCCGCTCACCTGTGGGGGCTGACCACCGCCTGGGAATGCCTCGATGTTGTTGCCGTGCAACGACAGTTGCGCGCCCTCGACATCTTGGCCGAGGAGTCCGGATCGGCCCGGGTGGCGTTCTTCGCGGCCTCGAGGCGCGCCATGCACGCCCTGGTGGTTGCCGATCTCCAGGTAGCCGACCGGCTGATCGAGTTGACGTCACGGCTCGGTGGACAAGTAGGTGAACCCGATGTGGCGGCTGTGATGCACAGCCTTTCTGCGAGCCGGGCCCAGCGAGTTGGCGACCTCGACCTGCTCGTGTGCGAGGCGGAGTCTTTCGAAGGTTACGGTGCGAGCGAGGGAATACCGTCCGTTTCCGCAGAGGCCGCGGTGTTCTGGCTGCAATCCGGCCGTCGTGACCGTGCGCGGGAACTCGCGCTCGAACTCACCGGCTCGGGGTTGGACGGCGTTCGGCGGGACGTCGATTTCCTGCTGACCGTCACGTCGATCGTCGAGGTCGCCGCCGCGGTGGGGCTCGATGAGATCAGCGCCGACGGAGCGCGACTGCTGGAGCCGTACGCCGGACGCGGCGTGCTGAACGCGGGTGCGGTCAGTTTCCACGGCGTCGTGGACGACTACCTCTATCGCGCCCATCGGGCGCTCGACGACCCCGACGCGACGCGCTGGCGGCAGGCGACCGTCATCGGCTACACCCGGATCGGTGCCACCTGGTGGCGCGAACGGGTCGGTGAACCAGCGGCTACCGGGCGCGCACAGATTCACTTCTATCGAGACCCCGAGGGCCGGTGGATCATCGGCCGCGACGGGGAGCAGGCCGAGACAGCGGACGTCAAGGGTCTGCAGTATCTGTCCCACCTACTGCGCCGTCCCGGCGTCGACGTGAGCGCGCTCGACCTCGCCGCGGCGGCGACCGGCCATCCGGCGGTCACCGTGCACGACACCGACGCGGGCGACCTCGTCGACCCCCAGGCGCTGGCCGCCTACCGAGCGCGGCTGCACGATATCGACGCCGAGTTGACCGAGGCGGAATCCTGGGCGGACGAGAACCGGCACGCACGCCTGCGTCTGGAACGCGAGGCGCTGCTCGACCAGGTGGGCGCGGCGACCGGCCTCGCCGGACGCCGGCGCCGGTTCAGCTCATCGCAGGAACGGGCCAGGGTTGCCGTGCGCAAGGCGATCGCGGCGGCGCTGGACCGCATCGATGCCAACGACCCGGCACTTGCCCGGCTGCTCCGCGACACCGTGCACACCGGCGCGCAGTGCCGCTACGACCCCGATCCGGGCCGCCCGGCAATCTGGCTGCTCGACGCCCCACGAGGCGACGCACCCCGACAGACGGCGGCGCCTGACGATTAGCCTGCCCTCATGGTGAACTCCGAGAGGGCAACGACCTGGGACGTGATCGTCATCGGCGGCGGGCCGCCCGGTGAGATCGCCGCCCAGCACGCGATCCAGGGCAGCGACCGCACGGCCGTCATCGTCGAGCACGAACTGATGGGCGGCGAGTGTTCGTACTGGGCGTGCATGCCGAGCAAGGCGCTGCTCCGGCCGATCGAGGTGCTCGACGCGGCCAGGCACATGCCGGGCGTGTCCGGCATCGTCGGCGACCGCGGCCTCGACGTTCCGGCGGTGCTGGCCCGGCGGGATTCGTTCACCAGCGACCACGACGACACCTCGCAGGTGAAGTGGGCGAACGACACCGGCATCGACGTGGTCCGCGGGCACGGCAGGTTGGTCGGCGAGAAGCTGGTCGAGGTCACCGAACCCGGCGGTGGAACCAGGCTGCTGCGCGCGCGGCACGCCGTCGTACTGGCCACCGGGACGACGGCGACGGTGCCCGACCTGCCCGGGTTGCGCGACGCGCTGCCCTGGACCTCCCGTGACGTCACCAATCTGCACGAGGTGCCCCGGCGGGTGGCGGTCATCGGTGGCGGGGTCGTCGCCTGCGAATCCGCCTGCTGGCTGCGCGGTCTCGGGGTGCAGGAGCTGACGGTCATCGGATCGGCGGCCGGCCTGCTCGGCAAGAACGAGCCGTTCGCCGGCGAGCTGGTCCGGCAGGCATTCGCCGGGCGCGGCGTCCGAGTGGTGCCCCGCAGCAAGGTGAATCGGGTCGAGCGCGTCGCACCGAAGGACACCGGCGAGGGCCATGTCCACGGCGGCGAGGTGACCGTGGTCTTCGGCGGAGAGCAGATCACCGTCGACGAGGTCGTGGTCGCCATCGGCCGCACCCCGTCCAGCGCCGACGTCGGGCTGGCCAGCCTGGGTCTGGATGCCGCCACCAACCGCGGGTATGTGACGATCGACGAACATCTCGAGGTGGTCGGCATCCCCGGCCAGTGGCTCTACGCGGTGGGCGACATCAACGGTCGGGCGCTGCTCACCCACATGGGCAAGTACCAGGGCCGGATCTGCGGCGCGGTGATCGGGGCTCGCGCCGAGGGCCGGCCACTGAACGGCACGCGCTTCCGGGACATCGCGGATGAGCAGAAGATCCCACAGGTCACCTTCACCGACCCGCAGGTCGCCTCTGTCGGGCTGACCGAGAAGGCCGCCACCTCAGCGGGTCTGGACGTGGAGATCATCGAACACGACATGGCCGGGTTCGCCGGCACCTCGCTGCTGCGGGACGGCTACGTGGGCAGGGCCAAGCTGGTCGTGGACCGCGCCTCGGACACCTTGGTGGGCGCCACCTTCGTCGGTGCCGACGTCGCCGAACTCGTGCACGCCGCCACTGTCGCGGTGGTCGGCGGGGTAACGATGGACACCCTGTGGCACGTGGTGCCGTCCTACCCGACGGTCAGCGAGATCTGGCTGAAGTTGCTGGAGGCTCGCGGCTGAGGCGGCCGTCCCGTCAGCTCGAGCCCCCGTAGGAGCCGGGCGTCACCGGCGGCCGAGGGTGTACCGCACCTGTTGGTCGAAGCCGATCCGGCCGTCCGCGTTGTGCTGCCGGGTGTCCTCGGCCGCCGCGGATCCGCGCGCCCGGACGGCAGCCCGCTCACCTTCGGGCACCAACTCCCACATGAACCGCTGGCCCGTCGACATCGTCCAGCGGTGCCAATGATCGGCATCATCGAACCGAACGGGTACGGAATCCCTGACCGTCCGTACGTCGGCGAATCCCGCGTCGGACAGCAGTCGCTCGACGCCGGCGTCGGACGCGAACGGGCCCGACTTCCCCGAGGTCCGGGCGTCGCGCATCCCAGGCGGTAGGTACGGGCCGAAGACGGCGTCGACCGCTTCCCATGCCGTGCCGTAGCTGCCGAATGTCGACACGGCGATCCGGGCGCCGTCGACCAGGAGCATTCGCCACGCTCGCAGGGCGGCCTCGGGGTCGGGCAGGAAGAACAGCACCAGCGATGACGCCAGCGCATCGAAGGACTGCTCCGGCAGATCGGGCTCCTGCGCATCACCGACCACCACCTCCACCGCGACCCCCGCCTGCGCCGCCTCCGCCGCCGCCGCGGCGACCATCCGTGGGGCCAGATCGAGCCCGGTCGCGTGTCCGGTCGGCCCGACCGCTGCGGCCAACGGAAATAACGCCGCGCCGCGCCCGCAGCCCATGTCGACAACCCGCTCCCCGACCTTCGGCTGCAGTTCTTCGACGAGTCGCGCCGCGATGGGCTGGAACATGTCAACGCCGACGCGGTCGTAGCTCTCGGCGGCGCGGTCGAAGATCGCCGCGACGCGCTCACGCTGATCCATGAGATCCGCCATCACCGTTGCGAAACGAGCTTGGGCGCGAACAATTCCAACGCGATGTTGTCGGGATCGCGGAATTCAAGAATATGACCGGCGCCGATGTCCTTCACCCCACTGTGCGTGATGCCGCGGTCCTCGAGCATCGACGCGGCCGCCTCCAGGTCCGCGACGGAGTCGACGGCGAAGCTCAGATGATCCAGACCGGTGCGGTCCTCCGCGAAACGGTCAGCACCCACCGGTCGCAGCCCGAAGAGTGAATCCCCGAGCCGGTAGATGACCCCGCCGAACAGGAATCCCAATTGCTCCCGGGTGGCCTCATCGGCGTCGGCGGGCAGCTCGATGAGCACCGGCAGGCCGAACACGTCGTCGTAGAAGGCCCTCGATCGATCGATGTCGGTGACCGTCAGGCGGATGTGGGCGAACGAGCGGGTGGGGATCGGCATGGCACGATCATGCCCCCGACTCGACCATCCGACCCGGGTCAGCCGAGGACCTCCTCGAAGGCTCGACCGTCGGGACCGTTGGTCGAGTACGGCAGCCTGTGCTGCCGAAAGAACGACGTCACGATCTGGGTCGCCTCCGGCCCGTTCGGGTCCATGTAGGACCCCGACGTCCGGCCACGCGACCGGGCGTGCCCGAGGCCATCGACCCGCCAGTACTCGAGGAGGGGCTTGGGGCAACCCATCAGACCGGTTGGACCGCGCTGGTGGCGCACCTGCTCAATCCCCGGCTGCCCGCGGATCCGCGCCGGTTGTCCTAGTACTACAGGGCTAGATCGTTGTTGCCTCCGGTGTTTCCCCAGGTGACAGCACATCTGACCTCGGCCGGGGTTCTGAGCGTCGAGGCCGCCA
>Ga0207931_1000085_pt1 | contig 33150 bp, 25 predicted proteins | sample NGESurdeep092012_2_FD_184478 | JGI IMG/M metagenome (GOLD analysis project Ga0207931, IMG submission 184478) | Arctic peat soil microbial communities from Barrow, Alaska - NGEE Surface sample 415-1 deep-092012 (SPAdes) | ecosystem: Environmental > Terrestrial > Soil > Wetlands > Peat ...
AGCATGGCGCCTGCCAATCATTCAATGGCGCGCGGCTATAGCGCCCAAAGGGAAGCCGGTGCAAGTCCGGCGCGGTCCCGCCGCTGTAATCGGTCGCCGCTCGTGCGTTCTCCTGTAGGGGAGTCACTGGATCGTAGGTCCGGGAAGGCAGCGCGAGCGAGAAGTACCACGACCGGGAGCCAGAAAACCTGCCAAGCCGCCTTGCGAAGCTGCTTTCCCACGCGGATGGGTACTCGGCACACCAGGTGAGTAGGAGACCCCGCTGTGAAGAGCAGACGGGGTCTTGTGGTTCCTGAGACAGACTTCGCACGGAGGAGGGTTCGCCCGGCGCCGGAAGGGAGTCTCCATGGGAGCTCGTCGTCTTATCGTCCTTGCGGTGCTGGTCCTCTTCGCGGGCCTCGTCGCCGTTCCCGCGGCGCTGGCCGTGACCACCACGCCCCCGCCGGTTCTGCACGCCACCGTCACCGTGCGCGTCGAAGGCACCTCGCGCACCGTCGCGCCGCGCACCGCGGTCGACGTGCCCTGGAATGCCACGATCGTCGACACCGACGGCACGACGATCGTCTCCACCCAGTGCAACGCGCTCGCGGCGCTCGCCCTCGCCGCCAACCTGCGCGGTTTCACGTATGACTACAACACCAGCTACGGCGCGCCGTTCCTGACGACCATCGGAGGGCTGACCTTCGACCCGGTCGACTACTCGAACGGCTGGACGTACATGATCAACGGCGTCGGCTACCCGGTCCTCGATATGGGCGTCTATGACGCGCCGATCAAGCCGGGCGATGCGATCGTCTATGCGCAGAACCCCGATCCCTCGTTCGCCCGCGGCGTCAAGCTAGTCAAGGTGCGCGTCACGCCGGGTGTCGCGGCACTGCCCGGTAATCCGGTGACGATCGCCGTCGTCGGCGACGACGTCGCCAAAGCCAACAGCAGCGCCGAAGCGACGCGCTGGGGGTCGAGCACGATCGAGACACCGGCGCAGTTCGCGGCGGCGGCCGGCGCGACGATCCACGTCGGCAGCCGTGTGTACATCGACGGCACCGGCAGCGACGCGGCCAACGGCGCGATCACTGTGTCCGACCTGCCGAGAGGCACGTACTCAGTGTGGGCGGAGATGCCGATGGACGCGAACTTCAGCTACGTGCGCTCGGCACCGGTGCGCATCAACGTCGACGCGGCGCCACGTTTCGTCGCCGCCGCGATCACGGCCCGCGCCGTCGCAGGGGGGGCGCGCCTGCTTGCCCACTTCCGCATTTCCAAGGCGGCCACGGTCACCCTGATCGTGCTCGACCGCGCCGGCAGGAGGCTCGACGCGGTGAGCTGCAAAGTGACGGCACTCACCGCCTATGCACTCACCTCGCGAAGGTTGCCCAGCGGCAAGTTCGTGCGCGCCAAGCTCGTCGCGCGCGATGCCTGGGGCCGCACGACGGCCACCAGCCTCGTCGGCGTTCGGCTCCCCTGAGCGTTCGCCCCAGGTTACGCACGCGATGAAACGGATCCCCGCAGCCGCCGTCGTCGTCCTGCTCGCCATGTTCGCGGCGAGCTGCGCCGGCGTGCGCCCGAAGGCGAGCGCGCCGGCGGCTGCGGGCCATCCGCCGAAGGCGGGCGAGGTCAGACTCGTGATCTCGCGCGACTTCGGCGCCCAGGTGCTCGTCGACGTCGTTGTGCCGTACAAGAAGGGCCTCGACGCGATGCGCCTGCTCGCCGAACACGCCACTGTCGACGCCGGCTACGGCGGACGTTTCGTCAACGCGATCAACGGGCTTAAGTCGTCGTTCGGCGGCGTCAGCTCGGCTGACGCCGCCGACTGGTTCTACTGGGTCGACGGCACGATGGCCGACGTCGGCGCCGCGGACTGGAAGCTCAATGGCGGCGAGACCGTCTGGTGGGACTACCACAAGTGGCAGAACGCGATGCTCATCCCGGCCACGATCGACGCCTTCCCGGCGCCGTGGAACCGAGGTCCGCTCACGGTGACGAGCGACCTCGAGCCCGCCGCGCTGGAGCAGTGGGCGGCGGCGAACGGGCTCAGGTTGGGGGACCGTCGCAAACTCGCCGCAGGCGCGCCCGACGGCGGTCTCGTGATCGCCACGGCCGCCCAGGCCGAAGCCTCGCCCTGGCTCGCTCCGCTGTTGGCTCCGAAGCTGAATCCTGCGCTCACGCTCATCCTCGAGGGTGGCCATCTCTCGCCCGCCGACAGTCGGGCGCAGACGCCGATCCTCGGCGCCGTTCTCGCGCTGCCCAACCCCGCCGGCGGCCAGCAGCCGGTGCTCGTCGTCATCGGCGACGATGCACAGGCCATCGACGCCTTGCTCCCGCGGATCACCGCGGACGTCCTGCGCGCGCGCGTCGCCGTCGCCTCCATGGGCGGGGGCCTCACACCGCTGCCGTTGTCGACGATGACCAAGGGCCAATGACTGTCGTCGCCGAACAGCCTGCCGCAGCCCCCGGGCGGGTGCGGGCGACCGGTGCGGCGACGCGTCGCGCGCGCGGCCCGCGCCGCCACGGCCTCGCCCGCACCCGTCCGGTCGCCAGCCTTGCCTACGTCATCGCCCTGGCGCTCGCCGGCTTCGTGCTCAACGATCCGTTGCAGCTCATCGCCCTGCTCGCCGTGCTCTTCGTCGCACTCGGGTTCGCGGGCAAGCTGCGTGCTTCGCTGCCCTACCTGCGCGTGGCGCTCTACGTCGCCGGCTTCCTGGCGATCCTCAACCCGCTCTTCAGCCAGGGCGGGCTCGACGTGCTCTGGCAGGTGCACCTGCCGCTGCTGCAGATCCGTGTCACGATCCAGGGCATCGCCTTCGGCGTGAGCACGGCGCTGCGGCTGAGCGCCGTGCTCATCGCCTTCGCGCTCTACAACCTCGTGCTCGACCCCGACGACCAGCTCGGCATCATGAGCCGCTTCTCGTTCCGCTCGGGTCTTGTCGTCTCACTCGCGACGCGCCTTGTCCCGGTGCTCTCGCGTGACGCCGAGAGCATCGCCGACGCGCAGCGCTCACGCGGCGTCGAGCTCGACCGTGGGCGGCGGCGCGACCGCGCCGCCGCCCGTATACCGCTGCTCTCGGCGCTGCTCACGCAGAGTCTCGAACGGGCGATGGACATCGCCGCTTCCATGGAGGCGCGCGGCTACGGCCGCGGCGGCCGTACGCGCTGGCAGCCGGAGCGCCGCTGGCGCTTCGCCGACGGCGCCACCGCCGCGGCCGCTGGCCTCGCCGTCGCCGCCCTCATCGGCGGTCTCGTCGCCGGTGCCTTCCACTACCGCTTCTACCCTCTGCTCGACGACCCGTGGGCGCCGCTTGCCGACCCATGGTGGCTGCTCGCGCTCGCGGCGCTCGCCACGCCCCTCTGTGTGGAGGCGCGATGGCGGCGATAGCCACACTCGCACACGTCACCTACACCTACCCAGGAGCAAGCAAGCCCGCTCTCGACGACGTGTCACTCGCGATCGACCCGGCCGAGGTGATCCTCGTGCTCGGCGGCTCGGGCAGCGGCAAGTCGACGCTGCTGCGGGCGATCAACGGCCTCGTACCGCACTTCCACGGTGGCACCTTCGCCGGGCGAGTGACGGTCGACGAGTTCGACACGCGTACGGCGCGGCCGGCGGAGCTCGCCGCGCGCGTCGGCCTCGTCTTCCAGGATCCTGAGAGTCAGGCGGTGATGACCACCGTCGAGCGCGAGATCGCCTTTGGCCTGGAGAACCGCGGCATCGCCAGCCCCGCCATCGCCCGCCTCGTCGAAGAAGCCTTGATCAGTCTCGGCCTCTCCGGCTTGCGCCGCGCTCCGCTGAGCACGCTTTCCGGCGGCGAGCTGCAGAAGGTCGCGCTCGCCGCCGTGATCGCCACGCAGCCGCATCTGCTGCTGCTCGACGAACCGACGTCGCAGCTCGATCCGGTGAGCTCCGAGGAGCTGCTCGCCGCCGTGCGCCGGCTCTCGGAGGACACCGGCGCGACGATCGTGCTCGCCGAGCACCGGGTCGAGCGCTGCCTGCACCTCGCGACGCGGGTCCTCTTCATGGAGGGTGGCGCGATCGTCGTCGACGCCGACCCGCAAGCCTTCGCGCGCTGGGCGCTCGCCGGCCATCGCGAGTTGCTGCCGCCGGTGGCGCGCCTCTTCGCGCGCCGCCTGAACGGCGGCGCCAAGGCGGCGGCCGAAGCCGGCCGGCTGCCGCTGACCGTGAAGGACGCGCGCGGCATGCTCGACGACGTCGCCGGGCAGCTCGAGAGCTTCGCATCGCCAGCGCCGGCGCGCGAGGGCGACGTCGTGCTCGAGGCGCGCAAGCTCGCCGTCGGCTACGCTCCCGGCGAGGCCGTCCTCGAGCACATCGACCTCCGTCTGCGCCGCGGCGAGCGCATCGCCCTCATGGGCGAGAACGGCGCCGGCAAATCGACGCTCGTGCGCCACTTCAACGGCCTCGCGCGCCCGCTCGCCGGCGACGTCCGCCTGCTCGGACGCCCCTTGAAGGAGCTCTCTGTCGCCCAGGCAGCGCGCGACTGCGCGCTGCTCGGCCAGAACCCGAACGACTACTTCATCAAAGATACCGTCGCGGAGGAGGTAGACTACTCGCTCGTGCAGATGGGCTTCGCGGGGCGCGAGCGCAACGAATTGTGCTCGCGCACGATCGTCGATCTCGACCTGATGGACTTGCTGATGCGCAATCCACGCGACCTCTCCGGTGGCGAGCGCACGCGCGTGGCCCTCGCCGCCGTCACCTGCGGCGACCCGGCGCTGGTGATCCTCGACGAACCCACACGCGGCATGGACCCATTGCACAAAGCCGAGCTCGCCGCACTGCTGCGCCGTTGGGCCGCAAACGGCCGTTGCGTACTCGTCGTCACCCACGACGTGGAGTTTGCGGCGCGTGTCGCCGGGCGCGTGCTCGTCGTCGGCGACGGCAGCCTACTCGCCGACGGCCCGGTACATGAAGTGCTCAACGGGTCGCTCTTCTTCTCGACGCAGATCAACCGCCTGCTGCGCCACTCGCTCCCCGGCGTGCTCACCGAGGACGAGGTCACGTGGGGGACGTCGCTACAATGAGCTTGAGTCGCGTGACACTCGTCGCCCTCGTCGTCGCCGCGATCGGCCTTTCGGCGTGGGCTGCGCTCGAACCGCAGTCGGTCGACTGGGGCCTCGTAACGTTCGTCGGGGTGGTCGCGGTCGTCGGCGTCGCGGTCGTCGCCTACGGCGCCCGCGACGCCTCGGCCCATGAGCTCTCGCTGGTCGCCGCGCTCGCGGCCCTCGCTACGGCCGGCCGCGTGCTCTTCGCCTCGCTGCCGAACGTCAAGCCGGTGACCTTCATCGTGCTCGTCTCCGGTGTCGCTCTCGGCAGCGGCCCGGGCTTCATGGTCGGCGCCACATCGGCGCTCGTCTCCAACCTCTTCTTCGGGCAAGGCCCATGGACACCCTGGCAGATGCTCGCCTGGGGCGCCGTCGGCGCCGTCGGCGGCCTGATGGGACGCCACGGGCGCCTGCCCGGCCGTTGGGCGCTCGTCGCCGCCGGCGCGGTGCTCGCCCTGGCCTTCGACTGGGTGGTCACTCTCTGGATGTACATCGCGTTCACTGCGCACACTTGGCCGGCTCTGGTTTCGCTGTACGCGAGAGGGCTGCCGTTCGACATCGCGCACGTCGCCGCGACCGGCCTGTTTGCTGGTCTTTTCGGCGTGCAGGCTGCTAAGATAGTGGCTCGGTTCCGTGTCCGGACCCGCGTCACGTTCGTGGGACTGGAGGGCACTTCGTGATCAAGAAGCTATGGCCGGCGCTGGCGCTGGCCTTCGTTGTCTTGGCGTTGGCGCCGCTCTCGGCGATCGCTTCGTCGTCGCGACCCGCCGGCGTCGTTCCCGCCCTCGACTACCTGCACGCCAAACAGATCCCCGACGGCAGCTTCGGCGGCAGCGATCTCACGCCGTGGGTGATCCTCGCGATCTCGGCCGCGCGCGAGAACCCCATCGCCTGGCAGATCGCCGGCAAGGATCCCGTGCTCGACTACCTGCAGAATCTCAACCTCGAGCAGGCCGCCGGCAACGCCGCCACGCAGACCAACCCGCCCGCGTTCTATGCCAAGACGATCCTCGCCTTCGTTGCCGCCGGGCGCACCGACCTCATCTACCACGCGGGGAGCGTGAGGATCGACCTGATCGCCAAACTTCTCGCCTACCGGGATGCCGGCGACGGTCACTTCTCGCCGCAGACGTCCGGGTCGCGCGGCTACGCTTCGATCAACACGACGGTCTGGGCGATCATCGCCCTGCATGCGGCCGGCGAGAACGGCACCTACCTCAGCGACGCCGTCACGTGGTTGCGCGGCCAGCAGGGTGCCGACGGCGGCTTCGCCAGTCAGCCCGGCCTCGTCGAAGACGTCGACGACACGGCCGCCGCCATCCAGGCGCTGCGTGCCGGCGGTCTGGTCTCCGGGTCGGCGCCAGTGGCGAACGCCGCCGCTTTCCTGCACGGCCTCCAGCGCAGCGACGGGGGATTCCCGTCCTGGCCGACCGACACGCACAGCTACGCCGAGTCGACCGCCTGGGCCATCCAGGGTCTGCTCGCCGCCGGCGAGCTGCCGGCCGACGGGTCGACGCCCAGCAAGTGGGTCAAGGCGGGCGGCGCCACGCCGTACAGATGCCTGCGCCGCCTGCAGCTAAGCTCCGGCCTCTTCCAACATCGCACTGGTGTCACCGCCAACCCGGTGCTGACGACCGCCGAGGTGGTGATCGCGCTCTCCCGCAGGAGCTTCCCGTTCGGCCGCGCGAGCACGTTGTTCGCACCGGCGTACCGGCCGCACTTCAAGTCGGTCTCGCCGGCGCAGGGCGCCCGCTTCTCGAGCGGCTCGGTAACGATCAAGGCGAGCTACGCGGACAACGCCGGCGGCACCGGCATCAGCACCAAGCTGACGACGATTATCGTCGACGGCCGGTCTGAGACTGCCCGTGCGTCGATCGCCGCGGGCAGTCTCATCCTCCATCGCAACGCCTTCGCCAGCGGCACACACACGTTCGTCATCAAACTCGCCGACAAGGCCGGCAACACGCAGACTGTGCAGAGACATTTCACGGTAAGTGGGCCCGCGCCGACGCCGACTCCGACATCGACTAGCGGGACGACGCTGTACCCGACGCCGAACCCGCACCCCAGGACGACCTATCCGACCCCTACGCCGAGCCCCACATCGACAATGTTGCCAACGGCTTATCCCACGCCCAGCCCTTCGGTCACCGGCGTGCCGATGTCGCCGCCGCCGAGCAGCAGTCCGTCGCCCAGCGGCGGCGCCACGCCGGTCGGCGGCTCCGGCGGCGGACCGTCCGGCGGCACGTACGCCGGCATCGCCCTGCTCGCGATGCTTCCCATCGGTGCCTCGATGTCGTATCTGAGCTATCGCCGCCGCCTCGGTTTGCTCGGCGACGCTGGCAAGGGCCGCGCGCTGGCATCCCAGGGCACAGCGTGGTCCGGCTTCAGGCGCCGCCTGTTCGGCGTCCCAGGTCTCTCGCACTTCACCAGGAGGTAGCGCGCGCGCATGGATGCCGGTCAGCTCGCCCACGATATCGAACAGGTGATCTACCACACGGCCAAGTACCTGCTCTACCCGGTGCTCGTCGCCGCCATCCTCTGTCTGGTGTGGGTGCTGATCGAGCTCGGCTGGCTCTTGTATGAGATCTATCTACGCGTGCGCTACCGCGACCTCGAGGCGCTCGAGGCGCGCACGCTGCGTGCCCGTCAAGCGTTCGCCAACGGGCAGCCGCGCAAGGCCTACAAGTACCTCCAGGAGAACAACTACTCGATGGTCGTCGTGCGCTTCCTTTTCGACCTCATCCGCAACTACCAGACCGACCGGCTGGCCGAGAAGCCCCTGAAGCTCCTGCAGGAGTACGAGTTCTACACGATCAAGCGCCTCGAGAAGACGCGCATCCTCGTTCGCGTCGGCCCGATGCTCGGTCTGATGGGCACGTTGATCCCGCTGTCGCCGGCACTCGTGGCGCTCGCCAACGGCGATACCGCCAAGCTCGCCGACAACCTCGTGATCGCGTTCTCCGTTACCGTCCTCGGCCTGCTCATCGGCGGCCTCGCATTCGTGATCAGCATCGTCCGCGACCGCTTCTACTCGCAGGACATCAGCGACCTCGAGTACCTGCTCGAGCTGCTCGAGGGCAGCGGCCAACGGCTCCAATCTGGGCGCGCGCGCCAAGAAGGGCGGACGGCGAAGAGCACGGATGAGGCCGACGCGGACAGGGGCGAGGCGGATGACGGCGACGCAGACCACGGCGACGCCGAACCGGGAGACGAAGCCACCGCGGACGCTGCCGACCTCGCCGGAGCGCCGCCGCCACTCGCGGCCACGCTGGACGACGACGGACCGCGATCGGCAGACGACGCCAACGGCGAGCGGACCGTCGAACTCTCGCTCGACGAGCTCTCGCGGCGCCTCGAAGCCGATCTTTCGGCGCCGCCGGTCGAGACTGCGCCGGAGAGCGGTGAGGAGCCGCTCGAGCGCGAACCGATATGAGCCCCGATGTCGAAGAGAGCGCTGTCAAGTATCCGCCCTCGGTGCTCGAGGAGCCGGGGCAGAACCTGCGCTTCATGCATCGTCGGCGAGTCAGCCGCACGGATCGCAACGGCGACCCGCTCGATGGCGTGGTCAACCTGTTCGACGTGGCGATCGTGCTGGCGATCGGGTTCCTGCTCGCGGCGCTGGCCGGGTTCGGGCTCACGGACGTGCTCTCGGGCAAGAACATGACGATCGTCACGAATCCGGGCACCAGCAGCATGGAGGTGGTGGTCAAGCAGGGCAACCAGATAAAGAAGCTCGTGCTGCAGCCCGGCCAGCAAGCCAGCGGCATCGGCATACTGATCGGCCAGTTCTGGCAGCTCTCCGACGGATCGACGATCTACGTGCCGGCCTCCGGCACAACGGTGCCCGAGACGCAGCCCACGTCGGGCGCGACCACACCGGCTACCGCGCCGACCTCTGCGCCGACCGACACGTCGTCGACCGAGACTCCTCCTGCCGGGGTGCCGACAACGCCGCCCCCGCACCATGTGGTGAACCCCACGCAACCGGGCAACGTGTCGCCCTAGCGGCCGCTCTCAGCCGCCCAGCGAACGCAGCAGCGCGACGATGCGCTCCAGCTCGCCGCGGTCCTTGAACCTGATCTCGAGCTTGCCGCCACGTTTGCCCGCACGGATGCGCACGGGAGCCTCGAGCAGCCCGTAGAGTTCGTCGCTGAGGTCATCGAGTGCGGGGTCGGCGGGATGCGCTGCGGACTGGGCGGCGGCGGCCGGGGTCTCGACCATCCGGCGCACGACCGCCTCGGTCTGCCGCACGGTGAGACCCTCTTTGACGATCAGGCGGGCCAGCTTGCGCCGTTCGTCGTGGCCCGCCAATCCGAGCAGCGTTCGGGCGTGCCCTTCGCTGATCTCGCCCCGCTCGACCATCGCCTGAACGTCGTCGGGCAGCTCGAGCAGCCGCAGCACGTTCGTGACCGCCACGCGGCTGCGGCCGACGAGCTCGCCGATGCGTTCGTGCGTCAGGCCGAACTCGTCGACGAGCGCCGCGTAGGCGTGTGCTTCCTCGATGCCGTTGAGGTCTTCGCGAGCGACGTTCTCAGCGAGCGCCATCTCCAGCGACAACGCCTCGTCGGCGGTGCGCATGAGGGCGGGGATCGAGTCGAGGCCGGCGAGTGCCGCGGCGCGCAGGCGGCGCTCGCCGGCGATCACTTCGAAGCGCTTGCCGGCGCCCTCGGCGGCCGGGCGCACGACGACCGGCTGCAGCACCCCGAGGTGGCGGATCGACTCCGCCAGCTCTTGCAATTCCCCCTCGTCGAAGCTGCGGCGGGGCTGCCGCCGCGACACGGCGATGTCGGCGATCCTGAGCTCGCGCAAGCGTCCTTCGCCCGCTTTGCCCTCGCCGACGGCGACATCGCCGATCAGCGCCGACAATCCCCGACCGAGGGCCTTGTTCTTAGCCACGCGACACGACCTCCTTGGCGAGATCGAAGTAGGCGTCACACCCGAGACACGAAGGATCATATCGCGAGATCGGCAGGCCGTGACTGGGCGCTTCGCTGAGGCGGACGTTGCGGGGCACGGTCGTCGCGAAGACGCGCTCGCCGAGATGTGCGCGCACCTCCTCGGCGACCTCGCGGCTGAGCCGCGTGCGACCGTCGTACATGGTGAGCAGAACGCCGAGTACCTCGAGCCCGGGGTTGAGCCGGTCGCGCACCAGCTCGATCGTCTCGAGCAGCTGCGCAAGCCCCTCCAGCGCGTAGTACTCCGCCTGCACCGGTACGATCACCTCGCGCGCTGCTGCCAGCGCATTGACGGTCAGCACACCGAGCGACGGCGGGCAATCGATGAACACGTAGTCGTACCCGTCGACATGGCCGTACAGCGCATAATCGAGCACGAACTCGTTCCTGTCGGCGCCGGCAAGCTCGACCACCGCGCCGGCAAGATCGGGGCACGAGGGCACGAGTGAGAGGTATTCGACCGTCGTCGGCACCGTCGCCGCCGCGAGGCCGATCGCGCCGGCGAGCACGCCGTAGATCGAGCTGTTCGGTTCGTCGACCCGCACGCCGAGGCCGCTCGAGGCGTTCGCCTGCGGGTCGAGATCAATGAGCAACGCCCCGAGGCCGGCCTCGGCGAGGCACGCAGCCAGATTGATCGCCGTGGTCGTCTTGCCCACGCCGCCTTTCTGGTTGGTGACCGCGATGATCCTCGGCACGCAGACTCCTCGGCTACTCGTTGGGATGCCCCGGCGTCGCGCGGGCCGGGAGTCGATAGTAGCAAAAAGCGCGCCGGCGCGGGCGGGGGAGGGGGCGACCTGGTTGGGCTTCTCGCCCTCCGACGGCCCCGCCTGCAGCCCGCCCCGCCCGACTCCGCCGCTTTCGGCTCCGCCCTCCGAGCGCGGTCCCCCTACCCGCTCTGCCCCCCCAGCGGCCGCGAGCGCGCTCGCCCTTCGCGCCGCGGCAGCGAGGGCGGCGTTGCCGCGGTCTTCTCGTAGACCACGCAGACCGAGGAGCGCAAGGGCGAGTTGGCAAGCGCGACGACCGCGCGCACGGTGAGGCCGCACTCACGTGCGGCCGCCTCGCCGCGCGGCCCTTCGTCGCGCGCCGCCGTCGCCGTCTTGCCGACGAGCAACGTCCCGTGCTGCGCCAGCAGTGGCGCGGCCAGCTCGACGACCGTTGCCAGCGAGCCGACCGCGCGTGCCAGGACGACGTCGAATGTCTCCCGTAACGGTGCGCCCTCCGCGGCGACGCACTCGCTCCGCGCGCACACGACGTGGGCGCGCTCCGCCAGCCCGGCCGCGGCAACGGCTGCTTCGAGAAAGACGCACTTCTTGCGCACGGACTCGATCAGCGTCATGTCGATCGCCGGCAGGGCGACGGCGAGCGGAATGCCGGGCACGCCCGCACCGGCGCCGAGATCGGCCCATCTGGCCGGACCGCCTGCGACCGCCGGCCCGGCCGGCCGTCGCACCTCAGGCACGTCGAGGAGTGCAAGCGCATCACCGATCAGCGTGTCGATGACGGCTTCGCGGCGGCGCAGTCCGGTCACGTTGGCTTGCCGCCAGCCCGTGAGCAAGTCGACGTAGGCGTCGAGCGCCCGCGTCTGGTCGGGAGTCAGCGATGCAACGCTGGAGAGCTCGTCGAGAGTGCTCACCGCGGCTGCGGTCGCACGTTCTAGGTGTCGCGCAGCTTGGTGAGCCTGAGCAGCGTGCCGCCCTCGACGGGACGGTCGAGGCTGAACTCATCGACCACGGCGCGGATGATCGAGATGCCCATGCCGCCCTCGTTGAGCACGGGCGGCAGCGCGTCATTGATGGCATCGCACTCATCGCCGACACAGAACCCTGGTCCTTCGTCGCGGATCTCGACGACGATGCGGTCGTCGAGGACGTTGAAGCAGAGGTGCACCAGGCCGGCATCGCCGTCGTAAGCGTGGCGGACGGAGTTGGAGCACGCCTCGGTCAGCGCCAGCTTGAGGTCGGCGATCGCATCGGCAGAGAAGCCGCGTTCACGAAGTACGCCGGATAGCGCCAAACGGCCGAGTACGACGTACTCGGCCCTGGCGGGGATATCGAGTGTCACCAGCTCATCCACCGGGGGCAATCCTATAGCAGCGGGTGTTCCCTACCAACACGTCACCGTTTCAGCGATGTGCGCATGTTCAGATCGTGACCACACATATCACAGAGCGTACCCCGGAGGGCGTCGTCTTCAACCGCGTAGCCCGTTCGCCGCACGACCACGCGGTGGCAGTTCGGGCAGACCGTGTTCTGGCCGGCGTGGTCCGGCACGTTGCCGATGTAGACGAAGCGGAGCCCCGCCTCGGACCCGAGCGCCATCGCGTGCTCAAGTGTCTTGATCGGCGTCGACGGGAGGTGTGCGTACTCCAGGTACGGCATGAATCGCGTGACGTGCCACGGTGTGTCAGCGCCGAGCTCGGCGACGATCCACTGCGCGATGTTGCGCAGCGTCTCGTCGTCGTCGTTGATCGACGGGATCACGTTGGTGACGATCTCGACGTGGCAGCCGTGCACGCTTTTGGCGCGCACGGCGGCAGCGAGCACCGGCGCGAATCCGTTGATGCGGCAGACGTCGTGATAGGTCTTGTCGCTGAACCCCTTGATGTCGACCCGGTAGGCATCGATGTGCGGGGCGACCACATCGAGCGCCTCTTCGGTGATGTAGCCGTTGGTGACCATCACTGTGTAGAGACCGTGCTCGTGCACGATCATCGCCCCGTCGAGCACATACTCCAGCCAGATCGTCGGCTCGTTGTAGGTCCAGGCGACACCCTGGCAGCCGTTGTGATCGGCGAGCACCGGCAGGTTGCGTACGGGCAGTTCGCGGAGCTCGGAGATGTGCGCGCCGGGGTCGGCGTGGGCGATCTGCCAGTTCTGACAATGGCGACAAGTGAAGTTGCAGCCGAGCGTGCCCAGGGAGAGCACGGTGCTGCCGGGGAAGAAGTGGAACAGGGGCTTTTTCTCGATCGGGTCTGCAGCGACGCTGCAGACCCGATCGTAGATCACGGTGTAGAGCACACCGTCGCGGTTCGCCCGGGCGCGGCACGTGCCGCTCTGCCCGGGCTTGATGCGACAGAGCCGCGGGCAGACGCGGCAGCCGACGACGCCGTCGCCGAGCTTGTCGTAGAGCATCGCCTCGTGCATGGCGCTCAACCCTGCCGCGGCCGGTAGGCGGCGATGCCGCGCTGGACGCAGTCGACAAGCGCGGCTTGCAGCTCCGGGTTGGCCGACGCGATGCACGCCATCTGGAAGCTCGAGTCCGAGCCGAGCACGAGCTTGTCCTCGAGCGGCGCCCCGGCGGCGTCGCCGATCGGCAGCCCGGCCTCGCGCACCAGCAGGTGCACAGCCGCCAAATCGTACGGAGAGTTGCAGAGCACGGCGCCGCGACCGACGCGGCGGAACTCGGCCTCGACCTGCGGGTGAGCGGCGATGATCGCCGGACCGATGTCGACGTACGCGTCGAGCTGCCCCGTGAGGATGCGTGTCACCGAGTAGGTCGCCGAGCCGATGTCGAACACCGAACCGCCGACCGAGGAGGTGTCGATGAGCTCGGACAGCACGGTCGCCAGCACGACCGCCGGCCGCCCGCGAAACCCGAGCGTCCAGAAGATGCTCTCGAGGTCGGCCGCCGGCGACGGCAGGAAGGGGATCTGCTCGCCCGTGGCGCGACGCATCTCGAAGCCGGCGCCCTTCTCCGCGAGGAAGAGGTCGCCGGTCTTGAGCTCCTGCACGACGCCGGCGACGACATCGCCCATAGTCGGCGCCGCGCTCGGCGGCACGGCGGCGATGCTCACGCACGCCGCCTCGAGCCCAGCCGCCGCCGGCCGTGTGCCGTCGATCGGGTCGACGATCAACACCATCTCGGGGTCGCGCGCGCCCTGCAGGCCGCGGTCTTCGGAGTAGTACGCCCACTGCGGCAGATGCGCCCGCATGTACTCCTCGAGCAGCGCCTCGGCGCGCTCGTCGATGTCGAACGTTACGTCGCCGCCGACGGCCACGCCCGTGTTGGCGCGCGCGGCGTGCAATCCGAGGTAAGGCAACACCACCGCGCGCAAGCGGGCGCAGAGTTCGGTGAGCTGTTGGGTGACCTCGGTCAAGACGCCTCATTGTATCGCGCTATAATCGGAGTGCCAGTTGAGGCCGGGCCGACTCCGCCCGCCGGTCCTGATGCCTGTGTTCACCCTCGAGGAGGCGATCACGACTTCGCACGCAACAGGCAAGATCGCCTATCGCGGCAAAGGCAACATCTACGTCAACATCACCAACCGCTGCTCATCGGCGTGTGAGTACTGCCTGCGCGATTTCACCGACGAGGTCTACGGCGAGCCGCTGAAGCTCGACCACGAGCCGCCGGTCGAGGAGATCGAACAGGCGATCGAGCTCGAGTTCCTGGACGGGCCCGGCGACGAGGTCGCCTTCTGCGGTTTCGGCGAGCCGACGATGCGGCTCGACGCGGTGCTCGCGGTCACGGACTGGCTCCGCCTCCGCCGCATCCCGTCGCGCCTGGTGACCAACGGCCACGGCCGGCTCCTCAATCCCGACGTCGACGTCGCCGCGGCGCTCGCGGCGGCGGGACTCGGCGCGGTGACGATCAGCCTCAATGCGGCCGACCCGCAAACCTACGACCTCATCTGCCGGCCGATCTTCAGCAAGACGCACCGGGCCGTCATCCGTTTCGCCGAGGAGTGTGTCGGGCATGGACTCAACACAACGCTCACCGCGGTCGACTATCCGGGCGCCGATATCGACGGTTGCCGAGCGATCGCCAAAGCAGTCGGAGCGGCGTTCCGACTGCGCGGTCTCGTGAGCCGTGAGGACCGGGAGTCCGCGACGAAGAAGGAGGCCGAATGACCGAGGCGGTCGCCAAGATCCTGCTCGTCGACGACGAGGAAGCCATCCAGAAGCTCCTGCGCTACCCGCTCGAGAAAGAGGGCTACCAGGTCGTCTCCGCCTACAACGGCGACGACGCGATCGAAGCCTTCGAGCGCGAAGCGTTCGATCTCGTGATCCTCGACCTCATGCTGCCGCGCGTCGACGGCATGGAGGTGTGCCGGCGCATCCGCGCGCAGAGCATCGTGCCGATCATCATGCTCACCGCCAAAGCGGACGAGTTCGACAAGGTGCTCGGTCTCGAGATCGGCGCCGACGACTACATCACCAAAGACCGCTTCAGCCTGCGCGAGTTCCGCAGCCGCGTACGGGCACAGCTGCGCCGGGCAAGCATGTCGCGCTCCGCCGAGGCCGCCCGCAAGGACACGATCAAGGTCGACGAGCTCGAGGTCGACGTGCTCAAGCGCAACGTCTTCGTCCGCGGCGAACGCGTCGACCTCACCTACATCGAGTTCGAGATGCTCAAGACATTGATCTCTCATCCTGGTCGCGTGTACAGCCGACAGCTGCTGCTGCAGCTCGTCTGGGGCGACTCGGACTACCGCGACGCGCGCACGGTCGACGTGCATATCCGCCACCTGCGCGAGAAGATCGAAGCCGACCCCAAGGACCCGGAGTTCATCTTCACGGTGCGCAACATCGGCTATAAGTTCCGCGAGATCCAGTAGTCAGGACGCAGCGTGTTCTTCCTTCGCTCCGTCAAGAACTGGCTCACCCTGCTCTTCGTGGCGATCGCCGCTCTCGCCTCACTGGTCGTCTGGCTCTACGTCGTGCCGCCGCTCGACAGCCGGCTGGTCAGCCAGAAGCTCGTCGACATGCGCGCCAACGTCGACCTGATCAGCAGCGCCATCTATCAGCTCATAGGCGAGGACCAGGATGGCCAGCTCGTGACCAGACCAACCGATCTGGCACAGTTCGTCGGCGAGACGGGCCAGAAGATGAACGCCCGCGTCGTCGTCGTCCAGGCGAGCAACCTCGTCAAGGTGTCCAACGGAGATTCGCGCCCGCAAGTCGTCTTCAAAGCGAGCGACTACCCCATGCTCGCCACGGCGATCAGCACCGGCAGCGTCGAGCAGGGCACAGTCACGATCGCCGACGAGAAGTACGCCGTCACCGCCGTTCCGCTTCCATCAAGAATCGACCCGACGCAGTACATGGCGGTGGTCCTCGTCGCCGCTTCGCTCCACGACGTCGAGGCGAGCGTCAGCGCCGTGGAGCGTCAGATCCTGCGCGCCACCGCCCTGGCGATCGCCGTCAGTTTGCTCATCGGCTATCTCGCCTCGTACTTCATTTCACGGCGCATCCGACGCGTGGAGCTAAGCGCCGAAGCGATCGCCGGTGGCGACTTCGCCAGCTCCGTGAAGGTCGGCCTGCGCGATGAGATCGGCGAGCTTGGCCTGACGTTCAACGACATGGGCGCCAAGCTCGCCGATGCCTTCTCCCAGGTCGAGCTCGAGAAGAACCGCGTCGAGCTGCTCCTGAACGACCTCAGCGAGGGCGTCATCGGCATCTCCGGCGACGGTCGCGTATCGATCACCAACCCCGCCGCTGCCCGCCTGCTCGGGCAGAGGCTGCAGCCCGACGCCGAGCTTGGGCGCGCCTTCCCCTACGAGGTGGCGCGCATGTGGTACGAATCGCGCCGCGACGGGCGCCACCAGGACGTCGTCTTCGTGCACGGCCCGCGCACGCTCGAAGCATCGACTTACCCCGTCGGCAGCGGCGCCGACTTCAACTCGATCGTCGTGCTCCGCGACGTCACCGCGCAGGCTAAGCTCGAACGTGCGCGGCGTGACTTCGTCGCCAACGCCTCGCACGAGTTCAAGACTCCACTCTTTTCGCTCTCGGGCTTCCTCGAGCTGCTCGACGAGGGCGACCTCGAGAGCGGCGAGCAGCACGAGTTCCTCCAGCTCATGAAGCAGCAGGTCGATCGGCTCCGCGACCTGTCGCTGAGCCTGCTCGACCTCTCGCGCGTCGAAGCCGGAGCGATCGAGCTCGAGGCGGACGAAGTCGACCTCGGCGACCTGGCGGCGTCGGTCGTCTCGGAGTTCCAGACGCAAACCGCCGCGGGGCGCATCGACCTCAGCGTCACGCCGCCGCCGCAGCCCGAGATCGCCTACTGCGACGAGCAGCGCACCGCCCAGGTCGTGCGCGCGCTGATCGACAACGCCGTCAAGTTCTCCCCCGAGGGCGGATCGGTGCGCGTCGAGATCGGCGGCGACGGTAACCAGCGCTTCGCGACGCTCGCCGTCGCCGACGATGGCCCCGGCATCCCCAAACCAGAGCTGCCGCACATCTTCGACCGCTTCTACCGCGGCAGCGAAGACCGCGGTAACAAGGCCGGCGCCGGCCTCGGCCTCTCGATCGCGCGCGAGCTCATCGAGCTCATGGGCGGAACGATCTCGGCCCACTCCAAAGTCGGCGAGGGCTCGACCTTCGCGATCCGCCTGCCGCGGGAGCCCGTTAAGAAAGCTTAATCGGGGGCAAACTCGCCGTAACCGGTAGCGTGGCCCCCTTTAACATGGTAGGAGGGATACTCTCTCTGAGTGTTAGTCATGCGCGGAGGCGCTGGCGCCGTCCGCGCTGCACACGAAAGAAGGCATGACATGAAGCTGAGAAGTCTCGTAGTGGGTCTCGTCGGCGGTATCGTCGGCACGGTCCTGGTACTGGCGCTTGTTCTGGCGCTCGACATCAACGTGTTCACCCAGAAGCAAACGGTCGTGCAGATGGCGAACGGCACGTCCGTCTCGTATCCGTCTGCGTCCACCGGCGGCCTCACGCCGGAACAGATCTACGCAAAGACTGTGCCGAGTGTGGCCGAGGTGATCTCCACGTTCAAGGGCGTCTCAACGCCGTTCGGCCCTTCCGGCGGCGGCCAGGGTCTCGGCACGGGCTTCGTCGTCTCGAAGGACGGTTACATCCTCACCAATCAGCACGTCGTCGTCGACCAGCAGACGCAACAACCGGCGACCAGCGTCACCGTCGGCCTGCGCTCGCCGGACGGCCAGGTCCACCGCGCCAAGGCGACCGTGGTCGGTGCCGACGCCACGACGGATGTCGCACTGCTCAAGATCGACCCGACCGGGCTCAACCTGCAGCCACTGCCGCTGGGCAACTCCGACAAGGTGCAGGTCGGCGAGCCGGTCGTCGCGATCGGCAACCCACTGAATTTCGACTTCACGATCACGTCGGGCATCGTCTCCGCGGTTCATCGCACGCTCGACTCTCCGAACGGGCGGCCGATCCCCAACGGCATCCAGACTGATGCCGCCATCAACCCCGGCAACTCCGGCGGTCCGCTGATCGACGCGACCGGCGCCGTGATCGGCATCAACGAGCAGATCGCCTCGCAGAGCGGCGGCAACGTCGGTCTCGGCTTCGCCGTGCCGATCAACGCCGCCGTCCAGTCGATGAGCCAGCTGAAGCAGTTCGGCAAGGTCACGTATTCCTGGCTCGGCATCTCCGGTCAGACGATCACCGCCGACTTCGCCAAGGCCAACAAGCTCCCCGTCAACCAGGGTGTGCTCGTCGCCAAGACCGTTGCCGGCCAGCCGGCCGCAAAGGCCGGCATCAAGGGTGGCGACCACACCGTCACCTTCGCTGGTCAGCCCTACGTTCTCGGCGGAGACATCCTCACCGCGATCGACGGCAAGAGCCTCGCCACGATCGACGATCTCATCGCCACGGTGTCGACGATGAAGCTCGGTACGCAGGTCACGCTCACCGTGATCCGCGGCGGCAAGACGTTGCAGGTCCCGGTCACGCTCGCTGCGCGGCCTGCGGGCCAATAGACGCCGACGCACAACGCCCCGTGGCTTAGAAGCCACTGAGGCGAGGCGCCCGGTCTCCACGAGACCGGGCGCCTCGCAGTCGTAAACCTCACCGAATCGCCTCATCGCATCGGCAACTTCAGTGGCTCGCCCCTGCCGAGGTCACCACTAAACGCGACAACACACCCACTCTTTTTGACAAACGTGCTTGTGCCGTGTATAACAAGCTCAGTGGATTGGTGCGTTCGCAGCACCGATCGCAGCCCCGGGAGGCACGCTCTGATCAAGCAGCCACACGATTGTCGTCTGGATCCCGTCCTGCCGCTCGTGCAGGGCATCGCCGAGATGTTCGGCCCTGGATGCGAGGTGGTGCTGCACGACCTTAGCCGGCTGCCCCACTCGATTGTTGCGATCGAGAACGGCGGCGTCACCGGACGCCGCCAGGGCGACGTGCCCACGGACCTTATGCTGCGTTCGCTGCGCAACGTCGACGAGGCGCCGGACGTGCGAATCTACGTGTCTTCCAGCGAGGGCAAGATCCTCAAGTCGCTGGCAGTGACGCTGCGCGACGCCGACGGCAAGGCGTTCGCGATCCTCGGCGTCAACCTCGACATCTCCGAGATCGTTCAGGTCCAACGCATCCTCTCCGGGCTCACCGCCATCGGCCGCCTCGGTGGCGAGGCGATCCCGGAGACCGAGGAGATCTTCGCCGGCGACATCCGCGACGTCGTCGCCGGCATGATCACGAAGATCCTCAACGAAATGGGCAAGACGCCCGCCGCGATGAGCCGCGACGAGAAGATGGACGTCGTCAAGCGACTCGAAGAGCGTGGCGCCTTTCTCGTCAAGCGCTCGGCCGAGCAGGTCGCAGAGGCGCTCGACCTGTCGCGCTACACGATCTTCAGCTACCTCAAAGAGATCCGCCGCCCCGGCAACGCCGGCGGCGACGTAGCGCCCGCCGCCGGCGTTGCCGGCGACCTCACGCGGACGGTCCGGCGATGAGCCATCGGCGCGACACCGTCGCCATTCTGCAGCCCGACGCTGTCACTACCGACGCGCTCTACCAGCTCATCGCTCAGTCCGGTGCCCGCGCTGTCGCCGTCATCGGGCTCGTCAAGAACGCCGGCAAGACGACCGTCGTCAACGCGCTCATGGACAACGTCGCCCACCGTTTCGGGCTCACATCGCTCGGCCTCGACGGCGAGCGCACCGACCACCTCACCGGTCTCGCCAAACCGCGCGTCGCCCCGCCTCGGGGCACTCTCGTGGCGACGACCCAGGGTTCACTCGACCGCTCCGGCTACGCGATGGAGATCCTCGAAGAACTGCCCTACCACACGCCGCTCGGCAGGGTGCTGATCGGCGTCGCCGGTGGTGGCGGCCAGGTCGAGGTCAGCGGGCCGACGACACTCGCCGAGGTGCGCGCCACGGTGGAGCGCTTGCAGGCACTGGGCGCCGAGCAGGTGCTCGTCGACGGCGCCATCAACCGGCTCGGCAGCGCCTCGCCGCGCGTCACCGACGGCGTCGTCGTGGCGACCGGCGGCATGGTCGCCGACACGCTCGACGAAGTCGTCGCCGTGACGACGGCGACCCTCGACATGCTCACCCTGCCCGCAGTATCGGAAGAGACGAAAAGCTTGGTTGCCCCGCAGGAGTTGCTCACAGCTCGCGCGGTATCGGTGGATGAGCGGGGCAACCAGGCCCGGCTGGAACTGGACACGGTCGTCGGCGAAGGCGTCACCGTGGCCCGTGAGGTCGAGCGGCGCGAGACGCAGACCCTCTTCATCGGCGGCGCCCTCACACAGGAGTTCGTCGATGACTTCACCCGCGTCTTGGCCCCCCGTCGCCGACTGCGTGTCGTGGTACGCGACGCCACGGTCCTCGTGCTGCCTCCCGCGATAGTGTCCCGGTTCCGCCGTCGGGGCATCGATCTCGAAGTGCTGCGCCCGCTGCGCGTGCTCGCGGTGACGACCAACCCGTTCCGCCTGCCGCAGCCGTACAACCCCAAAGTGTTCTTCTCTGCGATCGCCGACGCCGTCGGCGATCGCGTCCCGGTCTTCGACGTCGTCCACGGCCAGGCTTCGCTGCCTTCCGGTCGCGGCACACGCGACGACGCGGCCCCGTCTTCAAGCGAGGTGTAACAGTGGAGCAGGCGATCGAACTCAACGAATCCATGGTCACTCGCGCCCGCGAGGCTGCCGCTGCGATCGCCGACGACATCCAGCGGCACATCGACGAGCATACGACCGATACGACCGAGCGCGCCACGCTGCGCCTGCTCGGCATCACCGGCGTGAACGAGATCGACGTGCCGCTCGTTAACGTCGTCGTCGAGCACGGCCGGGAGCTGCTGCCGGGCGGCATCATGCCGCCCTTCGTCGACCTCATGATGCGGAGCAGCAAGAGCGCCCAGGATGTCGCCGAAGGCGTCGCCAAGGGCGCTCTCGCGCTCGCCGCGGTGCCACGCGAGCGGCGCGCCAACGTGGAGCAGCGCGCCACCGAACTCGCCCGCGAAGGCGTCGCTCGCATCGACGCCGTGCGCCGCCGGCGCAACGAGCTTGTCGCCGAGGTCGGCGAGCCGGTAAAGCCATACGTCTACGTCATCGTCGCCACCGGCAACATCCACGAGGACTGCGCTCAGGCCAAGGCCGCGGCGCGTGCCGGCGCCGACGTGATCGCCGTCATCCGCACGACAGCGCAGAGTCTGCTCGACTACGTGCCCTACGGACTGACGACCGAGGGCTTCGGCGGCACGTACGCGACGCAGGAGAACTTCCGCCTGATGCGCGCCGGGCTCGACGAGGTCGGCGCCGAACTGGGTCGCTACATCCGTCTCTGCAACTACGCGAGCGGCCTCTGCATGCCCGAGATCGCGACGATGGGCGCGCTCGAGCGGCTCGACATGATGCTCAACGACTCCATGTACGGCATCATCTTCCGCAACATCAACATGCAGCGCACCTTCGTCGATCAGTACCTGTCGAGGCTGATCAACGCGCGCGCCGGCATCATCATCAACACCGGTGAAGACAACTACCTGACGACCGCCGACGCCTTCGAGAAGGGCTACACGGTCGTCAGCTCCGACTTCATCAACGAGGCGTTCGCGCTGCGCGCCAATCTGGAGCCGTGGCAGATCGGGCTTGGCCATGCGTTCGAGATGAATCCAGCCAAGCCCGACCAGGTCGTCTACCAGGTCGCCGACGCGCAGCTCATCCGCCAGCTCTTCCCCGAGTACCCGCTCAAGTACATGCCGCCGACCAAGTACATGCCGGGCGACATCTTCCAGGGCCACGTCATCGACGCCATGTTCAACTTCACGGGGATCTTAACCGGTCAGGAGATCATGCTGCTCGGCATGTTGACGGAGGCGCTGCACACGCCGCTGCTGCAGGACCGCTACCTGTCGATCAAGAACGCCAAGTACATCTTCGAAGCCAACCGGCACCTCGCCGGCGAGGTCACCTTCCGGCCCGGCGGGATCATCGAGCGGCGCGCCAACGAAGTGCTGCAGCGCGCCGCCGAGCAGCTCGAAGAGGTCAGGCAGATCAGCCTCTTCGAGGCGCTCTCGCGCGGCATGTTCGCCGACGTCAAGCGCGACCCCGACGGCGGCCGTGGCGGCGAGGGTGTCTTCCGCATCGGCGACGACTACTTCAACCCGTTCTTCGCCGAGCTGCGCGCTGGCCGCATGAGCGGAGCTCCCGTCGGGCCGGCGCCCGGGCGAACCGCGGCAAAAGAGGGGGGTCAGTCATGATCGTCAGGCCCTATGGCGACACGCGCGACGACGGGGTGATCCAATTCTCGTTCACGCTGCCCATCCCCTACTCGGTCAAGGCGACCGACGTCGGCAAGCAGTTCCTCGAGAAGCTCGGCTTCCGCGACGTAGGCATCGCCGAGTGCAAGGCGATCGACCCGGAGTTCACGTTCTACGTTGCCTACGGCCGCACCGACACGGGCATCGACCCGGACCAGGTCAAAGGCGACTACCTTGAAGTCGAGGAGATGGACTACTACGCGATCAACAAGCTGATCAAGGAGAAACTCGGTCGCAAGCTCGTCGTCGTCGGCGCGGCGATCGAAAGCGATGCGCATACCGTCGGCATCGACGCGATCATGAACATGAAGGGCTTCGCCGGCAACTACGGCTTCGAGCGCTACCCCGAGATGGACCCGCTCAACATGGGCTCTCAGGTCCCCTGCGAGCAGCTCCTCAAGACGGCGCTCGAGCGCAAAGCGGATGCGATCCTCGTATCGCAGATCGTCACCCAGAAGAACATCCACGTGCAGAACATGACGAAGCTCATCGAGCTGCTCGAGGCCGAAGGTGTGCGCGAACGATTCGTCCTCATCGTCGGTGGCCCGCGGATCAACAACGCGTTCGCCAAGGAGCTTGGCTACGATGCCGGCTTCGGGCCGCGGACAACGCCGCTCGAGGTCGCGTCGTACCTCGCCCAAGAAGTCATCCGGAGAAACCCCAAATGACAGGTTGGCAGTCCAATCAGCGTGACGTGGTGCAAGGCAAGATGAGCGCGGCGGGAGCTTGCATGCGCGCACGCAGAACCACAGGAGGCAGAAGTGTCAGACCATGATGTCGTCATCCTCTCGGCGGTAAGGACCGCCCAGGGCCGGTTCCAGGGCGGATTCGCCAATACTCCGGCCGTCGATCTCGGCGCCCTGGTGATGGGCGAGGCGCTCAAGCGGGCCGGCGTCAAGGCCGAGCAGCTCGACGAAGTCATCTTCGGCAACGTCATCCAGGCCGGGCTCGGCCAGAACACGGCCCGCCAGGCCGAGCTCAAGGCCGGTATTCCCGACAGCGTGCCGGCGATCACCATTAACCGCGTCTGCGTATCCAGTGCCGCCGCCATGACCATGGCCGCGGCAGCGATCAAGGCCGGCGACGGCGACGTGTATCTCGTCGGCGGCACGGAGAACATGACGCGGGCGCCGTGGCTGCTACAGAACGGCCGCACCGGCTACCGCATGGGCTTGCCGAGCGACAAGATCTTCGATGCGATGGTGCTCGACGGCCTGTGGTGCGCGATCGGCGGCACCCACATGGGTCTCACGGCGGAGAACCTCTCGGAGAAGTTCGGCATCAGTCGTGAAGCTCAAGACGAGGTCGCTTACAAGAGCCACATCAACGCCGTGGCAGCGATCGACGGCGGCCACTTCAAGCAGGAGATCGTGCCCGTTGAGATTCCCCAGCGCAAGGGCGATCCGATCGTCGTCGATACCGATGAGTGCCCCCGCCGCGATACCTCGCTCGAGTCGCTGGCCAAGCTCAAGCCGTTCTTCAAAGAGGGCGGCGTGGTCACGGCGGGTAACGCCTCGGCGATCAGCGACGGCGCCAGTGCCCTCGTCGTCACTTCGCGAGCCAAGGCCGCGGAGCTCGGCCTCAAGCCGATCGCGACGCTGGTCAGCTACGCCACGGCCGGCGTGCCCGCAGAGATCATGGGGTACGGCGAGACCCTGGCCGGCCAAATGGCACTCGACAAGGCGGGCCTCACCGCCAAGGACGTCGATCTCGCCGAGCTCAACGAGGCGTTCGCCTGCGTCGCCGCCCTCGCCATCCGCGAGATCGGCCTCGATCCGGAGACCGTGAACGTCAATGGTGGCGCGACCGCCCTCGGGCACCCGCTCGGCAACACGGGTGCACGCATGGTCGTCACGCTCATCCACGAGCTGCGTCGGCGTGGCCTGCAGACCGGCCTCACCGCTGCCTGTGTGGGTGGCGGCCAGGGCGCCGGCAGCGTCATCAGGATAGAAGAGTAAGAACCAGAGGAGCGGCGGCGCGCCGCGTGACGCGCCGCCGCTCCTCCGAACGAAAGTGAGGGACAAATGAAGGAAGGCAACAAGTACGGAGCGCACAGGGTGATAGAGCCCAAGGGCGTGCTCCCGCAGCCCGCCTGGAAGATCGACAACACGATGGAGATCTACGACAACGAGATCCTGATCGAGGTCGACACGCTCAACATCGACGCGGCGAGCTTCACGCAGATCGAAGAGGTTGAGGGCGGCGATGTGAAGAAGATGGCCCGCCACAGCCTCGACATCATCGCCAGGCGCGGCAAGCACCACAATCCCGACACGGGTTCCGGCGGCATGCTCCTGGGCACGGTCAAGGAGATCGGCCCCAAGCTCAAGGACCGCGATCTGAAGGTCGGCGACCGAATCGCCACTCTCGTGTCGCTGTCGCTGACGCCGCTCAAGGTCGAAGAGATCATCTCTACCAACAAGGACACCTGCCAGGTCAAGGTCAAGGCGCGGGCGATCCTCTTCGAGAGCGGCATATACGCGAAGATGCCCAAGGACATGGACGAAGCGCTTGCCCTCGCCGTGCTCGATGTGGCGGGCGCCCCCGCACAGGCCGCCAAGCTCTGCAAGCCGGGCCAAACGGTGTTCATCATCGGCGCCGGCGGCAAGAGCGGCCTGCTCTGCGCTTACGAGGCGCGCAAGCGCGTCGGCGTGACGGGCAAGGTCATCGGCCTCGTCCACGGCGACGCAGGCAAGAAGCGCCTCGAGAAGACCGGCTTCGCCGACGTCGTGTTCCAGGGCAGCGCCACCGAACAGCTCTTCGTCTACAACGAGATGGTCAAGTACACCGATGGCGAGATGGCCGATCTGACGATCAACTGCGTCGACATCCCCAACACAGAGATGAGCTCGGTCTTGGCGACCAAAGACGACGGCCTGGTCTACTTCTTCAGCATGGCGACCAGCTTCACGTCGGCCGCCCTCGGCGCCGAGGGCATCGGCGCCGACACGATGATGATCATCGGCAACGGCTATACCAAGCATCACGCCGAGATCTCGCTGCACTGCGTGCGCGAGAGCCCGATCCTGATGGAGATCTTCAAGGAGACCTACGCGACCGGCGCCGGCAACGCCGAGCCGGTCAATATGAAGGCCTGAACCCGGCACGAGCAGACTGCCGGCATCACGGAGACCGAGATAGCGGTGAAACGAACGCCCGTTCATAGTCGGATGCAGGAAGCGCACAGAGGGAAGCGGCTACTGCGGGACGCGCGAAGTGGGAAGCTGGACGTTCGACGTTGAGGCGTTCGACACCGTCGGTGATGAAAGGGAGGGCCCCGCAAGGGGCCCTCTCGTTTCTCCGGATCGTCGCGACGGCGATGTTCCACGTGGAACATCGCCGTCGCGCCTCCTGCGGCTCTCGAGTCCGGTGCCGGCATGCCCGCCGGCAGCGACCCTGCCGGCGCCGCAAGGGCTCAAGCCTGCTAGTCTTGAGACTGAGATTGGCGCCGTCCGTCAGGGGGCATACACGGGTGGCGCAGGACACATCCTGGAGGTGACGCAGTGGACAAAGACGACGTTCTCAAGGCCCTGGGGGCAGTGCAGGATCCCGAGTTACGTCGCAGCATCGTCGAACTGGGCATGGTCCGCGACATCGTCGTCGACGAACACGTCATCGCCGCTACGATCGTGCTCACGACCGCGGGGTGCCCGCTCCGCAGCCAGATCCGCACCGATGCCGAACAGGCTCTCGCGACGATCGCCGCGGGACGCAGGATCGAGGTCGCGCTGGGCGCCATGACCGACACCGAGCGGCGCGACCTCGCCGGTCGCCTCTCCTCACGCGGCGAACTCGTCCGGTCGCTGTTCGGCCCCGGTTCGTGCACGCGCACGATCGCCGTCGCCAGCGGCAAGGGAGGGGTTGGCAAGTCCACAGTGACGGCGAACCTGGCCGTGGCGCTGGCGCAGATGGGCCACGCGGTCGCCGTCATCGACGCAGACGTCTACGGTCCGACGATCCCGTTGATGCTGGGTCTGCCGGCGATCCGCCCCGAGGCGCACGACGGCAAGATGCTGCCACCGGAGCGCTACGGAGTGAAGGTCGCGTCGATGGCCTTCTTCGTCGACGAAGGCGAGCCCGTCGTCTGGCGCGGTCCGATGCTTGGCCGCGCCATCGAGCAGTTCCTCGGCGACGTGCTGTGGGGCAGCCCCGACTTCCTCCTCATCGATCTGCCGCCCGGCACCGGCGACGTCGCCCTCACTATTGCTCAGATGATCCCTTCGGCCGAGATGATCGTCGTCACGACACCACAGCAAGCCGCCGCCAAGGTTGCGATCAAGGCCGCGCGCATGGCTCAGATGACCAAGCACACGCTGCTCGGCGTGATCGAGAACATGGCGTACTTCGTCTGCCCGAGCTGCAACGCGCGTCACCACATCTTCGGCCGCGGCGGCGCCTTCGAGATCGCACGCGCGATGAACACCCGCGTGCTGGGGCGCATTCCGCTCGACGAAAGCGCACGCGAAGCTGGCGACGACGGCTCGCCGTCGGCATTGCGGCCCGAAACGCCGGTTGGCGCCGCCTTTCACGAGATAGCTGCGTCGATCGCCAATCCGGCGCACCAGCCCGACAGCTCTCCGGAGTAGCTCCTCGCTGTTCTGCAGACTCTGTATTTCATCGTAGCCCGTGTTGCCCGGGCCGGCAACAGGCCGTGCTCGACAGATGCCTCGTCACTGGTAGAATTGGTGCGATTCGCGACCGGTATGACCGGCAGAATGGAAGGCCCATGCGGGTAGGGAGAGCGGACGGGGATGCGTGGCTGCGTCTTCGCGACGCCGCGGACACGCTTGGAATCAGCCTCAACACGCTGCGGCGCTGGAGCGACGCCGGCAAGCTCACCTGCTATCGCAGCCCGGGCGGTCACCGGCGCTATCGCCGTCGCGACATCGAGGCCCATCTCGCCCGCCAGGTGCGGCCCATCGCCCAAGGTGCCGGACTCGCAGCTCCGCCCTGTGTCGAATCCGACACAGCCGTCTTCGGCAACGCGGTCTGTAGCTCGCTCGAAGTGCTCGCACGTGCTTGCGCCGAGGGTCTCGACGTGTCGTCGTGCGCGGTCGCTGCGTGCGACGACCACGGGCATTTCGCGATCCTCGCTGAGTACGACTCTGAGAGTGCTTCCCGCTACCCTGCCCGCGGCGCACTTGCGATCACGGCTACGCCACTAGCGGCCCACGTGGTCGCCACCGGTCACCGCTGGGTGACTGCCGACGTGCGCGACACCAGTGTGGAGCCGCCGTTCGACATCGGTCCCTACGTGTCGCGCGGCGACCGTGCCATTCTCGCCCTGCCGCTAAGGTCCGGGCGCCGCGTTCTCGGCGTCATTGAAGTCGTCGAACGGCGAGCGCCGCGCACGTTCTCGGGCCCCAACCTCGCCTTCGTCGACTTCATCGCCCGGCAGGCGGTCGCGCTGCTTGCCCAGGAGAACAGTCCGCATGTGCTCAGCGCGCGGCCCGGCGGCGATCGCGAAGTCACTCTTCGCCGCGCGCAGCAAACCGGCGGTCTTTCGGCGGCCCTGGACCCATCGACGCAGCCTATGCCCGTCGACTCTGCCGCTTGGCGTGCCGCGCTCGACACGTTGCCCGACCCTGGCCTTACGCTTCGCCTGCTTGCGGAGCGCGCCACGCTCACCCTCGATGCGACTGGCTGCGACATTCTCGGTCTCGATCGCGACCGCGGCGAACTCAGTCTGATGGCGAGCTACGGCAAGGCCGGCGCCACGCTGCGCGGCCACCCGTTCCGACTCGACGAGATGGAAGAGGTCGCTGCGGTGGTCGCAGGTGGACGGGCGACGGCGTTCTCCAGCCTCGACCTCAGCGGCCGCAACGCCCTGCACACAGTGCGCGCCGAGCTCGACGGCGCTACCGGCTGCCTCTGCGCGCCGCTGGCGCTTGGCGACCAGATAAGCGGCGTCGTGGAGATCTTCGATGCCCGGCCCAACCGGATCTACTCGCAGCGGGAGATAGAGTTCGCCCAGTCCATCGGACACCTCGCGGCGATCGCCAGGAGGAACGCCGATATCTCCGACCGGCTCGCCGCCCAGACTGTCGATCTCACGGCGCTCTCGGCGATGGCGACCACGCTCGCCGAGAGCGCCGCCGTCGAAGCCCTGCTTCGCTCGAGCGCTCGCCACCTTACCACGCAGACCGGTGCCAGCGGCTGCATCATCGGCAGGATCGAGGATGAGGTTCTGACGGTTCTCGTCGACTGCTCCGCGGGCGGCGACCCACGGTCCGAAGGGGTCGCCGCCGATCTCGCCCTCGTTCCGCCCGCTGCCCAAGCCGTCACCGAACGGGTCGCGGTCGTCCTCTCGGGGCCCGACGATTCGCGCGTTCCCGCGCCCGCTCGCGAGGTGCTCGCGCAACGCCACGGGGACGGCGCCATCGTCATGCTGCCACTCCTCTACGGCGACCGCACCGTGGGGCTGGTCGAGCTCGGCGGGCTCACCGCCGACGCGGCCGCGTCGGCGGCCGCGAAGACGCGTGTGGCCGACAGCCTTATCGCCACGGCGATCGCGGGCTTTGACGCCGTTACGCACCTGCGCCGCCGTACCCGCGATCTCGAGATCATCGTCGCCGCCGGTCTCGAGGACACCTCGCGCCTCAACACCGACGAGGTGTTGCACGCCGTCGTGCAGCGACTCGCGGAACTCACCAACAGCCCCGTCGCCGACATCTACGCAGTCGAGAACGACTTGCTGCGCGCTCTCGTGAGCTATGACGCAGGCCGGTTCGATGCGGATTGGGAGGGCGTCGTCGTTCCTCTCGGCCGCTACCCGTGCAGCGTTAAAGCCGTGGAGTCTGGCCAGATCGTCGTTGCGGCGAGCCTCGACGATCCGGTGCTCACGACGGAGGGACGCTTCTCGCTCGAGAAGTGGGGCTATCAGTCGCAGATCTCGATCCCGCTGATCGCCGGCGGCCGTGTCGTCGGCCTTGCCGAGCTCTCGGACTACGTGCCGCGCGACTTCGCCGAGGATCTCGAGCTCATCCGCGGCCTCGGGCTGGTCGCCGCCCATGCTCTCGAGAACGCATCGCTCTTCGAACAGATCGAGCGTCGCAGTCGCGTGCTCCGCGAGATGGCGTCGCTCGGCACCGAAGTCGCGCAAGCGACCGACCTCGACGCCGTCTTGCGGACCGCGGCCGAGCGCTTGATGACGGTCATCGACGCCGCCGACTGCGATATCTACCGCCTGTCGGGCGGCGCCTTGCGCTGCGTCGCGAGCTACGACCGCTCGGGGTTCGACGCCCGACCGATCGGCAAGGTCTTCGACATGGACGCATACCCGACGACCGCGGCGGCGATCTTCTCACGTGAGCTGCTGATCGTCTCGGACTTCGACGACCCGCGCCTTTCTCCCCGCGAACGCGACGTGTACCGCGAGTTCGGTTTCGCCAGCGAGGTGTGCATCCCGCTTGTCGTCAACGATGTCCTCTACGGCCTCGTCGACCTCTACGACACGCGGCCGCGCGACTACGGTGAGTATCTCGACTTCCTCAGAAGCATGGGCCAGCTCCTTGCCGGCTCGTTCCAGAACGCATTGCTGGTCGACCAGCTCGAGCACCGCGGCAAGGTGCTGAGCGAGCTGGTCGACCTCGGGGCCCTGCTCTCCCAGACGCGCGACCTCGACTTGCTGCTGCGCACCGCGGCGCAGAAGCTGCGCGACACGATCGAAGTCGCCGACTGCGACATCTTCACCCTGCAGGACAACGTGCTGCGCTGCCGCGTGAGTCTCGACGCGAACGGCTTCGACCAGGAACCAGTCGGCCGACTGGTCACCGTCGACAGCTTCCCGTTGACCGCCAGAGCGATCGAGACCCGCCAGTTGATCGTCGCCGCCGACTTCGCCGACTCTGAGGTCGGCGAGCAGGAGCTACAGGACTACGAAGAATACGGATTCAAGAGCGAGCTTTGCATCCCCTTGGTGGTCGGCGATCAGGTCATCGGGCTGATCGACATCTTCGACACACGGCCGCGCGACTACGCCGAGTATCTCGACTTCCTCAAGAGCGTCGGCCAGATGATCGCCGGAGCGCTCGAGAACGCGCTTCTCGTGAACGAGCTCGAGCGCCACAATGCGGCTCTGCGTGACCTGGTGGAGCTGGGCACGGTGGTCTCGTCGTCGGGCAACCTCAGCTTACTCAACCGGGCAGTCGCCGAGAGCCTCGTGAAGATCACCGGCGCCATGGGAGTGCAGATCTTCGCCGTCACCGGCGAGACCATGCGGGCCCTTCTCACGCTTCACGAGGGCGAGTTCTCCGATCAGTCCGGCGACAGGGTTCTTGAACTTGCCGCGTTCCCCGTCACCGCCGATGCCGTCGCGACCCAGAAAGCGTGCGTCATCGCCGACATCGACGACGCCCGGTTGACCGAACCCGAGCGGCAGAATTTCGCTGTGGACGGGTGCCGCAGTGAGCTCCGCCTGCCGCTCGTCGCCGACAAGGGCGTCGTCGGCCTCATCGACATCTACGACAGCCGACCGCGCGACTATGCCGAGTGCATCGATCTCGTGAGCAGTGTCACGCAGTTGGCCGCGGGAGCGTTCGCCAACGTCCAGTTGCTCGAGCGTCTGACGCGCATCAATCAGGAGCTCTCCCTATTGGTCGAGTCGGGCTTGGAATTCAGCTCGACGCTCGAACTCGACACCGTTCTCGACACGATCGCCCACCGGGCGCTCGAGATCGCCGCCGCGTCGTGCTGCGACATCTACGCCGTCGAGGGCGACTCGATCCGCCTTCTGGTCAGCGTCGACCCCGAGATGCCCGACCCGGACAAGGTCGGGTCGGTCTACCCGCTCGACCAGCTGGCGATCGCATCGTTGGCGATCAGGACCCGACGACCCGTCACGTGCGTCGACGCCCTCACAGATACGCGACTTACCGGGTACGAGCGCGACCGCTGGGGGCACTGGGGCTATCGATCGAATCTGCGCATGCCGCTGATCCACCGGGGAGACGTTATCGGTCTCCTCAGTCTCTTCGATCGCCAGCCGCGCGAGTTCGAGCGCACCGACGTGCTGCTCGGCCTCAGCCAGATCGCCGCCAACGCGATGGCCAACGCCTCTCTCTACGGCGAGCTCGACGAAAGCGCCGACCGCATGGCGCTCGTCAACGAGCTCGGCATGGAGTTCTCCTCGTCGCTCGACCTGCGCAAGGTGCTCGAGACCGCCGCTCGTCGTCTGTGCGAGACGGTAGACATCAACACCTGCGACATCTACCAGGTCATGGACGATGACCGCCTCATCTGCGTCACGGCTCTCGCGGACGGCGAAATCGACCGCAGTTGGTCCGACCGCGAGGTCCCTCTCGCCGAAATGGGTGCGATATCGGCCGCGTTCGAGAGCCGCACCGCCGTCGCGATCGAGAGCATCGCCGATCCGCGGCTCACCCCGTCAGAGCTCGAGTACATGGCGGAGTATGGAGAGAAGAGCGAACTCGCGATCCCCCTCGTCGCCAAGGGCAGGGTGATCGGCGCGGTCGAGCTCATCGAGACGCGTTCTGAGCGCGTCTTCACCGCTGAGGAGATCGCCACGGCCGAGGCGATCTGCCGAGTGGCGGCACTGGCGATCGACAACGCCGATCTCTTCGAGGATCTGCAACTCCGCAACCGCGAGACCGAGCTCCTCAACGAGATCGCCCGCGCGACGACGGCAAGCCTCGACCTGCAGGAGGTCACGGCGGCCACGATCCGCAGCCTGCACGACCTCGTCGCCTTCGACGGCGCCCTGCTGGCGCTCGGCGCCGAGGGCGAGACCATCGAAGTCGCCTATGCCACCAGCCCGTTCAAGGCGAGCCCCGGCGCGGCCATCGCGTCGGCCTCTCAGCCTGCCATCAGGGACAAGCTGCGCGAGGATCACATCCTCCCGCTCGACGTAGCTACAGAGCTCCCGGCCGACGTCCGGCCGCGCCCAGACAAGAGCATCCGCTCACTGTTGTTGATCGCCTTGTGGTCAGGCGGAGCGGTCACCGGTGTCCTGATGCTCGGCAGCAAGGAAACCGGTGCGTTCGCGCACGTCGACCGCCACCTGCTCGAGAGAGTGGCCACCCACCTCAGTCTGGCGATCAACAACGCCAGCCTTTACGAGAACATCAAGCTCATGCACCTCGGCAACCTCAAGACGCTGAGTCAGGCGCTCAACGCCAAGGACTACTACACGCTGGGCCACGCGGCGCGTGTCGCGGCCTACATCGTGCTCCTCGGCAGGGAGCTGGGCTGGGACGAGGACATGCTGAGGCGGGTCGAGGAGAGCGCCTACCTGCACGACATCGGCAAGATCGGCGTCTCCGACCGCGTCCTGCTCAAGCCGGCCGGCCTCAACGCGCAGGAATGGGAGCTGATGCGCCAGCATCCGATCTTCAGCGCCGACATCATCCGGCCGCTGTTCAGCGACGAGCTCGTGCTCGGCGTGCGCCACCACCACGAGCGCTTCGACGGGGACGGCTACCCCGACGGTCTTCTCGGCGAGCAGATCCCCGCGATCGCGCGGGCGATGTGCATCGTCGACAGCTACGACGCGATGAGCTTCCGGCGACCTTACCGTCAGGCGCACACCTATACGGAATCTCTGGCGGAGCTCGACCGTTGTCGCGGCGGCCAGTTCGACCCGGCCATGGTCGAAGCGTTCAAACGGGTGCTGAGGCGCCTGGCGGAACGCAAGGCTCAGGCCGTCGTCG
>Ga0207931_1000086_pt1 | contig 33113 bp, 24 predicted proteins | sample NGESurdeep092012_2_FD_184478 | JGI IMG/M metagenome (GOLD analysis project Ga0207931, IMG submission 184478) | Arctic peat soil microbial communities from Barrow, Alaska - NGEE Surface sample 415-1 deep-092012 (SPAdes) | ecosystem: Environmental > Terrestrial > Soil > Wetlands > Peat ...
GGTCCCGCCCCCCAGATAGATCCTGTCAATCAGCAGAGGATCACTATTCCGGTTAATAGCCCTGAACTCCCTGGTTACAGATCCTACAGCTGTAAAAACAGTATCAAAAAAAACAGTATCAGCCGAGAAGTCTACCTGTCCGGATACAGGATTGGCAAGAGGATCACAACCCAGACAGACTGCGGTAATCAGCAAAAGTAATATGAGTTGCCTCATCAGTATTTATTGATCCATCTGTACCTTCTCGGGTTGTCACCGAAGCGCGCCAGCACCGTCAGTTCATGGGTTCCGTAGGTATAGCTCCGTATATCTGACAGAGTGAAATCAAAAGCATATCCAAGATAAAACCTGTCAACCTTGAAACCTGCCAACAGGATGACAGCGTCTTGCGTTCTGTAAGATACACCCAGCCAGTAATCCTCCTTATAGTACACCCTTGTAGTAATATCAAGCTGAAGAGCCTTCAGAAACATGTCAGATGATTTAATCATCACAGATGGTTCTATTATCCAGTCGGTGCTGCCGGGATAGAATTTGATTCCGCCCGTCAGAAAATAATGTCCCAGCTGTGAGTTACCGTTCTCCCCGCCATTGCCGATCATGAGCGTTCCCCTGAGAAGGTTTGTCATTGCAAAGCCGGCAAAAAACCTTCGTGTGGCATAGCTTACCCCGAAGTTGGCATCAGGGATATATACTACCTGGTCATAGTTCGCAAGGAACTCATCATAAACGTCTTCCGGCATTACTGCTCCGTTTATGTCTACAAAATACTGATAAGCGCTCAGGGACAGACCGAACGAGAGCTGTTTCTCATCTTCAATTGGCAGATGATACGCATAGGCAAACTGAAATCCCGTCCTGTGCATGATACCGTTATGGTCGGAAAACACATATCCTCCCAACCCTACTCTTCCTCCTTTGGTAGGCCGGTCAATCTTTTTCCTGACAGTTGTTGTTTTGGTGATATAACTGTTATTCAGTATCCTGGTCTGGAACGCAGCAGCATATGTGCTCGGAGCATCAGGAATACCAAGCCATTGCTCCCGCACAGTGAGTCCGAAGGTTGTATAATAGTCACTGCCGGCATATGACGGATTAAGCAGGAACCCGTTCATGATATACTGGCTGTACATCGGAAACTGCTGACCCGTTACCGAAGGCATAATTGCCAGAAGGCCGATCACTGTTATTATTTTCAGACGTTTCATATCCTTTCAGTAATCAGGTTATTTGCTAATGATTGAGATCACACCCGTGAGCGGCTCGGAACCATCATTGATGTGTATGACATAATGGTATGAGTCATTGGGCAACAGTTTGCCGTTAAACCTGCCGTCCCATTCATCGGTGACATCGCGTGTATGGAATACCAGTTTACCCCATCGGTTATAGACAAAGACCTCAGCATCGGGATAGAGCTCTGCATTGCGCATCTTCCATGTGTCATTCTTCCCGTCCCCGTTGGGAGTAATTATCTCATAAACTCTCAGGCAGTCCTGTCCTATCACACCAACAGTGACAGTAAGCTGCTCTGTGCATCCGTTACTATCAGTAACCGTGACAGTATGTTCGCCTGAAAGAATCCCTGTACGGTCAGGAGTCGTCACATTGTCATCCCACAGATATGTAAGCGTCCCTGCGCCCCCGGCGACAGTAAGATCGATGCTGCCGTCGGGCTTATCAGGACATGATGCTGCCTCACTTTCAGCAGCCAGCACCATAGATACAGGTGCAGTCAGTATGTAATCCTCTGTAAGGGTACACCCATTAAGATCTGTGATTGTTAGTGTGTATGTGCCTGCCGGAAGGGATGCAATGTCATCCTGAGTGGAGGTAAATCCTCCCGGGCCACTCCAGAGATAGGCCAGCGGAGGAGTACCGCCTGTGGCAGTAATCGTTACTGATCCGTCCGTTGCAGCCGGGCATGAGACACCGTAGCCACCATAATCTGAAAGCACTGAACTGCTTATTGAAATAACACCAGGCTCTGTCAGCACTGCATTTGGATTAAATGAAATACATGAGTTCAGGTCAGTGATTATGAGACTGTATGCGCCAGTGACAAGGCCCGTAATGTCAGCAGTTGATGCTGTATACCCTGCCGGTCCGGTCCAGCTGATACTGTAGGGTTCAGTGCCACCTGACGGTGTAATGTAAACTGCGCCGTCACTGCCTCCGTTACACGAGACATTGCGGGTACTGTCAAGCGTGACATTGAAAGGCAAAGGTTCAATTATAGTGAGGGTAGTGTCAGATCTGCAGTTGTTTGCATCCATCACCTCAAAATAGTATGATGCGGCTGACAGCCCTGTGAAATCACCGGATGCCTGGAAAGGCGAACCGTCGATACTGTAAGTATAGGGAGACTGTCCTGCTGTGGCGTTAAGATGTATCTCCCCGTCAGTCAGTCCCGTACAGGTGATATTTTTCAGTTGGGTCACTTCTATGACCGGCAGCGGGAGGATAGTAATCACTGCCGAAGAGACAGCATTACTGCATGATCCCCCGCTAGTAACCGTCATCGTCAGCGTAACTGTGCCATTTGAATAATCAGTGGTTCCAAACGTATAATACGGATTATCAATTGCGGCATTATCAAATGTGCCATTGCCGCTTGAAGTCCACGTAAGTGTTCCGCCTCCGTGCGAGGCTCCTGTGACCTGATACCCGGCTTCTGTCCGGCAGAGAGAGGCGTCAGCACCCGCATCAGCCGCTGGTGCACTTGTAAAAGTTACAGTCAGGTTATCGGAAGCAATGCCGCAAACAGGACTGGTTACTGTCATGGTAAGTATCACCGGGCCAGTGTCAGCGGATCCGAAAGTGTATAGAGGATTCACTATGGCAGGATCACTGAATGTGCCGTTACCGGATGTAGCCCATAAAACAGTTCCATTTAATGCTGAAGCGTCGATGAGCGCAACGCTGGCAGTGCCTGCGCACAGAGCCTTGTCAGCTCCGGCACCGGCCGAGGGGACTCCTGCAAAGGTGAGAACCATATTATCGGTGAGAACAACAGGACAACCGTTTATTTTAGTGCCTGTAAGTGTCAAAGTAACATTTGTAAGATCAGTAGGTCCGCGTGAATATACCGGATTAAGAAGTGCAGGATTATTGAATGTACCTGATCCTGAAGTTGTCCAGAAAAAAGTAACATTCACTCCTGTAGCTCCAGTGATACTGTATGAGGGTGCAGTGATGCAGGCCATGCCATCTGCACCGGCATTCAGTGAGGCCGCGAAGGGATCCACGACAGTAACGACAGAATTACACGTTGAAATATTCCCGCTCCCGTCTGTTACTGTGACTGTTACAGTGACAGTACCAATGTCAGCACAGGTGAAGGACGACCGGCTGAGGGTCGTTGAAGCCACGGAACAGTTATCGGTTGGCAATCCTGAAAGAAGATCAGCTGCAACGATGGAAACATTGCCTGAAGCATCGAGCGATACCGTTCTGCTGACACACGCGACGACCGGAAGCTCCGTATCATTGACGGTGACGGTGAATGAACAGGTGGATACCATTCCATCTGCGTCAGTTGAAGTATAAGTGACTGTCGTCATACCAACAGGGAAAGTGCTGCCGGGGAGATGATCTGATACCATCGGAGCAGTGGATACAGGCGGCGTCCAGCTGACAACAGCCGAACACGCTCCCGGAGCATTGCTCACAGTAATATTGGAAGGGCATCCGGTGATCACCGGCGGATCATTGTCTTTGATTGTGACTGTAACATTCTGCGCGGCAAGCGCATCAAAATTATTATCGGTCAGTGCCTGATTGACAGTTACAGCAATGATGTCAGTCCTGTCAGTATCAAGTGCATCTTCCACTGCAGTTACATTGACCACAATCGGAATATTCCAGGTCGCCGGAGTAAAAGTGACCTGGGCAGGATGAACAGTGTACACCGGAGCAGCATTGACAAGGTCAAAAACCACATCCGTCAGAGGCTGTGCCGTAAGGACGATGGTGAACTGCCCGGCAGGACCGCCTTCCACTATAGTAATGGCCAGCGGATTAACAATGAAGCCGGCAACATCATCGTTGGTGACATTGACATTGACAGTACCGGTAAGACCGTCATAGCTGTCATCTGAAAGAGGATTGTTTACTGTCAGACTGATGGTCGTAGAAGTGTTAGGAACAGTGTTATTATTGACACCAGTGACAGTAACAGTCTGGGGTACGTTATAGTTAAGGGTGGTGAATGTAAGCTGCGCGATGTTAATGGTGGCAACTGCCGTGTTATTGCTGACAAGATCGATCACAACATTACCTGCCGCAGGAGCTGCTGACAGTGAAACGGTGAAGGTAGCTGTTCCGTTCTCTGCAACTGTTACAGTTGTGGGATTAATGACGAGCGAAGCCACATCATTGTTTATGATATTCACCGGGATATTTATGTCAGGCAACGGATCAAATGAATTATCAGAAAGGGCGTCATTGACCGAGATGATTACATTATCCGTCTGGTTGCCCATGACCGTATTCTCAATCGATTGCAGCGTGATAACCTGGTGTACAGAGTAATTTAAAGTATTGAATGTCAGGGTTAAAGGACTGATAGTCAATACTCCTGACAACATAGTTGACAGGTTCAGCGTAACAGATCCGGCAGGTGGATTGGACAACCATACCTCGATCGTTGAAGTTGATCCCTCAGCCATAGTTACTGATGCCGGCGAATAAAGAATGGAGGGAAGATCATCATCTTGGATTGTTATGGTGGCAGGCGTAGCATTTACTAACAGGGCCGGAGTTCCTGATACGCCGGTAACGGTAACTGTCACCGTTTCATCACCCTCTACCACGATGTCTGCCAAGGAAGTGAGAGTAAGGTTGTAAGTCAATGCGTTGGCAGGCATGATAAATGATCCCGCTAGGGCGACGAAATCAATGCCCGATGTGGCTGTGCCGGAAACGGTATAGGTAACTGTCCTTGCTGTCGCCACCGAATTTGTAAAAGTAAAGGTAAAAGTGCCTGTGCCGGCAGGGCCCGGATCGCCTTCCATTATGACTGGTGTAGAGGTTGCTACACTGACGGTGGAGTTGTCATCATTGAGGATCGTATATACGCAATTAATAATGGGACCGGCCAGTACCGTCACGAACGTGTTCATGCTCAGATTGATCGTCTCGTCATTCTCAACCACGAGATCACCAAGTATCGTAAGCATTGAAGCGGACAGAGGAATTGAGACAGGTGTTGAATAGTCACCTGCAGGTATCGTAATTGTATTGACTGTCTGAGACCAGTCTTCAGAGGTTGCCGTTCCGTTGGTAACCATCATGATAAGGCTTCCGGCAACATTTGTGATGCCACCACTCACAACGATCTGCGGTGCCGACACAGTTCCCGGAGCATTACCCTCGGGACCTGAGGCGGTGGCAGCGGAGAAGGACACATAGATGTTATCATCATTGAGGATCGTATAGGTAAAACTGTTCTGGGGACCTATCGCAAGTCCGGGGGATGGATTGGAAAGCCCTGTGATGATGGTTTCATTCGGTTCAACCAGGACGTCATTTATGATTGTAATTGTGAATGTTCCCGTCACCGACCCGGACGGAATGGTGATTGTTCCAGGCACAATAGTGTAATCGGTGCCGTTGGTTGCAGTTCCGCCCGTTACGGCGTAGTCAAATGACACATCAGACGTCTGGCTGTAATTGAGATAGGCCTCAACAGTGACGTTTGCGACATTTTCCGGTCCGGAAGCGGATGCAATTGTGAAATTCACTTCGGGACGAAAGACGATAATAGCAAGATACTGTCCGTCAGTCAGGTTCAGGCTGACACTGTAAGTGCCTGCGGCAAGTGTGGCAGGATGCATGGTGGCACCGGAAGTAAAATCGCCGTCAGCATCCGTCAGTATTCCCACCATGGAATAACCCGCCGGGAATGCGGGCAGCGAGGCTGAGGGAATATTTATTGTCACTGTTCCTACATCAGATGTCTCATCAATCCTCCATTCCCTCGCAAGACGGTATGTTCCGGGAGCAGGGACCTCATTTGTAGTCCAGACCTTTGCATCTGCCTTGTTATGGCCGAAAAAGAGATATTCGTTATCTGTAAGGTCTGTCGGAGAATTTATCGACAAAAGGTCTGTTGACCAGGCGTTGGTGAATGTGGTGCCGTTGTAGGCTGCTATACCGGAGACATCATGAGAGTGTGTGACTTCCCATGCATAGTGATCATCAGCAATAGGTATCAGATACTTGGCCCCCAGGTTATTGTCAAGGACAATCCGCTCTGCATCGTTAAGCTGGCTTGAGAAAACTGCTACCTCGGTTATGTCGCCATTATAATAACCGGCCGGATTGTATGTCCCGTTCATTTGGGTGGCGCCTACAAGTGCGAAAGTTGATACCAGCGACGGAACAACGGCTGATGCAGAGCTTCCTGTCAGGAGAGCTGCATTAAGGTAAGCCTGATAAGCTGATACTGAAGCGCCAGAAGGATTAGTATAATTAATAATCTTCCAGTCGCCGGCCGTATGTCCGCCGTTGTATATCTGGTTCTGCCCGTTAAACCTGACTGCATCTGCATATTCAAGGCCATAGCTTCTGACGGCGTTGGCCCCTCCCACGTTCTTCTGTCCCAGGTATAACCCCCCGTTCTGTTCATCCGCAGCGGTTGTATTGCGTGCAACGATGACTACTGTTGCGGCGTCTGAACCCGTAATGCCTAAAGAACCGTTGAACCCGAGAAAGTCGCCTCCCACGCCTCCCTGGTCTGAAAATGTGACTGCAGGGTAACCGTTGGTTGCATTTAATGTCAATGACGGAACACTCTGTCCCATAAGGATAGCAGCAAAATCTCGTGAATGTCCTGAGAGATCGTACCAGCTTGTTACATAATAAAGAGGCTGGATAGCTATCAGGCTATCGGATCTGAGCCATAATTGAGTGTTTGTGAGGTTGCCTACGCCTCCCGGGCCAACCTGCGCATAAGTGTGCAGGGGTGGCGACAAGAGGGCAAACAGAAGAAACAGAGGTAACAGGCGGGTTCGTTTCATGTCAGTCAGGATCATGCTTCAGGAAACTTATCATATTATTTATCAAACAGTTGAGCTAACAATTTGTAAGTAAATGCAGACAAATCGTAACTCATTTAAAGTCAAAAAGTACCAAAAGCTAATATAAATAAATTTCGATTATTGGTAACGGCCCCCATTTAAGTATAATTAACAGAGTTAATAACATGACTCCGTGAATTATCAGATGGTTGCGTCAGCGGAAATCTGAGGTCAGATTTATCAGGTCCATAAATTCAGCTTAACTTTTGCAGAATTAAAAATGTGGGTTATATTTGCACTCGCTTTTGGGGCGATTAGCTCAGTTGGTTCAGAGCATCTGCCTTACAAGCAGAGGGTCGTAGGTTCGATTCCTACATCGCCCACCTGAAGAAAGAGCCCCGATTTCAAGGGGCTCTTTCTTTGTCCTGGGGTCTGAGGGTCTTGCGGTCGAATGACCCGGGATTTTGGTATTGACACAGGAATCATTGATGATCGTAGATCATCGGATTATTGTAGAAAAGTTGGTAAATACAACGCAAGATGGTCGGAGATCATCGAATAATTAATTGATTTAATTCAGCGTCTATTATTCGACCCTCTCCGAGGCTCCGGTATTTTTTTAACACATTGTTCTACAATAATATGATCTTCTACGAAGATCTAACCAGGATTACAACAAATAATCATTGGTAATTAAAAAGCCCTGAGTGTTTGTAAGCCCTGATCTTAATGATTTTGATTCGCAATAGTCTGTAATAAGATACTTCTGGAGATTACTAAATGGTCATAAAATGCTGACATATCGCTTTTCAGACCTGCCAGATTCACATTCTTGTGACGATCATATTTCGATTGGCTGATAATCTCATCATTTGAATAATACGGGTACAGCTCGGCATAGGTCTTTTCAAAAATGTGTTTCAGAACATCAGGTGATAATTCATTAAGTAATTCCTCAAACTGAACAAGATACATCTTATACAGATAAGGATCAGTGACAATCTTTTTGTCCAGCAGATCCTCAGCAGAAAAAAATAACTTATCTCCTGTAATTTTTCTGCTCTCCTCATATCCTTCATGAGGAGCTGCAGAAAAAACATCATCATAATCCCATGGGATGACATTGAATTTTCCTGTACCGGGGTCGACAAAGAAATAGACCTCATCCGTATAATCGCCATTCCGTATAAAATAATTAAAAGCAAGCCATTTCATGTAGACATCGGTTTCAAGCCAGGCAGAAATAGTCCTGTAAAGTTCCTCTCCTTCATATTTATCCAGAGATCGGTAAATCTCCCTGAAATTTGCCCTGTACTTTTTTATCATTTCCTTGTCAGCTGTATTGCCTGCCTTAAACTTGTCCATGCTGTTGTTATATCCTCTCCGGATAAGCAGGGGTGAGTCTTTCCTTTTCATCGCCCAATCCTCCGGACGCTCCAGAATCATGCAGACCCCTTCGCTCTGACCATTGATCCGCAGGTCACAATAAGCGTAAAAAAGATGAAACAGTTTCGATGTCTCCATCATTTCAAAAGCAAGACGGTTGTTGGCGTAGTTCCTGTCCATGGAAAGTCCCAGCAAATAGAACCTTTTAAATTTCTTTGTTTTTTTCCCGTGATGAAATGAAGCTTCCGACTGAAGATCAAAGCTGTAACTCTTTCTTCTGTAAAAAAGTGTTGTCTGTCCCCTGGTGCTTACTTCTTCAGCGGTCAGCGTGTCGTTGTTTATTATAAGAAGTCTGGGGTTCACGCTGATTTCCCTGCCTGTGACGGCTTTGATGCTCTCATAGTCAGGACTGGAGATATCAAGACTGATTGTATTTTGAATTTTATTACCCAGGTCAATCAGATTAAGTTGTTCGGAGTCTGTCTGTCCTGTCTGACCACAGGCTACGGAAATGGCTTGTATAGAAAATACAATCTGTAAAAAAGTAATTTTTAAATGCCGGATGAGACTTGCCATTCTGGTCATTTATTTTGATAAAGTTACGAAATAGAAGGAGGCAAGTCAAATATGAAATTGAGCCAAAAGCCTCTGGTTCCAATTTGGTACAGGGCTGAGGGTTCCGGCAAGCCAGGAGGTTTGGATTTGAGTTATTTGGTGCCCGTAAATGTTCCGTCCAAAGCACCTGAAGACAGAGTGTACGTCAGTTTATTCCCTTCTACTTTGCCGTCCAAAGAATTTCCTGCAATGGTATATGACAGGTCATAAATATTGTCGTTAACCCTGCTTACGCTTATACCATAAATGCTGAGACTGTGCGAGCCGGCAATTATATCCATATCAACTTTTGTCTCTGACCTTCTAACAAGTTCAGAAGAACCAGCTGTTGTGCCTGATCCATTAGTAACCGTTCCGATATAGGTCCCCGTAATCATACTTGCGTAGTCTTGTTGGGGATTATCTCCACCACAGGACGTCAGCAGTGTTGAAGCAATAGCGAAAAATATTAATAAAGTCCGTGCTTTATTCATTTTTAAATCTCCCGGCATTCCAAAGGTAATTATAATTAACAGGAAATTCCGGAGAAAGATATTGCACTTCACATTCTCATTTATTCGCTGGTCCACGACCATCTCATTCGGTCCCGGCAGAAGTCGCGGCATGACCCAGGTGATTCCGGTTTGAACAAGGGAAGTTTAGTGGATATTTTTTGACATTATTTAACAAAACTTTACCTTTTTGTAATTGTTATAGTATTCAAATAATAATATTAACCAATACCTTAAGATTATGAAAAAATTATTAATTGCATCAGTGGCTCTTGTGGGATTTGTGCTTCCTTCAGTTGCACAAGTATCCCATGATTACAATCCTAACGACAGGGAACCTGCCATAAATGAAACTATTACAAAAGACAAGGTTCCTTTAGCAGTTCAAAAAGCTGTCAACGTACAGTTTGATAAAAATAATCCTCTTACCTGGTCTAAATTCCCGTATGCACTTAAGGAATACGGATGGGTCTATGATGTGGGAGCATCTGATATTAAGCTCGATCAATACAAAGTCACCATGAAAACGGATAAAGGCGATGATCTTTGGGCAGTGTACAATGCAAACGGAGACCTTATAGAAACCAGGGAGGTATCCACCAATATAGCCGTGCCTCCCTCTATCATGGAATCATTCTTACAGAGCCCGTACAAGGACTGGAAAATAGTCGGTAATAAAGAGATCATCAGATATTATCGCGATCAGAATAAAAGCAACGTAGAACAGCATTTTCGTATAACGGCTGAAAAGGATAACGTAAAAAGAAGCATATCCTTTAACTATCAGGGAAATTATTAAAAACTCAAGCCGGCCGGGGTGGTTAACAAGCATAATTATCCACCCTGTCTCCCGGTTTCACCGAAAGGCACTCCTTCCTGAAATTGAGGAGTGTATATTTACCTTCAACACATTAAAGCTCTCCCCCTTCCCAAGGGGGATTTTTCTTATAAAGCAATTTGTTTCTAAAATTAAACTGTCAAATATGTATCTGAGCTATTCACTACCCTGTGATGTTTCCAAAATCTGTGTAACTTAAGACCGCAATCAGGGTTAAATAATCACAAAAAAAAGGATTATGAGGTGGAAAACGATGGTAATTTTGACAGGCGTTGCTTCCTTTGTACTTTCGGGATGTAACCAGAAGGATATGGCTTTCTACAGATCGGATGCTTTTACCGTCTTCCATGACCGGGTGGAACAGGGAGACTTCAGGGCAGCGGCTATCAGCCCGGAGCACATGGTTTCGGATTATGTGAGCATGGCAAACACCAATATTGATCCGCTCATACAATTCAAATTCAGTATTAACGGACGTGATGATGAACTGGCCTTCGGTGTGAACCACGAAGCCCATATCTTCCCTGAGGGTGATAGTGAAGTAGTCCTGAATGTAACCTTCGGTGAGAGATCTCAACTGAGAACTGACAGGGAATCCAACCGGCCGCTCCCGGTAAACACCAGGGTCAGGTTCAGGGTCGATTTTACAAAGGTTCTTAAAGCCTTTGAAGAAAAGGGTTATTATGATGACTTGTCCGGGAACAGGATATATAAGGCGGATTTTAAAGGCCTCTACATTGCAGGCGACACCTATCCGCTTAACTGGGACTTTGAGAACCTGGCAGGCAAGGAGCAGCTGAAGATGCAGGACCCGGACGGCGACGGGATCTTTGAGAATGAGCTGATATTCAATGTTTATGATCCCTCCGCATACACCTCCTCAGAATGGAAGCTGAAAAATGATCTGTCATCATACCCCCTGTTCAACAGCGAATCAGAGCTGCTGAATGCTCTTTACAACATGTCGCTCGATGAGATGATCATGCTTCAGGAAGCAGACGGCACCTTCCGCACCGGTAAAGAGTGGGCGGGAGTTTGGACCCGTGATGTCAGCTACGCCACTGTGCTTGCCTTTGCCTACATCGATCCCGAAAGATGCAAGGCCAGTCTGATGCGCAAAGTGGCTGACAACAGGATTATACAGGACACAGGCACCGGCGGGGCATGGCCGGTATCTTCCGACAGGGTGGTCTGGTCCCTTGCGGCATGGGAGATCTATAAATATACCGGCGACGGGCAATGGCTGGAACAGGCTTTCGAGATAATAAAAAACAGTGTTGAAGACGACCGGAAAACGATAATCGATTCTGCAACCGGACTGGTAAGGGGCGAATCATCATTCCTCGACTGGCGCAAACAGACCTACCCCTTATGGATGGAACCTGCCGACATCTATGCTTCGCTGAACCTGGGAACAAACGCAGCTTATTACCAGGCACTTAAAACACTGGGGATGATGGCTGAGGAGCTTGGAACGGAAAATACCTGGTCAGTGCAGGCAGAAAAAATCCGTAATGGCATCAACCAATACCTCTGGCAACCAGACAAAGGTTACTATGGCCAGTACCTGTACGGCCAGCTCTATCGTTCCCTGTCGCCCCGCTCTGAATCGCTGGGTGAAGCATTCATGGTGCTTTTTGATATCGCCGGTGAGTCGCAAAAAACAGATGTGCTGCATAACACTCCGGTCCTTGAATTTGGCATACCGTGTATTTACCCGCAGATACCCGGCATACCTCCCTATCATAACAACGGTATATGGCCTTTTGTCGAGGCTTTCTGGACCATGGCAAATGCCGGTCAGCATCAGGCCAGCGCTGTGGAATTCGGTCTTGCTTCAATTATCCGCCCTGCCGCCCTGTTCCTGACAAACAAGGAAAACTTCGTGGCGGAAACCGGCGACTTTGCAGGAACCGAAATTAATTCCGACAGACAATTATGGAGCGTTGCAGCCATGCTGGCAATGCATTATCGTGTCATTTTCGGAATGGAGTTCGAAAAAGATCAGCTCGTATTCAGTCCTTTGATACCTGAAAGCTTCAAAGGCACATATACTCTCAAAAACTTTAAATACCGTGATGGAACCTTGCAGATCTCTGTAAAAGGATTTGGTGACGATATCAGCTCCTTTAAGCTGGATGGCATGGAGACATCAGAGCATGTCATACCTGCTGCGACGACCGGCTCACACACAATTGAAATTGTGATGAACGGCAAGGCAAATGACAATCAGTTTAAACCTTTACCCTACATTATTGCACCTGAGACACCGGTGTTATCCATTGAAAAAAACCGTCTGTCATGGACAGCTGTCATGGGCGCCAGGGAATACAATATTTTCAGTAATGGTACTAAATGGAATTCCACCGCAGAGACATTTATTGATATCCCGGATAAAAACCAGGCAGCGGAATATCAGGTACTGGCAGTTGACAGCACTGGTATTGAATCCTTCCTGAGCAATCCGGTATGCATAGAACCCCAAGCGTCAGGAATAATGCTTCAGGCAGAAGATTATAATCTTGCCTGTGAAAACAAGACAGCGGGATTTTCAGGAAAAGGGTATGTTCATTTCATTTCGAACAATAAAAAGGCGCTCGTCATCAGGATGAACGCAGATGAAGGTAAATACGCCCTCAGAATGCGGTATGCAAATGGTACGGGACCGGTAAACACGGACAATAACTGCGGTATACGGTCACTTTATGTTAATGGCATTTTTACCAGATCGCTGATATTTCCACAGCGCGGGAAAGATGAGTGGTCGAACTGGGGAATGACCAACGTGGAGTGGGTCACACTTAAGAAAGGTGTGAACCTTCTGACAATCAGATACGAGGATTTCAACAGGAATATGGACGGGGAGGTAAATGATTTCCTGCTGGATTGTATTTATCTTCAGCGGTTGGAATTAAAATAACAGGTCGCCCCTACGGGGTTTATTATTCTACATAATTCCTTTTCCTACAAACAGTCAGCCCCTATGGGGCTGTTCATTGCCATGCCTATTATCTACAAACAGTCAGGCCCGTGGGGGCGACCTGTCTTCCATGTTGCGGGTCCAGTCTGGCTCCCTCTTCAGTTTACTTATCTTTTTTTACAGTGGAGAAAGGTTTCAAGGTTGCTGTGCATTGATCCGTGTATCTATAAAATTCGCTATCCGCATAATATCCCGTTTTGGTCACATCTACTTGTATTGTGTAACCAGTTATTGTACCGCTTGCATTATGTTGAATTATTGTGAGTCCGGGAACCGGTGACATCCCGTAAAGGGAAATTCCTCCTGCCATAAAAAGCTTGAACTTGCTCTTACCGGCATCGCGGACTGAGTAGGTCCTGCATCCGCCACTTCCCCATTCTCCGGATTCGTACCAGCGGTAACCATAAGCATCTACGCTGGTGTAGGGAATCATAAGGGAAAAAACATCCAACCCTTGCGGATCGTATTCAAAACTGAACGAACTTTTAACTTCCGAATCCAGGTTCGCACAGTATGTTTGTGAGGAGCCACTCATCTCCCAGTACTTCTTCGGGCAGTTTTCACCAGAGGGATTTGGACCGGTATACTTAGAAAAAGTGTGCATAAAAAGTTGCCCGGATACATTCATCGTTGTATCGATGAAATCGAATTCGGTTTTTCTTTTATTTGCGGTACCTAAAATTTTACCATAAGCAGACTGTGTCATAAAAGAAGTCTTCTGCTCCCACCCCGTTCCATCTATAACCTGAGTCAGCAAGTCCTTATAGCTTGTCCCGCTTCGGCGGAGATCGAATTCCAGCACCCACAGGTTTGTTGTATCGACATTGCCAACGACAATCGAAGCTGAACCATTGGGATAAATTGTATCCCGGGTAACAGAAATCAGATTCGGGATGGTTACGCTGAGAATTGCTATACCATCGGAACTTCCCGCCTTAAACGCCACTTTAGTTTTGCCGCTTGCATCTGTCTGAACAGTTGACAAGCCAAATGTGCCGCCTGTTGATTCGAGTTTTAATTGCCGGTTTGCAATTGGTGAACCGTCGCAATCTATCGCTGTTATGGTGACATCGGTTGATCCCTTCAGAGGTAACTTTGATTTAGCCGGGGAGATGTCGATCTTTGGATTGATTGCCAATAAAGGATTAACCGCCTTTAGTGATTCCTGATAACTCCTTATCCTGGATGTAAGCGGGAGTATTTGCTGAATTGCCGATAGGCATGCTGTTTTAACATTGTCAGTTGTTGCGGAGCCAAATGTTGCAGTTCCATCCACAATATGAGCATAAGTATGTCCATCTGCGATCGAAACTGTGAGAGTATAGCTGCCGGGGCTCCCCACAATTTTGCTCGTGATGACGTAATTGGCATCGTCAACACCTCCGGAATCCGGTAAAGGAAATGAATGTTCTGGAAGAGATAAGTCATTTTTCAAAGTATCTGCAAATCCGTATGAAAAAAGGAAGACCTGGTTGCTGGAGCTATCACTGAGAATAGCTTGAAGTATCAGTTCCGAGATGGAATTGATTGCCTCCTCCTCGGTGGCGTTACTGGTGACCGCTGATGAAGTATTGGCGTCGTATAATGCCATTGAAGGTTTCTGACAGTTGCCTTCTGACTGGCCATGTAGCAGGTACATATTAGCCAATGCAATAAATGTCGGTAAGAGAAGACGAAAAATGGGTTTCATATTTTTTATAATTTACTCCGTCAATATTATGGTTAATGAAAGAAAATAAACCAATTGAATTTACGAAAATATTATAACTGAGTCAAATTTAATTGGCGCCTTCGAGGCTAAATCCCCGGTCAGTCTGAGCAGATCTAATTTTGGTTTGGCCTCATCCGGTTTTGAACAAAAAAACAGAATAATATATAATTTATTGAAAATAAATGTAATATCCCGATAATTAAGCGTATCTTGAGCAAAAGTGATATTATTATCGGTATAGTAATTATGTTCGAGAAGAAACCAGTTGTTTATAAATCGCCCGATCTTTCAAAACTGAAAGAAGTTGTTATTGACCACAGAACCAAGATATATATAGCTCCCGGCGCAGATGTCGAGGAGGCTAAAAATCGTTACTTATCTCTGATGCAGACAAGAAAACTAAGATAGTTTCCCTGAAAAAGCAGTCGTCTGCAATTCTGTATTTTTATCTTTTCTGACAACCGATACCCGGAAGATCGTCTGAAAGAGTATAACATGGTGCTTTATAAACCGGTCCTCCTGTGAATGGCTCCCTGGCAGGATCGATATGCGGGTCAAGGTCGATGAAATCAAAACAACCCTGTCCGGCCGCAAAGTGAACAGCACAGCCCAGCGCCAGCTTCGACTCCAGCATGCAGCCTATCATTAGCTTTATATTAGCGCTGCGTGCAATGGCTGCGATATCCAATGCTTCGATAATTCCCGACTTCATTAGCTTGATATTGATGACGTCAGCACATCCTGTGAGCACGACATTAATGGCATCCGCACTGGTAAAGACTGATTCGTCAGCGCCAATCAGGACTGATGTATGGTCCTTGACAAACCTCATTCCCCGGAGGTCACTTTTTATTACCGGCTGTTCAAACATAACCGGTCGTATGTCATTCTTTTCCAGTTCATTGAGAAAATGCACAGCTTCAGCCGGAGAGTAGCCCTGGTTGGCATCAAGGGTTATCCCGCAGCCCGGGGCCCCATCCCTGATAGCCAGGAGACGGTCAATATCATCCACAATGTTCTTTCCAACTTTGGTTTTTAAAACCCTGTATCCTTCCTTTGAGAGTTTTTTTGCATTGACTTTTGCCACATCCGGCGGAACAATATCTATTGTATAGTCGGTCTCAGCTTTATTGCCTGCTCCTCCGAAAAACTGGTACATAGGTATATTAAGCACTTTGGTGTAAGCATCGAGCAGGGCCATTTCTACAGCACACCGAGCGGTAACCTGTGCCCAGAATACGCTTTTCAGTGTCTTTGATATGGCTCTGAAATCAATGATCTCCTTGCCTTTGATGAAGTCGACGCAACTTTTAAGCGTGGCAAGAACAGTAGCCTGGTTCTCACCGTTGATCGGCTCCAGAGGCGCTGCCTCGCCATAACCTTCAATTCCGTTATCCAGAACAACAGTCACCAATGCATTTTCGATACTGTATTTTGTTCCAATGGCAATCCTGAACGGCTCATCCAGCTCCACATTGACAGGCTCAATGAATATCTTCTTAATTTTAATTTTTTTCATTTTTATCTTTCCATTTTTTTAAAAGTCTCAATAGAATCTCAATCTGATCACTTGTATGGTTAGCGCAAACTGCAATTCTTATCAAATGCATCTCCTGCCTGACAGGATAGTTCATGAATGGGGCAATGATACCGTTGTCTTCCAGATAAGAGGAGAGGCCTTTTGCTTTCTCTGCCCTTTCAAAAATTATCGGTATGATAGGTGTGTCATAATGAGTGGTTTCAAGACCTAACCCGGAAATTTCTTTTCTCAGCATCCGGGCCTTATGAATTACCTGAATCCGGAGATCAGGATTATCATTTATTATTTTCAGGGATGCTATGTCCGCTGCGGCTATCGGGGGGGGTAGTGCTGTCGAGGCCTGGTATGTAGCAGATCTTTCACGGATCAGTTCAGTGAGATCATTGCTTCCGGAGATAAAACCTCCATAGCCTCCCAGGGCCTTGCTCATGGTCTCGGTCTGGAAAATGTTCTCCTCTTTGAGGAGTTTAAAATGCTCAGGGGTTCCCTTCCCGGTATTACCCAGGACACCTGTGGAATGGGCATCATCGACCACCAATATTCCTTTGTATTTCTTTACTACGGGCCAGATCTCATCAAGAGGTGCGATCTCGCCGGTGAGGGCAAAGACACCGTCAGTAATTATCAGCGGATCGGAGTCCCTGTTATGTTCCAGCAGGTTTTCCAGATGACCGGCATCGCAATGGTCATAATACATCACTTTTACCACATCGGCAGGTATGGCAGAGATTATACTGGCATGTGCAGACTGGTCAGCGAAGATAGTTGAGTACCTGCCTTTTAATATTTCAAGCAGAATGCTGTTTCCCTGGTATCCTGAGGCAAACACAACTGCATCTTCCTTCCCTTTAAATGCCGACAGCACTTTCTCAAGTTCAAGATGGATATCAGCCGTTCCGGTTGTATGTCTCGATGCGGAGAAATTGACACCGTATTTTTCAATAGCCCTGATGGCTGCTTCCCTCACGGAAGGGTGGTTGGCAAGACCCAGGTAATTATTGCCTCCGAAGTAAGAATATTCCTTGCCGTTGCTGAATATATAATTACCGACACCGCTGTTCAGAAGAATCATAAAAAATAATGCTTCGTTACTGTAAAGGATGTATCAAAAATACATTAATAAAATTGTAAAAACAGAAGGATATTCATAATAGGTATGAAAAAAACAGGGACACACTGTCGGATGTCCCTGTCTTCGGCCTTATGTATTTCTAATTTAGTGCCTTCAGTCACTTAAGCTTGAAGTCGATTGGGACCGTGAACTCCACATCCACAGGCTGGCCATGCTGAGTTCCGGGCTTCCATACAGGCATGCTTTCAATTACCCTGACAGCCTCAGCATCAAGGAACGGATCAACCGGCTTTGTGACTTTTACATTCTGAATCACTCCGGTACTGCTTACCGTAAAGTGTACCTGAACTTGCCCCTGCGTTTTCTTTTTCACTGCATCAGCAGGATATTTAACGTTATTGGAGATCCATACCATCATACCATCTGATCCACCGGGGAACTGAGGCATCTCCTCAATTACGGCATATTTCTCCTCGCCTGGTTTGGTGTCGCCGGAAGCGTTCATCCCGGAAGTCTTCGATGGCGGTGGTGGGGGTGGTGGCGGAGGCGGAGGTACCTGCATTTGCTTTGATCCTGATTGTGATGGTGGTGGCGGAGGCGGCGGCGGAACCTGGATCGCATCCATTTCAACTGTTTTCCTGGCCATCTTTATCATCATGTCAGAACCGAAAGATGGTTTCATCACTTTCGTTTCAAATCCCACATAAGAGATTACGAGCACTCCGTCATCTGGAAAATCCACAAGCTTGAACCGTCCTTCATTATCTGATAAAGTGCCCACTGTCGTTCCTTTTATAACAATAGCTGCCCCTGCCAGTGGTTTTCCTTCATCGCTGACGACTATTCCCTTAACTTCCTTTGCCGTTGAAACGAGGATGCCGTCAGTGGGTGTCTGTCCTTTATTGCTGGCTGCCTGCTTGTACTCCGGTTCTGCAAATGCATAAAGCAGTATTGCAAAAACGGGAAGTATAGTGAGCAACCTTAGCTTTCTGTAAGGTGAACTGATAATATTTTTCATCATAGTAAATCGTTTTTTGTTTAATGAATAATTGAATGAATTACCCAAATCAAATACAGGCGAGCCTGCGATCTGGTTCAGGAGAGCTGCCCTGTACACTGCCGGATCGGATGTGCGCTGCAGCGCTTCCTCATCGGCAAGATACTCATGGTTCTGCCTTATAAACCTGGAGTAAATCCAGGCAACAGGATTAAACCACTGAACCGTACATAGCAATCCTGACAGTAACAGGTCAAGCCAGTGCATCTGTTTTACATGCACCATTTCGTGATTCATTATCTCCCTTGTTTCAATGTCTTTAAGTGAAGGATTGACTACCACAAAGGAGAAAAATGAAAAAGGAGTGACATAATCGGTTGACCTGATCAGTTGGACAGGATAGGATGAGATTTTTTCCGACCTGCTGATCGTTTTCACCACAGTCAGTGTTTTAACTAATTGCCTGACAAAGATGAAAATGGCACCGGCAACCCAGAGCGCCAATAATATAAGGCCTCCTGTGCTGATGCCTGAAGTTCCACTTACTATTCCGCGACTCAAAGTTCCGACTGAAAGATCAGCCTGCGTTTCTGGTGCTTCAATTATGTAACGGATCGTTACAAACGGAAGTATCAGTGAAGCTAAAATTCCAAAAACGAGGTAAACCCTGTTCAGAAAGAAGAACCTCTCATCCTTTAAGAAGAGAATATAAACCAATGTAAATCCGGTGATCCAGATCACCGACTTAAATAGATAAAATGCAAGCTCCTCCATAACTCTTAGTATTTAGCTGATGCCAACTCCTTTCTTGTTTCGGTAAGCAGCTCTTCAAGCTCAGCCACGGTCAGATCCTTCTCACGTGCAAAGAATGAGGCCATGGCGGTGAAAGAGTTATCAAAATAGCCCTCCAGCAATCCAAAAAGCTGACTCCTGGAATATTCGCTCTTTGGTACAAGCGGAAAATACAGGTGGACATTCCCATAGGATTTGTGCCCGACAAATCCCTTCTTCTCAAGTATTCTCACCACAGTGGACACTGTGTTCCTGGCAGGTTTAGGGTCACTGAAACGGTCGCGGATATCCTTGACCAGACCATCCTCCATATCCCACAGGATTTGCATCACCTGTTCCTCTGCCTTTGTCAGTTGCATGTTCTTCATAATTGTTTTGTGTCAATCCTTCAGCACAAATATATGACTATTTTCATAGTCATGCAACTATTTTTGCAAAAAAATGACTATTTTTTTAGTTATCTTTATACTACACTGATTTTCAAACTATTAATTTAACAAAAAAAATAAAATAATCCCGAAGGGATCAAAGCTTCATAGCCCGCAGGCCAAATGGAGGAAATTATTCGACCCTTGCAGGGTCGAACATTTATTATATCACGTTATTCTACAAAGCTGCGATCGCTTCTCGATCAGAATCCCTCATCTGCAAGGTATCTTCTGAAAAGATTATTTTCTTTTTGAGTTTTCGTTTACCCGAAACTGCACAATCCTGGCTATTAATTCAAGCGGTATTGGTTTGTCAAGGGGGAACTGAACTGCCCCTTTTGAGGTTTTATATTCAGCCAGCTCCTTTTTGAAAGCAATGACACCTGAACTGGTCGGATAAAATCCGATATGGTTCTTCTGAGCCGCAAAATAAACAAGCACACCTTTGAGTTTGTATGCCGGCATGCGGTAGCTGATACTTTCTTCAGCCTCCGGTGCGGCTTTTCTTATTGCCGCCCTTAAATCATTAAGCTTTCTCTGAATATTTTCAGGAAAGCCGGCAATGTACTCATCAGTATTCTCCGGAATTCCTGTTGTTTTCATTTATCAGAAACATTTATGTTACATTACATGCAGTTGTTCTGTTTCTTCTTTAAATAATGACTCACAATAAATAAAATCCCTATAATGATAAAGGGCACGGTTATGATAAGCAGAACCTCCAGGCTCTTTCCAACCGATTGGTTCATCCGGAAATTATGACTATAAATAAAGGGGCTCATTGCCAAACCGATAATTGCAAAGGCAATTCCACCGATAAGCTCCCATTTCCAGGCGATGATAAGCAGGGCTATTAAAACAAATGTCGGTATCAGATTCATAAGAAAAGCTCCGAAATTTTGCCAGAATGTACGCTCAGACGAAAAAGAATCAAGGGCAAACATGCTGACTAATAGTATGGCCAGAATGCAAAGTATTCTCGGCACCCAGTGCACTATTTTTACTGAAGTCTTCATACTTTATAAATCTGATTCTGTAATCAAAGGTACATCAGGTCAAGGAGGAAATCAATCTTATTTCTTATAAGTGATTTCTGTATTGGAGTGTCACCATCCCTGATCGGGCGTCGCTACAGACGCTTTCTTATCACTGACCAGGTGTCAGTGATAAGAAAGCTCTCTTCCATGTAACCGATCATCTTTTCGAACCTTTTCATAGGTATGGCAAAAGTGATAGTATTATCAGGAACGCACTTGCGTGCAGATGGGTCAAACATGCCTATCACCGCCCTCTGCCTGTCAGAAAGGCTCTCAAGATAGGGGTAGTGAATGATGGAGCTGCAGCCTGATCCGAAGGGGGCGAATGTGCCGTTAGGCTCCGACTGATCGAAATTGGCAAGAGTGAAGAGACCGGAGAGAACGTCCGCTGTCGCAAAGAAAATAACCACATCAGGGTCGTCTTTCTCCTCAAGCTTATCCCACCTTTTGAACACCAAATTCATACCTGAAACAGGTAATATTGTCTGGTTTTTCATGAACTCTTTCACCAGCTCGGGTGAGCGCAGGTATCTCTCCCCTTCCGTCTTTTCATTTCCGCACGAGAGAAAATCCTCAAATCCCGACCTCATTTTATCTGTGTAGCCCAGATATCTCCTCCCGCCACCGCAGGTGACCCTCCCGGCATTATAAACAATTGATTTTCCATTACGGACTTTTGCCAGCTCGCAGATTATGCAGCTCCATCCCCTGGGTTTATCTGCCCATTCAGCACCTCCATCTGAATAAGTGTAATAGAATACGATTGGCAACCCGGCATTGCCGAAGTATTTCTTCCAGAGTGCAAGGAAGGTCTCTTTTATTTCTGTTTTCATTGATTGTTATTTTACTCTGTTTCCCTGTATGAGTGTACCAAAGTCTTTCTATTTCAGTTTCTTTTCGACAGCCGGCAGCAACTCATCGCGGACACGCCGGAAGTCAGGTTCTCTGCTCAGGGCTTTCAGATAAGCCTGACGAGCCCCATTATAGTCATTCAGCTTTTCAAGCGTCTGACCAAGCAGAACTATGGTGTTCAGATATTTCCAGTTGTATGGTGACAGCGCCGGGTCAGCCTCATATAAACGCAGAGCCTCCCTGAATGATGTTGCAGCTTTTTCCTTCGATCCGCCTGCAAATGCAGGCATATTAGCTTCAGAATTGGCCTTTTCTATCCATACTGCGGGGCTTGTGCTGCCTGCAGCGATTGCCTTTTCAAGCTGTTTAATCGTCTTAGGTCCAAGGATTGCAGTTTTTGCCGGATTCAGTTCCATACGGAAACCGAGCAGTGCGACTCTGAAGGCCTCTGTCTCAGCCTTATACTCAGGTAAAGCGGCAAGCCGTTCGATATCTGTTTCAAAAGATTCAATAAGTGGTTTAGCTTCGTTCTTCTTATTTACTCCGAGCAGGTAACCTATATAGCCGTACCTCGCTTCCGTGAGCGTGAAGAGCATGCATGGCGCTTCTGTTTTACCGTATGCCTCATGCAGTTCGGTCATGCCCTTTTTCCACATCTCCATATCGCCGCTTATATAACCCTTGTATACAGTGCTGTTGCTGCAGTCACTTCCCCGGGCTGGCTGCAGAAATGAGATCAGGGTAAAACCAAAGGGTATCAAAGCCCAGTAGAAATAGCGCTTCAGGCCGTTCCTGGAATAACGGCTGAAGAATCTTACAAAGAAAGGAATGTGCCTTGCCTTTATCACTTTTTACTGCTGACTGAAACCAGGGTCCTGGGCGGATTCTGATAGTATTGAGGTATCACTGGTAGTCCTCCTTCATCCACCGGGGTAAACTGCTGAAGGTACTTTAATAGTCCAATCCATTCCTTTCCTTCCTGCAGGCCGGCCATTGAAGTATTATAATCGACTACGGCCTTCGCAAAATCAGTAACCGGAATTCCGTCTTTGTCTTTAGGTACTACGCTTATCAATCCAAATGTCTTCTTTTTTATTAAAGGAAGATTATCTACCAGATATGAATTTGCCACAACCGAATAGAGCTTTGTATCCTTTTTTGAAGTGTTCACTTCTGTGACCTTACCTTCAGGATCGGTCAGTTCTATTTTCCGTACCTTGTTAAAAAGTCTGCCGGCCGGATCATATTCCACGCGGAGATGGGAAAAGTAGGGGAAATTCGACGGTGTCGATTTTGACAGAAAGATCAGGATCTCGGTAAGGTTCTTTATCTCCTTGCCTGTTATCCAGAGTTTTGAAAGAGCGTATCCCGGTACCTGATCACTGCCTGAACCGAGTGACATTACCCTGAAGATATCAGCTACACTCTGTATGCCCGGCTGGATCGTATCGCGGATGACGCCCTCGGCCACCACGGCAATGTCAGTGCCTGGTCCGAGGGTATTTGTATAATCATATATTGCATCTGCCACAAGTGCGCCGAGGTTGTTACCTGCCATGTCTCCCTCCTCGCCGATGACAAGCATGAAAGGGGCAGTGGCTACCGGCATATCATAAGTATATCCCAGAGGTTTCAATATAATATCATTGATCTTGCCTTGCTGCGCTGCTATTGCCATCTGTACTGAGCCGTCAGCCTTAACCTTATCGTTTATGTTTATTACTTCATATTTTTCAAGCTTCACACTGTTGTTACTGACAGCAAGCTCTGTCCTACCAACATATCTTCCATTATCACCGGCTTGCACGATCGGTACTCCATTCACTATAAGCGGTTCTGTCAGAAGAGTATGCGTATGGCCAGAGACTATCAGGTCAATACCCTTTACCTTCTTTGCAAGGCTCACATCCTCTCCGGTCCAGGCTCCCATTTTGTCTCTGATAATGCCGCAATGCGACAGACATATTATGACATCACACTTTTCCTTCTTCAGTTCTTTCATCAGTCTTTTAGCGGCAGGTATGATCTTTTCAAAGGTAACCGGAGGGGCATAAGGGGCTGACTCATCCGCATCCTTTCCCATTAGTGAGAAGATTCCAATCTTAAGACCTTCTCTCTCCATTATTACATATCGTTTTATCAGACCGTCACTGATCACGGCCTCGAAATCATTGTCTGCCTGGTTTTCGGGATCGGTGACCGCATTCCCGGCCAGCAAAACGGGAATTCCTCCTTCCTTAACTGCATTTCTGACTGTCTCAGCGAATTTTTCAGGGCCGAAGTCGAAATCATGGTTACCCAGGGCAACCACGTCATATCCGGCTTTCTTCATAAGGTTCAGCTGAAAACCCGTTGAAGGTTCAAGGGCCTGGAAAAGCGTCCCCATGAGGCAGTCACCTGCATCAAGCACCAGTGTCGAACCCTGATTTGTTGATTTAGTTTCGGAAATTACCTCCGCTATTCTTGAAAAGCCTCCGACAGTATGATCCCCGTCGATGGTATCCGGAGTGTATGCTGATTCAGGAGCAAAACCCTGCAGGTGTGAATGAAAGTCATTTGTATGCAGGATGGTCAGTCTCTTGCTCTCCTGAGCATTCAGCATCAGGGCTGGGATCAGAATTATCAGTGCAAAAAGTACAGATCTTCTCATATGATTGCAATTTGGGGATTAAGGTAGGAAAAAAAAGTCTGAAGTCTGAAGGTCTGATGTCTTAAAGTCTAAAACCCGAACAGGCTTTGATTCCCTTCACTCCTTCACCCCTTCTCTGCTTTCCTCATGTTCCTTGCCTCCAATAAAAAAAGTTCCGGACCTGAAGCATAGATCCGGAACACGATTAATCGCAGCAGTATTAAAAGCTGCAGAGTTATTTAAGAGACAAGTACTGTTAAAGGTATATGGAAAATCCCAGCTTTAATCCGAATCCCCCTGAGAGATATTCATCCGTCGCTCCTTCCACCGCATCTTTTTCAGTCCATGAAACATGAGAGTAACCGGCCAGTGCATCAATTGTTATCTTATCCCCAAGCGGTACAGCAACGCCAATACCGCCACCGAACATAACAAGACCTTCTTTATGTACATCCTCCATCCATGTCTCCTTGTATGAACCAAACATGGCTTCTATCTCAGCAAAAGGGTAAATCTTATCAAGAGGATAATAATATCTGACAAACGGTCCGATGCCAAACTGCGATTCGCCGTCTTTGTCCCCGTCGTCGACATCTTTGTCCATATAGCCACTTACCATTAGTTCAAGGCCGACAACGAGATTGTCAATAACAAAATACCCGGCTTTGGGCAGAAGATTCCAGGATGTGGTTTTGTAACTGGTTTCAGTAGTTGAGCCGGATTTGTATTTGTGTGTTGAAAATCCGAAGCCCCCAAGGTCTGAGCCCCAGCATCCCCCCAGTGCCATAGTTGAAGTGACACCGAGCATGATGCTGCCCTTTTCCAGCTGTGCCGGTTGTGCTATTGCGCTGGAAGCAATAAGACAGAATACTGCAATTAACAGAGTAATTTTTTTCATAGGTAACATGGTTTTAAGATGCCTACTCTTAAGTTTTTCAGCTTACACTCCCTACTCTTTTGAGGATTTTCGGGTATTTCCATAAGTCTAAAAAAAATGAAATGATATATTGATTAAAACAAATTTACATTTCACCTTAATACGAGTCAAATTTTTTTTAGCCAGCTTTCTTATTCACCACTAAGTTGCACTGAGTTATTGCTGAGTTTCACTTTTCTTTTCTCTGGCAATCCGGTAAATCTGTAGTAAAAAATCTGACAGACCACCCCCTCTCCCGCCATTCGGCGGTCGAGGCCCCTCCTAACTCAGGAGGGGAAATATTTTCAATTAGTCACCCTCACTTCATCCTCACTATTCTAATGCCTATTGCCAATTGCCTAATGCCTTTTTCTATCTTTGTACAAGACATCCAAACATTCATGAATCATGATCAAGGAAATAAAGGTGAAGGACCTGAACACTGAAAAATTCATAACTGAAAAGGTTAATGAGATCAAAGCTGCTGTTGGCAGCAGTACCGCAATCAATGCCCTCTCAGGAGGTGTAGATTCATCTGTTGTGACAATGCTCGGTCACCGCGCACTGGGCATCAGGCTCAGGACTGTCTTCATACAGAACGGCTTGATGCGTGAAGGCGAGCCGCAGAAAGTAGCCGATCATTTTAAAAAACTTGGCGTCACAGTAGAGATTATCGACGCACAAAAAGAGTTCCTTGATGCTCTGAAAGGGATAACCGACCCTGAGCAAAAACGTGAGGCTATAACCCAGACCTTTTATAAGAAAGTGTTCGGACGTATCGTCCGTGAGAGCGATGCAAAATATCTTCTGCAAGGTACTATCCTGACTGATGTTGATGAGACAGTGGCAGGAATAAAACGCCAGCACAATGTCTTTGCACAGCTTGGTATCGATCCACAGAAAGCCTTTGGCTATCATATCCTTGAGCCTCTGATTCAGCTCCGTAAGGATGGAGTGAGAATTACCGGCAGGGAACTGGGACTGCCTGAGGAGGTTTTCAATCGTATACCTTTCCCGGGGCCGGCATTAGCAGCCAGGATAATAGGCGAGGTGACTGCGGAAAAGCTTGACATTGTTCGCAAGGCAACTGAAATTGTTGAGAAACTTCTGGCAGACAGCGGTGCTTTCCAGTATATGGCAATCCTTCATGAAGACCGTGTCACAGGCATGCGTGACGGCAAACGCGACTTCGGGCGTCAGATTGAAGTTCGGTGCTGGGACAGCCTGGATGCACGTGAAGCTAAGCCGACAAAACTACCGTTTGAATTGCTCGAGACACTGGCCGATTCAATATTAAAGGAAGTGCCTGGTGTGGTGTCAGTGACATACAATATAGCTACCAAGCCACCATCAACCATTGAGGCGGTGTAGGTCTGAGGGCCTGATGTCTGAAGGTCTGAAGTCTTGCGGTCTTGCAGTCATTTAATCAAGCAATCATGCAATCCTGCAATCATAACTTCATAAATCCCAAATCATTATTCCTTGTTCGATCTTCCCTTCGCCCCAAGCCCCATGCTCCTTGCCCTATGCTACACCACTTCCGCTACAACGAAGGTTGATCCGCCAACAAATATCATATCATCAGTATCGGCAGCATCCTTTGCAGCCTTCAGAGCATCAGGCACTGCCGGATAGCTGTTTCCGGATAATCCGTACTTTTCAGCCTCAGCCTTCAGTACTTTCTCATCCAGCGCCCTGGGGACCGAAGCCCTTGTGAAATAATATACAGCATCATGGGGCATAAGAGGCAGAACCATCGACAGATCCTTGTCGTTCACAAACCCTATGACCATATGAAGGTGCTTTTTAGGTGTTGATCCGATCTGCCTGACAACATACTCCAGTCCTTCGCGGTTATGTCCGGTGTCACATATAATGAGCGGCGAGTTTGACAGCACCTGCCAGCGTCCCATCAGACCGGTATTGGTGATCACTTTTGCCACCCCGTTTATAAAATGATCACGGGTCAGACCAAAAGGAATGGAAAGAATATTGACAGCCGCGGCCACGGTCTGGATATTCTTCCTCTGTGCAAGACCGCCAAGCGGAGTTGTGCCGGACATGGTTATGTGCGTAAAGAGGTCCTGAAGCGTGTATGATCTTACGCCGTTTTCATTGTTCATTTCACCCAGATTGCAGATGAACTCCCTGTCAGCAAACGAAACAGGAGCATTCAGCAAGGCAGCCCTTGATTTAAAAACCTCCGAGGTTTCAGGTTGTGTCTCACCTATGAGCACCGGCACACCCTCCTTGATAATACCTGCCTTTTCTCCTGCGACTGCGGCAAGTGTACCGCCGAGAAACTCCATATGATCATGCCCGATATTTGTTATTAAAGATAATTCAGGAGTGATGATATTGGTAGAATCAAGCCTGCCTCCCATGCCCACCTCTATTACAGCGACCTGCACCTCCATCCTTGCAAAATAGTCGAATGCCAGCGCGACCGTTAACTCAAAAAAAGAAGGAGCAATTTTCTTGATGGCCTGATCATGTTTTTCAACAAAAGAAACGACCTCCTCCTCACTGATCATCATCCCGTTTAGCCTTATCCTTTCCCTGAAATCCCTCAGGTGTGGCGATGTATAAAGTCCGGTACGGTATCCGGCTTCCTGTAATATTGATGCAAGCATATGAGAGACAGATCCTTTGCCGTTTGTGCCCGCCACATGAAGGGTGCGGAACCTACGGTGGGGATGATCAAAATAAGTGTCAAGCTCCAGCGTATTATTCAGGTCTCCCTTGTATGCTGCTTTGCCTATTCTGTGATAGGCAGGAAGCATGCTGTACAGATAATCCGTGGTTTCTTTGTATGTCATGTTAATAACCTTGTGCCCGTTGTTTGCAAATTTACAAAAACTGCCCTATGACAGGAGTATGAGGGGCTATCTTTGTGCTGATGGGAACAATTGCGCCGGAATTGTTGCCAGTTTAATACTATCCTGTTATGGCGAAAAAGCAAAAGCAAAAGAAGATTTTCATTCTTGACACAAACGTGTTACTGCATGATTACACATGCATCTACAACTTCGAGGAAAACGATGTCATCATCCCTATTGTCGTGCTTGAGGAGCTTGATAAGTTCAAGCACGGAAATGACATGATAAATTTTCATGCGCGTGAGTTCACACGGGAGCTTGACAAGATTTCGGGTGACATGCTGCTCACGGGCAATATCCCGCTGGGTGAAAGCCTGGGCACCCTTCATATTGAGACAGGCAAGCAGTTCTCTGAGCGTGTATCGGAGTCTTTTCCTGAGAAGACCCCGGATCACCGTATTCTTGCCATTGCTGATTTTGTCACCCAGGAGAACAAGGATAAGATGGTAGTGCTTATCACCAAGGATATTAACCTGAGGATGAAAGCCAAGTCACTGGGTATAGTGGCAGAAGATTATCAAAACGACAAGGTGGCCAACCTTGACGATCTGTACAAAGGAATAAAGACCATTGAGAATATCGATCATGCACTGATAAACAAGCTTTATGAGCAGCCTGATGGTGTTCCTGCCACTGAGCTGAAGGTCAGGGATCAGGAGCCCGGCCATCATTTTTTCATTCTGCGAAACGGTAATTCCAGCGCTCTTGCACACTATAACCCCGTGTCGAAGATGCTTGTCAGGGTGCTGAAGCAGACGACCTATGGTATTGAACCGCGTAATGCCGAACAGACCTTTGCCCTCGATGCCCTGTGTAATCCTGACGTTCAGCTCGTCGCACTCACAGGAAAGGCCGGGACTGGCAAGACGCTGCTGGCACTGGCAGCTGCTCTTCATCAGCATAAACGTTACAAGCAGATTTTCCTCGCCAGACCCATCGTACCCCTGGCAAACCGTGATATGGGATTTCTGCCCGGCGATGTGAAAGAGAAGATGGACCCATACGTGCAGCCTCTCTTTGATAACCTCACCGTCATAAAACACCGTTTCAGTGCACAGAGTCCAGAATTCATACGTATCAATGACATGATCAAGGATGAGAAGCTGGTCATCACACCTCTTGCTTATATAAGGGGAAGGAGCCTCTCAAATATCTTCTTCATTGTTGACGAGGCACAGAACCTTACACCACACGAGGTCAAGACAATTATTACAAGGGCTGGTGAAGGAACAAAGATGGTCTTCACAGGCGACATTGAACAGATAGACTCTCCATATCTTGATTCAGGCTCCAACGGGCTGAGCTACCTTTCGGACAGAATGAAAGGACTGGATCTCTTTGCTCACGTCCATCTGGTGAAGGGTGAGAGAAGCTTCCTGGCAGAACTGGCGAGCAGACTGCTTTAGACCGGCTTTTTTACTAATTTAGCAGCCGGAACAGAACCATTTAAATTTGAAGAAGAAGGTAGCGTTTCAGACACTGGGATGCAAGCTAAATTTTGCCGAAACCTCCACCGTTGCACGGTCATTTTCTGATGAGCGGTATGAGAGAGTCTCACCCGACAGTGATGCTGACATCTACGTAATAAATACCTGCAGCGTCACTGATACGGCTGACCGGAAATGCCGTCAGGCAGTCCGGAAGATCATACACAGAAATCCTGATGCGTTCGTTGCAGTTGTGGGCTGCTATGCACAGCTGAGGCCGGAAGATGTGGCCTCAATTAAAGGCGTCGATCTCGTGCTCGGAACTTATGAGAAGTTTGATATCGCCTCCTACATCGACAACCTCAGCAGAAAATCCTCACCCGAAATTCATTCATGTGACGGAATTGATACTGAAGGATTTATATCATCTTGGTCTGCAGGAGACCGTACCCGCTCCTTCCTTAAGATACAGGACGGATGTGATTACCATTGTTCCTACTGTACTGTGCCATTGGCAAGGGGAAAGAGTCGCAACCCGCTGATCAGCGAAATAACTGCAGAAGCCAGAGGGATAGTTGCATCCGGAGTGAAAGAGATTGTTCTTACCGGGGTAAATGTGGGCGACTATGGAAAAAGCACAGGCGAATCGCTCGATAACCTGCTCAGGTCACTTATTGAAGTTGATGGCCTGAAGAGGCTGAGGCTCTCTTCCATTGAGCCCAACCTTCTCACAGACAATATAATAAATCTGATCGCGGTTAACCGGATACTGATGCCTCACATTCATATGCCACTGCAGAGCGGCAATAACAAGATACTCGGACTGATGCGACGGCGTTACCAAAGAGAAGCTTTTTTTGACCGTGTAATGAAGATCAGAGAAATCATTACTCATGCTTCAATCGGAGCAGACGTGATTGTGGGATTCCCGGGTGAGACGGAAGAGGACTTTAATGAGACTTACAATTTCCTTGAAAGCCTTCCTCTCTCCTACCTGCATGTGTTTGCTTTCTCTCCACGTCCGGGAACTCCTGCGGAGATTATGCCGGGGGCAGTGAAAAAAACGGAAAAAGAGCATCGCAGCAGGCAACTCATAAGGCTTTCCGGAAGAAAACACACACAATTTATGCAATCCCTGAACGGTAATATTTACGATGTGCTCTTTGAAAAGCGAAGCACTGACGGCATGCTGTCAGGGCTGACAGGAAACTATATAAGGACACTGGTGCCATACCGTAAAGATCTGCCGAATACCATCAGGCAGGTGAGACTGGCGACCATTCGTGATGACGCTTCCATGAACGGTGAACTTATTGAGAACAGCGGCATATGAAAGGAATTGCATACTATATCTTTTACGGGATAAATTATCTGATAACGCTTCTCCCTTTGCGCGTGCTTTACCTTTCCTCAGATATCTTCTACATGATTCTCTATTATGTCGCCGGTTATCGCCGGAAGGTGGTGGCGACAAACCTCAGGAACTCATTTCCTGAAAAGAGCGACGCTGAACGGAAAATTATTGAACGCCGTTTTTACAGGCATCTCTCCGATCTCTTCGTTGAGACTCTGAAAGCTACCCACATGAGTCCAAAGCAGATATCAAAAAGGTTTAAAGTGAGGGACTGGACACTAGGCGAGAGGCTTTGCAGGGAGGGGAAAGACGCGATCTTCGTCTGCAGTCATTTTAACAACTGGGAATGGCTTTCATCATCAGTCCTTTACTCTCCTTATACGGGATTGACTGTTTATAAGCCGCTCAAGAACAAGTATTTTGACCGGTTCTTCCTTAATCTGAGGACGAAGTACGGAGTCATTGCTTCACCGATGCAGCACATTCTCAGAGACCTCGTTACCCTCAGGAAAAAGAACATACGGACCGGAACCGCCTTCATAGCAGACCAGACACCCCCGCTGAATGAAAACGTTTACTGGACCACTTTCCTGAACCAGGAAACGGACTTCTACAGAGGCGCCGAGAAAGTGGCAATAATGCTTGACATGGCCGTGATATACCTTAATGTCATCAAAGTGAAGAGGGGGTACTATGAGGTTGAGATTAAACTGATAACTGAACATCCGCGTGAAGAAAAACCTGACTTTATCACAGCCAGAACTGTTGAAATTCTTGAGGAAATAATCAGGGATAAGCCTGAATACTGGCTCTGGTCTCACCGCCGGTGGAAACATAAAAAACCTGTTGTAAATGATTAAGACAGCTGTTGTCATACTTAACTGGAACGGCAGGGAGTTCCTCGAAAAGTTCCTCCCGGGTGTCATTGACAATACCATATCAGATGATGCGGAGATAATAGTTGCCGATAACGGATCAGATGATGATTCTATCGAATGGCTTTCTATCAGCTTTCCGGCAATCAGGATCATAAAGCTTGAAAGGAACTGGGGGTATGCCGGTGGCTATAACAGGGCTCTTAGACAGGTTGAGGCAGAATATTATATACTCCTAAATTCAGATGTGAAAGTTGAAAAGGGATGGTCAGAGAAGCTGGTGACCTTTATGGAGATGCATCCGCGTGTCGGAGCCTGCCAGCCTAAGATCAGGTCTTTTGAAAAGCCGACATTTTTTGAGTATGCGGGTGCTGCCGGAGGATTTATCGACATGCTTGGTTACACTTTCTGCCGTGGGCGAATTTTTAATACAATTGAGGAAGACCGCGGGCAGTATAATGATACGCGCGAGATTTTCTGGGCATCAGGATCATGCATGGCAGTAAGGGCCTCAGCCTTCGAACAGTGCGATGGCCTTGACGAAGCCTTCTTTGTTCATATGGAGGAGATAGACCTGTGCTGGAGGATGCAGAATGCAGGATATATAATCTGCTACGTCTCTGACGCTGTAATATGGCATGTCGGTGGCGGAACCCTGAGTTATGATTCACCTGAGAAGGTTTATTATAACTTCCGTAACAGCCTCATGATGCTGGCCAAGAACCTTCCCTCAAGGCATCTGCGCAGGACCCTGTTCATAAGGCAGCTCCTTGACGGAGTTGCTGCCATCATGCTTCTCTTCCGCTCGGGGCGCGCAGCCTTCGGGGCCGTGGTGAGAGCTCACAATGACTTCCGCAAGGCGCGTACTTCCATAAAGACCTTCCGCACCATGGCTCCTCACCCTGACATGTACAGTACTCCGCACACGACAATGAACAAATCAGTCGTTTTTGAGTATTATATACGTGGCAAAAGAATTTTCACGGACCTGAAGTGGCGCTAAAAAGAGGTAATCAAATGGCAATTTTCCTGACAATAGTCCTGACAGTCTATTTCCTGACTAATCTGTATCTGTACATAAAAGGCCATCGGGCTCTTGCAGGAACCGGGCACAGTACCACAATCTACACAATAATATTTCTGGCAATTGCCTCAGCCTTTATTGCAGGCAAAGTACTTGAATACAGCCACACCAGCGTTTTTGCCGACATCCTTAATCTTATCGGCGGATTCTGGATGGCATTCATGCTCTACGGCTTCCTGATATGGCTT
>Ga0207931_1000087_pt1 | contig 32886 bp, 25 predicted proteins | sample NGESurdeep092012_2_FD_184478 | JGI IMG/M metagenome (GOLD analysis project Ga0207931, IMG submission 184478) | Arctic peat soil microbial communities from Barrow, Alaska - NGEE Surface sample 415-1 deep-092012 (SPAdes) | ecosystem: Environmental > Terrestrial > Soil > Wetlands > Peat ...
TGCGGCGGCCCCGAACCAGCCGGTGACGGTGGTGGTGATGTCGGTGATGGGTCCGTCGTTGCTGAGGTGGAGGGTGGCCTGGACGGGGGTGCCGACGGCGAACAGGCCGGTGCCGTTGGCCAGGTCGGGGCTGTAGGCCTTGACGATGGTGCGGGCTTCACCGTTCTCGGTGCTCACCTTGATCTGGGAGACCTGGGCGGTGATGTTCTGGTTGTTGGGCAGGGTGACGTCCAGGGTGGCCTGGGCGGGGACGCGGGCGTAGTCCTTGGCGGTGAGCAGGAAGTCGGCTTCGACGTACATGGAGCCGGCCTGCTGGACGGTGGCGATGGTGGAGTTCGCGGGGACGAACGCGCCCTTGGCGTAGGACAGGGTGTCGATCTGGCCGGCGTTGGTGGCGGTGATGACCAGGGTGTTGTCGTTCTTCACTTCGTGGGTGAGATTGTCCTTGTTGACAAGGCCCTGGGCCAGGTCGCGTTCCAGGGCGGCGGACTGCACCTCGAACAGGGGTTGCCCGGCGGTGACCTGGTCACCGGTGTGCACGTACTGCTCGGTGATGGTGCCGGAGTAGTCGGTGCCGACGGGGTAGTCCTCGGCGACCAGGGAGGCGGACTTGCCCGCGACCTTGCCGTTGGTCGAGTTCAGGTACATGGTCAGGCCGGCGGCCAGGACAACGACCGAGAGCAGCCCGAGTGCGAGGCCGATTCGTTTGCGCCAGGTCATGGTGGGGTTTCTCCAGGACTATGCGGGGCCCGCTGGTGCGGGCCCGGGCGGCCGGTCCCGGAGTGAAGTTCGGGACCGGTCCGCGGGGACAGGTGTCAGTTCTGGTGGTGCTGGGATGGTGTCCGGTGGTGCGCGCCGGCCGTCAACCGGCGCCGGGTGCAGCTATCTGGTGGTGCTGTCTGGTGCTGTCTTGCTGATCGGTGCCCGCGGTGGATCAACGGGCGCCGACGGGGGTGAGTTCGTCGTAGGTGCGTTCGGCCAGCCCGTTCCCGGCGATCGCGGGTTCGGGGTGGGTGGCGGCCTTCTTCGCGGCCCGCTTGGCGCCGACCGGGGGTTTGCCGCGGGCTTCGCGGCGGTTGTTGCGGGACTCGCGGACCGCGGTGGCCACGAACAACCCGAGGATGACCGTGTTCAACAGGTTCCAGAACAACGCCAACGTGAACGAGGACACGGTGAGCGCCTGCCAGATCCCGACCACGGAGGTGATGGCCAGGAACACGAACGCCATCAACTGGTGGGTGATGAAGTTGAACGGCGAGTTCTTCTTCGTGGTCGACCCGGTGACGTGCCATTTCTGGTCCTTGCCGAGCACGGCGTTGACCAGGGCGCGGCCGTAGATCGGGAACGACGCGGTGGCCAGCATCAGCGTTTCCCACCGGAACGAGCCGATGGTGTACAGCGCGACGACGACCTGCATGAAGTAGAACCCCAGGTAGTACAGCAGCCACTGGCCGAACGACACCCCGGAGTTGATCGGCGCCAGGCCGAAGTAGATCTGCAACGGCGGCACCAGCAGCAAAAGCCCGGGAGCGACGCCCATCAGGTAGAACGTGGCGGTGCCGAAGTACTGCAGCCGCTGGTCCAGGGTGAGCTTGAGCTTGCGGGAGAACGGGTTGGACTTGAACAGGATCTCGAACCCGCCGGTGGCCCACCGCAACTGCTGCTTGGTGTAGGCCTCGATGGTGGTCGGGGTGTCCCCGATGGCCAGCACCGTGGAGATGTACACGCTCTTCCAACCCTTTTCGTGCAGCCGCAGGCTGGTCCACACGTCCTCGGACTTCGAGGCGGTGTACATGCCGCCGATCTGCTCGATCGCTGTCCGCCGGAAGATCACGTTGGTGCCCACGCAGAATGCCGCGTTGAACCGGTTCTTCCCCGGCTGGATGAACCGGTAGAACACCGATTGCATGTACCCGGCGCCCCGGGAGATCAGGTTCTGCAAATTGCCGTACGCCTGCGGGGTCTGCACGAACGCGACCTGCGCCTCGGCGAAGAACGGCACCGTCTGATACAGGAAATCGGGGGCCGGCACGAAATCGGCGTCCAGGATCACGAAGAAATCTCCGGACGTCACGCCGAGGGCGTGGTTGATGTTCCCCGCCTTGGCCCCGGCGTTCCCCTCACGCACGACGTACTCCGCACCGAGCCGGGCGGCCAGCGCGCGGACGTCGTCGGACTTCCCGTCGTCGAGCACATACGTGGTGTGCGCACCGTGCATCGCCACCGCCGCGGACACCGTCCGGGCGATGGTGTCCAGGTCCTCCCCGTAGGTGGTGATGTACACATCCACCGCCACCGGCGCATCATGCAAATACATCGGCAGGGCGGTGAAGTCCGACTCGGCGGTCAGGGTCTTCTGCGCCGGTCCGTACAGCCGGGTCTGCGCATTGTGGAACCGGTAGCCCCGAGGGTTGTGCCCCGAGGACAGAATCGTCCACAACGACATCAACGCCTGCACGATGATCACCGACTCCGCGGTCAACACCATCAGATACGGAATCCAGTTACCACGATTGGAAAAATCGAACAGGAACGTCGTGTACAGCAACACACCGATCGTCGCGACCAACACCAACATCATCAACGAAGGCGAATCACGCGCACCACGACGACGATCATCGGACTCGCGCACATCAATGTCCGGCGCCTGCGGAGCAGGCTGGTCAACTCCCCCGGCAGCAACCTGAGAATCAACCGAAGAATCAACCTGAGAATCAACCTGAGAATCGACACGGTCTAGGGACATGGAAAATCGCTCCCCCACGAGAGGGTCAGGGACGGCTCGGGACGAAAGGAAATATCGGGCTCTCCGGATCAGGGCCGGAGGTCTCGGTGATCAGCCCGGGAAGTTCTTGGTGGTCTTCCAGGATCTGATCCGGCGCTCGTCATCGAACGCTCGTGATGTGTCTATCGACCACCGGTGATTCGCAAGACCGTCAATGCTTGCTCTTCTGGGTGGTAGCCCAAGCTTCCTGCATCGATAAAGTACCGTCAACGTAATCGACTTCACCCCTCCGTTACCGAACGTCATCACTTTCGGGTGACGGACCGGGTTCACCACCCCTGAACTGGTACGACGACTTCGTTCGTGGACGATCAAGTCTCCGCGCGGGTTCACCCGCATCGCGCCGTGAGGGTGTTCACAGGGCACGGCGGGCAACGCGCTCCACCGTGTGACGTCCGAAGCGCCGCAAGGCCCTGCCCCGCATTTGTGACCTTTGGCCCGATCGTGGCGGACCCCGACCTGGATAGGCTTTGAGCCGCCGGTCGGAGCCGATCGGTACCACGGCGCGGCTCCGCCGAGCGGTGGTTCCCCGGTCGAGAAAGGCCGCACACCCATGGCCCTGCGCAAAGTCGCGATGCTCACCGCCGGGGGCTTCGCCCCCTGTCTGTCCGCCGCGGTCGGCGGGTTGATCGAGCGGTACACCGAGCTGGCGCCCGAGGTCGAGATCATCGGATACCGCTACGGATACCAGGGTTTGCTCAAGGGCGACCACTACCCGGTGACCCCCGGCGTTCGGGCGAGGGCCCGGCTGCTGCACCGCTACGGCGGGTCGCCGCTGGGCAACTCGCGCGTCAAACTGACCAACGTCAAGGACCTCGTCAAGCGGGGCCTGGTAGCCGAGGGCGCAGACCCGCTGAAGGTCGCCGCCGACCAGCTGGCCGCCGACGGCATCGACGTGCTGCACACCATCGGCGGCGACGACACCAACATGACCGGCGCCGACCTGGCCGCCTACCTGCATGAACACGGCTACGAGCTGACCGTCGTGGGCCTGCCGAAGACCATCGACAACGACATCGTGCCGGTGAAGCAATCGCTGGGCGCCTGGACAGCCGCCGAGGAGGGCGCCAAGTTCGCGCGCAACGTCGTCGCGGAGCACAACTCGAATCCGCGGATGCTGATCATCCACGAGATCATGGGCCGGAACTGCGGCTGGCTCACCGCGGCCACCGGCGCGGCGTACGACCGCTGGTTGGGCACCGAACGGTGGCTGCCCGAATTCGGGTTGTCCCGCGACGCGTGGAACATGCACGCGATCTACGTCCCGGAGGCGGAGTTCGACCTCGAGGCGGAGTCAGACCGGTTGAAGTCCGTGATGGACACCGTCGGGAACGTCACCATCTTCCTGTCCGAGGGCGCCGGCGTGGACAGCATCGTCGCCGAGATGCAGGCCAGGGGTGCCGATATCCCGCGGGACCCGTTCGGTCACGTCAAACTGAACTCGATCAATCCCGGCGCCTGGTTCGGTGAGCAATTCGCCGCGCGGCTCGGCGCCGAGAAGGTGCTGGTGCAGAAGTCCGGCTACTTCGCGCGGTCCGCTGCACCCGACGAGACCGACCTGCTGCTGATCAAGCAGATGACCGACTACGCGGTTGGTTGCGCGCTGCGCGGTATCTCCGGCGTGGTGGGCAACGACGAGGAGCAGAACGACCAGCTGAGGGCGATCGAGTTCGCCCGGATCGCCGGCGGCAAGAAGTTCGACATCCGCCAGCAGTGGTTCCGGGAGTTGCTGGAGCGCTCAGGTCAACCGGCGCCGGCCGCCGCCCCAGTGCACTAGCCGTTCCTCCCGACCGAAACCGCTGGGCATCCCGCCCCGCGTGCGGCAGGGTGTTCGGGTGACAGCTTCCAATCTCCAGGTTCATCCGCTCTCCCAGGCCGACCTCGACGACATCCTTGACCTGGATTCCTCTGCCTTCGGCCAGGACCCGCCTCGCGACTTCCTGGACGACCTGGTGGTTCCGTACCTGGAACTCGATCGCTACATCGGGGTACGGGATCCGCTGGCGCACCAGGAACTGGTCGCGTCGGCCGCCATCCTGTCCAAGAAGATGACCTTTCCCGGTGGCGCCGTGCACCCGGTGGCCGGCGTCACCTGGGTGGCCGTCCGCCCTGGCTGGCGCCGGCGCGGCCTGCTGCGGTCGATGATCACCGAGCAACTGCACGACCTGCACGCGACCGGCGGCGAGCCGGTCGCCATCCTGACGGCCAGTGAGGCGGCGCTGTACGGCCGCTACGGGTACGGGCAGGCCATCGGGCAAGCCCGGCTGGAGTTGTTGCACGGTGCGTCGCTGCGCCCCGGCACTCCCACCGAGGCCGTCGTCGAGACCCGCGCGGAACGGGCGCGTCCATTCGCGCGGGCGCTCTACGAACGGGTGGCCCCGACGGTGGCTGGACACCTGTCCCGCACCGATGCCGTGTGGAACCTGCGGACCTCCGATCACGCCGAGCTGCGAGACGGCGCGTCACGGCGGCGGTGGGCGCTGCACCCCGACGGTTACGTCTGTTATCGGATCAAATCCGGGTGGGCCCATCACGGCCCGGACAGCCAGCTGGTGCTGGACGAGATCTGCGCGGCCACTCCGCTGGCCCTGGCATCGCTCTGGCAGTACCTGATGTCGATGGACCTGGTCCGCAAGGTCAGTTACCGGGCCGGTTGGGTGGACGATCCGCTGCGTGACCTGCTGCTGGATTCCCGACGGATGCAGCTCACCGTCTCCGATCACGTCTGGCTGCGGATCGTGGATGTGGACAGGGCGATCGGGCTGCGCTCGTACAGCGTGCCGTTCCGCGCGGTGGTGGAGCTCACCGATGTGCTGTGCCCGTGGAACGCCGGAACCTGGGCGCTGGACCTGACCGCATCGGGCGGCAGAGCGGCCCGCAGCACGGCCACCCCGCAGCTCCGCCTGGACATCGTCGACCTCGGGGCGGCCCTTCTCGGTGGCACCCCACTGGCGCGGCTCGCCGCTGCCGGCCGGGTCACCGGCGATCAAGCCGCCGTGCGGGCGCTGGCCGAGGCGCTGACGACTGCGCTGGCTCCCTGGTGTCCGGAGGGCTTCTGACGCAGCGGCGGTGGCCCGCCGGGCCAGCCCCAGTGGGCCGGCGAGGCGCGCGCAAGCCGCCGTCGGGCATGCTGAGGCCATGGAGCAGCCACGACCTCTTCGTCGCCGGAGGCGCTCGTCACGACGGGGCGCCGGTCCGCCAGCTGGGCCCAGCGCCGGCGAGGCGACCGACACCCCGTCCACTCAGGACCCGACGGCTGCCGCCCCGACCGCCGACGCGGCGACCGCGAACGTCCCGAAAGGGCCTGGGGTGACGGGCGGAGTGGGCATTGGCCAACCGGGGCCGGAGGATTCGGATGACGACGGGATCTCCGCGCCGCCGGGCGAGGTGACCAGCACGCAGAACCAGCCGCTCGCGGTCACGGTGGTGGCGAATGCCACCTTCGAGGTGCCCGCCGAGCTCGACGACTCGCCGGACGCTACCGATGCACCAGGAATGCCACACACATTCTCCGGTTCGCCGGGAACGGCGGCAACGACCGCGCCGGGCCATCCTGCAGAGCGCGGGCGGCCGTCCGGCGAAGGGCAGCGGCGGAGTTACCGGACGCCGCGCGAGGACCAGTCGGAGCGGTCGTTACGGGCGCTGGTCACCACCCGGTCCACGCAGGTGTCCCCCACTGCGGCCATGCGGGCGCGCGAGGTTGCCGTACCCACGGCGGCGGATCTTCTGGACGCGGAGGCGGACCTGGTGGTGGTGCGCCGACATTACGTCCCGCCGACGGCCCTGGCTGCCGGGCGGCGGCGCGACCGCTCTGAGCGCCGCCCGAGCGGGGGCGGTCAGCCGGGCGGCAGCCAGACCGGCAACACCCAGTCAACCGGCGGCAATCAACCGAGCGGCCAGCAGCAAGGAAGCCCTTGACGGATCGGACGGCGGGTCCACCCAGCGGCTGACGGCCGCTCCGGCTCGCCGCGTTCACCGTGGCGACCGCTCAGTGGTCGCGAAACCGCTTGCTCCTGTTCAGCTTTCGGGCAGGGTCTGCGGGACCGGATCCGCCTCGTAGGCCGCCACCTGGTCGATCCGCCGCTGGTGCCTCGGGTCGTGCGAGAACGGGGTGGCCAGGAAGGTGTCGACAAAGGAGATCGCGGTGGCCTCGTCGTGCATCCGGGCACCGATCGAGATGACGTTCGCGTCGTTGTGCTCGCGGGCGAGTTGCGCCGTCTGCAGGTTCCAGGCGAGCGCGGCGCGGATCCCGGCGACCTTGTTGGCGGCGATCTGTTCACCATTGCCGGAGCCGCCGATGACGATGCCCAGCGAGCCGTGGTCGGCCACCACCCGGCGCGCGGTCGCCAGGCAGTAGGCGGGGTAGTCGTCAGTGGCCTGATAGGACGCCGGGCCGATGTCGACCACGTCGAACCCGCCGTTGAGGTGGCTGATGAGCGCCGACTTCAACTCGAAGCCGGCATGGTCGGAGCCGATGTAAACGCGCATGGCGGTCAGTCTGTCAGCACCATCCGGTCACGGCACGACCAGGACCGGGAACTTCTGCCGCGCCACCACCGCCCTGGAGACCGAGCCGGAGGCGATGCGGTGCAACAGATCGGAGAAACCGGTGTGCCGCTTGCCCACCACCACGCACGCGGCATCGCGATCTTCGGCGATCCGCACCAGCTCGGCACCCGCCTCTCCGGTGGTCGACACCAGCTCCCAGGTCACGCCGGTCAGGTCGCCGGACGTGGTCAGCGCCGCGACGAGCTCGGATTCCACCTCGTTCTCCGCCTGGTCGTTGGCCCCGATCTCCTCGGGAATCGGCACGTACCCCTCGACCATCGGCATGGCGCGGCGGCGGACGTGCACCAGCAGCAGGGGTTTGCCGGTGGCCAACGCCAGGAAGGCCGCCGCGCGCAGTGGCCGTCCGCAGGCCAGTGCGTCGTCAACGCCGGCCACGATCGGACCGGACCTCATGTCCCGGGGCAACGGGATCCCGCTCGGGGTCACCTCGGCGCGACCGGCGGTATCGACGGTCGTCGTCGAGGACGGGCTCGCCGCCGGATCGCCAACCGGCACGGGCTCTGGTGAAACCGCGCTCATGGCGGGCCCCCTTCGGGGACGTAGCAGCCGACCAGGACCCCCGCGGACGCCACGACCGCCTGGTCCACCCGGTTGGTCGGCCGGCACAGCGGGCTCAGACCAACCGTGGCACACTCCGGCCGCGGAGGCGAGCAGGGCCGCGCCGGTAGACCCGACGGGTGATCAAGGACACCGGGATCGGCCGCCCGCGGCGCGACCACGGGAGGAATGGGCAGGGAGATCGGACGACAGGAAGCGGATCAGTCGAACCGGGGCCGCTCGGTCCTGGTGCGCTTCATCTCGAAGAAGTAGGGGAACGCGGCAAGGGCGACCGCCGCGTCCCAGAGCCGACCCGCCTCCTCGCCGCGCGGGATCCTGGTGATCACCGGGCCGAAGAACGCGACACCGTTGATGTGGATGGTCGGGGTGCCCACGTCGTCGCCCACGGCGTCCATCCCGGCGCGGTGACTTGCCCGCAACTTCTCGTCGAACTCGGTGGACGTCGCGGCGTCGGCCAGGTCGGCAGGCAGGCCGAGTTCGGCCAGCGACTCGCGGATCACCTGGGCCCGGTCGGACAGCTGCCGGTTGTGGATGCGCGTCCCCATCGCGGTGTACAGCGGGGCCAGCACCTCGTCACCGTTGCGCTCGGCGGCGGCGACGGCGACCCGCACCGGACCCCACGCGGTCGCGAGTCGACGCCGGTAGTCCTCGCTGATGCCGCGGTTCTCGTTGAGCACCGCCAGGCTCATCACGTGGAAGTGGACATCGATCGGCCGGACCTTCTCGACCTCCAGGATCCACCGGGACGTGACCCAGGCGAACGGGCAGGCCGGATCGAACCAGAAATCGGCCCTAGCCCTCTCCGTGGGCACCGGTAAACGCGCTGTGATGTCCGATGTGACGCGATCCACGCTCCGGATCTGCTCGCCGGCGGCGCTCTCCGGCGCGTCGACGGCGCTCGCGGTGTGGGTCATCAGTACTCCTGTCCTGCCCGCAGGTTGCGTTCACCGGCGCGGGCACTTCTTATGACGGTTCCCCGGTCAGCGATCATTCGGTGCCCAGGTCATCAGGTGACGAATCCTTCGCTCGGGTAACCGATCCGCCGACTAGGTTGTTCCCTGGACGACACCGCACCTCAGTTCTCGAAGGGACCGATACATGGCGCAGGCGCCCAACCTCACCCGCGATCAGGCAAAGGAGCGGTCAGCCACCGTGCGGGGGCCCTCCTACGACGTCGAGATCGACCTCACCGACGGGGCGGGCGGCCCTTCCGAGAAAACCTTCGGCAGCAGGGTGGTGGTCAGGTTCGAGGCCGGCCCCGGGGCTTCAACGGTGATCGATTTCGTGGGTGACGCGATCCGCAGGGCCACCCTCAACGGCGAGAACATCGACGTCGGCGCGTGGACGACGTCCACCGGTTTGCCGCTGGCGAGGCTGGCGGAATCCAACGAACTGGTCCTGGACGCGGTCGGTCTTTACATGAACACCGGCGAGGGCCTGCACCGCTTCATCGACCCGGTCGACGGTGCCGTCTACCTGTACACCCAGTTCGAGACCGCAGATGCCAAAAGGCTTTTCGCCTGCTTCGACCAACCGGACCTGAAGGCGAGGTTCACCTTCACGGTGACCGCACCGGCCGACTGGCAGGTGGTGTCCAACGGTGCCACCGCCTCGACCGTCCCCGGTCCGGGCGGCGCGACCATCCACCAGTTCGTCACCACCGAACCGATGAGCACCTACGTCACGGCCCTGATCGCCGGCCCTTACCACGTGGTGCGCGACCACCACGACGGCATCGATCTCGGCCTCTACTGCCGGTCCACCCTGGCCGAGTATCTCGACGCCGATCGGCTGTTCACCGAGACGAAGCAGGGCTTCGACTTCTTCCACCAGGCCTTCGGCGTGCGGTACCCGTTCGACAAGTACGACCAGCTGTTCGTGCCGGAGTTCAACGCCGGTGCCATGGAGAACGCCGGCGCGGTCACCTTCCGCGAAGAGCACATCTTTCGTTCCCGGGTGACCCGCTACCTGTACGAACGGCGCTGCGAAACGCTGCTGCACGAGATGGCCCACATGTGGTTCGGCGACCTCGTCACCATGCGCTGGTGGGACGACCTGTGGCTGAACGAGTCCTTCGCCACCTGGGCCTCGGTGGTTGCCCTGGTGTCCGCCACCGAGTACGCCTCGTCGTGGACCACGTTCGCGAACCTGGAAAAGTCCTGGGCCTACGTGCAGGACCAGCTGCCGTCCACCCACCCGATCGCCGCGGACATAGTCGACCTGGCCGCGGTCGAGGTGAACTTCGACGGCATCACCTACGCCAAGGGGGCCAGCGTCCTCAAGCAGCTCGCCGCCTACGTCGGGTACGAGCAGTTCCTCGCCGGGCTGCGCGAGTACTTCGCCGCGCACGCGTTCGGCAACGCCACCCTGGAGGACCTGCTCACCGCGCTGGAGCGCAGCTCCGGTCGGGATCTGAACAGCTGGGCGGCGGCCTGGCTGCAGACCACCGGACTGAACACCATCAGCACTGAATTCGCAGTCGACGAGCGGGGGCGCTTCACCGAGTTCGCAGTCCTGCAATCGGGCGCCGAGCCCGGGGCCGGCGAGCGCCGCCCGCACCGGCTGGCCGTCGGTGTCTACGACCGGGACGGCGCCGGCGCGCTGGTGCGAACGCACCGGGTGGAGCTGGACGTCGAGGGTGAGCGCACCGTCGTCCCCGACCTGATCGGCGTCACCCGGGGCGCGCTGGTGCTGGTCAACGACGACGACCTGACGTACTGCAAGGCCCGGCTCGACCCGGACTCGCTCCGCACGGCGATCGACGGCATCGCCGACGTCACCGAATCGCTGCCCAGGACGCTGCTGTGGTCGGCCGTCTGGGAGATGACCCGCGACGCGCTGATGCGGGCCCGGGATTTCATCACCCTGGCGGTCCGCGGGCTGGCCACCGAGGACCAGGTCGGCGTGCTGCAGCGGGTGCTGGCGCAGCTCCAGGTGGCGGTGGGGTCCTACGCCGAACCCGGTTGGGCCGCCGCAACGGGCTGGCCGGCGGTGTCCGGCGCGCTGACCGATCTGGCGCTGTCGGCCGAGCCGGGCAGCGACACCCAGCTCGCCGCGGTACAGGCACTGGCCGGGGGCCGACTGCAGACCGAGCAGCTCGAGCTGATCGCGGGGTGGCGGTCCGGCGGCGCACCGCTGGACGGCCTGACCATGGACACCGATCTGTCGTGGACCCTGCTCGGCGCGCTGGTCGCCCACGGAACGGCGGGCGCATCGGACATCGACGCCGCGGCCGCCGCCGACCCTACGGCTTCCGGTGAGCGCCGGGCGACGCAGCTGCGCGCGTTGATTCCGGATCCGGCGAACAAGGCCGCGGTGTGGGATCGGCTGATCGGCGATGACGGGATGGCCAACGCCCTGCAGAACGCGGCAATCGGCGGGTTCGCCCATCCAGCTCAGGCGGAGTTGCTGGCCCCGTTCACCGAACGGTATTTCGCCGCGGTGAGCGACGTCTGGGACAAGCGGTCCATCGAGGTCGGGAAGCGGATCGCCGTCGGGCTGTACCCCAGGTGGGCGGTCGAGCAGAGCACCGTCGACGCCGCGTTGGCGTGGGACACCGGCGAGCACCCCACGGCATTGCGCCGGTTGGTGTCCGAGGGTCGCGCGGGCACCGAGCGCGCGTTGCGTGCCCGACGGGCGGACGCGGGCTGAGCCCGGGTGGCCCGTCGGGGGCCGAAGGAAGCGATCGGCGCCGCCGGCCGACTACCAGGTCGAGCGTTCGGGAAGGGTGCCCGCCTGGTCGGCCAGGATGCGCACCCCGGTGACCAGCGCACCGCTGATGTCCCCCTCTGCGCACGACGCCACCACGGCCAGCACCGCCAACTTGGCCGCCCGATCGCTGACCCGCCGGTTCGCCTCGGCGCCGGTGACGACTTCGACCACCCGCTGTCCCGGCGAGAGTGCCAGCAGTACCGCGGTCGGCGCGTCCTCGTCGAGCCCGGAAAGCAGGCTGTCCGCGGTGGCCCTGGTGTTCTCCCCCAGGTCACCCAGGTAGACCGAGAACCGAAGGCCGGTAAAGCGTTCCGCCTCGCGGATCACGTCGTCGAGAAATTCCAGCTGTGCCGTCGTCAGGGGCTGGGCAGCCTCGCCCGCCGGGCCGGCCTGCGGTTCCCAGTTGGGCGGGGCCTGCGCGTCCAGTTCCGTCGATGACATTGTCGTCGCCAGTTCACCAGGTGCCACGTGCGCCTCCTCGGGTCGTACCGGCGGTGATCGCGCCGCCGGAGTACGCGACCGGCTGGTCGCCCGCCCACCAGTGCGGTGCGTAGTCCCAGCCCTGGCCGGGGCGGTACCTGGCCCGCCGCTTGGCGTGATGGGGCACCAGCACGAGCACCGCGATGAGGCCGTAGATCAGCACAGGAATCCCCACGAAGACGGCCAGGGTCTGGGCGATGGTCATGGCGATCACCGTAACGGACGCCCCGCCGCGCGGCCGGGCAACCCGGCTGTTCACTGGCGATGATCGGCAATCACGTCGGATCAGTGTTGATCAGTGTTGATCACTGTTGATCACTGTTGATCACTGTTGATCACGGACGGGACTGGAACGCGTCAGCCGGGGCCCAGCTCATCGGCGCCTGCCGGCTCCACGATCAGGAAGGAGCGCACGACCACGGCCCCCAGCAGGGCGATCACCACACCCGCGGCCGTGAAGACAGCGGGCACCCCCCACTGCTGACCGACCAGCCCGCCCAGGGTGGCTCCGATCGGTATCACCCCCCAGGCGACCACGCGGAAAGCACTGGAGACCCGCGCGATCATGTCGTGCGGGGTTCGCCGCTGCCGGCGGGTTGCCGACAGCACGTTCCAGGTGCCGCCGGCAAGACCCATCACCGCGAACGCCAGCCAGGCCACCCCGACCATCGGGACCAGACCGAGCAGCAGCATCGCGGCGCTGATCCCGAACAGTGCGATCATCATCGCCTGGCCGCCGCGGAACCTGCCGATGAGCCTGCCGACCAGCGCCGCCGCCACCAACGTGCCGAGCGAGTAGGCGACCAGCAGCGTCGGGTACAGGGCGTCGGACATCTGCAGAGTCTGGGTTCCGTAGATCACCAGGACGGCATCGGCGGCGGCGTTGGCGGTGGCCATGACGGCCACCGTGATGGCCAGCGTGCGCAGGACCGGATCCGAGAACAGCCGGACCAGGCCTGCCCAGACCCGTGCCCACACTCCGGCATCGGTGGCCTGCGCATCGCCTGACCGGGTCCCGCCCACCGGTGCGACCGATCCGGAGGGACGCTGCGAACGAATGCCGATCACCCTTGCGGCCGCAATCAGGAAACACCCCGCCGATGCGGCGAACGGGAGCCACGCTGCGACCGCGAACAGCACCCCGCCGGCCAGCGGGCCGGCGAGGTCAAGGGCAAGGGTCTCCACCGTGACGAACCGCGCATTGGCGCGCTCGAGCTGTTCGGGCGGGACGATGCGCAGCAACAACGTTTGGGCAGAGCCGTCGGCGAAGGTTTCGGCCGAGGTCAGCGCGAAACCCACCACGCACAGCAACGCGATGCTTGCGGTATCCGTCAGCACGGCTGCGACCAGAGCCAGCGACAGCAATACCCGAGCGAGGTGCGCGGTGGCCATAGCGGCAGCGGGGTTGAGCCGATCGACCAGCGCTCCGGCAGGTATCGCCACCACCAGCCACGGCAGGGTCGTCGCCGCGGCTACCACCGCAACGGCGGCAGGGGACGGATTGATCGACACCGCCAGCAGGGGAAGCGCAACTACCCGCAGACCATCTCCAGTCAACGAGCCGGTCCACGCGAGCACGAGCTGCCGGAACTGGAGGGGCAATGTCTGCGCCGGGTCGGAGGTGTTCTCGATCCCCACGCGTGTTGCCCTTCCCCAGACCAGGTGACCCGGGTCGTCTTCCAGCGGTGCACCACCCTGAGTACAGAACCCATGACACTGTGCCACAGGAATCCGCGTCGCGAGCGCCTTCCGGTCCAGCACCCAGGCTTCGACGGTGGCGTGCGTTTCCCGCGCCGGCCCAGCACAGCACTGCAGACCCGGGGATCCGCCGCGCCCTCAGGGCCAGCATTCCTGCAGTTCAAAGCGGGTCAAACCCGACAATCAACGGTGTGTTCCAGCTGGTGGAATCCGCCTTCGAGTGAAAGCCGCCACGATAGGGTATAGGCCAAATGGGTTGAACTACCCGTACGCCAAGATGCCCTCACCGGGAGATGCCGGAAGGGCTGCAAAAATGTCGCTGTACGTCACGTCTCGCCTGCGCCGATCAGGGAGCCGCGCCATCAGCAAACTATTGTTGGACAGGTCATCACAAACCGTAACGAACTGCCAGATTCATTGTGGCTCAAGGCCTTCGAGAACGCAAGGCGAAACGCAGAGCCATGATTTCGCAGTTCGACGGGACGTCAATGACCACCCGAACGCAGTCCACTCGATCACTAGTCGTCACCTCTCCGACCGGAGAGGCCCATCACCCAGAGGAGTCATCATGACCAACGCCACCACCACTCGGACCGCTCGTGGATCGCGCATCGGCCGTGGATCGCGCATCGGCCGTGGATCCCGCATCGGCCGTGGATCCCGCATCGGTCGCGGATCCCGCATCGGCTGACCTGCACCGTCGGATCGGTGCCGGCATCACCGCCGTCGCTGCCGACTGCGTGCACGAGAACTGCATCCACCAGCACCACCGCGAGCAGGAGGGCCACCCGTTCGAGTCTGATCGCTCGGGTGGGCGACGACACGCTGCAACACAGCGTCACGAATGGACAAAGCTCGCACATCCGGACGATCCACACCCTGCGCGTACGGCAACCGCCCACAACCGCGTCGAGATTGCGGCAGTGGCGCAGCCCCGCAGAGAGCACCCCCGAGGGCAGCAACCCGTACCGCAGCACTTCGTACCCGTACAGCGGCACTTCGTTACCCGTAAGCGGCGCGGCACTTCGCTACCCGGGCAGCGGCACTTCGTTACCCGTACAGCAGCACTTCGTTACCCGGACAGCAGCACTTTCGTACCCGGACAGCGGCACCCCGGACAGCACGTGGCCGTGGCGCAGCTTCAGGCGGCACCCAGCAGCCAGGGCTTCCACGCCGGGTCGGCATCCTCGGACCACAGACCACCGAACACACCCCGCCGGGGGGCAGCCGGCTCGAAGGGCAGCGACCATCCCAGCTCCGGCAACAACCGGTCGGCCTTGCGGGTGTTGCAACGAACACAGCACGCCACGCAGTTCTCCCAGGAGTGAGCGCCACCGCGGCTCTTGGGCACCACATGGTCCACCGTGTCGCCGCGTCCGGAGCAGTAGGCGCAGCGGCGGAGATCCCGCCGCAGGATCCCGGCACGGGTGACCGCCGGCGGTGCCTGGTACGGCACCCGCACGTACCGCCGCAACCGCACCACCGCCGGGACGGCCAGCACCAGCGATGGCGACCGCACGGCGCTCGATCTCTCTGCCACGCACTCGGCCTTCCCGGCGACCACCAGGATCAATGCCCGCCGTCCGGTGACGACGGCAAGCGGCTCGTGGCTGGCATTCAGCAACAGCACCCGGACCAGCGTGACGACGCCGCCGTGCCCGGCGTCCGAGTCCCGCAGTGCTGAATGCGCCGAACGCGCTGCATGCGCTGTATGCGAACGCGCCGGACGAACCGGTGCCGGCCCATGGCCGCCGGGCGCTGCGTTGTCCACGGACCACCTCCGGCCGATCCAACGAGCCTGGTCATCCAAGCAGGGTGTGCAGGTTGGGGCCGCTCACTCGGGTGGGAAACCGCGAATCGGTCAACCCGAACGTGCTGTGGGCCTTGTCAGAAGACTAACTCCGCCGATGGCACGTGCGGCGCGGCCGGTCATCCTCCGGCAACTTCTCGCTAGCGTGGCGTCGGTCGCGCTCATCGCCGGTCACACTGGCACGGGCGTTGACACCGACACCGACACCGACAGGCGGCGCGGCGCGGCGCGATCGCATCGATCGCTTCGATGGCGACGATCAACAGACCGCCACGCCGACCCGCCTCATTGACCCCCGCACGGAAAGCTCGAGGAATGACAATGCTGGACGTCACCGCGCCCGAGTGCGCGTCCGACGCCGGTTCGGTCTGCCAATGGATGTGGGACCACACTGGTCTGGACTTCTTTGCCCTGCATGCGGACGCCGCGCTCACCAGCGTGGTGCACATCCTGCTGATCCTGCTGATCTCGTGGCTGGCGCGGGCGCTGATCTACCGAGCCATCAACCACCTCACCAGGATGACCGCAGAGGGCGAGACCCCGGCACTCTTGCGACCACTTCGGGCACCCGCCCGCCGGGCCCTGAACCGCGCGGTGTCCGCCGAACGCAGGCGGCAACGGGCGCTGGCGATGGGCTCATTGCTCAAGTCGGTGACCTCGTTCCTGATCGTCAGCATCGCGGTGGTGCTGATCCTCTCGGAATTCGGCATCAACGTTGCGCCGCTGCTCGCCTCGGCCGGGATCGCCGGGGTAGCACTGGCTTTCGGAGCACAGAACCTGATCAAGGACTTTCTGGCCGGCATCTTCATGACGTTGGAGGACCAATACGGCGTCGGGGACGTGGTGGACCTGGGATCGGCGACCGGCACGGTCACCACGGTCGGGCTGCGCACGACCACCCTGCGAGCCGGCGACGGGACCATCTGGCACGTGCGCAACGGGGAGGTCCTGCGCGTCGGGAACTCGAGCCAGGGTGAGGCGGTGGTGACGATCGACCTGCCGCTGCCGTATGAGGCGGATGCCGCACGCGCCGGGGACATCGCGCTGCAGCAGGCACAACTCGTGGCCGAGTCCGCCGATTTCGCGGAGGTGATCGTCGAATCCCCCACCCTGCTCGGCATCGTGGACATCGCACCAGGGGTGATCACCATCCGGCTCACCGCAACGGTCCGGGCCGGTGACCAGGACCGGTTCGCGCGCGCCGTTCGGGCGGCGATCAAGAGCGCCTTCGACGCCGTGATGGCCGCTGACCCGGAGACCGACTTCCGGCCGCCCGCAGCGCCCGCCGGAGAACCCGCCTGACCCGTCGCGGATCGACTGACCGTCGCGGATCGGCCGAACCCATGCGCGGCCGCGCGACGGGTTGCCGCGGGGCCGCAGCAGGAGGCTCCGTGTGCCCGTGTGCCGCGTGCTCCGGTGCTCCGGTGCTCCGGTGCTCCGGTGCTCCGGAGGGTGATCAACGCCTCCGGCCTCTTGACGTCGTTCAGCGACACGAAAAGGTCAGAAACGTTGACCTACCAGGCGTTTGATGGCAACCCGGCGCCGGGTCCGCGCCGAAGAAACACACGTGCGGGCCGACAGGTCAACCCAGCTCGGCCGGGCAGGGGACAATGGCCCGGTGAGTGCTCCCGCGACGTTTTACGACGAGATCGGCGGTCACCCGGTCTTCACCGGGATCGTGTCCCGTTTCTATGCGGCCGTTGCGCAGGACCCGGTGCTGCGTCCGCTGTATCCGGAGACCGACCTCGGGCCTGCCGAAGTCCGGCTGCGGATGTTCCTGGAGCAGTACTGGGGTGGCCCCAGGACGTATTCCGACCAGCGCGGACACCCCCGGTTGCGGATGCGGCACGCGCCGTTCGTCATCGGCCACCGGGAACGAGATCACTGGCTCGCGGCGATGCGGATCGCCGTCGACGGCGCGGACCTGGATCCGGCCCACCGGGAGCGGCTGTGGGCCTATTTGGAGATGGCCGCGGACAGCATGGTGAACACGCTGAGTTGATCTCCGCTCGGTGTTGATCTCCGCTCGGTGTTGATCTCCGCTCGGTGTTGATCTCCGCTCGGTCGGTCCCAGGATGGGCAACCCGGCGCCGTGCGCGTGCCTTGCCGGCGCTCAGTGGGTCACCGGTGGTCTGATGAACTGTGCGACCGACCACGCCCCTGGCCGCTCTGCTGTGCGCGGCTGCCATCGCGGTAACCGGTTGCTCCGGGTACGCGGTGGCCGCGGGGTCCGGCTCCCTGGCCAGCGTGGGCAATTCAGTGCGGAGCGGTATCTCGACGGTGACGGCGGGGCAATCCACTGCCGACACCTCGATCGAGGCAAGCGGCTCGGATGGGATCGGGCCCGCGGGCGCCCAGACAGCACCGGGACCTGGCGAGCAGTCCGGTGCGACCGCACCGGTGGTGACGGTTCCATCGCTCGTCGACCCATTCCCGACGGGCGTCTCACCTCCAGTTGGATCACCGGCCGACCCCGCCGCCGCGTCCGCAGCACCGCCGGTCGTTCCGACGCCCGCACCCGCGGACCCGGGTCCCGCAACGGCCGCCGCCGCGCCAACCCCGGAACCCGCGGCCGCACCTGTGCCCGCCACTGCCCAACCGCCGTACAACACGGTGCTCGGCTGGCACGGATCCGACAAAGTCGCCTACCTCAGCTTCGACGACGGCCCGGGTCCGGCCACCGGCCGGATCCTCGACGAACTCGCCGCGGCCGGCGTCAAGGCGACGTTCTGCGAGGTCGGCCAGAAGGTCGCGGAGAATCCGGCGCTGGTGCAGCGCGTCGTCGCCGAGGGTCACACCTTGTGCAACCACTCCTGGGACCACCATTCGCCGTTCGATTCATTGGCCCCTGGCGACATCGACGCCGAAATCGGCCAGACCCAGCAGGCCATGGCGGCGGCGGCCGGCACCACCGCGCGGTACTTCCGGGCCCCGGAGGGCCGGTTCGGCGCGCCGGACGGCCAGGTCCTGCTGGCCTGCCAGCGGGCCAGGACCATCCCGCTGGCGTGGGGCGTCGACTCCCTCGACTGGAAGAAGCCCGGCGTTGCGGCGATCGTCTCGAATGTGCTGAGCACCGTCACGCCCGGTGCGGTGATCCTGCTGCACGACGGCGGTGGCGACGACCGCGCTCAGACGATCGCCGCGCTGCCCGGGATCATCTCCGGGCTGCAGGCAGCGGGATACACGATCGCCGCGCTGCCCGCCGACCCCGTCGGCTGAGCCAGTCACCGATCCCAAGGACGGAGCCGACAGGGCCAGCTGCTGATCACCGTTCGGGGACCAAGCCGGGGTTGATCATCGTTCCGGGACCGTGACCGGTACCGACGGCCGCTGCGGGACCCGAAGCGATGATCATCTGCCGCCGGGGCATGAACCGAGCCAGCCGCCTCTCCAGGATCGCGCTACACCAGCAGCGGCAGCAGGGCATGCCGCCGCCGCACCACGGCACCGAAACGGGCGTCGATCCGCGCCCAGGCGTCAGTCGCACTGATCCGCACCATTTCATGTGGGTCGGCCGGCGCAAAACCCATGCCGGACAACGCGAACACCACCCGCAGGGTGAGCGCGACCCGCATGCCCGAGCCCGAGACGGTCAGCACCTCGGTGTCCAGCAGCGCTGTCGATGCGCCACCTGCGGGCCCGGGGCGCTCCTTCGCGCCGGTGGCGCCCTCCTCCGCCAGCGTCGCCAGCACCGCGGCGGGCACCCGGTCGACGACCACCCAGCCTGCGGCCGGCGGCAGCTGCGAACGCCACGCCGCATCCGCGCTCGGCCCCGGGTCGATATCCGATTCGGCCGACACCGCCAGCGCGGAGAGCAGGTTGCCCGCATACACGGTGACGTCCGACGGGGTCACCGTCGCGCGAACAGCACGGGTGACCAGCGCGTCGAACGGCGTGCCTGCCCACAGCCGCACCCTGTCGCCGTCGGCCCGCAACCGGACCAATCCCATCGGATCCCAGCGGGCCACCCTGCCGGTGAAGGCCGCGGCGTCGTCGCGCTCCGCGGCGTCGGCGGGCCGGAGCCTCGCCATCATGCCGCCGGGCCGCTGGCCAGGAAACGGGCGAGGTAGGCGCGCTCCTTCTCGTCCATCCGGCGCGGCCGGAAAGTCGCGGGATCCACCGGGACGAGCACCGTCGAAGCCGTCGCTGCGGTCGCGCCCGCCACCGTCACGATGTAGTCGATGGTGAAAGAGGCGTTGCCCAGCTTGGTCAGCCCCATGGAGATGCAGACCGGCAGGTTGAATCCGATCGCGCGCTGGTACTGGATCTCCAGCTGGGCTACCACGATGCCTTCGGTGAGTTTCTCGATACCGTGCTTGGCCGCCTCGGTGAACAGCCAGTCGACCCTGGCCTCCTCCAGCAGGGTGATCGTCTTGGCATTGTTCACGTGCCCGAACGCATCGAGGTCCGACCACCGCACCCGCACCGACGTCACATACCGTTGACCCACGTCACGCTCCCGTTGCCGTTCCCCGCAGCAGTCTGCCGCACCGCCGACTCCTGGTGTGACCTGGCCCAACCGCGGTCGAACGGGCCGGGTGGCCGCCGGACGATGGACAGTGCCCAACCGGATCCGACCCCGACGCGGCGGGGTCAGCGGATCATCGTCCGGATCTCCCTGGCGGCCACCGACAACGCGGCCAGGTCACCGGCCGACGCCGCGGCGATCTGCCCGAGAGTCCGTCGCGCCCGGGCCAACCGGGAAGCGTTCTCGCTCTCCCACTGGTCGATCTTGGCGAACGCGTCCTGGTCGGCCGAGGTGGTGGACAGCACGTCGGCGGACAGCAGCCGCAGTGACTGGTAGAGGTCGTCACGCAGCGCCTGGCGAGCTAAAGCGTGCCAGCGATCGCCCCGCTCCAGCTCGCTGACCGCGGAAAGCATCCGATCGAAATCCAGGTGCGCCGAGAGCGCGAAGTACAGCGCGGCGCACTCGTCGAGAGCACGACCGGTTTCCGCAGCGATGTCGACGATGTCGAGCAGGCTGAAGGTGTAGAGCGAGTAGGCCACTTGCTTCGCCAGCCCGGCAGGGGCACCCAGCTCCATCAGCTTCCCCGACTCGGACGTGACGTTCTCGTCCTCGATTCCGCAGACCAGCACGGGCATCCGCGGGCGGAGGGCCTTGACAGGCTCGGCGTAGCGGGCGACCTCGGCCAGCACGTCCAGCGGCTGCGGTCGCCTGGTCAGCAGCCAGCGGGCCGACCGGTCGAGTAGCCGCCGGGCCGAGAGGATCAGCGTGTCCTGGCATTTCGCCGAGGTCTTGTTGTCCAGCCGCGCCACCTCGGTCCACACCTTCTGTAGATCGAAGACCCTGGTAGTGATGGTGTACGCCCTGATGGAATCCACGGCGGTGGCCGCGCGCTCCTCCTCCAGCCTGAAGGCGAACGAGATCCCCGCCCGGTTGACCATCTCGTTGACCGTCTCGGTGGTGACGATCTCCCGGGCCAGCGGGTGCGCGGTGATGGCCCGCCGGGCAGAATCCCGGCGCATCTGCAGAGGGAAATACTCAGGCAGCTTCTCCGCGAACGCGACTTCATCCGGCAATTCGCTGGCGAGCATGGCGGCGGCCATGCCCGACTTCACGTAGGCCAGCAGCACGCTCAGCTCGGGATTGCTCAGGCCCTCGCCGGCCGCCCGTCGGGCGCCGATCTGGGTGTGGGTGGGCAGGAACTCCAGGGCCCGATCCAGCCGGCCCTCCTCGACCATCGCCTCGATCAGCCTGGCGTGCACCGACAGCATCGCCGGCGCATTGAGCCGTGACGCGCCGAGAACCCTGTTCTGGCCACGGTTGTCGGCCAGCACCAGTGACGCGACCTCGTCCGTCATCGAGGTCAGCAGCTCGCGCCGGCCGCCCTCGTCCAGCTGGCCGGACTCGACCAGCGACTGCAGCGCGATCTTGATGTTGACCTCGTGGTCGGAAGTGTCGACGCCCGCGGAGTTGTCGATGGCGTCGGTGTTGATCCGGCCGCCCCGGCGGGCGAACTCGATCCGGCCGAGCTGGGTGACGCCGAGGTTGCCGCCTTCGCCGACCACCTTGACGCGCAGGTCCTCGCCGTTGACCCGGACGGCGTCGTTGGCCTTGTCACCGACCTCGGAGTTCAACTCGGTGGAGGCCTTGACGTAGGTTCCGATCCCGCCGTTCCACAGCAGGTCGGCGGGCGCCAGCAGGATCACCCGGATCAGCTCGCTCGGTGACAGCGAGGTCACCTCGTCGGCCAGGCCGAGCGCCGATCGCATCTGTGGGCTGATCTGCACCGACTTCGCGGTGCGCGGCCACACCCCGCCGCCCGCCGAGATCAACGACGCGTCGTAGTCGCCCCACGACGAACGGGGCAGCTCGAACAGCCGCAGCCGCTCCACGAACGATTCGCCGATGTCCGGGTCCGGGTCGACGAAGACGTGCCGGTGGTCGAACGCGGCGAGCAGCCGGATGTGTTGGGACAGCAGCATTCCGTTGCCGAAGACGTCACCGGACATGTCACCGACGCCGACCACGCTGAAGTCGTCGGCCTGGGTGTGCACGCCGAGTTCACGGAAGTGGTGTTTGACGGACTCCCACGCGCCACGCGCGGTGATGCCCATGGCCTTGTGGTCGTAGCCCACGCTGCCACCGGAGGCGAAGGCGTCGCCCAACCAGAATCCGTAGTCGGCGGCGACCCCGTTGGCGATGTCGGAGAAGGTGGCGGTGCCCTTGTCGGCGGCGACCACCAGGTAGGAATCGTTGCCGTCCCGCCGGATCACCCGCTCCGGCGGCACGATCTGCCCGGCCACCCGGTTGTCGGTCAGGTCGAGCATCCCGGCGATGAACATCCGGTAGCAGGCGGTGCCCTCGGTCAGCAGCCGTTCCCGGTCGGCCTGCGGGTCGCCGGTCGCGGCGGGCGCACGCTTGAGCACGAAGCCGCCCTTGGCGCCGACCGGGACGATCACCGCGTTCTTGACCTCCTGTGCCTTGACCAGGCCGAGGATCTCAGTCCGGAAGTCCTCGGGCCGGTCCGACCAGCGCAGGCCGCCCCGCGCGACATCCCCGAATCGCAGGTGGATCCCTTCGAACCGCGGCGAGTACACCCAGATCTCATGCGCCGGAACGGGTTTGGGTACTCCGGGCACGCGGTGCGGGTCCAGCTTGACGGACAGGAATTCCCGCCGCCGGCCCGCCGCGTCCAGCCGGTAGGCATTGGTCCGCGAGGTCGCGGTGATCAGGCTGAGCAGGATCCGCAGGATGCGGTCGGCATCCAGGCTGGTCACCGCGTCCAGCGCCACCGTGATGTCCGCGGCCAGGTCGTCGGCCTCGCCGCGGCGCGTTTCCGGGTCGGTCGAGCCGACGGTGCCGGTTGCGCCGGTCAAGCCGGTTGAGCCTGTCGAACCAGCCCAGTCCGGGTCGAACTGAATACCGAACAGCCGGGCCAAATCGGTGGTCAGCCGCGGGTGCGCGTTGAGCACCTGCTCGACATACCGTTGCGTGTAGGGGGTGCCGATCTGCCGCAGGTAGTGAGCGTAGGACCGCAGGACGGCGACCTCACGCCAGTTCAGCCCGGCGGCCAGCACCAACTGGTTGAAGCCGTCGATCTCCGACGCCCCGCTCCAGGCCGCGACGAACGCGTCGGTGAACCGCGAGCGCAGTTGGGGCGAGCCGGCGCCCTTGGATACCTGCTCCTGCGGGAAGCGGAGGCCGAAATCGTAGATGCGGGAGTGACTTCCGTCCGACAGCCGGACCTCGAAGGGCCGCTCGTCGAGGACCTCCGCGCCGAGGTTCTGCAGCACCGGGAGCGCCCGGGACAGCGTCACGGCCCCGCCGTTGACATAGAGCTTGAGCCGCCAGTCCCCCACCCCGTCGTCCCCGGCGGGGGTCATGGTCAGCGCCAGGTCGTCCGGTCCCTGCAGCCCGTCGAGCAGGCGCAGGTCGGCGACCGCCTCCTCCGGCTGGTAGCTCTCCTTGTAGGCCTCGTCGAACGCGTCGGCATAGCGGGACAGCGCCCCGGCGGTGTCCAGGTCCTCGTCGCCACCGACAACGGCAACGACCAGCCGGTCCTCCCAGGTGCGGATGGTGCCGCGCAGCTGCTTGGTGAGCGCCGTCAGATCGGGCCTGACGACCGCGTCCGGGTCGGTGCTGACCGTGAAATGCACTGCAGCGAGGAGGGATTCGCCGACCCGGGCGGTGTACCTGATCCTCTTGCCGTGGAAGGCGTCGATCAGGATCTGTTGCATGGCCAGCCGGCTGCCGGTGGTGTACCTGTCCCTGGGAAGGTAGACCATCACCGAGACGAACCGACCGAACGGATCGGGTTGCAGGAAGGCACGCAGCCGGCGGCGGCTGGCCAACTGCAGCACGCTACCGACAACCTCGACGACCAGATCGGGCTCCGCCCAGAACAGTTCCGCCCGAGGATAGGTGGCCAGCAGGTCCATCGCCCGCTGCCCTGTGTAGGTGTCCGGCGCGGCGCCGAGCGCGGCCAGTACCGACTGCACCGTCAGCCGCAGCACCGGCGTCGTGGTGACCTCCGCGTTCAACGCCCGTGGGGTCAGCACTCCCTGGAACCGGTGCTCGCGGATCACCGCGCCGTCGGGGCCGAGGATCCGCACCCGCGCCTCGAACGGCGGGACGTCGCGCGTGAGCACCGAACCGGTGGATGCCTGGGTGAGCAGCAGGTGGGCGGGTTGACCGCCGTCGGCGGTGAGCAGGTGATCGCCCGGGATGACCTGCCCGTGATCGCGCAGGATGCCGAGGCCCGTGCCGTCGACCGGCGACAGCGGCTCGTCGCCGGTCCGACCGCGGCGCTCGTACCTGTGGTAGCCAAGAAAGGTCATGTTTCCCGAGATCAGCCAGTACAGGAAGTCGGCGGTCTCGGAGACCTCCTGCGCCGAGCGGGGCGAGAAGGTGTTGCGCAGTTCGGCCGCGACGGCCGCGGCCGCGCCGGTGAGCGCTCCGCCGTCGTGCACCACCGCCCGGACATCGGCCAGCGCATGCCGCAGGACGTCCTCGATGGCCTCCGCGCGTTCGGCGTCGGACAGGCGATCGATCAGCACGTGCATCCAGGATTCCCGGACGGTGAACGGCGACTCGACGCCGAGGCCCGACTCGCCGGTGATCTCGACCAACTCACCTGCGGCATCCCGCTGGCTGATCAGGATCGGGTGCAGCACCCGATGCACGGTGAGGTTGGCGCTGGTCAACATGCCGATGACGGACTCGACCAGGAACGGCATGTCGTCGTTGACGATGTCGATGACGGTGCGGGTGTCGCTCCACCCGGCGGCGCCGTCGGGTGCGGCCGGCGGGTTGAAGGCCCGGATCTTCACCTCACCGGGTCCGCGGTGCTGGCCGACCCGCCAGTGCCGGTCGATGATGCTCAACACGTCCCGTGGGGACCGGGGCTGATCTTCTGTCGCGACCTGCCGGAAGTAGGCGTCGATCAGGGTGGCCCGATCCGGCCGCTCGGCGGCCGCGGCGGCCACGGCAGCGCCGGGCTGCGGCTGGAGTGTCGACGAGGCGATTCCGCGTTCGGTGGCGGAGGTACCCACTTCGGTCTGCGTCATCGATCAGTCCAGATCATCTGGTTGGCCTCCACGCCTTCCGGCGCCACTCTGTGCCGACGTCCGGGACGAGCCTATGCCACCCGGACCCACCGCAGCCGGGTCAGCGGGGGCCGTCGCGCGCCGCCCGGCACGGGGCAGTGACCCGTCAGCTGCCGCGGGTGCCGCCCGTGGGACGGGTGATGTCCCGGCGGATCAGGTCAGCTCCTGGTCAGCTTGCGGTGGGTCACCCGATGCGGCCTGGCGGCATCCGCGCCCAGTCGCTCGATCTTGTTCTTCTCGTAATCGGAGAAGTTGCCCTCGAAGAAGTACCAGCGTGCCGGGTCCTCGTCGTCGCCCTCCCAGGCCAGGATGTGGGTGCAGGTCCGATCCAGGAACCAGCGGTCGTGGGAGATCACCACCGCGCACCCAGGGAATTCCTCCAGCGCGTGCTCGAGCGACCCGAGCGTCTCGACGTCCAGATCGTTGGTCGGCTCGTCGAGCAGGATCAGGTTCCCGCCCTCCTTGAGCGTCAGCGCCAGGTTGAGCCGGTTACGCTCCCCGCCGGACAGCACTCCGGCCGGCTTCTGCTGGTCCGGTCCCTTGAACCCGAACGCCGAAACATAGGCACGGGAGGGCATTTCCACGTGACCGACCTTGATGAAGTCCAGGCTGTCCGAGACCACCTGCCAGACGTTCTTCTTGGGGTCGAGCCCGCCGCGGCTCTGGTCGACGTAGGACAGCTTGACCGTCTCGCCGATCTTCACATTGCCCTTGTCGGGCTTCTCCAGGCCGACGATGGTCTTGAACAGCGTCGTCTTGCCGACCCCGTTGGGGCCGATCACGCCGACGATCCCGTTGCGGGGCAGGGTGAATGACAGGTCGTCGATCAGGATCCGGTCGCCGAAGCCCTTTTCCAGGTCATCGACCTCGACCACGATGGAGCCCAGCCGCGGGCCCGGCGGGATCTGGATCTCCTCGAAATCGAGCTTGCGGGTGCGCTCGGCCTCGGCGGCCATCTCCTCGTAGCGCTGCAGCCTGGCGCGCGACTTGGCCTGCCTGGCCTTCGCGCCGGAGCGCACCCAGGCGAGCTCTTCCTTGAGCCGCTTGGCCAGCTTGGCGTCCTTGCGACCCTCGACGGTCATCCGCTCGGACTTCTTCTCCAGGTAGGTGGAGTAGTTGCCCTCGTACGGGATGAGCCGGCCGCGGTCCACCTCGGCGATCCACTGCGCGACGTTGTCCAGGAAGTACCGGTCGTGGGTCACGGCGAGGACGGCGCCGGGGTAGGAGGCCAGGAACTGTTCGAGCCACTGCACCGACTCGGCGTCCAGGTGGTTGGTCGGCTCATCGAGCAGCAGCAGGTCGGGAGCGGACAGCAGCAGTTGGCACAGCGCGACCCGGCGGCGCTCGCCACCCGAGAGGATCGCGACCGACGCATCGCCGGGCGGGCAGCGCAACGCGTCCATGGCCTGGTCGATCTGGGCGTCCAGGTCCCACGCTCCGGCATGGTCGAGGTCCTCCTGCAGAGTGCCCATCTCCTCCATCAGTGCATCGGAGTAGTCGGTGGCCATCAGCTCGGCGATCTCGTTGTAGCGCGCCAGCTTGGCGTTGATCCCGCCGAACGCCTCCTGGATGTTCTCCAGCACGGTCTTGGTCTCGTCCAGGTGCGGTTCCTGCATCAGGATCCCGACACTGAAACCGGGCGTGAGGAATGCCTCGCCGTTGCTGGGGGTGTCCAGCCCGGCCATGATCTTCAAGATCGTGGACTTGCCCGCGCCGTTGGGCCCGACGACCCCGATTTTCGCGCCGGGGTAGAAGGACATCGTCACGTCATCGAGGATGACCTTGTCGCCAACGGCCTTGCGGGCCCTCTTCATCGTGTAAATAAACTCGGGCACGCCGGGTCCTCTCGCAGCAGCTGTTGGTGATCATCTGTGGTGCTGATCAGGGGCCGTGTGCTCACCCGACCGCATGAGGCGGATTCGGCGTTGCGCGGCCGCCTTACAGTCTGCCCGAACCGAACGGGTGGTTTCGCCGCCGGAGCGGGTGCGGTGATCACCGCACCCCCGCCGCCCGCTGAACCCGCGCGCACACTGGGACTCCTGGGAAGGTAAAGAGAAGGTCAAGGAGTCGGGGCTATGTCGATCGTGTCCGGGGTACCGCGTGCCCGCCAGGAGACGATTCCCTTTGACCCGTTCAACCCGCCCGGTGCCGTCGCTCGCCAGCAGAGGCTGAAGGCCATGCAGCAAGGGCCGGCACAGCCGCTGACGACCAACGCCCCGGTATTCGCGGCGCCGGCCCCCGCACCCGGCGCAGCCCTCGCCCCGAAGCCCAAGGTGGTCGCCCCCGCACCAGCCGCAGCCCTCACCCCGAAACCCGCAGCGATGCCGCCGATGCCGCCGGTCCCCGATGGACAGTTCGACTCGACCGAGGTCCGTCAGGCACGTCGCCGCGACCGTTGCGAACGGCGCGCGCGGTACCGCGGCCGGTGGTGGTTCCCACCGCTGATCGTCGGCATGCTCCTGGGAGGTTTCTGGGGCGCGTTGAAGGTGGACCAGCGGGTGGCGGAGGAATTGGTGTGGGCATCGCACGGCGCCCGGTTCGCCGAGGTCGCCTCGTCGATCGACACCGTCCCGCGGCCCGGGGGCAAGCTGACGATCGTGGTCGGCGGGCTGAACCGGACCAGCGGCACCGGCGTAGCCCTGGCCCTGCTCCCCTCGCTCGAAGCTGACGGCTCTCGGGTGTTCAGCCTGGTCTACGGCAGCGGCATCAACGACGAAGACATCCGCGACAAGTTCGACGCCCTCATCGCGGAGGTCAAGCCACGCCAGGTCAGCTTCTTCGGCAGCAGCATGGGCGGTGACGTGGTGCTGAACATGGCCGCCCACGCGCAGCAGAACCGCGACCAGTACGTGCAGGACAAGGTGCTGGGCGGGGCTGGGACCGACGGGACAGGTGACCTGGCGGTGCCCGATGCCGGACCGGTCACTGGTGACGGATCCGCTGCTGCCGGTGCCACCCCGACCGACCGGACCGGCGGCCTACTGCTCGGCAGCGAAGCCGGTAGCCTCACCGACCTCCTGGTGCCGGCAGCACTGACCAACACCCTCACCGGGCTCGTCGGCAGCCTCCCGGTCGCTGCAGTGGATCCCACCGGCCCGGCTGTCGGCCCCGGCCCCGGCCCCGGCCCCGACAGCACCGGCCGAGGTCCGACCAGCGCAGCAACCGGTTCCGGATTCGCTGCCGGTGGAACCGCAAACAGCGGCAACCAGCCGCTGGTCAGCCTTCCGCCACCGCGGATCGGGACGATCTACCTCGACTGCACGCCGCTGGGCACCGATGACGTCAGGGACGCCAGCCGCACCCAAGCCGACGCCCTGACCGGGCTCACCGAAGCCATCGGCACCGACGGCGGCGCGGTGACCCGACTCGCCGCAGAAATGTTGGGCCAGCGCCACCAATGGGCCAGTGGACGACTCCCCTTCCTGCAGGTGCGATGGGACGACTTCGAGTACAAATTCGATCAGGTGATGCGCGAAAAGATCGGCGGCCCAGGGGTTTCCACCCAGTTGATCAAGGACCAATACGGTGTCATCCGCCGGTTGGACATGAGTACCATCGCCGGGACGCTCGCGCCCGGCACCCGCATCGTCTACTTCCTGCCCGCAACGCCGACCGACGATCGCACGGTGCGGGTGGAGCAGGTCCAGACGGAGCTGCAGGCGCTGGTGACTTCTGCGGCTCTGAACGTGCAATTCGTGCAGATCCCCGGCGGGCACCACGCCAGCGCAGAATCGAACCCCGAGCACTACCGGCTGGGAATCGACACCACTTACAGCATGGGTCCATGACCGTCAGAGTCCATGACCGTCAGAGTCCATGACCGTCAGAGTCCATGACCGTCAGAGTCCGCATGAGTCCAGCCTGTACTCGGGCACTGTCGCCCGCCCTCAGCCTGCACCGTTCAGGGCAGGGGATCGATCGGCCTGATCGGCCTGGTCCACGAGCCAGGACGGTTCGGCGTCGAACGGCGGATCGTTCGGCTCTCCTGGGACCTCGGCGGGCGGCGCAGGAGCCGCTGGCACCCCCGCCTGGTCGAGCACGGCTGCCGATCCGGATTCGTTCTGGTCACGCGTGTCGAAGGTGTTCCTGGAGAAGCGGCTGCCGAGCTTGGCCACGTCCAGCCCCACGAAGTCGCCCTTGACATCGGTGAAGTACTCAATCCCACCGTTCTTCTCGTACTTACGGGTGCTGATCCGGCCGATCACCACGATCGGATCGCCCTTGCGCACCGTGGTCAGCACCGAACTGGCCAGCCCCCGCCAGCACACCACGCTGACGCCGTATTCGTCCCCGTCCACCCAGTCCTGCCGCGCCTCGTCGAACCTGCGCTCGGTGGAGATCACCCGGAACGTCACCCGGTCACCTTTCGGGCTCGCCGACACCATCGGGTTGGTGCCCGCCCTCCCCACGATCGTGACCGTCGCCGCATCCATCCTCATCGCTGACATCCCTTCGCCTCCGGCCCACGTCCCTGGTCGTGGCACCTGCTGTTTCCACGACAATCCCCCGGTTCACCTCGGACGGATATCGGTCGGCCGAGAATGTGGATGGAACTCGGCTATGGGGACAATTCCGTGGGACAAGTCGCGAGCTGATCAGGCACGATCGCCGTCAGCGGGCCGCCGCTCCGCGGACGCCAGCCCCCGACGGGTGCCCAGCGCTCGGGACAACACGGTGACCCGGTCGTGGGCGCCGGTCTTGCCGAAGATCGACTTGAGGTGGTCCTGAACGGTGAGTTCGGACACCATCATCTGCCGGGCGATGGCTCGGGTGTCACCGCCGACGGCGAGCAGTCCGAGCAGCTCGTCCTCGCGCGGCGTGAGCCCGAACGTCCGGGCGAACAGCTCGAGCCGCTCGGCGGCCGACGTCTCCTCGATGGTCACCACCAGCGTCGGTCCGACCGAAGGACGGTCCGCGGGCACATCGATCGACGGCACCGTATCGGCGGGCACCCCACCCGACAACCCGGGGCGCGGCGGCTCCCGGTGCGACGCCGGGCCCCCACCCAGCTCCGCCGTCCGAACCACCTCCGCCGTCCGAACCACCTCCGCCGTCCGAACGAGCTCCGCCGTCCCACCCACCTCCGCCGTCCCACCCACCTCCGCCGTCCCACCCACCTCCGCCGTCCGAACCACCTCCGGTTCGGGCTCCGGGTGCCGCGTGGGCTCCTCGGAAAGTCTCGCGGCGCGCACCGTCAGCCAGAATCCGTCCGCCAGATGAACTCGCGCTGACGCGGGATGGTCGTCCACCCCGGACTCCGCGGCCAGCAACTGGGCGGCAACGTTGTAGACGCTCGCCGGTACGGCCTGCTCGCTGGGCACCGGCGGCAGCAACCGCTCCAACCACGCCTTGGAGGCCGACGTCCGGCTGAGGATGCGCAGGTCGTCATCGAGTGTCAGCGCGACGGGGCCGTGCTCCTGCCGGTGCGGCGTCGCGACCTCAACGAAAGCCCGTGACTGGCACAGCCGCAGGGCTGTCGCCACCGAGGGCGCCACCTGAGTGAGGAACTCCGCGTCAGCGCGGGAGAACGGTCCACGGCGGTCATCTCGCCACAGATCGAGGAAGCCCCAGCACCCGAAACGGTCCGCGAACACCGTGGAGGCGACATCGCCGACGGCGTGCCGGCTCATGACCTCCCGCCATACCCGACTGCGGATGAGGGCGCCGCCGACTGTGTCGCGGAGCAGCCCCACCGGCGACCCCGCACCCATCAGCGTCGTCCACCGGTTGAGACCGGTGCCGTACTTGGCCTTGATCAGCCTCGGTAGTTCCGGCAAGCAGGGCACTTGCGCGAAGGGTGCCACTCCCACGGTGGTGACCGGGTCGGTCAACAGCCAGACGAACGCATCGAACTCGACGACCCCGCGCATCGCGTCGAGCACGCCACGCCGCAGTGCGGTGGCATCCACAAGCGATGCACAGATCTCGTCGATTCGCTCCCTCGCACGGGTGCGCGCCCAGCCGGCCACAGCAGGAGCGTAGGCCCGGCCAGTCGGCCCAGCGTTCGCGGCGACGAGCCGACCCCAGAAATCTGGGATGCCCCCGCCCCCCGGTCATCACCTACCGTGACGATCCACGAGCTTCCTCGAAGGCCGGCCACGACCGGCAGGTCCACCGCAAAGGGAACACATCATGACGACACTGCGTATCGAGCACGCCATCTCCGACTATCCGACTTGGAAGGGTGCGTTCGACCGGCTCGCAGACGTGCGGCAGCGGGCGGGCGTGCGCGGTTTCGCGATACGACGTCCGGCTGAGGACCCGCACTACTTGATGCTCGACCTGGAGTTCGACAGCCTGGAGGGCGCGGAGGCCTTCGGCCGATTCCTGACCGAGCGGGTGTGGTCCTCCCCGTCCTCGGCACCGGCGTTGGCGGGTGTGCCGCGAACCCGGATCCTCGACCTCGTCGACACCGAACAAGCCGACACCGAACAAGCCGACACCGAACAAGCCGACACCGAACAAGCCGACACCGAAAAACACTGAACAGCCGAACGATCAAACCCCGTCGAACGGAGCCGCGTACCGGAACCGACCAGTCATCGACCGATCGAACGCGATCAGCGGCAGCACTTGAAAATGTGCACCCCAGGCCGGTTCCGGGGCCTGGATACCGACGCTCGACGCGGGCTCGAACCCGAAGCGGCCGTAGAAATCAGGGGAACCCAGGAGCACCAGCGCGGGTTCGTCGAGCGCCTCGGCCGCACCGATCAGCGCGTGCATCAATGCCGATCCCACACCACGGCCCTGATGGCGCGGATGCACACCGACCGGCCCCGGGGCGGCGAGCGGGATCTCCGAGATCGCGCCGGTGACCACGGCGGCATCGGTGGAAAGGATCCCGTAGCTGGTGCTCACCGCGCCGGCCAGCACACCGTCCACCTCGGCGACCAACGTCAACCTGGACGCCCACGCAGTGTCGACCCGCAGCTGGTCGGCCAGCATCGCTTCGGTCACCGGTTCGTCCACCCAACCTTGGGGCGCGAAGGCCGCGGTGTGCACAGCACGCACCGCGTCGATGTCGGCGTCCGCCTCGCGGCGGATCCGGACGATCACGGGTCCGGCTCGGCGCCACCGTCAGTCGTCCCACCCGCGGGAACCCCCATGCCAGGGACACCGCGGTGAGCAGCTGTCCGGTCCTGGTCGGCCAGCCCGGCGAGCATCCGGTTGTAGGCGTCCAACTCGTCGTCGACCTCGCGCGCGCCCGCCCGGTCGGAGCGGCGCGCCTCCCGTTCGTCGCTCCGCGCCCACTGGGACAGCAGCGCGATCATCACGATGATCATCGGCAACTCGGTGGCACCCCAGGCGATGGCTCCGCCCAGCCGTTGCTCACCGACCAGATCGGTGACCCACGGCAGGCCGAGCCCGGTGTAGTAGTCGGCGGCCAGCACCTGGTGGGAGTTCATCAGCGCAAGGCCGAAGAACGCGTGGAACGGCAACGCGCCGATCAACAGCGCGAGCTTGACGAACGGCTGCACCCGCCGCGGGGAGGGATCGACGCCGATGATCACCCAGTAGTACAGGTAGCCGACGATCAGGAAATGCACGTTCATCACCAGGTGACCGAGGTGCGAGGTGATCATCACTTCGAACAGCGAGGTGAAGTAGATGGCGTAGAACGAACCCACGAACAACGGGAAGACCACCAGCGGGTGGGTCAGGAAGCGGGCTGGCTTGCTGTGCAGCCCGTTGACGATCGACTCGC